>Ga0247824_10000753_pt1 | contig 16820 bp, 20 predicted proteins | sample 13C_PalmiticAcid_FD_194412 | JGI IMG/M metagenome (GOLD analysis project Ga0247824, IMG submission 194412) | Soil microbial communities from agricultural site in Penn Yan, New York, United States - 13C_PalmiticAcid_Day48 | ecosystem: Environmental > Terrestrial > Soil > Agricultural land... | reverse complement strand
CCCCTCCTCCCCTCGCCCCCCCACCACACCACCACGAACGGGATCATCGAGCGGCAGTAGCGGGACAGGGTGATTGGAGGCGGGGTTTTTCGACGCCGTTGTTTGAGACAGACAGACAGAGAGGTTTTTGGGCCGATTGGCGTCGGGGTTTGAGCGGGTCGGGCTAGGTTTGGCTGATCGGTTATCTTGTTGGTTCGCTGAGCGTCCAGTGTGAGTTAGTTGTCGGTCGCTTTGTTTGGTGGCTGACCGATGAGGGAGGAGATGAAGGGTTGATGTGATTGTGGGTTGGGAAAGGAGAAGGGACGGCAACTGAAGCAACGCGACGCGATTGAGAAGGGGAGAGGAGAATGGGCACGTCCCATTTGCAGGGACCCGTGCCATGCCGTCTTCAGCAATCTGGAGGTGGTATCTTGCAGGGCAACAAGCAGCGAGGTGCATGAATGGGCAAAAGATCAGGTGAGCGCACCCCACACACGATGGAAGATGGAATAACCAGCGGGCGCAGCAGCAGGAGATCACAGTGCTTGAGAAGGTTGTCAGCAGCGCGGTTCCATCCATATTGGATTATGAGGGAGAGGGAGGGCGATCGGAAACGATCGGCAGCGAGTGCTTGATGGGAGTGCGATAAGAGTGCGTGAGGGTGTGGGATAACTCAGATAGGGGGCTGTTGAAGCTGAGGAGCCACTGGACGGCCGATGGCCTTGCCCAGGCCGATGATGCAATGTGCTCACCTCAACCAAGCCTCCATGGCGAGCTCCAATGTCGCCATCTCAGAGGGAAATCGCCATCTCTTCGAGCAGCATCACAGCCCTTCCCCCCACCCCATCACTGAGTCACCTGAGGGAGGGTTGATGTGACGATGAAAAAGGAAATCCTGAGCTTCGCTCGCTGTCGGTCAACTGTTCCTGGGTGAGTGCCCCGCAGTGGAACGTTGAAGATCTGGATCAAAACCATCAGTTGCGCTAACGCTAAGGGGCTAGCGTAAGTCCTGTCCACCAAGTATCACAAGCATTCCAAGCTTCTCTCCGCCTTATCCCCAGAGGGCTTGAAGATGAGGGAAGACGAGGTGAAAGGCCAAAAGTAGTCTACCAAAGGATCCAAAGATGAATACACAAATCTCTTAGATTTGATGGTTTTTCACTGCTTGCTACTGAAGCATGTGGACTCGAGTGGACAAGGCTGGCCTCAAGGGTTCTTTCGTGCTGTGCGCACTGTCCAAAACATCTTCTTGATTGCAAGTGGAGAGCGCCAGGGAAGGCAGGGACGGGATGCATGTAGGGACCCGCCAAGGCTGCAACCCCCTACCATCACGAAGAGACTTCGCTTCTGTTCGAAGGAGACGGGCGGTGAGCCTGATGAAGGGTTTGCTTGGACGGGCCGACCTGGGAAGAAGCAGTCGAGCGTCTGGACTCTGAAGATCCCACGGACAATGCCGGAAGCGGATGCCGATTGCGATGCTGGGAAAAATGGCAAAAAAAAAAACTCCGAGGATCACCGTTAACGTCTGACGAGCTGGGGTCGTTATGTAAATTGAATAACGGGAGAAGGATTCGCCAAATGTCGTCGGGCCCGCACCACACAAGGGCAGCCCAGGACTGGCAGCACACCACAGCCCTGACAAGAGACCAATCGCTTCATCAGATGCTGTTTGGGAGGCTCGTGGGCGGCACGGGACCCTCCACCAGACTGCACCAGACTGCAGCTGCGAGGCATCATGCGGTTTGCATGACCAATGCATGACCTTGGCTGGCGTGGTGAGAGGGGCCCAGACCTGAACGGAGCCAGCGACTTGCCGTCATAACGTTATCTCAAGGCAGTCTTGAAGATGCCGATGGGGGGATGCAGAAGCGTCCTCGGCGTCTTCGTCGCCCAGCAAACGCCCAAGAAACCCCCAGCAAGCTCCCAGGCCGACACGGGCGCCGTCGTTCGGCAAGCCGACGCCAGGGCAGAGGGCAGGGCTGTTTGATGCCCCACTGCGCGAGCGCCAACCATACCACCCGCGGACTTGTCACTTACCAGGGACGGGGAATGGCGCCCGCCACGCCGCCGAGATTTCCCAGGGTTGATGTCTTGTTCTGGCCTCTCTCAGGGTGTTGCGGGCCGACAGCTTTGGCTGCTTCTTGCGACGGGTTTCTCGAGATCCGTGGCGGGTCAAGAGGAAGGGAACTTGAACACGGCTCGAAAATGCATGTGCATCTCGGCGATGCAGCCGGTCCGGTGGAGCCAAGCCTCTGCCGATGATCTGAGGCAGAGACATCAACACCGACCCCTGGTAAATACTCCGTATCGCATCCCTTCTCCGCCTTCTCATCCCCCGGCCCCAGTCCCGCTGACAATATTCCCACCGAACACGCGTCCTTGCAGTCAATGCAGGAACGCGCTGCACAGGGCTGAAGGGAAGAAGGCCGTCGAACTTCTGATGCTGCGGCAACCATCGGGGTGTTTTGTCGTCTGAACTTGGGCTGCGAATTGTCATGTGGACCGTCGGGGGCAAACTGGCAGGCTAACTCAAAGAACCAGTGGGAAACGGTGGATCCCCAATTGATTACGTCCAAATAACGTCTGAACCAAATTTTAAGAGTGGAGCTGTGGGTACCGGTAGTGGTTGGCCTGCCTCCACTCAGTTTGCAGGAGAAGAGACGGCTTTTATGCGCCCTGGGAGGGACATGGTTTCTCTGTTTTATTCAACAGGTCCCTGATTGCAGGACTGTCGACAAGTCGATGTTGGGTGCTGAATTCAATGTGCACTGACCAGAAACTGCCCAGCTACGTATTATCGGGCTTAGTGAGCGCCAGCTGACAGCCCGCGCTCCCCAACGGCGTCGTTGGCGCTTCGAGGACTGCCGTGACCTTCGGAGGGGAGACGGCTGAGGTTGATGGAGATGGTGTTTGATGAGGGTAACCTGGAAAACCGGATCGACGACGAACCAGGAGACGCCCTGGTGGAGTGACCGCCAAGCCAAGTATTCAGGACACGGACGGGATTCCGTCTGCAGGCGGTTTGGCGAACCAAAACAGCGGAAATGAAGTGAGACTCAGTGGGTTCCCTGAGCCTGCCGCAACGGGCTGCGCAGGCGGCAGCGATCATGCCGGTACTCGCGGCCAAAGTACCTCCACTGCTGTGGGCTGACAGACGACCCCGGAAGCGCACTGGCCACGAAGCTGCAGCCGTTGTGGGTCGCGAGCTGCTGGTGGCTGCAGCAAGAGCGCGTGCAAGGGAAAGCTTGGATCCCTGCCCAAAAACGGTCTGAAGCAATTTCGTGTTTTCGCTGGACTTGGAGCTTGGCCCATTGACAAGCCGTTGCGCGCCCCTTTGTTCGTCCAAGGGGACCACCGCAGCTCCTTCCCGCGACGGTGATTGGGGGGCCTGCGTTCAAGCGTTGCCGCACAGAGGTTGCTTCCGTTTTGGGGACCAGCCCCGGATCCAGCCAGTGAGAGGGCAGGACCGGACCTGCCTGCGCGCAGCGTGGACAACGGGGGTGCTGCCGAGGAAGGGCGGGAAGGCAAAGAGGCAGTCTGCCGTTTCCAGTTTCGAGAGAGGGTCCCTGTTCCCATCACACAGACGAACAAACCGTGACCTGCCTCGTGCCGAAATAAGTAGCCCGGTCGACCGTCACGCGCCCGGCCCCTTCTCCCTCCTTCTCTCTTTTTCCCCTTCCACCCAACACGTCTCGTCCCCGAGATTTTCTGCGATACCCCAAGAACCAGTGCAGGCCACGCCGTGATAATCCCCCATCACACACAGGCACCTGTTTTTTCTTGCTCTCTGTCTTCTCAGTGATACCCGATACCCATTTTCTAATTTTCTTGAGATACCCTGCTTTCGAGCAAATCAACCCAAACAAAATCACAATGGCCGACACACAGAAGCCCACCGAGGTGCCCCAGGAGACTCCTGCCACCGAGCCCGTTGTCGAGACGACCCCCGCCGAGACCACTGCTGCCGCCGCCACCGAGACGGCTGCTGCTCTCGCTGTTGAGGCCACCCCTGCGGCTGCCACCGAGACCCCGGCTGCCACTGAGACCGCTGCGGCTGTTGTCGCCCCGGTCGAGGAGGCCAAGAAGGAGGAGGAGGTCAAGCCCGTTGAGGAGGGCCACCTCGAGCACAAGGGCCAGGGCGCCAACTTCCCCAAGTAGGTTGTCGCGCCACTTGGCTTTGACCCGACCGACCTCTGACCCCACCACCCAGGAACTTCCTCTATACCAAGCAGCTCTTCTGGTTCGGCTCTGAGCCCGTCGACCTCAAGTCGATTACCTCGTTCAAGGCCGACAAGGCTGCCGATGTCGCCCACCACGTCACCTCGTGGGCCGCTGAGACCGGCAAGGGCCTCCTCTTCTACAGCGAGAAGGGCGACAAGGCTGCCCCGCACGGTGCTATCCACCTTGTAAGCCGTCAGACCTCGAATATTTGCCATTCATGAGCTGACTCATTATGCAGGCTGATGCCTCGGAGCCTGCCGTTGATGGCTCCCAGAAGTTCCACTTCACTGCCAAGGGCCACAAGCACACCTTCAAGGCCGCCAACGCCACTGAGCGTGACAGCTGGATTTCGCAGCTGAAGGCCAAGATTGCCGAGGCCAAGGAGCTTGCTGCCACTGTCACCGAGTCGGAGACCTACAAGAAGACGCTTGAGGGCCTGAAGCCCGCTCCGGTCAAGAAGGAGGAGAAGGCTCCGGCTGCTGAGCCCGCCGCTGCCGAGACCGCCGCCCCCGCGGAGGAGGTCGCTGCTGCCACTGAGCCGGCCGCCGCCGAGCCCGCCAAGGAGGAGCCCAAGAAGGAGGAGGAGAAGGTTGAGAAGGAGGAGCCCAAGCGCCGCTCTGCCAGCCGCAAGCGTACCTCGATCTTCGGCAACTTCCTCGGCAAGAAGGAGGAGAAGAAGGTCGCCGAGCCCGTTGAGGCTCCGGTTGCTGAGGCTGAGGCCCCGGCTGTCGAGGCCAGCACTGCCGCTGCCGCCGTCGAGGCTCCTGCTGCTGAGGCCGCTGCCGAGCCTGCTGTTGTCGCCGCTCCTGCCGCCACTGAGACTGCCACTGAGGCTGCCACTGAGGCCAAGCCTGAGGAGAAGGTCGAGGAGGCCAAGGAGGAGGAGAAGAAGGAGGCTCCCGAGACCCGGCCCGCTCATGTCAAGCGCACTAGGTAAGCGTCACCATCAGCCCCGAACCCTCGCCCTTTCTCTAACCGCCCCATAGCATCTTTGGCAACCTTTCTTTCGGCAAGAAGAAGGCTGCGGCCCCTGCCGAGGCCGCCCCCGCTAAGGAGACTCCTGCCACAACCGAGGCCGTTGCTGAGACTGCCCCTGTGATTCCCGCTGTTGAGACCACCGAGCCTCTGTCCGCTGAGGTCGCTTCCCCCGCCACCGTCCCCACCGAGACCGTGGAGGTTGCCCCTGCCACCAACGGCGAGACCAAGAAGGAGGTCAAGTCCGAGAAGCGCAAGAGCTCGCTGCCGTTTGCTTTTGGCAAGAAGAAGGAGGCGTCGTCGTCCGACGAGGAGGCTGAGAAGCCCAAGTCGCCCTCGGCTTTCTCCAAGCTCCGCGCCACTATCAAGGTATGCCTTGATCCCGTTGTTAACTCGAGAGCCTCAGGAACATGGCACTAACCGATTAATAGGGCAAGGGCAAGACCGAGAAGGTCGAGAAGGTTGAGGAGACCCCTGCTGTCCCCGCTCTCCCTGCCACCGAGGCCGAGACCGAGGCCAAGGCCGCCGAGCCCGCCGCTGAGGCCGTTGCCGCGCCCGTCGAGGTTGAGGCGACCACCGCCGCCCCGGCCGCTGCTGAGGAGGAGGTCCCCGCCAAGCCCCTCGAGTCCACCCCGGTTGTCGCCGCCACCGCTTAGGAAGCGACGCGGACCCATGTGTGAGCTTTCTGACTTGGCCATGATCATGAATGGATCGGACGGGAGATGAAATACGACCAAAAAATCATTAGAGCGAATTCTCCCAACACACGCCACCACGAGAGGCACAACACCCTCCTTTTCACGTCTACCCTCGGGTTTGGTCGGGATCGGATCTGCATTTCGAGATACCCAAGTCAAGATTGGTTCTCTGATACCCCCAGCTTCGAGCCGTGCGCCTCGAGGTCAACAATCGGCGGTGTGGCACGCGTGCACCGCCTCTCGGTCGCGCCGCAGCTCCCTGCTTTTCTGTTTCTCTGCTTTCCTACTCAGCCGCGAGGTACATGATGTTGCTCTTTTGCCTGTTTTTCAGTGTTTTTGATACCCAGAGTATACCCCGCCTATCCTCCCTCGGCAAAGAGAAGGCACAGTCGTTTAGGTTGGCTTTGGGTCTGTCTGATGAGAAGGAAGATGTGGAGACGGTTGATGGGAGATAAGAATCCCCAAGAAAAGCACAAAAAGAGTGGAAGATGAAAATGGGCTGTGGGATGAATGGGATCATCGGACGGGTGTTCTTGTCCTCGGTCTCGCCACCTAGGGTGAGGTTCGGGGGAGGGCTGACCCAAGCAAGACTTGCTAATAGCTAATAATATACCTCTCGCGTGTTGAGTTCGCCTAACCATGGTTCGTACCTGGCCCCTGAAGAAGTGATGGCTGTGACATGTCAACGTTGAGCTAGTGGGCTGAATGCCGCCATTGTCTTGGTTTCCCAAGCCTTGGACCGAGGTTCTCTCAGGTCACTGGAACCAGCAAGCAACATGTTAGAAATCTCCAAGTTTACCTTCCCATGCCCAACAACAATCTTGGCCACGTTGCCCACCCTTTGAACTCGATGACATCCACGCTTGGGAGGCAGGTAGGTTCCCCCGCTGAGCCCTTGCAGGCACGGGAGATTGGCAGCAGGATCAGACGCTCGTGGCAGTTCGTCGCAGAATAAATAGACATTACGGGTCTATCAAAGCTTTCACATTCAAACACCCGGCTCCCATTTTCCTCCTCCCCGTGTATTCATTCCCGTGTCCCGCTTTCCCATCTCCGAACTCCATGTCAGCCACATCGCAAGTTGGTATATCCTCCGCTCCTCCCGTTGCCCCGTCATCTGATTTTCCTCCCCATTGACCTCCCCATTGTCGTCCTCCCTGTCCTCCTCCTCCTCGATGTCTTCCTCCTCTTCAATGGACTCCTCTTTCTCCATGTCCCCCTTAACCTCCTCCTTGATGTTTAGCTAGATGTCCCCAATGTGCTTCCCAATGTGCTCTCCAGTATGCTCCCAGCTGTTTCCCCATGGCTTGTGCTCTAACCCATGTGTTGCCTCCCTCCCCATTATGTCTCGGGGTACAGTTTCCAACTCCCCGCCCTTTCGGTTCTCCAAACTCCAACGCGACGGTCGACAGTGGTATATGCAACGGATTCGACAAACATCATGCTACCTACGCTTCCAACAACATGACCAGAGATAAGGCACAACGTGCGGAAGCAGTTTCCTCCATATCTCCGCAAGATTCAACACATGACAAAGTTGCCACTTCTTCCGCCCGTCCAGCGTCGAGGCACCGTCCATCTCGTTCAACATAAGACGTCAGGTCCCGAGCATCAATCCCCTTGGAAACTGGACAGCGTGATTTCGAGGCAGAACAGTTGTTGTTTCTTTCGTGGGTGAATCGGAGAGTGGTGTCAAGGTGCGGGCGTCATGTTGAACTTCAAGACGAGCTCTTCGATCTTAGGCAAGAGCTGGGAGATCCTGAAAGGCTTCGAGATGACGGCATCCTATGTAGCACACATGTGGTCAGCAGCTGAACCCCAAGAAAAAGACAAGAACACAGAGAGGAGGAACCAAAACGTACAACGCCAGCGGACTTTGCATTTTCCACCTGCTCAGGCCGTGCATAGGCGGTCACGGCGATGATGGGTATGTGCTGCGTGATGACGCCCTCCTCCTCGAGCCGCCTGATCTCCCGGGTGCAAGTGATGCCGTCCATGACGGGCATCTCGAGGTCCATGAGAATGACAGAGATGTTGATGTTCGCGGTGTTGTCTTCGCCCTTCTCTGATCCCGCTTCCGAGGGCGCCGATAACCCGAGCGGTTTGCTCTCGACGGCGGCGGTCTCGTTCCAGAAGCGAGACCGCCTCAGCTGGGTCAACGCCTCGCCGCCATGGTTGGCGACGTATGTGTTGCTTCCGGCGAGCTGCAGTTGCCGCTTCAGAACCTTCTGGTTTACCAGGTTATCCTCGACTATCAGAATGTCGAGCGCACAAGGATTGGGCTGTGTCATCGGAGACGGCGGCGGTGGTTGCTGACTAGATTCCTTGATCGGCGTCGCGGGTCTGGCGGGGGACGGTTTCGGTTCCGGTGGTGTAATGGGTAGCGGCAACGGGAGCGTTACACTCTCATCGGGCACGGGTGAGGTGACTGGGGGAGGCTCGGATTTCCGACCCTTGATGTAGAAAGCAAATGTGCTTCCCTGTCCCTTTTCGGACTGCACCGCGATTTGCCCGCCCTGCAACTCAGTCAATGTCCGGCAGATGAAGAGCCCCAGGCCGGAGCCGCCGTATTGGACATGGGTCCTCGGGCTGGCTTGGCTGAAGCGTTGGAAGAGAATTTGCTTCTCGTCCTTGTCGAGTCCTGGGCCCGTGTCGGTGACCGCAAAATGAAGGTTGATCTTCTCGCCATCGGCCCAGTCGGCCTCGTCGGTGAAATCCTCTTGGTCCGGTTGCCGGAGAGGTATGTACGACAGACCATCGTTCACCTCCACCGCGTCTTGGGATGCACCGATACTGATGACGATGGAACGCTTGGGCCGGCCTTGTGTGAATTTGATGGCGTTGGTCATCAGGTTGATCAGAACCTGACGCAGTCGCGAGGGATCCACCTTCACCCAGTCGACCGCCAGCTCGCGGTACGAGTCTTCGATGGTCACCTGGCCGTCGATGCCGTTCGAACAAAGTTCCGCCTCGAACATCTTCAACACCTCGTGGACGATGGCGACGGGCTGCACATCGACAGGCGTCACCAACAGCAGATTCGAATCGAGCTTGGACAGCGTAAGAATATCATCCACTATCCGGCGCTGATGTGTAGCGCAGAGCGAGATGATACTGGCCGCCTCGACGCAGCTCTCGACCAGGGCATCGAGGGCACCAGGGGCGTGGGCCGACGGGTCTCCCTGCCTGTACCGGCTCAGACTTGACGAGATCTCATCAGCGCATTGCAGGATGGCGCTCAGTGGGTTGCGCATTTCGTGGGAGGTGATGTCGATGAAGTTCTCTTGCTGGCGCTTCAGCTCGACCGCCTCATCCCGTCGTTGCTTTTGGACGTCTTCTGCCCATTTTTGTTGCGAGATGTCGGTGATACAGCCGAAAATGCTCTTGAGCTCTCCGTATTCGTCTCGCTCGGGATACGCACTCAGCAGTCCCCAAACGTCGACACTGTGGCCATCGATCAGTTCCCTCGAACCGTTGAATCGGAACTCATGCGTGACGGCAGTCTTTTCCTCGACGACGCGGCGCCAGGCAAGCTCTGTGCCAAGGCGGTCCTCGTCCCGAATGCTCTGCATCCAGGCGGCGAAGGTGCTGGCGCTCCGTTGCAGCCCGGATATCCTGTACCACATCTCATTGCAATAGTTGATGTGTCCATGGCCGTCCGCGATGAACAAGCCGACGGGGCCAAATTCGGCCATCCTCGTAAAGCGATACTCGCTCTCGACCGCCTCTTGTGTCCGAAGATGGAGTTGCAACGAGAGCTCCTGCCGGTCGAGGGCAGCCAGCCGGGCGGCCTTTTGTCCACGCCGTATTTCCTCCTCGAACAATACCACGGATGCCAGCGACGTGGCGAGTTGGCGGGAGAGAAGATTGACAAACAACTGGTACTCGGCGTCATACGGGCGTCTCTGGTTGATGCCCAGGACGATGAAACCGACGACAGCATCACCCACAGTCGTGGGGTGGACCGGGAACACGACGATGGTGCGGCACGGATCCCCAAACCCTCCCCACGAGACTCCGTCAAGCAGTGCCGTCGGCATGGTGCCATCCGCTTCCGTGAGAACGATAGGGGTGGTCGGATTCGCCATCGACTCCCTCATGAACGGGGCGAATCCTTCGTCACTGAATCGCAAGTCAATCGAGCTAATGGCACACGGATGGCCGTCGGGCACGCCGATGGAGCCTTCGAGTACGATCTTGGGCGGGTGTGAGACGCTTCCCGAGTTCATCGAAGAGACTTCGCTCTCGCTGTCCTCGCCGACCGAGTAGATGAGAGCGAAGGGCGCATCCAGTTCGTTGAACTCCAAGCCCCTCTGGAGGAGGGACCAAAAGCCCTTCACGTCGCGAGCCTGGGCCGTCTTGATGCCAATTTCTCGTAGCGTCAGCATCCTCCGCTCGACGATCCTCCGCCGCGTGTTTTCGAATGCAGGGTTGTAAAGAGCCACCACTGTCCCGTCACCCCCCACGAGCGGGATGATGGCCCAATTGAAGAATGTCTCCTCCATAAAGCCATGGCGCGAGATGAAGAGGGTGTCGTCATTCTTCATTGTCGCATATCCGCTCTCCCAGGCGGCCTCGAACACCGGCTCAATCTCTTCCCAAATCTCGGGCCAGGCGTCTCGGTACCTTGATCCCATCAGCTGCGGGTGTTTTTGGCCAGCGAGGGCGATGTAAGCCTCATTGTAAATGGCAACGTAGTCGTGACCCCAGTAGAGCGCCGCCGGGTGCGGGCTGCCCATGATCATGCTCGACATGATACGGAGTTCGAGCGGCCATAGCTCCACGGGGCCAAGCGAGGTGGACGCCCAGTCAATCGAGCGCGCAAACTTATGGTGCGCGGGAAGGTTAGGGTCGTCGATGGGAATGCGTGTCCAGTCGAACGTTGTCCGTAACGGGGGAGATGCGAGCAGCAGGTCGTCAAAGGGTCGGATGACGGTGTCGGCAGCCGATCCGGCCCTGCTTCGGGGTTCCGAGTGAGAACGGGCGTGTGTTTGCCCGGCCACTCCGAAGTAGTCGCTACGCTCCCTGGACAACCCTGGCCCCTGGTTTGTCCAAGGCCCGCTCAAGGTCAGTTCGGTGGCCGGAGAGGGTTGCAATGCCTGTGCTTGGCTGGGCGATGTTGGGGCGTTCAAAGTCATGTTCTGGTAGACACGGACGATGCGGAAGCGCCTCCGGAGTGTCGAACATGTCCAGGGAAACCCGGCGTAAGTGGTGGACGAAGAACCCGGCTTTGTGGCCGTCCTGTCCCGCATCAAGCTGACCACCCAAGCCTTGAATTCAGCGAAGTCAGGGCCGCACTCGGGCTCTGCTGGATCGGGTTGCAACAGTTCCAGGAGATGGGGCGCGGTCCTCATCCCAATGTTGGCGTATATCAGATGCAGGGGCCCTGGGGCGAAATTTGCCGGGTCGTTGAGATCGATGATGAAGCTCGGGCGTTCGTCCTGTTCCAGCAACTCGACCACTCCTATGCCTTGAAGCAGCTGGACGATGGAAGGCTGCGGCCACCCGTCCGGGCTGCGCGACAGACTCGAAAGCTCCGCTGACGACCAGCTGCGTGGGGTACCTGAAGACCTTGCGGGACTTGTTGCGCTAACCTGCCCCTTGGGCAGGCGAAGGGTAGTGACTCCATCGGAGTTCTCATTCTCGCCCATCATGGACGGTACCACCTCCGGGGTCGGATGGCTGGCCGGGCGGTTGAGCTTATGCCTCGGCGAGCTGGAGAAGAAGAGGGGGGATGTCACGACCGTCTGGGCAGAGGCGATGGCGTCCAAAGGCGGCAGAGAGAGGCTGCCGGGGGGGACGAGCCGGGGCTTCTTGGTTGGCGATGAGAGCGAGTGCACCGCACTCTTGTCCGTCGCCGAGTGCCTCTTGCGCAACGGGCCTGGTGGCGGTGGTCCTGTCGAGGCTTCGGTGGCCGGTGCCTTTAGCGCAGGCCAGGCGCGGGTTCTGGGAGGAAGCGTGCCAAAGCCAGAGATTGCTCGTGTTAGCGGGGGAGCAGCGAAACCATGCCGGCTAATACTAGGTGCCCGCGTCCGCTGCTCTTCTCGTGACTCGGTCGTCCAGGAGGGCTCGTCAGCCGAACGACTCGTGCTGCTGGCGCTGGTGTTGGCGCTGGTGTTGGCGCTGGTGTTGGCGCTGGTGCGTCGTGCAGGATGAGCGAGTGAAGGTGGAGGGCTGCTGGTGGACGATGGGCCGGGCGAAATAGGGCGGAGCTGGTGGGGAGAGGCGGGTGGTTCACCCAGAGCGGCGGGTTGTGGAGGAGAAAAACAGGGCTTGGCTTGGTCGTCCGGTGTCATGCCCAGGATGAAGCACAGCAGGACGAACACAGGCACGTCTCGACGCTCTCCCAACGGAGCGCGCTGCCGAGGTACCTGGAGTGTCCTTGACTAGCACCGAGTGCTCTATACTGCTGGAGGAGGGAGTGGCGGTCGTGTTAGTCCGCCACCGGAAACCACCACGCCGAACGGCTGCGGAAACAGACGGCGACCCTTCGGAGCAGGGAGCAGGGACTCGGGCACGAGATCAAAGGGCCCAGCCGCGGGCCCATTGGTCGACGGCAAACAATAAAAAATTACGAAGGCCCTTGGGGGGAGGACGAGGTTGGCGAACCGGGGCGAGCCGGGGCGGGCCTGGTTGGGGTTGAGGCTGAGGCGGGTAGGTCAGGTACCGTCTGAAGGCTGCTCCGTTTTGTCTACTGTGTCCTGCGCGGGATGTGCGCGGGAGGGGGAATATGACAATGAGGCTCGGGATGAGATAGGTGTAGGCGGGAGGAGGTGAGGTAGGTCCGGGTTGGAGACTGCAGACACTGCAACAAGCCCCCTGCGAAATTAGTCGGCCGACAGCGCAGTCTGGAAAGAGGACGAAAGGCAAAAGCCAGTTGGGTCGTCGCGGGGGAAAGAGTCCGGTGGAGCAACGGCCAACGCCCGAGGTGGGTTAAGGTACCTCACTAGGTACCAGGTAGGTAGGCACAGGCAGGACCAGGCAACACTGCATGGCATAGGTGGCATTTGGATGTTCTGCAGAGGATACGGAAAGAGACAGCAGGACAGCACCTGCCGTCGTTCGACCCTGATGTGTGGCGTGTCCGTCACGGTCCGAGTTGGCCAGTGCCAATGCCGGAGGGAAGGCGCGGCCTGCGAGGGCCTCCGCCGACACTGTAAATACTGTGTACATGCCTAACGTTAGGTACCGTAGAATGGAATCTGGGTGCACAACCTGGAAGACAGGACACAGACTTCTGGGGAACGAAACGGGCCTTGTCTTGGGCAGAGCATCCGTGTGTGCTTCTGGAACAGGGGGCCACAGATCCGTCAAAACGGCTCGCGTCAAAGTGGGCTGATGAAGGAGGCTCGACAACTTGCCCAGAACAGCAGGCGGCGAGCAGAATCCCAAGGAAGAGACAGGGGCCGACAGGGCCCATTAGGGTCTGGAGCGTCGGGCTTTCTGTGCAATTTGGCCCGTGGTGGAGCGCATTCTGGTCCCCTGGCAATTACGAGTCTAGCGATTCTCCAGCCCCCCACCATCAGCGAACCCCCAAACCCTCGAGAACTTTCTGCGGCCGTTCGACTCTCCCAGACAGAATACAAACCCACTGCGCCCGAAGGCAAGTGAAGGTTAACCCTTGTTGTGCTGGGCGCATCGCGCAGCGGCTGGGGCGCCGATGGGGTTGATCTAGCGAATCAATCAGTCAGCCGGGGTGAATCGCTCGGCCTGCTTGGGATCGACGGCGCAGGAGCGCAGCTTTCTTGGGCCTCTGAACGCCGACAAACAAGCCCGGGATTAGGGGACGAGTTTCGCGACGGAGCGGGGACCAGGAGAACGGGGTCCAAGCGACAGGTTTCCGAAGTCTCTGACCTCCACCTTGTGCCAATCTGAGCCGTTTTCATGGCTCCCACGCCGCATCGCGAGCGGCTTGAGGTCTGGGGGAAACTCTGTGCAACCTGCTGCGGCGCCAATCTCATGTTCTGGACCGGTCGATTTTCTTGGCTCCAACGACCGAGATCTTGAAGATGAAAAAGCCAATCAGCGGCCGCGGAGGGGAAGCTCAGATAAGTGGGCTGATTTAGCTGACGGTTCCAGCAGCGAGGCAATTCCCATTCGCTGCAACAACGGCTTTCCAGGAATCCCATCGAAGAGACAGCTCTTCCTCCCCCCCGTCATCACCGACGGTTCCGGCGACAGTCTGTTGGAAATGGGTCGACCCTGTAAGACAAAAGAACCCTCGGGAAGCCGAGCGCTGTCACATGTCTGCGTCAGTCCAGGACAGATGAGAACGGCGGCAACACCAAGCTAAGACAAAAGTTCGCACACACCATGGAGATGCCAGACCCTTCGCGGTTCGATCGATGAGATCGCGTCATGGCCCACAGATCGGAGCCTGTTCCGCCCTCGAAGCAGCAAGCTTCCGTGGCCCATTCCGCATGTCGCCGTTGAGTCTCGCTTGGGGTTGCGGCATAAACGTGGCGGTGGGCACTGCTTGAGCCACATGCAGCCTCGAGAGGTCGAGGTCGAAAGGACCTGTCCACCGCAAGCGGCCGACCAGCCAATCCCTCTCTCGCAACTCAAACTAGCGATTCCGTTCTAACGTTGCGCGTGTGTCCACGGTACGGAGCCCGGCTGCTAAGCTAGCTCACTTGGCTCAAAATCTGAGATCGCCAGCATTGTCCTCGATCTCCAGTGAAGCTTGCCGAGTCACGTCGACATTGCGGTTTGGCTAGGCGCCTTTCTGTTCCCACGAAACCAGCACCAACACGATCTCAGGGCAAGAGGATGCCGCTTGGTGATCGAGGGACAGCTGGAGAGGGGGCAGGGACCGGCAGTTGCATCACGGGCCAACCGGCACCGGCCGCTGTCCAATGTTGGTGGCATTTGCACATCGCACAGCGCCTGGGAGCAAATGGTGGGTGACACTCGCCGGCTGCCAGGCGAGCATCGCAGGGTCTGCCGGCCCTGCCACAGCTGGCATCTCCTCTCCCCGCCCCTGTGTCTCGCGCTGGGATTGGACGGCCGGGCGCTTACACGCTGCCACAGCCAGACTTGCCCAGCCATCTCATTGGGCGTCGACCTGTGATTGACCTGCCACCCGCATCTTCAGGCTGCTCGGAATGGGGTGTTTGCCAGGCCTGGGCGGCAGCGCAAGCCGCCAGCAGAGGCCGCGGAGCGCAAGAAAGGCGTGCAGTCCCTTTTTAAATCGCTGCTGCCGTCCCCCTCCTTTGTTCCGCGCTGCGACCTGAGCAACCAAAGAGGGGGAAATACTGCTATATTTACTGTCGCCGCCGACGGACCGCCGGAGCAGCGCTCACTCGGCACCATTCGAGCCCGATTGCGCACAGAAATTCATGTGAGCTGTGCTCAGCAGCGTTTGGCATCCACCGGAGACCCGATTGCCAAGAGCGGCACCCGGACGGCCACAGACGGTCGGGCGGGACAGTAACGACTCGAGCGGGCCCGGAATTGGCACTCGAAACACGACAAAAATGGCACGCACATACCGGATCCTCCGTCGGCCATGGAGGGCCAGGCGGCCGCTGTACTGGGGCATGATTCCCGAGCTCGCCGGCATCATCCCGCTGCTGGTCCTCTTCGGCGTCCAGCAGCCCGATGCCTTCCGCTCCCTCTTCTGGCGCATCGGCTTCGAGCACAAGCTCAACTCGAACCCCAGCATGATCCTCTACGCCTACGCAAATCACCAGCCATTGCCCACCATCCCCTTTGTCTGGACGCAGACGTGAGTGCCCGAGAGTCTCCAGGCCATGGCGTTCCCACAGACTAACCCCCCCACCAGGTTAACCAACTTCAATGTCGCCATCTCCATCGTCGCCCTCTTCATCCTCCTGGCCAAGATGATCGCCACCATCATGAAGGTCTTCTATCCGATCTTTGGCACCGTCATCGGCGCAAGCCTGACGGCGCTCTTTGCCGTCAGCGTCTACGGCCAGGCCGGGCCCGACTACGCCGACTCGCGGTACCCGAGCCCCGTTGCCTGGTACATCCGGTACGGCTGTGACCTCGCCGCGCCCTATGGCGCCGTCAAGAGCTGCCAGATGGCCAAGGGGACCTTTGCCGTGACCGTGTACATGATGTGAGTCGTCTCCTGGGTCTATTAATGATGCAACGGCACTAACGAAACACCCCAGGGTCGTCTACCTGTGCCAGTTTGTGTTTGCTGCCTGGGCCATGCTCCCCAACAAGCAGCTCGACATGGAAGACTCGGACGACGAGGATGAGTTCGGCCACGGCGCGAAGAATAAGGGGGTTGCAGTCGAGATGCAGCCCACGCCGCCGCACCAGCAGGTGCCGTTCACCCCGCGGACCCAGGCGTTCCACACGCTGGATAGGAAACTGCCGCTGCGGTACAGCTAGGCAGGCCAAGCATGGAGCGGGGGTGGTGGAGTTTGATAATGAGGATGGGGTGCCAGAGCGGTAGCGCCGCTGCTCTGCTGGTCGGGGCAGACGTTGTCGCCCCCTGGAAAGATATCCACGACGCCAATCGGCTTGTACATCGCTTTTTACTCGGTCGACAAATGGGAGGGAGTTGGTTATTTCGCTGGTTCATCCCAGCTGGGGTTACTCGCTGATTTGCAGCCGCGTCAGATCTTGGGTGTTGGAGTCTGGGGTTCAGGGTATCGTGATGATATTCCGGTTTAGTCCCGTGTAGTTGATACACAATACACTTTGTCCAGCCATGCCGTTTAGCCTCCCGCCGTAATCGTATCAACATTTAGGAGCCGTTAATCATTCGTTGCTCATGAGCCGTCGCATCGTGCAAACATGAAACCAGACATCTCCCCCTCCCACCTTCTCGGTTCCTCATCCTCTCATCTTCCACGCCCTTACCGCCTTCTTTCCCACCATCCCCTTCCTCACCTTCCTCTCCCTCCTCTCTCCCCCATCAAACCACCTCCAAAACCACCCCGCTCGCATCCGCCACAACAACCCTCACCACAC
>Ga0247824_10000752_pt1 | contig 16830 bp, 9 predicted proteins | sample 13C_PalmiticAcid_FD_194412 | JGI IMG/M metagenome (GOLD analysis project Ga0247824, IMG submission 194412) | Soil microbial communities from agricultural site in Penn Yan, New York, United States - 13C_PalmiticAcid_Day48 | ecosystem: Environmental > Terrestrial > Soil > Agricultural land... | reverse complement strand
GTAAAATATATAGGCCTTATTAGAGCACTAGCTCGTAAGCTATATACCCTAGCATTTCTCCGGCTATACCCTCTTAGGTCGGACGCTAAGTCGTTCTCCTTCGGCCTGTTCGTAGGCCTATAGGAGTTTATAGTACCTATAACTATAGTCGAAGATCTAAGTATAGGACTCTAGCAGCCTGTCCTTATTAGTAGTCCTAACTAGCTAGTAGTCTCGGTCGAACTTTTCCTTAAAGTAGTATCTATACTAGTCGGTAATATACTAGAACTATAGGACCTATATATAGTCCGTACATCTAGGGTAGAGTCTCTTATATTCTTCCGTTCCTACGAACCGGAACGCTCCGCCCGGGCTACGTTCGGCCTCCTCCGTAGTATATCCCTTACTAAAGTACTAGTAGTTACTCTAGAAGTTGTCCTAACTGGGTAGCTCCTACCCTTAGAGCGTCTGCTTCTCGACCTCCTAATAATACTTGTACTTAGGGTTATAGATTTTATCGTTATAGACGTCTGAGGTATAGTCGTCTATAGGTCCCTCCTACTAGTATCCTGCTCGAGTAAGGGCATTGTTAAGTTAAAATACCTCCTCTTATAGCTTGTCGTTCTACTATCCTACTTCCTTGACCTAGCGGAGGGCGTCCTAGACTGTCCGCCGGATCTCGCTAGCTTCCTCCTAGGTATCCTTATTCTCGCTATAGGTCTTAGCGAGTTTTTCCCTAAGGTAGTTAGTCTGCTTTTAGAGGAATACGATACTTAGCCCCTCTTTGTTATCTAGGTAACTATATATCCTCTATCGTCTATAGTTGTCCTAGGTTAGCATTATCCTCTAGGCGTCTACTATAGCCCGTAGGTAGGATAGTATGCTTATATCAGCCTCTAGTAGCGCTACCTCCTCCTTAGTACTTAGTATCCTAATAGAGGTCGGTATAGTAGTAGGGGTAGATCCCTCTACTACCCTATCGAGTGCCTGCTTAATATCTTATTCGACCTTAGCAATAGCCTAGTCTATAAGCTAGGCGGTATAGTAGCAAGCTTTAGGAGTCCTAGTAAGATTCTACCCGAGTACTGCCTCTGTGATCTTGCTCTATACCGTAGCGCTTGTATTATTATATACCTATTGCTCTAGGTCCTTATATATATCGTCGTCTATATCTTTCCTGATATACTAGGTCTTATAGTTAATAGCGTCCTTAAGGTTATCCTAGTTATAGGTATTATATACCGATACCTCGACTACCCTAGTGCCTCGTTTAATAGTAGTAACCTCCTTACCTAGTATAAGCCTCTATCTATCCTTCTTAGGACTATAGTACTCCCTCTTAAAGTACCCCTTCTTACTATAGTTGTAGTAAGTAACGTCGGACTCATCCTTATAAGGTCGGAAGTCCTTATAGTTAGCATCTACGTCTATAGGTCTATAGTAGTACCTAAAAGCTATACTAACGTAGTGCCGTTTCCTCTTATTGTTAGGATAGGACGTAGAGAATCCGGTTATCCCTCTCTTCTGCTACTACTAGTATACGAACTATCGATCGTCGATACGGATTACTATAGCGATATACTTATCGAGGGTATCGGGTCGGTCTACCTTATATAACTCGTCCTTAACGTTTTCCTTAAGGCCGTTATAGAAGAGCTATATCAAGCCCTTGTCGTTGATCTCGGCTCGAATAGCGTCTTACCGGAAGATCGTAGCGTACATAGAAGCCGACTTAGTCTGCCTAAGCCTTATAAGTCGCGCCTATATATATAGCTTTTCGTCTATATCGCCGAATACCTTTTATAACTCTACGGCGAACACGGTATACTGCTTGAATATAGTATTAGTGAAGTCTTCGCGTTCGTTAGCATTATTATCGTTAGGGTTAGCTAAGAAGTCCTTTAGGGTAGGTTCGAACTAACGGAGGGCCCGTTCTTCTAGCCGTAAGGCTATAAAGACTACCTTCGACTTCTCGTCGCCGAACTTCTCCGGGTAATACTAGAGGTAGGCCGTTATCTAGGTAAGGAACCTAGTAAGGCCGTCCTTATCGCCTCTATACTTGGCCGGTATATCGATCTTAGCCTTATACTTAGCGCTAGCCAGGAACTTTAGATACTAGTTGTCGATCTCGAGCTACTCGATCTTAGTATTGAGTTACTGAATGAGCTGCCCAAGCTAGGCCTGGGTCAGGGGTATAGTTACCGCCTGAGCGTTAAGTAGAGTATTCTCGGGCCCTATAGTAATACCTTCGTCTGAACTATAACAGAAACAAAGGGAGTAAAGCAACGTATAACGAACTACGGGTATAGAGTACTCTGAAAGGGTTTACTAAAGGTATGTCAACGTCTACAAGGCTCGGTAAAGCTAAAGGGTTTACAATAAGTACGTATAGTACAAGTGTCTCAATCGCCAAAGATGTACTTAGTAGGTATAGTAATTAATATGTTTGCTTTACTAAGGAAGCTCTAAGCTCCCTTATAAGTGACTGACTAACTAACTTATATATATAATGACTTCTTTGTCCTAAGTACCTTTGTTCCTGGGATCGTGAGGAATATCCCTTGTTCCTGTCGTTCCTGGCCCAGAAATGTAACCCTTAGCCTTTGTTCCCTGGGAACGTTAGTGTCCGCTAACGTTCCTGCCCTAGTTAGTCCGCGACCCTTACTTAAACGATTAGCTAGCACTACGCCCCACGCTATGCCTATAGCTCTGCGGGCCGCCCTAGATGGCCAGTCCGTAACAACTATCTAGAGAATACTAGATAGAATTATAAGAATTATCTCTCCTTTTTCAAAACGCTATAAGGTTTTAATACTATGCCCGGTAACTAGGAAATTAGTAAGCTCTAGGCTATCTAAGCCTACCACACTAGAGGATTTTAGCTAGCTTTTCATTATAAATAGAATTAGTTTAAGAGAGTATTGTTATAGCAGCTCCGCTGTAACCGCTAGGACCCATAGGTAGAGCGCGGCACGCGGTAGAGCACGCGTCCCCTGGGGTTGAAGATTCTGTACCTCGCTGTTACAAGACCTATTTGTAGCTCTTCGAGCTACGTCTTAATAATAGAGCCTGCCCGTACCCGACGGAATAGAGCCCAGACTATAGCTTAGCTTAAATATACTGTCATTAGACTCCCTGCCTGCCCTAGCTGTAACATTATGTAGCTCCTACCCATTGGCCGATCGTCTCCAATACGATAGCTACCCGACCTGAACCCCCTATATACCCCGATACCGCGGCAGACTTCGCCGCGTACGTTAGCTAACACCCAGAAGACTAGATGTCTTACCTAAGAGGCATAGTCAGATACGCTACCTCTACGGAGGAAGAGAACGCTACCCTCCGTACTATTATCTCGTCCCTCCAGACCGAAATTATAAAGAGCGACGCGATTATCAGCTACTAGAAAGAACTGCTGAGCAAGCAGAACCTCGAAACCATCAAGAAGATCTCCTAGCTCGAGGTTGAGAAGGCCTAACTCCTCGCCGCCACTATACCTGTCGTATATACCCCGCTAACCGAGCCCCCTCTAGGTATAAAAATCCCTGCTGAGCCTCTCGCAGATACTGCTCCGGGAACAACTACGCCTGCTCCTGCCGTACGTACTAGATCTACCTTCCTCAGTAAAAAGCTCCCAGACCCGGAGAAGTTTAACGGATCTCGTACTGACCTTCAACAATTTATACAATAGATCTATACGAAGATAAAGGCCAACGGGGACCGATTCCCGACTATGACCTCCCGCCTGACCTATATAGCCGGCCGGCTGACAGGGAGGGCCTACGAACTGATTCTGCCTAAGATCGCCGACGGCCTCCCCTAGTTTCCCGACTATACCGATATCCTTACCTACTTGGAGAAGGCATTCGGAGACCCCAACTAAGTGGCTAACGCTCGAAACGACCTATTCCGCCTCCGACAGTCGAACAAAGACTTTAGTACCTTCTTCTCCGAATTCCAACGACTAGCCCTAGAAGGACAGATAGCTGAAGACTTGCTGCCTATACTGCTAGAATAGGCGATCTCCCGTAAGCTCTACGGCATGCTGCTATACTATAACCCCCCTAGCCGAGAATTCTACTAGTATGCCGCCTTCCTATAGGAACTGGAAAACCGACGGAACCAGTTCTACTAAGCAGTACCTATACCGACTGCCCGGACTAACTATATTCGGGCTACTGCCTAAGCGACTCCTAAGGCATCTAGATAAGGCAGGTTACTGTACCCTATTAGGAGCTAGAACTAGGGCGACCCTATAGACCTAAGTATATAGCATATACCCTAGCCGAACGGACGGAGGGAACAGGGGGAGTACTTTAGGTATAGGTTAAAGAACTACCGGGTCGCCCTCTGCCTAGAACCTAATACCCGCCCCTATATATAAGCCTATACTACTAGAACCGAATGCCCCTTTAGCCCCGATACCGATAGATCTCTAAGCCCGCTACCTAGTCTTATAGCGTTAGTAAACGGTACGAGTCTGGGTTAAGTTGCCCTTAGACTCCGATTTCCTATATAGGCGAAGTGCTAATACCTAACGACGAGGGGTACTCGGACTCTACGCCCTCCTAACCGACTAGAAATACCCTAAGGAATAAAGCTACTCGGATACTATAAATCTCTGCCGTATCTATAAAAGGCCTCTCTGTCTATAAAGAAGAGGACCTATGATCGAACCTAATAATCCTGCCTATTACCCTAGAGAGTGGGAAGTAACGGCTACCTACTTATACCCTGACCGACTCTAGAGCCCAAGGAAAGGGCTTCCTAGACTAGAGTTGAGCTGAGGCCTACGAGCTGCCCCTGAAGAAGCTATAAAGACCGTTTACGCTAGAGGTCTTCAATAGCCGCTCGGCCGAAAGTAGGAAGGTTACCTACTACGCTATAGTCAGTATAAGGCTTGCGGACTACTATGAGAAGGAGATTAAGCTCTACGTAATGCAGCTAGCCTACTACCCTATTATCCTAGGTATACTATAGCTGAAAGAATACGACCCGAGGGTTAGCTTCGCGAGCTATATATTTACCTTCGAGAGCGACTACTGTCGTACAAACTGTAATACCCCGAATCGACCGACTAGGATCAAGGCCTTATATGACGTACCGGAGAGGGTACGCCCGAGGTATCTGCCTATACGCCCTGCCGGGTTGGAAAACGTCAATATCGCCGCTATATCCCTCCGAGCCTACTTAGTATATCTCCGCAAGGGATGTCAAATGTTCTCTATTACGATCGAGGATATCGACCGCTAACTATCCCTGCCCGACTAACCGGACCTAAAAAAACTGCTCCCGCCCGAGCTCTTAGACTTCGAGGACGTTTTCTCCCCGAAAGAGGCCAATAAGCTACCCCTGTACCGACCGTACGACTATAATATCAAGCTGATCGAGGGCAAGACCCCCCTATTTGGACCGTTATATGCTATATCCCGTAACGAGCTGCAAGCCTTGAAAGCCTGGCTGGAGGAGAACCTGAAGAAGGGGTTTATCCGCCCGAGTTCTTCTGCTACCGTATTACCTATCCTATTCGTTAAGAAGGCCGACAGTAGCCTCTGCTTCTATGTCGACTACTAGGGCCTAAATAATATCTCAGTTAAGGACTGCTACCTGCTACCCCTAACGAAAGAATCCCTAAATAACCTGAAGGGGATAAAGTACTTTACTAAGATCGATATTATCTCTGCGTTCAATAATATCCGGATCAAAGAGGGCTAGGAGTACCTCACTGCGTTCCGAACGAGGTTTAGCCTCTACGAGTCGCTAGTTATACCGTTTAGGTTAACTGGAGCTCCCGCTACGTTCCAGCGGTTTATTAATAACACCCTACGAGAATACTTAGACATCTTCTATACCGTATACCTAGACGATATCCTAATCTATAGCCGTACGAGAGAGGAGTACCTAAGCTATATTCGTAAGGTCCTAACGGCCTTAAGGAGGGCCGGCCTATTTGCTAAGATCTAGAAGTACGAGTTCTTTAAGAACGAAACGACCTTCCTAGGAGTTATTGTTGGCCGCTACGGTATCTGTATGGACCCTAAGAAGGTATAGACAATAAGAGACTAGAAGACCCCGACCTGCCTGACCGATGTCCAAGTATTTATCGGATTCGGGAACTTCTACCGGCGCTTTATATACGACTTCTCTAAGATTATCGCGCTAATAGTCAACCTGACCCGAAAGGACGTGAAGTTCCAGTGGGACTTACGCTATAACGAATCCTTTAACCGCCTAAAAGACGCCTTTACCTCTGTACCTGTCCTAGCCCCGTTTGACTAGGAAAAGGAGATCATCCTGGAAACCGATACTTCCGATTATATCTCTGCTAGCGTCCTATCGCAGTCCGGAGACGACAGTATCCTACGACCTGTTATATTCTTCTCCAAGAAACATTCTACGACGGAGTATAACTATGAGATCTACGATAAGGAGCTCCTAGCGATCGTCTACTGCTTCGAGGAGTAGAGACCCGAGCTCGAAGGTATAAGCTCCCCGATCAAAGTTATTACTGACTACCGTAACCTTAAGTACTTTACTACGACTAAGCTCCTGAACTGCCGCTAAGCCCGATGGTCCGAATTCCTGTCCCAGTTTAACTTTACGATTACTTACCGACCTAGAAAATAAGGTATAAAGCTAGACGCTCTGACTAGGAGGTCAGAAGACCTGCCTAAAGAAGGGGATGAATGCCTATTATACTAGAGCTAGACCGTCCTAAAGCGTTCGAACCTCGACCCCCGGATCTATAGAGACTCTATAGTACTACTACCGACGCTGCCCCGGACCCCTAATCTACTATCCCTGCTAGCCCAAGCCAGCTACCTCTTAGTATTGCTACTACTGCTAGCCCAGACCGACTAACTAGCCGATAAGCTACCTACTGTGAAGCGAGTCCAGTTTACGGACGAACCCCTACGACTTAACGTTATTACCCGATCCTAAGCTCTACCGAGACTGGAAACTCTAGCTAGAGAGATACCTACCTAGACGGAACTACTATGCCCTGCCCTACTACCCGAGAGAACCGTACTGCTACTGCTACTAGATATTAAGGAGCTATTCGCTAAAGGCTATGAGGTCGATAAAACGCTAAAGTCTATCCTAGAAGCACTAAGGAAGTTAGTAAGCTACCTACTACCCGGGCATTACGCTTGTAGAGTACAAGGACTAAGGAGGATACCTATACTACCGAGACTGCCTGTATATCCTAGACTACCCCGAGCTATACGCTGAACTAGTCCGTTCCTACTACGAGAGTACGATCGCTAGATATATAAAGCGAGCGCATATATATAAGGCTCTATCCCCCGATTACTATTAGCCTGGGATGCTTGCTTACGTCGAGCGCTAGGTATCTAACTGCTATACCTATACCTGGATTACCGCTTCCCGCGAGGCCTACTAAGGAGTATTAAGACCGCTACCGATCCCCGAGAGAGCCTAGAAGGACGTATCGATAGACTTCATTATATACCTACTAAAGAGCAAAGGCTATAATACGATCCTAGTTATAGTCTGCTGTCTGACTAAAATAAAGTACTTTATCCCCTACTATAATACCTATAATGCCGAGGAAGTCTCCTGCCTATACCTAGAGCATATCTAGAAGCTATACGGTCTCCTAACTACAGTGGTTTCCGATAGGGGACTACAGTTCGTATCTGACTTTTGGAAATACCTAACCCGCCAACTAGCCGCAAAGGCACTACTCTCGACCGTATTCTACCCTAAAACAGATAGCTAGATAGAAAGGGCTAACTCCTTCCTCGAGCAGTACCTAAGAGGATACGTTTCCTATCTGTAAGACGACTGGGCCCTATAGCTGCTGCTTATAGAGTTCGCCCTAAATAACGCCCTAAACAAGAGTACTAAGATAATACCGTTCTTCGCTAACTATAGGTTTTACCCCTATATAGGGTTCGAGCCTATAGTGCCCGATAAGACCCTAGGAGCTAAGGACGCCGAGAAGTTTGCCTCAAGGATAAGGGAGATCTACAAGTTCCTAAGATCCGAGATCTATATAGCCTAGGCCCGCTAGGAGGAGTATACGAATCGGAAACGCCAGCCTGCCCGCAAGTTCTATGTCGGCCAAGAAGTATGGCTTGACGCCTGTAACATTAAGACGCTCCGTCTATAGAAGAAACTCGACTGGAAAAACCTCGGACCGTTCAAGATCAATAAGGTCATTAGCCCGTATGCCTATCGACTCGACCTACCCGCCTCGATGAAGAACCACCCGGTGTTCTATGTTAGCCTGTTACGTCCTGCGGCTAATAACCCCTAACCGGGCTAGCAATAAGATCCCCCGCCGCTAGTAGAAGTCGACGGGGTAGAAGAGTTCGAAGTTAAGGATATCCTGGATTCCCGCCTAGACCGCCGTGGACGGGGCCGCCTGCATCTGAAGTATACCGTCAAGTAGACTGGGTACGACTAACCTACCGAGGTGCCTGCAGACTATCTGGAGAATATAAAGGAGGTAGTCCGTAACTTCTACCGCTGCTACCCGGAGAAGCCTAGCCCCTAGTCTTAGGTTATATGTCGACAGAGCTCTATACCTAGAGAGGGGATACTATTACGGCGGCTCCGCTGTAACCGCTGGGACCCACAGGTAGAGCGCGGTACGCGGTGGAGCACGTGTCCCCTAGGGTTGAAGATTCTATACCTCGCTGTCGCGAGACCTATTTATAGCTCTTCGAGCTACGTCTTGACAATAGAGCCTGCCCGTACCCGATGGAATAGAGCCCAGACTATAGCTTAGCTTGAATATACTGTCATTGGACTCCCCGCCTGCCCTGGCCATAATAAGTATAAGTATAAAGAAGTATAGAGAGAGAACTATTAATTCGTAGCTACTACTAGATAATATATATGTGTGACGAACCACGGGTGCAGAGCACTCTGAAAGGGTTCACTGAAGGTACACAACGTCTGCAAAGGCTCAGTGAAGCCAAAGGGTTCACAACAAGTGCGTGTAGTGCAAGTGTCTCAATCGCCAAAGATGTGCAATGGTAGTAGCAGTGATCAATGTGTTTGCTTTACTGAGGAAGCTCCAAGCTCCCTCAACGAGTAACTAACTAGCTAGTATATATATATGATGACTTCTTTGTCCTGCTAGCTCGCACTTGCTCGCTAGCTACCTTGTGCTATCCTGATCGCCTTGGGTAGTCGGCGCCCCGGGGCTACCTGTATATGGTCGCCCCCGGTAGTCAGCGCCCCTGAGCTACCTACGTGCATAAGGCTGCAGCCGCAGCTGAGAATGATTGGCTGTGGTCGCGTCCCGCGCGCCCTACCCGGTCTCCTTTTATAGTTGGTTCGTGACACGATGCCCCCTCTCGACGTCTTTCGTCCCGAAAGACCTTTGTCGTTTTGCCCATACTTAGCGCCAACGCCTGCTGCTATCCCCTGGTAGGTCCTCCTTCCTCCCATATGCCGTTATTATGGCTGACAGTATAGGCAGAGCCCGCCGCGACCTTGCGTGCGAACGTCTCGCCTTTACTACCAAAATCGAGCGACAGGGCTACGAAGTCGCTATGCCTTACGAACGTTGTTGGAACGCGAAGCCACGGAGACGTTATATGATGATGGAGGGGTCGAACAAGTGCTAATACTATGTCCGCCTGGGCAAGCGTTGTAGTAGCCCGAACGTAGCCGATGTCCGTAAGTACGCTGGTCCCCCTTTCTTTTTGCATCGTACTGACTCCTTAGTTTTAACGAATTTATCGGAGCAAGAGAAGACGGCGAAGGAAATCGCCGCCGCGGAAGAGTTGTTGTCGGAAACCCTAAGTCGCCTTACGTGTCTCCGTCGTCAGCAGCAGACACTACGTGATCGTAGTGCTAAGGTGTTTCGTCACGGGATGGATCGTCTGGAAATGGAGGAAGAGCCCGATTCCCCTACCCCTATACCTAAGGAGCAGCTCCTTATAGGTTAGGCGTAGTTGCTTAGTGCCTTCGGGATCGTCGACTGGGAAGCCTTGGGCCTCGGCGATCCCCTCCCCGATCCCTTCCCTTTCGAGGCGGGGCAGTTGGCCGGTCCGGGTTCCTCCGATGGAACTCCTAAAGTTTCTCGGGGTACTAGAGGTTTATAGCTGGTTGCTATGAGTTGTCTTCTGGCCCGAAATCTAACCACTTTACTAAATACTGCAGCTGCCCATTCGTAGTACGTGAATCCAGGATCTCCTCGACGTCCTATTCCTCTTCCTCGTCCTCGGCTTCCACGTCCGTAGCAAGCCATACGTTCCTTGGTGCTAGTTCCAAGAGTGAAATGTGAAAAACGTACGTCTGTAGTCGTATGGTTGCTAGTAATGACAGTCGGTAGTTGTTATTCGAAATTCGCTCGTCGATCCGGAATGGTCTAATCTTTTTGAAGTCCAGCTTCTTGCTTGGTCGACTCGTGCGAAGGTTTCGTGAAATCAAGTAGACTTTGTCCCCCCTCTCTAGGCGAGGACCCTCGAGCCTATATTTGTCGTAGTATTGCTTCATCCTAGTCCTGACAAACTCGAGTTCATCCTTAAGCATCGCGTATAGCGCGCTTATCTTGTCGGCCTTAACCGCTACCCTAGGAACCGCCCCTATAGGTCCCTAGCGTAGGTCCGCCTTGAATCCAAAGTTCGCGAAGAACGGTATGACTTTCGTTATCTCGGTTGGCACGGTATTGTATGCCAGCTGTACAACTAGCAACAGCTCGACCCAGTTATCTTGCTAGAAGTTAATGAACATCCGAAGGTACTACTCGATGACCTAGTTAAGTCGTTCCGTCTAGCTATCTGTCTGTAGGTAGTAAGCTGTCGACAGCTTGCTTTTCATACCTAACCGTATTATCAAGGCTTACTAAAACCTTGACGCGAACTTGGTGTCTCTATCTGTAATCTACTCTATTGGCTATCCATACATTGAAGCTACGTACCGATAGATTACGTCTGCGAGTTGCTCCGCCGACTATAACTCCTTGTACGGGAGGAAGTACGTCCACTTGGTGAGTCGATCTACTATAGTGAGAATGCTGTTGTATTCTACGCCCGTCGTCGAGTCTCTCGAGAGTAGCAGCTTAGTAATAAAGTCTATCGTTACCGAGCTCTATAGCCGTTCTATAACTGGCAATGGTTGGAGGAGTCTGTAGGGCTTGTGCCGGTCCGGCTTGCCCCTTCGGTATATGTCGTATGCTGCGAGTACCTCCTCGACTCGTTTCCTAAGTCCTGGGAAGTCGTAGCCTTATTGCTTAAGCCGTGTAACAGTCTTCGTGATCCCTATATGCCTACCGAGTCTAGACTCGTAGATAACCCTGACGAGTCTGACTTGCTCGTCGGGGTTACCGCCTAGGACCGATATGTCCCTGCTTGGTTGTTATTCCCGGAAGACCGCCCTACACTCCTCGTCGTCTGCTACAGCCTGTATTGGGTGCCTTAGCGTCCCGTTCGCTTGTAGCTAGAATAGTAGTAGCAACGTCTCCGTAGTATTGCCGAAATGGTCCGGCCTCCTACTTAGGGCATCTATATGTACGTTCTCCGTGCCCTTCTTGTAGTGGACGACGAAGTTGAACTGCGAGAGGAATTCGTACTATCTCGTCTGACGTCCGTTGAGTTCCTTAGTCGTGGTGAAGTACCGTAGGTTCTTATGATCTATGAAGACCTGGACTTCGTAGGTCGTGCCGCTAAGGTATAGCCTCTATTCCCTAAATGCTTTGATAATAGCTATTAACTCCTTGTCGTAGACCGGGTAATTAAGAGCCGGCCTGCTAAGCTTCTTGGAGAAGAATGCTACTAGATGCAGTTTACTGTTGCCGTCTTGCTAGCTGAGTTAGGCACCGACCGCGAAGTTCGACGTGTCGGTCTCCATCTCGTACTACTTCGTAGGGTCTAGCAGCAGTATCATAGGTTCTTCAGCCATAAGGTCCTTAACCCGCTGGAACGCCTGCTCCTGCTCTACCCCCTACTAGAACTCGACGTCCTTCTTCGTCAAGTTATATAGAGGTCGTACGATGTCGCCGTAGTTCTTAATAAACATCCGATAGAAGTTGGCGAACCCTGTGAATCCTCGTACCTCTGTTGTATTAGTCGGTATAGGCTATGCCTTAATAGCCTCGACCTTAGTTGGTTCCATCCGGATCTGTCCTGGCGAGATTTCGTAGCCGAGGAAGACCGTCTTTATAACGTGGAACTCGCTCTTGTCCTTGTTAACGGAGAGCTTCTGCGCATAGAGTACATCCAGCACTGCCTTTATATACGTCTTGTACTCCGCAGGTGTCTTAGAGAAGATGAGAATATCATCCAGATAACAGACTACGAACTTGTCGAGAAACGGTCGGATCGTATAATCGATGACCGCTTAGAAGGTTATAGGCGCGTTAGTCAGCCCAAAGGGCATGGTAAGATACTCAAAGTGCCCGTGGCGTATACGAAACGCCGTCTTCCACTCGTTACCCTTCTTGATACAGATATAGGCATATGCGTTTAGAAGATCAAGGCGTATAAAGATACATATACCTGCCAGCTGGTCCCGGAGTTAGTCGATGTACGGCAGTAGGTAGCAGTTCTTTACCGTCTGATTGTTCAACTGTCGGTAGTCTATATACATCCGGAGCTTTCCGTCCTTCTTAGGGACGAAGAGGACCGGGTATCCCGCTAGTAATATCGATAGTCTAATATGCCCGATCTTGAGGTTGGACTCAAGATATCTCTTTAACTCTACGTCCTAAAGCTCGTTAGTATAGTATACCTTAAAGAACTTCAGCTAGGCCCTATCCTTGAGTTTAATCTCGTAGTCCTAAGGTCCGTAGTCTAGGAGTCCCTCTATATGTTTCGTATAGAACGCCGGGTGTCCCTAGTATTCCGCCGGGATCCGTCCTGTCTTAGCGTCCGTCTTCGCGTCTTAGTAGTACGCGAACTTATTGTTTCCGGCCGTAACGAAGGCCGCTTCGAGCGTGGTAACCTGTTCCACAAGCTCGGCTTTCCCGTGTTCATCGATAGAGACGATGGCAACCTCGGGGTCCGTCTGCGTCCTCTGTTGTCGTCCGATCCCCAGCTTCCCTAGTGAATCCTCGGGGGGTAACTTCCTTATTACTCTACCCTCCTTCCTGCTATAGTAATTGCCGCTTCTTCCTAAGTCCGTAGTAGTCTGTCCGCCACTGTCCGGCTCTTACAGTAGATCCTTGAAGTATACCTTCCCGGCGCGACGTTCGTGTAATCCGTCTTCTGTACTTCCTATCGAGTTAGTTAGGTACTCCCTCTAGCGAGGTTACAGGTAGCTACCATCCTTCCAACTAATGTCTAGGTTATAATCCTTATGCTATAGGCGTCCTAGGATCATGTCCTTCCTGGACCCTAGGTCTATAATGTCGAACACGACTGTTGTCGTCTTGCCCTCGACTTCGACGTCGATCGGCTCTGTCTCTCGTCTGACCTATTATATGTCGAAGGGTCTCCTAACGATGAACGCCCGCTCCTTGTCCCTCTACGGGATCTCGAGCTGGTTGACGAGTTATAGTGAGATGAGGTCGACTTGTGATCCTCCATCTACTAAGGCTAATGTATAGTATCCGTTCTATTATGCCGTGACCTAAAGTCTGTCGTCGGGTTTGTCGTTCTATACAGCCGTGACCTTGATGACGCCGGCTAGGAGGTCGTTATAGGTCATTTGTCGTGCCTGACTCTGCCTGTGTCGGCTAACCTGTTGTCCTCGGGGTGTTTTTAGAGCTGGCTGGGGCCTGGGGAGGCCCCTTAGTCGTTTCCCAAGTCGTATTGAGTCTGAGAGGCGTCCCCCTCGATAACGACTATATCGTCCAGGTAATATATCGTGCCGTTGTCCTCTACCTCGAGTGCTGCCTTGGCCCGGTACTCCCGATAGAGCTTCTTCCGAGCTTGTCGGCTCTTCTACCATACGTCTTCGTCCTCCTAGCGTTTTTGCTGGGCGTACGCCTTATCCACCAGGTGGAACATACAGTCCTTGCTTTGGCACTTGCTCGTGAGCCAGGTGCCTCTATACTCCTCTGGCCAGGCCCTCCGGGGCCGGATACGGAGTCGTCCGTCGGATTGCTCGCTATAGGTCCACAAGAAGCTGTCGTAACCCGTGCCGTAATCGAAGACCCACGCGATAGGCTCCGGTAGCCCGTCGCTATCGGTAGTCCTAGTCGGCTAGTAGTCGTAGTCGAACTTCTCCCTGAAGTAGTACCTACAGGTGTCGGCAACATACTAGAACCAAGGAACCTAGACGTAGTCCGCTCGCCCGGGGTGGAGTCTATCGTACTCCCCTCCCTTCGCGAACCTGAACGCCTATACCTGGTCCCAGTCTATGTCGTCGTTGGTCCGTCCCTTGCTAAGGTACGGACGCTCGCTCTAATAGTCGTCCTATCCCTAGGGAGTCCTTTCCTGGAGTCTCCGTTTCTCCCGCTCCTCGCGGTACTCACGCTCTAGGTTATAGAGCGTATCGTGTTAGAGGTCACGTGCGTCCTCCGTAGTCAGTCCCTCCTACCGAGTGCCTGCTCGGCAGAGAGCGTCGTTAAGCTGGAAGACCTCCTCCTTGAGTTCGTAGGCGAGCCGTCGTGCCCCCTTAGCGTCTTCCAGTTTACTACGGGCCTCGGCGAGTCCCGACCGGAAGTAGTCGACCTGTTTCTAGAGGAACACGGGGCTCGGCCCGGCGTGCTTACCGGGGTAGTTATATGTCTTCTACCGCCCGAACTCGTCCTGGGTCATCGTAAGACCCTACGTTCCTGCTACGTCCTGGATCGCAGGTAGTAGGCGTATGTCGGACCGCAATAACGCCTCCTCTTCTTCCGCCGTAGGCGGGTCGCCGTAGGTCGGTGCCAGTACTGTCTCAATACTATCGACGGTACCGTCCCCCCGTCCTGCCGTCTCCTCCGTAGCCCTAGCGAAGGCTTGATCGACCTGTGCCCCGACCTCGTCTATAGCCTGGTTGATAGCGTCGTCGATCCTTTCCTGCGCGTCCTGGGTCGGGTTAAGGTTCTACCCAAGGACCGCTTCGGCAATTGCTGCCTGTACGCGACCCCCGACGGCGTCACGCACCCGTTGCTCCCAATCCGTAGGTATGTCGTCCGAGTCCTCCGAGTCCTCCCTGATGTACTGGGACTCGTGCTCGATGTCAATCTCGAGGTCGTCCTAGTCGTAGGCGTCATACGCCGATACCTCGACTACCCTAGTACCTCGCTCGATAGTAGCGACCTCCTTGCCTGGCGTAGGCCTCTATCCATCCTTCTTGGGACTACGGCAGTCCCGCTTGAAGTGTCCCGTCTTGCTACAGTTATAGCAAACGACACTAGACTTGTCCTTACGCGGACGGAAGTCCCGTTGGTTGGCGTCCACGTCCATAGGCCCCCGATGGTGCCCGTAGGACGTGCTAGGGTACTGGCGTTTGCGGCCATAGTTGGCCTTGGGGTAGGAAGGCATGAATAGTACACCCTTCTTTCCCTATCGCTCCTGTCGTCTCTCGAACTGCTAGTTGTCGATCGTAATGGCGGTATTCATATACGTATCCAGCGTCTGTATGTCTTGGTCGGTCTTGATAAGCTCGTCCTTGACGTCGTCCTTAAGCCCGTCGTAGAACCGTCTCTTGAGCGCGTCGGGTCCCCAATGAACCCGGAATACGAGCTGCCTGAACTTCGAGGTATACTCGATAGCTAACTTATACTGGCGGAGGTTGTTGAGATCCGTTTCCGCCCTGGCCCTCTTGTCGTAGACCCCGAAGACCTTGGTAATAGCGTCCTCGAAGTGAACGAAAGCTTCGAAGATGTGGTTGGTCTCGGCAGCCCTCTCGTCTGGGCTACTCTCGAGGAACTCCCGCTGAGTAGGCTCGAACTACTCTAGCGCCTGTCCCTCGAGGTAGGTAGCTGCAAATAGTACCTTCTCGAAGTCCTCCTCGAACTCATTCGAATGGAACTAGAAGTAGGACCGGAGCTAAGTAAGGAACCCCTGGAGTTCCTCCCGCTTGGTCCCGTCGAATCGAGGTGGCGTTCCGACCTTAGCGTTCCGTCGGGCCGGCATGACTGGGGCCTGTGGGTTGCCTCTGGCCTCTATGTCGTTCAGTCGCTGCTCAATGGTCTGGAGTACGGTGATCTGTACGACCAACGTGGCGTTGCGCTGGTTCAGGTCCTGGACCGTATCGTGGAGCTATCTGGCTTGTTCTATGGTGACCTCCTCCTCCTCGCCGTCGGAGTCCGGCGTGCCGTTAAAGGGGTCGGGGGCGTTATAGTCTATAGCGGCCTGGGCCGCGGCCAGTTGCTCCTGAAGGTTAACAGGGGACGACATAGTAGTTATACCTTCGTTCTGAACCGTGATAGATCAAAGGGAGTAAAGCAACGTATGACGAACTACGGGTGCAGAGTACTCTGAAAGGGTTCACTGAAGGTATATAACGTCTGTAAAGGCTCGGTGAAGCCAAAGGGTTCACAACAAGTGCGTGTAGTGCAAGTGTCTCAATCGCTAAAGATGTGCAATGGTAGTAGCAGTGATCAATGTGTTTGCTTTACTGAGGAAGCTCTAAGCTCCCTCAACGAGTGACTAACTAGCTAGTATATATATATAATGACTTCTTTGTCCTGCTGGCTCGCACTTGCTCGCTAGCTACCTTGTGCTATCCTAATCGCCTTGGGTAGTCGGCGCCCCGGGGCTACCTGCGTGTGGTCGCCCCCGGTAGTCAGCGCCCCTGAGCTACCCGCGTACATGAGGCTGCAGCCGCAGCTGAGAATGATTGGCTGTGGTCGCGTCCCGTGCGCCCCACCCGGTCTCCTTTTATGGTTGGTTCGTAACAATATGCCATTTTTCTTTTCTCGAATGAGTATATATATATTACCCTACTCTTATAACTAGCAGAATAATAAACTAGGCCAAAAGAGCAGAGTAGGCT
>Ga0247824_10000750_pt1 | contig 16839 bp, 10 predicted proteins | sample 13C_PalmiticAcid_FD_194412 | JGI IMG/M metagenome (GOLD analysis project Ga0247824, IMG submission 194412) | Soil microbial communities from agricultural site in Penn Yan, New York, United States - 13C_PalmiticAcid_Day48 | ecosystem: Environmental > Terrestrial > Soil > Agricultural land... | reverse complement strand
GGGGGAAGGGGGGGAGGTACTGTACCTAAGTTGACGATGGCGTGCCCTGGCAGGGGCTTCACCCACTCCCATTCACCCTCGCTCTCGCCGCTGCTGGACGACTCGATCTGCAGCCCGCCGAGCCAGTTGAAGAGCAGCGTCACGCTGCCAAAGTCGGTGTGGCTCGGCAGGCCGATGATGTCGGTATCGGAGCTGTGGGGGGTTTTGTGGGTGAGCCGGCAGTGGTCGCCCGAGGGCTGGTCGAAGAGGTTGAGCTTGGTGAAGGCGTCGGGCTCGAGGCCGAGCTGAGAGGCGAGCGTGCGGAGGATGAGCATGGCGCATGCGTGGCCGTGACGGGTGAAGGACTGGAGGAGGGGTCTGTGGTGCTCGATGAGGGGTGGGTAGGACCTGCTTGGGGTGATGGCGTGTAAGTGGTCCTTGGCGATGCAGATGAACTCGGTGCTGTCGGGGCGTTGGGTGCGGTCCGTTGTCTTGACCGTGCCGGCGGGCTTGTAGCCGAAGAGGGAGACGCCGCGCTCGAGGACGAATCGCAGTTTCTCGTCGAGGGGAGAGGCAAAAGCGTCCTTGGCGAGAGTGTGCAGCTGCTCTGTCTCAGCCAGGAGGGTGTCGCCCGTCGGTGTGCCTTGCAGGTCGAGGTAGAAGAAGCCATGCGTCTGGGCCGCCTCGAGGACGCGGGATGCCTCGTCGCGGTCGCCATCGAGGAGCTGTTGGTAGGACACGGTGGCAATGGGCGCAAGCGGCTGGCCCTCGGGAATAGGGGGAAGGGTGTTGTTGGTTGGCAGGGGCATGCTGCAATGTTGACTTGTGGTTGGCGGTGGGGCGGTGGTTGCCTGGGAAGTGCAAGCTGCCCTGCAGGAACCAACATGCAAAAGACCCCTCAACCCCCCATTAAAACGAGATGCAGGCCAGAAGCCCAGCGAGACATCAAAGCGGATTCGGCGCCTTGTCTCAGGCTGCCACACCCTCTTTCAACCAAAAGCGGACGATTCCCACCTAGGCAGGCGCTGCACATATGCGGGGTTGGTGACCACTTACACGGCCAACAGGAAACTTGAGCTGCAGCAGATGAATCTCGCGGCTTCCTTCTTTGCTGCCTTTGATGCGATCGGTTTGCTCAGTATAAATTGACGGAAACGCAGCGAGCGGGTTGCACTTTCCAAGCGACTCTTCCGACGGTTTGCGTTGAGATCTCAACTTCCACACTGACAATAACAAATCGATCCAAGTTGGGAGTTAGATACTTGCGCCTCAGGTTGAGTTGGTAAAGGCTTTAAACAACACCCAAACAACGGCCACGACTTAAATCCCGTGTCTCTATCATGGGCACCCGTCATCTCATCTGGTGTGTTGCTTTTCTTTTCAATCATTTTCTCAGTTAGATACCCATGTGGGCCCGTTGCTGCTGCAGGGCGTTCAATGACTCTGAGACACAGGCTAACTTACCACTCTGCAGCGTCTTCTGGAAGGGGAAATGGTACGTCGCCCAGTACGGCCAGTTTGACGGTTATCCTGAGGGACAGGGCGTCAAGATCGTCAACTTTCTGTCGGTCGCCCGCAACATCGACAACCTCAAGGCCGGCCTGGAGAACCGCATCTATGAGCCGACACAAGAGGAGATAGACGCCATCTGGGACGAGTGCGAGGCTTGGGACGAGGCCCGGCGCGCCCAGACAAACATGTGGCAGCGCAACATGTTCGGCATCAACCAGCTCTACCCCAGCCTGGCCCGGGAAACCTCGGCTGGCATCCTGGGCATCATTGCCAGGGCGAGCCGGATTGAAGAGGAAGGCGACGCAGAGGACGATGCCGAGGGCGACCCCCAACGCGCGGAGGCAAAGGAGGCAAAGAAGATCCCCGTGCATTTGCAGCTGGACTTCGCGAACGACTCTCTGTTCTGCGAATGGGCCTACGTCGTTGACCTCGATAAAGAAGTCTTCGAGGTCTACGGCGGCTCAGAGAAGAAGCACGATGGCCACAGGTTCCGGGACGTCGGAGACGAGCAGAGCCCTGTCCCCGCATTCTTTTGCTCGTTCAACTTTGCCGAGCTCTTCTTGATGAAGAGCAACAGCGAGTTCTTAGACAAGGTCAAAGAGGCTAGTGACGAGCGGGCTGAGAAGGATGAGGAAGACGGGGAGAAGCCAGACCTTCTGCGGTACGCAACCACAACCGGTGTCCCACTAGAGGTGATTGAGGCAAATAGGGACGAGGAAGACGATGCGGAGAGCAGTGCGGAGGGCAGTGCGGACGGCAGCGCGCATGGCAGCGCCTAGGTAGTGATGGGATACTGGGCGTTGGGGATACAAGGACCTTCCCATCATTGTGCTTTGTACGTTTGCCCTCGAGATCACTTCAACGCCTCCCATGAAAGCTGAATGGTTGCCTCTGGTGACACGCCAAGTCACCTTTCCCGCTCCCAGCTCCGTCTGCTTTGGCATTCGCCCCCTGGATCGGGGATGCAGCCTCACCTTCAGCTAGCTCTGCTTGGCAGCCATAAAGCTTTTTGGGGTTTCTTGGGTTGCAGTTTTGAAAGTTTGCGGTCTTGAACGTGTTCATCTCAATATGGGACTCGACCAAGAGGCGGCCCAGCGGTTTCGTACCGTTGCAGAGGGTTAAATTGCCGAGCCGCGCGCGGCCGCGGTCCAGAAGCTTGATGGCGTGGACAATATGGATGAATGCCAAAACAAAATGTGCTCCAATCAGATGCGCAGGCTTGCGAGTCGTTGGGGAAACACCACCATCGCCGGCCGGACCGCAACTCCTACCTTCGCTGTCAGTGACCGGAGCTGGAGGGAACAAAAGCACACCATCTCTGCGCTGTAGGTTGTTCAGCTCTTGCCCGGGTCTCGCTTACCATCACCTCCATTCGCATGAGCTGAATGCCGATCGGCACAGCCGTGTGTGAGGTCCACGAACCAGGTTTTCCCGGCCGGCCGGGACTTTGAACGCAATATGGGGAGCTCTCTTTGTTCGTCATCGTTGCTCGCTCCCATTTAGCCTGCCCCGTCCGACGTCCATCCGCTGCAAGGAACGCCCCACAGGACTGCGGCCATGTAGGAAAGGGACTTCTCGAACGTCGAGACAGGGCCGTGGAGTAGCACACGGAGGGAGAAAAAGCGGCCCGGGATGGAGCAGACGGGAGCGGACTCGTCAGCTACAGGGTCTGCACTATGTGGCCGTGATGAGTGCGGCCTGTGTGCTTGACTGCGGTCTGGTTGGCCCTGGTCTTTGCGTGCTCGATGCCGGCACCCGCGAGACGGCTTCATATTACATACAAAAGGCCGCCCAGGTCTTGTCCCGACCGCCAGTTTGCCGGGCCGCTTGGTTGGTGTCCGTTGTTTGCCCTTTTTTGTTCCGAGTGACACAAACAAGCTTTGCCCAGCTCTCTTGTCCCCCACAAGTCCCGTTTGTTGATGCGGTGCTCAACCTCAGTATCACCTAGCAAACGGCCCTACGGTAGCTGTTGGACTTCGTGTTGATCACTTACCAAAGACCACAGTTCTTGGGTGCCCAATTCGATGTCTCACAAACGGGGCTATCTTGGGTCTCGTCTCATGGATCTTTAACGGGATCCCGAGCCCTGTTCATGCAGCTATCCGGCGTCGCGGACGTTGGGAGAGGCTCGATTCTGTAACTGAGCACCATCACGAAGCTGCTGTCACTCGTTACACACTCTCGTATCGGCGAAGGGTCTCGATTGAATGGAAATTGGCCGCTTGGGACGACGGCGCCGCCATATAGGATCGGGACGGAGCACCACGGGTCCGATTGACTCCTTTACCTGATATTCCTTCCATACCGGGTATTGGGACAGTATCTCGACAAAATGCCCGGCATGTTCTTCACATCATGGGATCTCTGGCAGCAGATGACCTTTGTATGCCTCCCAACCACCCCAGCCCTTGAGCTCAGGATTGTTTGGCTGACACTCACTCCCCAGGTCCTCGCCATGGCCATTGTGGCTGTCTTCTGCGCAGGTCTGGGAAAGCTGTGGTGGAACAACCGTCTGATGAAGAAACAAGAAGCGCTGGACGAAGAGAAACGGGCGCGGGTGGAGGAGATACGCAAGACGGGATTGCCTATGAAGCGAGGCAACCAAGTCCCGTTTGGCGTCCGCGCAATCCAGAGCGGTGTCGAGGTTGACGGTATTTGGATATCCCGGCCGGCATCCCTCAACGAGCTGGGCGAAAAGCTTGGTTCCTCAACCACTCTCGGCCGCGATTCGGATTCGCAGAAGAAGAGGCAGGACTACTCCGAGGACGAGAAATCAGTGCTGGTGAACACAACAAACCTTGACCGCTCAGGACCCAAGCAAAGCCCATCCACCGCCTCCATCTTCCAGAAGCTCACAGACACCGACTCCACCGAGAGCACGCACTCTGCCGCGCCGCCGGTCTCCCAATTCGCACACTCCAAACCCAGGCGCCAATCCTCCCGGCCAACCGCCAGCGGCACTCTCAACGAAGACACCCTCCGCCGACTCGAAGGCCACTCCCCATCCCAACCACCATACGGCACCTACGTGCCCACCTCTCCCCCGCGCCGCCTCAACCCGCGCAGCTCAGCCTCCTCATCCGCCGACTCGGTCGACTCCCCACCCCACTCTTCCGGGGGCGCAAGCGGCCGGAGCTACGCCTCCTCCTCGCACAGCTCGAGGCTCTACATCGCTTCCAGGCCAACAGCAGCAGCAACAACAACAACACCCGGGCGGAGCGGCCACGACGCCGCCCAGGCCTCTCCCTCGGCGTTGCGGCGCTGGTCCGAGAAGGACGGCCGTGTGGCCGACGAGCCGGACCCCTTCGCGACGCCGCGCACTGCGCGCACGCCGAGTGGCTTCTCCGCCTTCTCCATGATGAGCGAGACGGCCTCGGCGTCGTCGGCGCATCGGCAGGTCGGCCAGCCACAGCAGCAACAGCAGCAGCAGCAGGAGATGGCGGTGCCGGAGCCGACGTTTGGGCCGGGGGATTTGCACTATAATAGGGGGGTGAGGAGGAGTTAAATGGGGGAGTGGGGTTGAGGTGCTTCTTGCTGAGACGGTTTTAGGAGGGGTGGGAGAAGTTGATCATGAGGTCAAGTAAGGAGAGGGGTGGAAGGGAGGAGGTAGGAGCGGGCCATGGACTGAGATGGCATCCGGAGGGTTTTTGTGCCCTGAGACGGTGGCTTGGGGGTTGTGAATGGGCAATTTGACAAGGAATTGGCAACCGCTGCTGGCAATGGATGGGGTACCTATGTTTGACGGCGTTTGGGACAGGAATGATGCATTGAATTTTGGACATCGGAGTGGTGTTGTTGTGCCCGTTTTTCTGAAAAGTAGCGACGGATTATGTAGACTTATGGCGCAACATATGTGGCAGTATCCTTCGACGAGGGTGTCTCAAGCGAGAATGTGCTCTCTCTGTAAGTTGTTCGTCTTGAACTTGGGTCAAAAGAGTTCCGTTTGGTTCCTGGGGTGGCTTCATCATGAAAAGCGGATCAAGCATACCTCGAAGCTTGGCACAGGGCGAGGTGCTGAGTGGTCACGGGGTTCCGCGTCCATCCGGGATCCACCAGACGCGTTGGTGCCTGGCCCATTTCCTTCCATCAACAACCCGACCGCGATTCTCAGAAACCTTGATGTTTTCTCTTCCCATTCATCACTAAAACGGCCAAGACAAGAGACGCACACTGCTACCCGTAAACGCCGAAAACAATGTCGGGGCACGAAGAATACGATGATACAGCCAATCCTGAGGAGTTCGGGCAGACAGGGCCTGGCGCGCCTACCCCTCTCCAGCAGCTCGAGGTGAGTTCTGGCAGTCAAGCACACGATTTGCCCGTGGTTAAGGATCTGCTAACGGATTGGATATCAAGGGCGTGGCCGGGCTCGGAAAGCGGGACATCCAAAGTATCGTCGAGGCTGGCTACAACACGGTCGAGTCTGTTGCCTACACCCCACAACGAGTGCTCGAGCAAATCAAAGGTATCTCGGCCGTGAAGGCCGCCAAGATTCTTGCCGAAGCCTCCAAGCTCGTCCCAATGGGCTTCACAACTGCCACCGAGATGCACCAGCGCCGCGCGGAACTGATATCCATCACTACCGGCTCAAAACAACTGGACACGCTCCTCGCAGGCGGCATCGAGACCGGGAGTGTGACTGAGCTCTTTGGCGAGTTCCGAACTGGAAAGTCGCAGATCTGCCACACACTGGCTGTGACTTGCCAGCTGCCGTTCGACATGGGCGGCGGTGAAGGGAAGTGCCTGTACATCGACACTGAGGGTACCTTCCGCCCCGTCCGACTCCTCGCCGTTGCCAATCGCTACGGTCTCTCGGGTGAAGAAGTCCTCGACAACGTGGCCTACGCACGAGCGTACAACTCGGACCATCAACTGCAGCTTCTCAACCAGGCGGCGGCCATGATGTGTGAGACCCGCTTCAGCCTTCTGATCGTCGACTCGGCCACCTCCTTGTACAGGACAGACTTCTTGGGCCGTGGTGAGCTGAGCTCGAGGCAGACACATCTGGCAAAGTTTCTCCGCACCCTTCAGCGCCTTGCCGACGAGTTTGGCATTGCTGTCGTCATCACCAACCAGGTGGTGGCACAGGTGGACGGTGGCCCGTCCATGTTCAACCCCGATCCCAAGAAGCCAATTGGTGGCAATATCATGGCTCATGCCAGCACAACACGGATCAGCCTCAAGAAGGGACGAGGAGAGACCAGAATTGCCAAGATTTATGACAGCCCTTGCTTGCCCGAGAGCGATACTCTGTTCGCCATCAACGAGGATGGCATTGGCGACCCTAGCCCCAAGGATCTGGAGAAGGAGTAGAAGTGCGAGCGGCGGTTACGGACTGGGCCTTGGGACTCGCAACTATTAGCTGAAGATGAATGTCACGATGCATGGCGGGTATTAAGGGAGGCGCCATAAGATACTGTGCTGGGAGTTATTTGTCGGGCTTGGGATTAGCTAGGTTATGCATGAAAGGCTGGCGTTATGTGGCAGTGGATGTATCTTGAGAAATAAATTATTCCATGCCTTTGTTTCCCAAAATCAAGACAGGAACTCGTGAATGCAAGGTACCTAGACAGGATCCATGTGGGCAAGAACCAAGAAGGAACCTCCAGTCCAGCCCCAGCCTTCCGGGTTGTGACCCACTTCCATCGGTTTGGTCTGTGCTTGGCACTGCTGGCAGGGGTGCTGCAACATCCAAGCTCCCCTCCAAGCTGCATTTGCAAGGCGGCCAGAATTCTGCCCTGCAACAAGCTCCCGACCGCGTCCTCTCTTGACCGAGCAAACCGCGACTACAACCCCAACCCCACCAATTGTCGCCTGCGAACGGTACGAGGGGGCAAGATGGCCTCCAGAGATTTTGAGATTCTCTACAAGGAGACGCGCCTCAATCTCGAACCCGCGTCGCAATCGTCGACTATTCAGATCCGAGCTGCACCCCAGAGCGCCTATTCACGGTCGACCTCCAGTCGGAGCGGATCCTCTGCCGACGATGAGAAGGGTTACCGATCCAAGAGCCTAGCAACGGCATCGTCGATTTACTACAGGAAACACAACAGCTCACCACGGGCTTTTCTATGGCGGGTCTTGGACAACGGCGCCGTTCTCAGCATTCGCGTCGCCGATGTTTGCAAACAACAGAAGGAGTCCGATGCGCCGCTCATCCTCAACCTGCGATTTCCCGCTGCGATTCGGCCATCCTGTGTTGGCTTTGCCGACGCGGAGGACAACGATGCGCTCTTCGTTTACGCCGTCGACCACTCCAATCAACTTTGGTCGATTACACTACGACCGGATCACTTCAGGAAGAGGACTGCGACCGACGGCGGGCTCGGCGACGTTTGCAAGTCGTACTCACCGCCAGGATTTGGTTTCAAACACCCTCACAGGCTGGCGGCTGTCAACCCCGATCAATTGATCGTTACGATGCATGATGGCGGCATCCTGAAGTTTGATCGGAACAGGGCGTCTGAGTGTAAGTCACCGAAATTTTTTTTTCTCTTCCGAGAGACCAGTCGCTAATTTTCCTGCCACCTGATAGCGAATGGAGCCTCGTGGAAAGAGACCATCTACAACGTCGCAGGATGGGGCCAGAGTCTCCGGGGGTTGGTTCCCTTCCAGCGGAATCCGACAATCCGATACGACAAGATCAACATGGAGTTGACGGCAGCCGCGTCAACAGCAGTTACGACCATGGGCCATTCCGACACAGCCTTTCTGTTTACCATCTGCCTCGATCACCGGATGAGGGTATGGGACGTGCGGACAGGACAGATCCTCTACACTGGCGACATTTTGAACACGAGGCGCGACCCGGAAGATGTCGGCAAGTGGACTGTTGATCCTTCCCAGAGCAACCTCATTCGAATAGTGGAAAACAGCCGCGGCCAGTGCCTGGTTGTGACATATTCCCCCGACGGGTCTGGGGAGTTCAAGTTCTGGAAGGTCAAGGCGAACGATCAGGGATCGATACATGTTGCAGATTGCTTTCCGGGCGCCCACCTGACCCCCCCGAGCCCCTCCTCACTCGATGTGTGGAATCTTGCCGATTTTGCCGTGACCCAACAGTCTGACGGACCCGAGTTGTGGACGATGTGGAAGAACAACACAAGCTACCGCGTGCATAAGCTGCAGGTGCAGCCTCGGAATGGGTCAGACCCGTTTGGTGACGGGTGGAAGGCGGTACAAATCGAAAACACGGTGCCAACCGTGCGGGCGTCCGGGCCATGGAACCCGACAGACTCGGCCGAGAAATGGCTCGACCTCATCTTCTTTCCGGGCCGGTTCTCCAAGTCGACTCTCGAAACGGCGCTGGCGATGTACGAGAAAGGACTGGGCACGTACAAGGAAACGAGCTCAAAAGTGGGGAGGAGCATTGCGGAATCTATCTGTTCTGTGCTTGGATCAACAACCACGTTGGATCGGAGTCCATCAGGTGGTGGTGCGGATTACGACCAATACAGGAACACCGGCGAGACCCAGTGGATGCGGTTTTGGCGCCTCCTGCTCGAGCTCGACAAGCAAAGGGGCGAAGCACTCTCCCTAGTCTTCGACCCTGTGGAGGGCATGATCTGGGTCGCTTGCGCAGACCTGATTGCTGCCGTCAGGCAGTGCAGTGACCTGGACCGGGTCTACTACAACCTTCAGACCCCGGAGAAGAAGAATGAGGATGTTACTGCGCTGGTGTCTGCCGGCCTGACATTTGTGGAAAGCTTTTCGGACAGCATGCATGAACTGAGCAGGGCTGCCTTGAGGGCCGAGTTGTATGAAGATTCGGCCCGGTCTGACAGCGAGCGGATGCAACTGTTTTTGGACCGTGCAGGATTCTGGCCCTCAGTTACGGATGAGGACTGCGCTCAAGTCATCGACACTCTGGGCCAGAACTACCAAATGGTGACTGCCAGGCTTTACGAGGACCTGTTCGACCTCATCACGGCGACGAGCGAAGCCAACTCTCAAGAACTTCGGGAACAGTTCACCGGATTCGGGAGGAAGGTGGTCGTCCGTGCTGTGCAGGAAACCATCGAGCTTCATTGGCAGATCCTCTTCAGCCAGCTCATCCTCCTCGTCCACATGGAGTTTGACATCGAAAGCGAGGAGGCTTCGCCCCTTCACTCGCGGTTCGAAGTTGGTTTGGTGTATCGGCGGCTGATTGACGCTCTCCGGAGGCTTGAGCACCTGAGGTGGATGGCGAAGACAGAGCTGAGCATTTCAGTATCAAAGTCCGGCGGATCTGGCTCCTCTTCTCCAGCTTTGACGAAGCGCAGTCAAGACGAAAATAACACGATAACCGCTCTGGAAGGGCTGACGGGACATCTTTTTGGCCTTCCAGAGAGCAACAACATGCCTCTACTTTCGAGCATCACAGATTTGGTTCTGGACCTCTGCGCTCCCAGCAGCACAACCGTGCTGTATACCTGGCTCCTCCAGTGCCGTCTCCTCAAGCAGGACCGCCCGGATCTTGCCCTGGAGCTCAACCCCTTCGCCGACCAAGACGCCTTCTCGACCTACGTTCAGGGCCGTGTCTTCCTCGCACTTCGAGACCACGACACCGCTTCCTTCTACTTCAGGAAAGCAGCGATCGGCCTGAGCATGTCAATCAAGCACCTGGACCGGCACAGCTCGGGCCTGCTCGATGACACTGAATGGAATCTTCTTAATAGTGGGCTTCCAAATTACTACGCCCATATCGTGAGCCTGTACGACCGGCAGAAGGCCTACTCCTACGTCATGGAGTTCTCCCGCCTCGCCCTGCAGTTCGTCCAGCCCGGCAACCACGAAGCAGCGGGCATCAAGACTGAAATGCTCAGCCGCCTTTTCGCCGCCTCCACATCCATCTCGCATTTCGAGGAAGCCCACTCGGCCCTCCTCTCCATGGACGACGAGGCCCTGCAGAAGTCGTACCTCCGCAAGCTCGTCGAGAAGATGTGCGAGACGGGCCAGAGCTCTGCGCTCATCAGTCTGCCATTCTCCGGGTTGCAAACCAAGGTCGACGACATTCTCGGTGACAAGTGTCGCGCCACCCGCGACGTGCTCGCCGGCGTGCCATACCACCAGATCCTCTACGCCTGGCGCATCAGTCACAACGACTACCGCGGCGCCGCGGCGGTCCTGCTTGACCGCCTGCAGAAGCTGCGCCGCGCCGGCGAGGGCGACAAGGTGAACAATGGTGGCGCAGAGGACGCGCTGGATACCCAGGTCACGAGGCAGTACCTGCTGCTGATCAATGCGCTGAGCTGTGTCGCGCCGCACGAGGCGTACATCCTGGAGGACGTGCTCCCCGGCGACGAGGATGGCTCCAACCCCCAGAAACAGAAGGGCGGGGAGGACGACCTGGAGGGTCAGCTTGACGAGCTCGTGAAGCAGCTTGATGCCGAAACGGCGGAGGAGGGTGGTGCTGACGAGGAGACGACGCCGGAGCAAGACGCGGCGCTGGCGGAGAAGGTGAAGAGGTTCGCGGCGCGGAGCACGCAGGAGCTCCCCGCGCGGCGGTTCCTCATGCTGGCAGACCTCCGGAAGCAGTACCAGCAGGAGCTGGATCGGATCGTCGCGATCCAAAACAATCAGTTTGCCTTCTCGGCGGAGGACGACCTGATGGACTTGGCGTGAAGGGATGGCGGAAAGAAACGGGTTGAAGGGACAGCGAGGGAGGGGGAGGTGGGAAGCTTTTATAATGATTTGTCTAGTGTACGGTCTATCGTCCAGGATGTTGGACGCTGTTAAGGATGTTGGCGCGAATGGAGAAACGGTTGTCGGGCAGCTCGGGTGCTCTCAGAACTGGATCACGGTATGGTAAGAAGCAGGCTTTCCTAGCCTAGGATATGAGCTGAAAACCAAACACATGTGTCTCTTGAATCTCTGACCAACGCCATGCCCATGCTGAAGAATCACCCCCCGGCTCGTACATACAATTACGAATAATCATTGCGCCAATCCTCTCCGCACCCGCCCTCGGCCGAAACGACCAAATCACGCTGGAACGCCCATTATCTGCTTGTTTTCCGGGGGTGGCGCGGGTAGTGATTGCTGGCCGTTGTTGGCATCCTCGGGCGCTTGCCGGTAGAGGATGATTTCTGACTGCTTGAAATATCTCCTTGCGTCTAAGAAGAGGCGTTAGTTGGCTATGATGGGTATGGGGCGGGCAGGGAGCCTACCTTCGTCGATCAGCACCAGACTAAGGTAGTATCGTGTCGAGAACTTCTTGTTGACGTCCCGGAAGGTGGGCGTCAGGTCGAAGCCGCCCAGGAACAGCCGGATCGGGATGGTCTCTCCCCTTGACGGCGAGCCGTCCATGATCTCAAAGCGCACCAGCGTCTCGCTCTCGTTGTACTGATTCGGGGCCGCGCCGGTGGTCTCGCGGCGGATGATGCTGAGCTCCATGTGCTTGATCTTGAGGCGCACGAGCAGGAAGTAGATGCGGCCGACGATGACGTCCTTGAGGTGGTACTTGCTCTTGCTGTACTCGAACTCGATGTGGAGGCAGTCCTCGATGCCGACGTCCATCTTGATGCTGCTGTTCATCTCGGGCGGGATGCGGTAGCTGTAGACCCAGATGTCCTTCTCGCGGATCACGTCGGCCATACGCCGCGACACGGTGACGCGCACAAAGTAGCGCAACTTCACGTTGATGCCGTTGTACGACTCGTACTGCTTCTCGACGTTTTTGAAGTTGAAGTCGAAGGTCTGCGGGTGCTGCAGCTCGCCTGGCGCGGCCAGCTCTTGGACGAGCGACAGGAACTCGTAGTGGTTGCCCCGATCGAAGAACATTTCTACAGATTGCCACGGGCGTCAGATGTGCCTCTCGCAAATGTGACGCCGCGCCGGGCGAGGTACCAACCTATTGTCCCGATGAATTGCACCTTGATGCCAGTGTGCTCTAACCGCTTCCCGTCCTTTGGCCGCACCGTCACGGCGCCCTTGACCGATTCGCCGTCCATATACAGCGGGGCCTTCTCGCGCCGGTTCTTGTCCAGCTTGACATCGACCATTGACCGCTCGTCGGCATCGTCGAGGACAATGTCGATGTCGACCGGAGTCGCAAAGAAGTACGACATGGTCACTGAGGGAACTGCCTTGGACGGGCTTGGGTTGCTTCGGAGTGCGCGGCGGGGTGCGACTAGATGCGCAAAATGGCAAGGTGCACTCAAGCTATGGTCAAAGCAAAACAAGCTGGCAAAGGTGGTGCGAAGTGTCGACGCGGCGTGGAGCTGGGTGGTGTTCAAGATTCAAGAGGCGGGGATTGCTGAGTGGTGCTGCTGTTCGGTCAGCTGTGGTACCTGGCGTGAAGCTGCCGCGACGTGCTGATGGCTGCGCAATCACTCAAAGAGTGGGGCCAGTCCTTGGCACGAGTTGGGGAACAAGGGCCCCTTGGCTGCGTCATCTGTCTTCAAGACCCTTCCTGACTTGATGATTGCGAACTGCAGCCTGTGGCATGGTGGTGACCGTTCGACAAAACGGCGAAAGACTCGGAACTTTCTTAAAGTTGAAGGTGACTAGACAATAACAACGTTCGCAACTACGCCGTTCCTGGCACCTGGCAGTTGGCTTGTGAATGCCACGACTCGACGGGCGCAGCTCAACGGCCAATCAAGGATTGGATCAGGCTGGTGTGCATGTGCTGCGAGGTTTGAAGAGCATAACGACGCAAAAGCCAAAGACACAAGAGACTGCTGCGAAACAGACATGGCTACCTAAGACGCCATTCCGAATTCCTTCTCCTCAATGCGCAACAACCACAAAAGCTTTCTGGACAATCCAGAGAGGATGGTAGAGTAGGCCTGTAACGGAGCCCCAGGCGCCATCAAATGACAATTGCGTTGGCACATTGAGTGCGAGGGCAGAGAACATGAGTCTGCGGTGCTGGAGCGCAGTTTGATTGCATTTTTCAACGCGGTGTTTTGAGTATCGCCCTCATGCCAATGGCCGACCTGGTTCGCGATCGGTGTTCCATGGCGGTTTGGTTGTTGCATGTCTTCGAGTTCCTAAGAGTCCAGGTTGTCGTCAAAAGCACAGGCCAAGTGGGTCCACTTTACTCCAGCCTCCGCCCTTTTGACCAATCGCTGCCGCCCTTGGTCCTCTGCCCTAACAAAGCTTCAAGGCCGATCGGCGCACAACTCGAATTAATCCGGGCCGCAAAATCGACGTTTTTTCCCAGGCTTGCATACCTGGTACTGCCCCTTCGTCCACCTCGACGACAACCCAACACCTCACTCCCTCACTAACCGGTCCCAACGCAAAGATGCGCTACATCCACAGTGAGGAGACCCTCGAGGTCCCCGAGAACGGTACGTTTGCCAATTTCAGCCCGGAGTGCAGCCCGAAGACGTGGAGAGAAAGCCCGCCGTGAACCGCGATCGACGACCGACACCGACACACAAGACTGCGGGGGAAAGATGCGAACAGGAATTGGGGCGGGTGCCGGAAGGACGTGGGACGCGGTGGTTGTTGGGAATTGCAAAAAACACGGGCAGAGTTGCTGACGTTTTGTCCGCCCAACAGTCAAGGTCTCGATCAAGTCGAGGCTCGTCACGGTCGAGGGCCCCCGCGGCAAGCTCACCAAGGACCTGAGCCACATCGCCGTTAACTTCTCTACCCCCAAGAAGAACGTTATCGGCATCGAGATCCACCACGGCGTCCGCAAGAACGTTGCCGCTCTCCGTACCGTCCGCACCATCATCAACAACCTCATCATTGGTGTCACCAAGGGCTTCAAGTACAAGATGCGCTACGTTTATGCCCATTTCCCCATCAACGTCAACCTGGACAAGAACGCCGAGACTGGCAACTGGGAGGTCGAGATCCGGTATGTGCCAATGGATGAGCATCCCGAGGGTTGGAGGTTGTTGGGACCGGGCGGGGAAGAAGCCGAGACGGGGAGGGCGCTATGGCAAATTTTGCAAGGAGGCTGACCATTGGATGTGCTGCAGTAACTTCGTCGGTGAGAAGATCGTCCGGAGGGTCGTGATGCAGGCTGGTGTCGACGTCGAGATCTCGAAGACCCAGAAGGACGAGCTCGTCCTCAGCGGTAACTCGCTCGAGGCCGTCTCGCAGAGCGCTGCCGATATTCAGCAGATTTGCCGGGTGCGGAACAAGGATATCCGGAAGGTGCGTCGGCCAACACGGGACATCCATCCCGTGTCTACTGGAAGCGGAGGTGCGACAGCGGCTAACCTTGGGCACAGTTCTTGGACGGTCTCTACGTCTCGGAGAAGGGCAACATCGTTGAGGAACAGTGATGGACACGCGGCCATGGGTTTCTTTGTGCTTTATGGGTCTCAACCGGAGTGGCAAGGGGTCAATCGGCATTTGCATGTTTTGTAGCGTAAAAATCGCTACTGCAAAATGGGCAACCTTCTGAACCACAGGTGTTGTGGGTGCGAGCCAGTATCACTTTCTTGGGGGCACCTCCCTTCGCTGAGCTAATGATCACGAATTATCCCAGCACACAACTGCGGCTGGGGAAAGGCTCGTTCGGGCTGGTGGTTCAGTTACGGGCTAGACGATCTCTCTGATATACCCCAATACTCAAACATCTCACAAGAGACGCACATTGCACACACCACAAACCTCACGAGACGACGCGCTGGGAGTGAGCGCCAGACAGTGATGGGGTTGGAGACTATTTCATATTATGGAATCAGCCTGAGGCTCGTCATATCCACTCGTTCCGTTCCTCCTCGTCCGTCTCACTCTGCTATGCAAATAACCCACTCGAGCCAAAACCTCATTTCATATCGTTTGTCTCTCTCTGGACTCGTTCTTCATCAAACATCGCAGCTATTCTTTCTCTCTCTCTCGCTCTCTCGCTCTGGATTCAGAAATCCTCCTCCCCGTCTTATGTCTAGCACAAACTCCCAAAACGCCTGCTGAATGGAGGAAAAAAAGGACCCCGAAAACGTTATATACTGGAGGGGAAGGTGAAAAAAGACCATGTACGTGGAAAGGAGGTGGGCGGAATGTACATCGGGCGGAGGGGTTGGGTGTTTTTGTTCATCTCATCGTTGCTCTCTTAGTTGGGGGGCATTGAGATTTCATGGCCTGGGCGAGCGTGCCGATCTCGCCGATGGCGCTCTCGACACGCGGGTGTGGGTGTGTGTCGTCCTGGTCACGCGGCTCGCGGCCCTGCTGTGGCGGGCGGAGTGACGGGTTCGCCGGTCGCTGCTTCTTGAGCCTGTTGGGTTGTTGTTAGCATGACTTGATTTCGGAAAGGAGAGGGGTGAGAGACAGATGGGGGGAGGACTCACTTGGGCTGGTCGCCGTGTACGAGTCGGACCAGTAGCTGCTGCTCACGTTGCTCCTGGCCCGGCTCGGCGCGCTCTTCTTCTTCTTGTCGCGCTTCAAGCCCAGCAGCAGCGCCAGGGTTCCGAGGGCGGCACCCAGGCCGAGCAGGCCCGCGCCTTTGCTCTTCTCCTTCTCCTTGCGTCCCGACACGGTGCTGGGTCGGCCGCCGTACCACGACCCGTGGTTGTCGCGGTGCGAGTGCGCCGAGCTGCGCCGGGCGTAGCGCTCTTCCTCGATCGTCTCGGTCTTCTTCTTCTTGCCGAGCCCGAGAATCGCCAGCAGGCCGTGCCACAGGCCGCGGACCACGCAGCACGCGCAGATCAGCAGGAGCAGGGCGACGCCGGCGATTGTTCCGACGACGATACCGGCGATGGCGCCGCCGCTCAGCCCGCTCGATGAACCGCCCGGGCTCACTGCGCCCGTGGTGGTGGCGGCGCCCGCAGCCGCGGTACCCGTGGATGAAGCTGTCACGGTGCCGCTCGTCACGCGGTATGGCGCGCTGAACGGGGTTGTGACGGTCTCCCCGCCGGTGACGACGGCACTCGTCGGGGCCGGGACGATGGGGCCGGGAATGTTGGCCATGCATTGGCCGTCATAGGCGCAGTATTGCCAGCTCGCGCAGCAGATCTTGCCGCAGGCAATCTGGCCCGAGCCCTCGGGTGGGACGCAGGGACCGCCTCCCGCGGGGGCTGTCGCGGCGGGGATGAAGGAGTTGTAGGTCTTGGTGAAGGTCTGCGTCAGGGTCCATGTCGTCGTGTACCATGCGTAGCCGCCCCCTGCGGCCGCCGAACACCCTGCGATGCCGTTTGAGGTGTAGCACACGGATCCCTGCTCGCAGCAGTACATGTTCTGATAGCCGCAGTATTGGTTGCATTGGCGTGGCATGAGGTAGCCATAGCCCGCAGCGTGTAGGTCGTCTTTCGGGTAGGGAACGGCAAGGGCCTCATGCGCGCAGCTCGCAAGCAGAAGCCACAAGGCGGAGCGGAGGCCCAGCAGTGACGGTCGGGGCGCCATGTTCGCTACAAGTCGGGACGGGGAATCCCCTGGAGCGGACTCGGCCGTGGTGGTGGAGAC
>Ga0247824_10000749_pt1 | contig 16840 bp, 11 predicted proteins | sample 13C_PalmiticAcid_FD_194412 | JGI IMG/M metagenome (GOLD analysis project Ga0247824, IMG submission 194412) | Soil microbial communities from agricultural site in Penn Yan, New York, United States - 13C_PalmiticAcid_Day48 | ecosystem: Environmental > Terrestrial > Soil > Agricultural land... | reverse complement strand
CAATAGCTGTTCCGAAAGTTCAGTTTGAATTTATCCTAGTGTCTTCTGCTTTAGATAGTCGACCATTTCTGGTTCGTACATTTAGTCTAGGCAGGATAAGGGATAGGACCTGGGGTGTGTGCGTACCAAGGTTACACGGGATTAGTGCGTGAAAATATGTTGGCTAGATTGCCAAGCTGTGTACTCATGTCTCTTGGGGCATCCCTGCTGACGCTGCCGTGCGAGTTTGAGAGGATATTGATACATGGGGTGAAGAGCAACGGCCACCCCAAGGTTGTTCGTCCGAAAATCTTGTCTCAAGGAAAACTGACTCTCAAGAGAAGTGGCTGTGATTTCTGTGGGCGAGGGGACAAATAATTTTTCATGACACAGCTTTCTCTTCTCTCTTTTGCTTTTTCATTCCACATATTTTTATCGACATACATCCTTCTCGCATCCACTTCAAGTTACATACCAGTACTGTCAGTTCCGCCGTCCGAACGCCGACTGTGAACAATGGTGTTTGGAAGCATCATCTCATCGCCACGAGGGAGTCTCTCGCTGCAGCAAGTCCTGAGCCTCGCCGATGTCTACTTGGAAGGCGCATCCAAGGCTGCGGATCCCGATATCGCCATGGTGTTGTGCCATGATACAGAGGTGTCGTTGACCCAAGTGAAAAGGGCCGCTAAGCAGACGGAAGACAAAACCATGCGTGAAAGAATTGCAACTATCTATATCGGGCTCGGTGAACTGTTGGACGACCGAGGTCACGGAGTAGAGGCGAAGGCCTTCTATAAGAAGTCGGAGAAATGGGGGTAAGTGGAGTTGATTGGTGCAAAAACAAAAAGGCGAAGGTCAACGTTCTGATAACTCCTGTGCTGTGACTCCAATAGAGGCAGTGTTCAGAAGTCGGATCAGCCCTCAAACAGCTCTCGACTCAACAACGTTGTGCAATCAACTGAGGATGAGCAGAATTCAGCCGGATCCATTCCTGTTGTTAAGCCGTCGGCGCAGCCTTCGTCACTGGGACTCAGCAAGCAAAGCAGCGATATCGCAGGGATGCCTCAACATATCTTCCCTAAGAATATGCGGCCACTTGCCATTGAATTCAAACCACCGGAACCCGACACTCGGCTCAACGATACACCTCAACTTGCCAGCTGCCTCGCACTCTTGCAGGTATCTCCCGAGTCTGAAGACATATTGGACATCAGCGCACGTGACTGGCTGCAGGTCACCAAAAAAGAGCAAGACGAACAAGATCGACTCAAGACTCTGGCAACAGACGTGATCCGAGCGTTCAAACGGGATGAATTCAAGGACTCTAATGTCGTCACCGAAGTAGTATATCTGGCCCCCGTTCTCGAAAGCGACGACTTCCGATACCTCCTCAAAGAGTTCTACATAGGAATCGATCAATCTGGTTTATTGGATATTCACCAACTTGAAGGATTGGCTCAATTGATACAAGGTGCTGATCCGGGTTATCTCGATTCTGATGATCTCGTCAAGATACTCGGACTCTTCAGTGTCCGCCTAAGAGACACTCATCAGCAATCAACGAGGAACCTCTATCAACTAACGCTGGCAGTGTCTCATGTGCTGGATGCTATGGCTGAAGCTAACGTCAATGGATTGGATCGTGAGACGATTCATGAGCCACTATCATCTTATCTGGATGAGTTGAAGAGAAGCCCCGACTCGTACTTGGTCTATCAAGCCGCTTACGCCTACCAGGCTTTGATATGTGTTCCTGACAATGAGACACTGTGGCAAGCTACACTTCGACGTACAGGAAAAGTCATCAAAGGAGTGTCGGGACTTGTGAGTGCAGCGAAGGGTCTTGATCTCAACAGTTTCATCGATGGACTAATGGACATTCAACAAGGACTGGCAGGAGCATCTGAGGTTGTTCAATTAGTCATAGCCACCTATGGCAGTGCAACTTCTCTGGCGACGAGTGGTCAAAAATTCTTCGATAGCTTGAAGGAAGGCCTCAGCTTCAGCCGCCAATGTGCATGGTATGTGGCATTACGAGGAGCAGACACGCTGATTCGAGAGGGCCAACTAGCAGACTTCAGGAAACTCGTGTGTGAAGCACCATGTCGACGTGATGTAGCATTCCAATGGGGAGTGTGCCAACGGCTAGGAGATATTGCAGCAAATCCAGCATGGGATATGCAGACTCGACAAAGTGCAGTCTCGTTCCTTGGAGTGCTGTATCGGGATGATGTCCAATGGGGTAATCAAGCGAATATCAAGCAATGGATTCTGAGCATCCTCATTCAGCTGTCCTCGCAATCAGGCGGTGAGATCCAATGTATGTGAAGGACGTTGATATGCATCAATCGGTTGGGTATATTGAGGTTGCTTCGGCGAACTAACTGATCCCTTCTCAAGTCGTCACATTCGCAGAATCTTTGCTTGAAGAGCTTCAAAAAGACGGAGACACCAAGAAACAGGCACTCTATCGACTATGTCGAGAGAGCGGTCCGTGTACCCTTCCATTGAAGGTGGCATTACCGACACTAGTGTCGCCGTCCTTACTTGACCGTGTCCAGGAGAGGCCTGATGTAGAGGGCAACTTGCGCCAATTGCGAAGACAGCGGCTGAAGGAACATGGCAGTGCCGTCTATATACCGCCTCAAGCGAAGACGAACTTACAGGCTCGCGATGAAGAGAGGTTCCCACTGATGGAAAAGGTCGAAGAATTCTTGGAAAGTGATCAAAAGGTCTTCTTGTTACTTGGTGTTTCTGGAGCAGGCAAATCTACATTCAATCGCCAACTCGAATACGATGTATGGCAGACTTACACCAAGAAGAGTGGCACGATCCCACTCTATATCAACTTGCCATCCATCGAAAAGCCCGAGCACGATATGATTGCCAAACAGCTTCGCAAAATCGAATTCACCGAACCCCAGATCCGAGAGTTGAAACTACACCGCAAGTTCGTCTTGATTTGCGACGGCTACGATGAGAGCCAACAGAGCCACAACCTGTACACAAGCAATCGACTCAATGAGCCAGGCGAGTGGAGTGCCAAGATGGTGATCAGTTGTCGTAGCGAGTACATTGGAGTGGACTATCGAGATCGATTTCAACCAGGGAACCGTAATCAACGATCGGACACCTCGTTACTACAAGAAGCTGTCATCACCCCATTCTCAATGGATCAAGTCCAAGACTACATTGGCCAATACGTGTCAGTGCATCGACCACTATGGGAAGCAGATGAGTACAAGAAAGCACTGGATCTGATTCCGGGCTTGAAGGAGCTCGTGAGAAACCCCTTTCTGATGTCGCTATCATTGGAAGTTTTGCCGCGGATGGTTGATCCGGTACATGACCTCTCGGCCACTCATATTACACGAGTAGCATTATATGACCAATTCATCGAGCACTGGATGGAGCGAGGCAAGAAGCGACTCGGAGAGAAGAATCTAAGCCCTCAAGCAAGAGCAGCGTTCGAGAGTCTGAGTGACGAAGGATTCAAACAGAACGGTATCGACTATCTGAAGAGGTTGTCGGTCGCTATCTACAAGGAACAAGGTGGCCAACCGATTGTCAGGTACTCGCGCTACAAGGATGAGAACTCATGGAAGGCCGAGTTCTTCAGTCGTGATGATGAGAAACAACTCCTTCGCGAAGCGTGTCCGTTGACTCGTAATGGCAACCAACACCGATTCATCCATCGATCGTTGCTGGAATACGGATTGGCGCTTGCAGTATTTGATCCTCAAGAGTGGAAAGAGAAATTAATACCGGACTCAGCTTTAGCTCGTCGAGGGAGCACAAGTTCTGTGTTGAGCTCTGTCGGACATATCCCAAGTGAAGAGGAACCCGCAACCAGCAATCAGGGGCCTGATCTGTGTTCTCCGTTGGCATGGAGAATTTTCGTGAATGAGGCATCAATTATTCAGTTTCTTGAAGAACGGGTTCGACAGGAGCCATTGTTCAAACAGCAGCTGCTCGACTATATCGAACAATCAAAGATCGACAAGAAGTGGCGTACAGCAGCAGCCAATGCCATCACAATACTGGTTCGAGCAGGTGTGCAATTCAACGGCGCAGACTTGCGGGGTATTCAGATACCAAAGGCAGACCTCAGCTACGGCATGTTTGATTCAGTACAGTTGCAAGGAGCTGATTTGAGGCATGTCAGTCTCCGTTGTGCGTGGCTTCAGCAGGCCAATTTGAGTAAGGCACGGATGACAGGTGTACAATTTGGTGAGCTACCGTTACTGAGGCAAGAAGAAAAGGTGACCCGGAGCGTCTATTCACCTAATGGGAAGTCAATCGCTATCATTCTTGACACGGCCAAGATCAAAGTGTATTCGACATTGACTTGGAATGTAATTTGCATTCTGGGCGACCATGGCGGAGCGGTTTTAAGCGTGGCCTATTCGCTGGATGGCAGCCGAATCGCCTCCTGCAGTGAGGACCGCACAGTTCGACTATGGGATGTCGAGACAGGGGATTGCCGCCATGTTTTATACGGACACCACAACTATGTCAAAGATGTCGCCTATTCACCTCGTGAAGACCAAATCGCTTCCGTCAGCCTAGACAAGAGAGTTAAGCTGTGGGATGTGGCTACAGGAGACTGCCTCCACACCTTGACTGGTCATCAGGACCAGGTCATATGTGTGGTCTATTCTCACAGCGGCAACCAGGTCGCGTCTGGCAGTAAAGACAAGACGGCTCAGGTGTGGAACACTGAAACAGGAGAATGTCTTCGCGTCCTGAGCGGACACAGCGACTGGGTTAGAGGATTGGCGTACTCACCTCAAGGAGACATTATTGCATCTGCGAGCGCTGACGATTCAGTGCGATTGTGGGATGTGGCTACTGGAGAATGCCGCCACATCCTCAAAGAGCACAACATGAATGCCAAACTCGTGCTGTATTCACCGAAAGGTGATCAGGTTGCTTCAGACGGTAGGAACAGGACTGTCCGACTATGGGATACTGAGACAGGAGTGTGTCTTCACACTTTAACTGGTCACAGCGATTATATTACAAGTATCGCGTATTCACCTCAAGGAGACTTCGTTACTTCCACCAGCCACGACAAGACCATACGATTGTGGGATACAGGGACTGGTGTATGCCGTCAGACCTTGCTTGGACATTCCGAATCGGTCTCAAGTGCCACGTTCTCGCCGAGTGGTGATCAGATTGCCTCAAGCAGTAAGGACAAAACAGTTCGATTGTGGGACGTGGGATCTGGGATATCTCGCCACCCAGGAGGACAGAGCAGTAGGGTCGGAAAAGTTGTATGCTCGCCGAACGGGAAAGAAGTCGCAACATGCAGCAACGACAAGCTGATGCGGATATGGGATGTGGAGACAGGTGAATGCCTCCACACTGTACGTGGTCATAGCGGAACTATTTCAAGCATCGCGTACTCGCCTCAAGGAGATCACGTCGCTACAGGCAGTTCGGACAACACAGTGCGGCTATGGAGCACGGAAACAGGAGCATGTACTCGTACTTTGAGCGGCCACAACAGTGCGGTCACCGATATCAAATATTCACCTCAAGGAGATTATGTGGCATCTGGCAGCAATGACAAGACAGTCCGACTATGGGATGTGAGTACAGGAGAATGCCGATTCATCATGGAAGGCCATACAAGATCGGTTCGTGAAGTTGTTTTCTCGCCAGATGGTAGCCAGATCGCCTCCAACAGTGAAGACACCACAATACGGTTCTGGGATGTTGAGACCGGTGTTTGCAGCAAGACTTTGACTGGGCATCGGGATACAGTTGACATAATCGCATATTCGCCTCAAGGAGATAGTATTCTCTCTGCTAGTACTGACTTCAAGTTGCGAGTGTGGGATGCGGCGGGCGGCGAATGCCGTCATATCCTAACTGGCCACAAAGACAGGGTGAGATTCATTATGTACTCAGCGAATGGGGACCAGATCACCTCTGCCAGCGCAGACTCGACTGTCAAGTTGTGGGATGCGGAAACAGGAACCTGCCTTCGTACGTTCTCTGGTCACTGCGATGAGGTGCGGACGATCGTATACTCGCCTCGATGGGATAAGATTGCTTCAGCAAGTTTCGACAGGTCAATACGACTTTGGGATGTCGCGTCAGGTGAATGCTGTGTAGTTCAGGACTTGCCAGGGACTGTCAACAGCATCGAATGGATTCAATCTCCTGGTGTCGATTGTTTGGCCACTGCCTGTGGAGACGGGTCGGTGTGGATGTGGGAAGTGACGGAAGAAGAGGGGCTGTATCGATTGCGCCTTCGCTGGAGTTCTATGAACAATGCGCTTACGGTGACAGATGCTGTTATACAAGATGTGCAAGGACTGAGTCAGCTCAACAAGCAGCTTCTAGTACAGCGTGGAGCTGTAGGCGAGCCAACCAATTCCATACGCGAGGCAGGCAGGAAATTGGCTGTCATGTCGTCAGTGGTATCTAGCCTCAAAGAGGCAACCAGCGGTGCGCCAGAAGAGCCTGTTCCTGACGCAAGTGTCTCGGTGGAACAGTTGGAGGAGCGAGCCGAGAGAGCAACAGATCCACTACTCCGAGATATATTAGCTGTTGTTGTGAAGGACATCCATGGGAACAAATGAAGACGGATAGGGAATTGGCCCTCAATGACGACCCAGTGAGTGTAGGGTGATTGGTTACAAGCGTACAACTGTTGTGAAGGCAAGTGTGGAAGGCATGCTTAACAGCAATACCCTCGTTGCCAATGCAGAGAGAAGAACACTTGATACCCATCAGACTTGCAATATCTCCTTGACGAATTACAATTTGTACGGTTGGCGGTTTGCTTTATTCGCTACGATGGTGACGAAGTGCCAGGATATTGGATGCCCAGCATATTAATGGTAGTCATTGTCTTGTCTATCCTGTTCATCATAGAACCTTTGAAGTTCTTCATGCAAGGCTTCGTTTTCTGTCTCACCCTCACCATAGCCGTCGTCTGATTGTTCGTCTTCTCCATCATCATTGGCATCAACATCATCCATCTCCTCAATATCATCATCCTCGTCGTCCTCGTCGTCCTCGCTCTCCACTGCATCGCTACTGAAATCGTCATCGTCCTCATCAATCTCTTGTTCGCCGAAACCCATCCTCTCGCTACTGTCTCGTTCCTGATCCATCATGATTTCCTTCTCTTCTTCATCGTCGAAATCAAAAGGCACAAAGTTGTCATCATACTGAATCCTTTTAACTTTGACGATCCCATTCAGATTCGCGTTCTGATCCTGGTCCTGGTCCAGATCTTGAACATGATCCTGTCCTTGGCCATCCATGTAACGACCCGTGCGTTTTGTCCATTGAACAGCATCCATGCGTTTCCTCTTGTTATTCATGTAATCACCCTCCGCACCCTCATGCCCTCGTTTCTCTTTTGCAACCTCTTCTGCACTCCTCTTGGGTTTGGTCCCACCATTGGCGACATGAGCAAGACCGCACTTTCTCTTGCATCCAGCCGGGGTTCCGAAGTCTGGACAGATCCAGACGTGACGATCCTTACAGCTTATCCCTGTTTCACACCAACCATCAGTGGCAAATGGCCGACAGATAGGCGCCTGTGGACTGATCCTAATGTGCGGATACAGACAGTCATCCTTGTTGCACGCTGCACGTTGAAAGTGTGAGCATGTGGGGGTCGTATGGGGAGATGGTGTGTGTGAAAGTTTGCAAGTGCTGGGGGTGTTGGGACAGATACCACGCAGAAACTTTTTGCAAATGGCAAGATGACTCCTGGAATGCACAAACGGACATGCTGTTCCCTTGGAGCATTGGCCTATGAGAAGAGGCAAAAGTGAAAATAGTACAACGAACATGTACATGCCGCCGAATATCGGGTTATCAACACAGGGCCATGGTCAATTAAGCCTAAGAGTGAATCGACCAAGGCTTTGCTGAAATGAAGGTAGATCCTGAGGTAGCCCTATATCAATCTCTCACTCTCGTTCTCCTAGAAAACAGTAACCTACCGAATCGTGTAAAGAATTGGCAAAAGGCTCTTGGTCTTCTGGTGGATACAATTTTCTGGCTCTGTTTCTGGGTTTGGCGCGCAGCTCTATGTTGGAGAGAGTTAATAACGGTTGTGTTATCCTGGCAAACGCTTGGACATCTGGTCTGGCGGCTTTACAATAGCGATGAGCGGATGTGCTTGGCTTACCGTTTCTGCAATAATTGATCCTTGACGAGTGATGCCCGCACAAGGTTCCCACTTCGAGTTCGAACATAAACAACTCCATTCATTGAGAATTGTTTTGGGGTCGATTGCGTCAATCCTGGACCTGACGTTGTACCCTGTGTTGCCCTGTTGACTAGAGGCACAGTAGTGGAAGATGCTGTCGTCGCAGGTACTGAAGCGGTACTACTTGTTTTACGAACGAGTTTGTTGCCTCTGGGATCCATCTCGAACAGTACTCCGTTGATGACGACATTGTCATTGGAGGTATCTCGCATAACAAGTTTTCGTCCATCTCGGCTCTTATTGTACTGTGTCCCGCCCACAGTGACGATACCCCTGCGAAGATCGCTCGCTATCTTGGCACGGGCTTGACGCAGTTTGGTTTTCTTTTCTAGCGAAGAACGAATGGATTTTTCCCTTGCTTCCATCGTCTTTTTGTACGAGGCGGGATTCATCATGGACATGTTCTTTCCTTTAGATTGAATCCACTGCTGACCAGAACCAGTCAAAGTTGTAGTGGCCGTGGGGGTCGCAGTTGAGACAGTTGGAGGGTTTGGAGAAACCTGTGGTGCTGTCGCTGTGATACCCGCCGTACCTGAAGCACCTCCATTGGCTCCGTTATTCACCAAACTAAGATGGCGAGGTGGCAAAGACGGTCGAGCTATTGATGAAGGGTGCTGGCCTACAGCTGGTCGTGGTAGAGGTGATGGCTGCGAGGATGTGCTGTTGTTGAGAGTGAGTTTCCGGTTGAAGGGTCCAGCAGGGGCCGTAGGTGTACCTCTGCCACGGCCACGCCCCCAACCACTGTATCCTCCCCTGGCATTGTTTGCATGATACCCTGTTGCTTGAGAATTCATGTGCTTATTGATGGCGCCTGTTGTAACAATATACTGATTAGCCGCAAGGCCCCTCCTGTGTTGCGATCCTGCCTGGGGAATGATGCTCTTACCTGCAACCTGGGCGATCTGCGCAAGTAGTTCCTTGTCCGACATTGTTGACTTGAGAGGTTGGAGGAGAAAGGAAGAGCAAGTTTTTGCTTTTTTGGCATGTGAAGGGTTCGTCATTCTTAAGGGTGAAACACCAATTTGGTGGCGCCTCCAATCCGTTTGAGTGACGGATTTTTCTCTTCGCTTTCCGGCAGCCATGTTCACCACTACCAACTTCCGCTACTTGCGTGTCAGCAAGACCAGCGTCCTGCCGCTTAACCTCTCGCTCTCCAAGGAGGACCTCGATTGGTTCAACGAACGCTCTTTCCAGGTACATCTCAGGCTAGCGAATCGCGGCAAGGAATCGGAATGAGAGAGCAGCCAACCCATAGCTCATTCACTTCTTCTCTACGTCTTACAGGAGGTTCTCACGGTGCTGAAACCGCTCCTCCTCAGTCGCATCGAGCTCCATGACCAAGGTCACATTTTCAAACGTGCCGTTCCTCCATCAACTAGTGTCAATGTCCATCAGGACCCGGACGATGGCCTAGAGGACGCAGGTATCATTCTTGGAGGGAGCGACGATGGTATAGGAAACCAAGGATCGGAACCTGCAACAAGGTCAACAGGAGGCGGCGATAGTACACATGGGAAAAAACGGAAAGGAAGAGGTGCTTCAGGCGGTAACAAGCCGTTTGAACGACCCCAATTTGCTATTCGGTACGGGATGAGACCTAGCACCGCCGCAGAACGTGGTGGAGCCATCTTGATAGCAGAGAAGAATCTGGGATTCTTGGCAATCAAGAAGGAGCAGGGAGACAACAGTGACTTGGCGGAGGAATTAAGCGGCAGTCAGCGACTAACGACGAACCTCGCTTCGCTAGAAGGCGAAAGAATGGGTTCGGAGGAAGCGGGCGTCGTGATACGAGAAGAGGACGAGAGTGACAATTTGCGGGTGACTGACTTCCAACGAGGAGACGATGAAGATATACATGGTACCATTGATGATGGCGATTATGCTGAATCAGTAGGGGACAAGAGGAAGCAGTCTGAAAACGAGCCGAGGCCTCGAGGCAAAGGGAAGCGAACCAAAACGGATGAATCAGATGCACCTGCAAGCCAGATGGATCAAAAGCCGACGCTTCAGGTCAAATATGCCCCACTAAAGTTGCACCCACAGACGCTCTATATCGTCGTCCATACATTGAAGGCCACGGCGGCAGCAACATCACTGTCTGAAGGAGCCACTTCCGGTTCTGCCACGGGGGCTTGTGATGTCAGTAATAGCGCAATTGCTGAACAACAGGAGGAGGAAGGCAGCCTGTTCCCGCCAGGACTTGATTATTTCTTATCGTAGGTGCCATGTTACAAAGGTGGCGAGGAGACGGATCAAGGTGACGAAAGCAATAAACGCAGTGGTGGCCATGTGAATGACAGGCTTGTCAAAGGGGTTGTTGAATGGAAGGGACCTTCAGTTACTCCAGGAGGTGAATACATGTAATACTTTTTATTACAGGGCTTGTATATGCTGGTTAATCTGAGTATTCATGGATGACATTGACGGATGTGGATGACTCTGACATTTTGCTCCGAGACTTTCTGGATTTTGATGACAGGGCTCCCACGCTCATTACCCTCCTGCCTGTCTCACGTAGACGGTTCACTGGCTCGCCTCGAGCTCCACGCTGCTTCAATAGGTTCATGTTCAATGGGCTCAGTCCTTTGACGCCTTGTATCACCACATCTGACACAATAAGCGCACTATTCGGTGAACTCCAGTACAGAAGGACGCGCCATTCTCCATGTTCTTCTATCAACTGCCACACGCGTACCGATCCATCTCTGCAGCCGGTGACAAGGCGGGTTTCTCTCGTAACTGGGCATTTTCCTTCAGTCTCCAGCTCCCGGTGGTTCCCTCTAGTGGCGTGGCAGAATGTTTGAGGAATGGGAGTCCATGCAAGGACCCATATAGAGTCGAGGAATCCTTGAATCACAGAGACACATTTGCCTGTCTGAACGTCCCATATCCGTACTGTCTTGTCCGAGCTTCCAGAGGCGAGCAGATCGCCTTTCAAAGAGAATGCAAGGCCTGTTACAGAATCAGTATGTCCACCCAAAACCTGGCGACATTTGCCAGTTTCAACGTCCCATAACATCACCGTCTTATCGTCACTGGCAGAAGCGATGAGATCTCCTTGTGGCGAATACAAAGCAACGTTGACCCACTCGCGATGATCTGTTAGATTGTGACGGCACGTTCCTGTCTCCGTGTCCCATACCCTCACCGATCCGTCATAGCTGGCCGAGGCGATCTTATTGCCCTTTGGTGAATAAGCAAGATGTACCACTAGGCTGATGTGTCCAACCAAATCGTGGAGGCAGGCACCCGTTTGTACATCCCAAATCCGCACGTTTGTATCGTCACCACCAGAGGCGAGTTGATCCCCCTTGGGAGAGAAGGCAATAGCCCTGACGTTGGAGGGACAAGTCAAAATATGAAGGCAGGATCGTGCTTTCACATCCCACAAACGAATGGTCTTGTCAACACTGGCAGAGGCAATCACATCTCCTAGAGGGGAATACTCGAGCTTTCCGATCTCATCATCGTGTCCCATGAAAACGTGTTGTGGGTGTCCTGTCTCCGGGTCCCAAAGCCGGACTGCCTTGTCAAAGCCAGCTGAAGCAAGTAGATCTCCTCTAGGCGAGAAAGCAACGGCAGTGACCCACTCATTGTGGCCAGTGATAGTATGACGGCACACGCCGGTTTTCGCGTCCCAAATCTGTACAGTTTTGTTTCTGTTGCCAGAGGCGATAAGGTTCCCTCTTGGCGCATACTTGGCGCTCATGACTGCCCCGCTGTTGTCGCCTGAGGAATGGCGAAGAGTCCCTGGTCCAATGTCCCACAACCTCACCGTTCCGTCCAAACTACCAGAAATGATCCTGTCGCCATTCGGGGAGTAATGGATGCTCCTTACCGGGAGGCTATGACCGTTCAAGGTCTGACGGTATGAACCGGTTTCCACGTCCCAGAGGCATACTGTCCTGTCGCTTCCGGCAGAAGCGAGCATATCTCCTTGAGGCGAGAACACAACAGAAATGACCCAGAATCTGTGACCATGCAGGACATGTCGGAGAGCTCCAGTCTGAGCATCCCATAGTCGTACTGTTCTGTCACCGCTGGCCGAGGCAACTAGATCTCCTTGGGGAGAGTACGCGGTGCTGAAAATACCATGAGTGTGACCAGTTAGGGCGTGGCGACAAGTCCAGGTGTCTGTATCCCAAAGCCGCAATATATGGTCATCACAGCCAGTAGCCATCTGAGCACCATTTGGCGAGTATACGACGCCGGCAGTCTGGCGAGGGTGTTCCAAGACCTTGACACATTCTCCTGACTCCACGCTCCACAGACGAACCATCCTGTCGGCACTTGCAGAAGCGACCATTTCGCCATTCGGCGCATACGCGACCTTCAGAACCCAGTTCTCGTGTTTGCCAAAGTTGCGGATGCAAGTGCCTGTTTCGACATTCCAGAGCCGTACTGTATGGTCACAGCCGCCCGAAACAAGCGTATTACCATCCAGTGAGAATACGACAGAACGGACCTTATCCTCATGCCCCTCCAATGTCCATTTTTTCTCCCAGTTTGACGTTGTGTAGATGGTGATTTTGCCATTTTGAAGACCGACAGCGAACGCCTTGCCGCCTTGGGAGTAGTCGCAGCACCACACCTCGCTCTCTTCCTGCATGAACGGCAACTCGCCAAACTGAATACCTGCCATGCGAGCCTTGCTAAGATTCGCTTGTCGCAACCATACATTGTGTAGTGTGGTCTTTCGCAAATCAGCTCCTTGCAACTGCGCTGAATCGAACATACCATAGCTGAGGTCAGCGCCTGGAACCCGAATACCCTCCAAATCTGCATCGATGAACTCGACTCCTGCTCTGACCAAAATCGTGATTGCATTGGCTGCTGCGATGCGCCATTTGACATCAGATTTCGAGGCGTTGATGTAGAGAAGTAGATGTTGCTTGAAGACTGGCTCCTGTTCAACGCGCTCGGCCAAAAACTGTAGTACGGAAGGCTCGCTGATGAAGCTTCTCCACACTAAAGGCGAGTGATTGTCAGGCTCTGGATGATTGATCTTGGTGTTCAATTCCTCGACAGTAGGCTGAGGCTGCTGGGCCTGGAAACTCCATACTGAACTGTTGCTACCACGGCGATGCGATACCGCTGCCGATGCAGCTCTTTCTCTCCAGTCTTGGGGATCAAATACTGCGAGTGCTAATCCATACTCCAGCAACGATCGATGAACAAATCGGTGTTGATTGCCGGTACGCGTCAAGGGACATGCTTCACGCAAAAGCTGCTTCTCATCTTCTCGGCTAAAGAAGGCCGCCTTCCATGATCCTTCGTCTTTGTAACGCGAGTATCTGACGACAGGCTGACCGTCTTGCTCCTTGAAGATCGCCACAGCCAGCTTCTTGAGGAAATCGATTCCGCTTTGCGTGAAGCCTTCATCACTCAAGCTCTCGAAGGCTGCCTTTGCTTGAGGGCCTAGTTGTTTCTCTCCAAGTCGTTTCTTGCCTCGCTCGAGCCAGTGCACCATAAATTGGTCATATAGCGCCACTCTAGTGACATGTGTGTTCGACAGATGCTCCCCTGGATCAACCATACGCGGCAATACTTCCAGCGACAAGGTCATCAAAAATGGATTTTTGACGAGGTCTCGTAAGCTTGGAATGAGATCGAGTGCCTGTTTGTATTGGTTCGCATCCCATAGTGGCTCGCGGATCGCTACATACCGGTCAATGTAGCTGTAAATCTGGTCTGGCGAAAATGGTGTAATAACTGCTTCCTCCAACATTGGAACGTCTGCGCGCATGTTGCGATCACCTGGCTGGAAACGGTCTCGGTAGTCGGTTCCAAGGTATTCGCTACGACAACTGACAATCATTTTGGCTTTCCACTCTCCTGGTTGATTCAATCGATTGCAAACATATAGGTTCTGGGTCTGTTGGCTTTCGTCATACCCATCGCAGATCAGGACAAAGGTGCGGTTGGTCTTCAGCTCTCGGATCTCGGGCTCCGTGAATTCTGCCTTCCGTAGCTGTTTGGCGATCATTTCTTGTTCTGGCTTGTCGATCGAGGGCAAGTTGATGTGAAGAGGTACAACACCAGTTATCTTCTTGTATTCGTGCCACATGTCGCACTCGAGCTGGTGGATAAACGTCGATTTGCCAACACCTGAATCTCCCAACAATAGGAATACTTTCTGGTCGCTAGTTAAGAAATCTTTGACCTTCTTCATAAGCGGGAATCGCTCATCGTCAGAGGATTGCAAGCTAGCCTTTGCTTGCGGTTGGATAAAGACAGCTTCGGTATGCTCCTTCAGCCGTTGTCTCTTAAGCTGACGCAGGTTGTCTTCAACATCTGGCTTGTTTTGAACTCGATCCAGCAGAATCGACGATACCAACCCGGAAAAGGGAACCTTCATTGGGTAGGGGTGTTCTTTCCGTTGGGTTGTTTGAATGAGGTTCCGGGTGCCGGCACCCGACTTCTTCTCGATTTCATGCAGCTGAGTCTCCGCGTCTACGACATGAAATGGAAACGTGCTGAGTTAGGCCATCTTAGCAAACCTAATCGAGACAGATGGAGCTCTCATAAGAAATGTCCTATCATCTTGCCACTTACAAGGCAGGTCGTTATCAGCTGAAGTAGATAACATCACCAGAATGTCAAGGATCCATTGCTTGATAGCCGGGTCTTTGCCCCAAACTTGATCATTCAAATAGATTTCTCCAAGGAAAGCGACTGCGCTTCGCCTGACAAACATATTCCACACTGGATTCGCTGCTATTTCACCAAGGCGCTGACACATACCCCACTGAAAGGCCGGGTCGAGTCGGCAAGGTGCTTCACAAACGAGTTTCTTGAACGTGAGAAACTGGCCCTCTCGGATCAAGGCATCGGCTCCTCGTAGTGCTGGATACCAGGCGCATTTGCGCTCAAAACTGAGACCTTCTTTGAGGCACTCCATGAAGTCTTTCCCGCTCTCTAGGAGTTCAATGGCTCCCTTGACAGCCTCGATGAACTCTCCGGCTCCAGAAACTCCTTGCTGAATGCTCTCTAAGCCGTCGATGAACTCGTTGAGATCCAGACCTTTCACTGCACTTACAAGTCCTGACACGCCATGTATGACTTTTCCTGTGCGTCGAAGCGTCTCTTGCCAAAGTGTTTCATCATCTGGGACGTATTGTAAGGCTTGGTAAGCGTAGGCAGCTTGATACACCAGGTATGGATCTGAACTTCCTTTCAACGAATCCAGGTAGGACGAAAGAGGCTCGTGCAGTTTCTCGCGATCCAAACCCTTGACCTTGGTATCGGCCATAGCGTCCAACACGCGCGATGCAGTCACAGTCAATTGATGAATATGGCCTGGCGACTGCTCGTGAGTATCCTTGAGACGTTTACTGACAAGCAATAATACTTTGACCAGATCGTCGGCAAGGAGATAGCCAGGATCAGCGCCTTGGATCAGTTGAGCGAGTCCATCGAGAAGGTGAAAGTCCAATAAACCAGAATGGTCAATCTCATCGTGGAAAGCACCGAGCAGTTCCCGGAAAGCGTCCTTCTCGATAACGGGAGCCAAGTACACAACCTCGGCAACGACCTTAGCGTCTTTGATTTCATCTCTCTTGAATGCTCGGATGATATCCATGGATAGCACCTTGAGCCGTTCCCGCTCGTCTTCATCCCTTTCAACAATCTGTAGCCAATCGAAAGCGACTTGTTCCAATACATCATCAAGTGTATGGGCAGCTTTCAAGAGGCCGAGGCAGCAAACCAGCTGAGCTGTATCAGCAAGACGTTCATCTGGTTCTGGAAGTTTGGCAACAACCGTAGGTGGAGGCTGATTCCTGGAGAAAATGCTGCTAGAAACTGCTAAGGCGTCTTGACAAGCTTGGCTTCGAATAGAAGAGAAGCAATGCAATGATGGAAGGGCCGGAGTATCCACCATGGAACCAACATTGCCCGGAACCACGCTGATTGTCGGAACCTTCGGTTGGACGATTTGCCCTTGATTCTGAACCTTATTGCTGTGTAACAATTGTTGTCAGAATCTGCTTATGCTCCATTGTCAGGAGTCGACAGAGACAAGAATCTTCATTACCTCCATTTTTTGGCCTTCTTGTGGCTGAACTTTGCCTTGCCATGATATCCTTTGCTCTCCAGCAGCCGAGCGAGTTCCGTGTAAGCTGACCCGATATCATTGCGCAAGCTTTGATCCTTAGAGCGCTTTGCTGCTTTCCTTGCCTGAGCCAAAGAGGCTTTTGTGTCCTGGCACAGCACGAGAACGACTTTGGGATCGTTTTTTTTGCTGGCAATATCCAGGTAGGCGCTGGCGATTTCCAGTGATTGATGTAGCGAGAGGCTCTCTCGCGACGATGGAGAAAAAATGCAGTTCAACACCATCGCTCTTCTTTTCCTGGAGGGAACGTGAAGACACGACTTAATAATTGTTGAGTACTCTGTGTAAACATCGGCGAAATATAGTTTGTACCTACCTTCGGGGTGCGAATGTTCGAAGAGACCTGTACTCCTCACTTGACCTTGAGAGGTGATACCTGGGCAAGGAGAACGCATAACGGGTTAATAGGCCATCTCGTTCGATTGACATGGTTTCGTCAAACACAGCGAAGCCTCACCTCAGATGAGTAGCCGACTTCTTTGAAGACTAGGCTTGAATTGGGG
>Ga0247824_10000747_pt1 | contig 16860 bp, 19 predicted proteins | sample 13C_PalmiticAcid_FD_194412 | JGI IMG/M metagenome (GOLD analysis project Ga0247824, IMG submission 194412) | Soil microbial communities from agricultural site in Penn Yan, New York, United States - 13C_PalmiticAcid_Day48 | ecosystem: Environmental > Terrestrial > Soil > Agricultural land... | reverse complement strand
GGGTGATCAAACAACACACCCTGTTTTACCGTTTCCGTCTCAACGTCTGCATTATGCCCGGGGCATATCGTGGGAAAATATTGGCTTTGCACTTACCCCAACTTTGCATCGTTTCGTTCGGGGTTGCTCTAGTTGGTGGTTGGGAGCCAATAGCCCACCGCCTTCGACTGTTTCATTGATGTCTGTACTTTGTTAGTTGACGTACATCCATGGACCCCCTTTTCTGGGCGTCATGGCCTAATTTCAGATAGACGCCCGAATTGTTTTTTCGTGTGGAACATGCCCAAGCCCCTGCTCATCCCACTGAAGTATTTCCAAGGAAGGTTAGAAACTGCCACACGCACATGGCCTCTGGTTTATCACAGAGACGTTTGGCAGTCGCTTCTGTTCAAGCCCCGACATTTCCTCAGACATCTCACCATACTTGCCCGCCTCGGCTCACAGGAATGCCTCCAAGACTGTGAGGCAAACAACCGTCCAACGTCAACGCCCGAAGTACCCCGTCGACATACAGCATGGCATCCCCAGACATGGCAACCCCTGGGGGGGCAAGATCTCGGGAGAGTGCGTCCGAGTCGCTGGCCGACGCAAGCACTCTGGAGACTCCATACTCTGACCGAGATTTTGGCTCACAGGTGGTTGGGACGACGTCTCTCTACGAGAATGGCCAGATACGCCTGCTTCCTGTAAGACTTGTAGCTGCTGTTACCTGTCTCGGCGCTAACGAAGCAAAGGCACCAAGTCCGGATCCGAACGGTCAGCATCAACCAAATGGTATTGAGCCGCCGCCACAGGGGACGACGGCTAACTGAACTAGATCCTTTGAACTTGCCTCAATGGCGGAAATGGGCGGCGATTGGCAGTCTCTGCTTTTGTGAGCAGCTCCCCATTCTTCCGCCGGTGACGACAACTGACGCTCGCATCAAGTTGGCTCCCTTGCACTCTCCGCCGAGATCATTATCGGTGGTCTCATTCCCTTGTTTCTCCTCTTTTACTCGGGCGTGGATGTGGGCATCCTCAATACCGCCGACTTCCGGGCCATCAGTCGAGGATCAGCCACAGGTGTCAATCCCTTCGCCATTCTCCCACCCGGCGTCATACCTGCCGACATCGAGAAAGTGTCCATGCTGGCTACTGTGCCACTGCTGAGCAACGGCATTGCCAGCTAGTAAGCACCACTTCTTGGGCATCTCCCATTGTCTGCCGGGTGCTAACCTTGCCTTTGCGCCCAGCTTCCTAGTCCCGTTGTCGATAGGCATTGGACGACGACCTGTCCTTCTTATTGCAGGAGCATTTGCCTGGATCGGTGGGTTCCTCGCCGCAGCAAGCTCTTCATTAGACGTTCATCTGGTGGCACGAGCAATGCAGGTGAGAAGGCTCCTTGCATGATCCCTTCCACGTGGCCTGAGCTGAATGATATCTGTGTCAGGGTCTCGGCGCCGGCACCGTAGAAGCACTGATACCACTGATCCTCCAAGACATGGTCTTCATTCACCAGCGAAACAAGGCAATGGCGGCCATTGTATCGAGCCAGGGAGTTGTCATCACGGCGCTAGGCACTGTCACGCCATACATTGCCTCGGTTTACGACTGGAGGTGGATTTACTACATCACCTCTGGCTTCGGGATCGCTGCCTGGATTCTCCTGATTATATTCCTCCCAGAGACGCGATGGCCAAGATCGCAGGAAGAACTGAGTAAGTCTCCTACCACCAGTTCTGCCTTTCCAGAGTCCGTCGCTGATTACAACGGGGTTGATATAGGCGGCCAGCAACTTCATCCCGTCGAGCCTGGCAAGAACCGACCAGAAATAGACACCAGAAACCACCAAACTCCGACTCAGTGGTCGTACATGCGCCTCCTCCAGAATAGGGCCGAGTGGAAGCAGGCCGGCATGTCCATGCTAAACACCCTCAGGACCACGCCGTTTCCTGCCATTGTCTGGGCTACCGTGGCCAACAGCATCTTTCTCATCGTCAACTCTGCCGCGCAGCAGATCAGCTCATTCGCCTTGCTGGCCCAGGGGTGAGCAACAACCGCAACCACTGAACCCCGGTCTTTCCGTACCTAGACTGCAGACTGACCATGATGCAGGTGGCAATTTCAGTACACCGGCCTTTCCGTCCTCCCCTTCATCGCGGCAACAGGCCTGGTCTACTTGTTCGGCGGTCCCATTGCCGATCGCGTGTCCAATGCTGTCGCACGACGGAACCGGGGCGCTCGTGAACCAGAGCACCATCTGATCAACATCATCATCCCAATCGCCTCGGGTCTGGCGGGAACCTTCATCTTCGGCTGGGCGGGCCAGAGCGATGCGCACTGGGCTGTCCTAATGGTTGGGTCATTCCTGATTATTTTTGGGTCTCTGGTTGTTCTATCCGTCATCAACGTCTTCGTTGTGGAGAGCTACCCCATGTGGGCCGGCCCCGTGCTGGTCAATGTCTCGAGTCTACGGATCATCATCGCCTTCTTCTTGTCGAGCAAGTCGACGTTGTGGATTGCGGAACGCGGGTTCCTGAACACCTTTGTCATCTACGCTGAGGTCATCATTGTTGTTTCACTTGGGATCCCGTTGTTGTATTTCTTTGGCCGGAAGATGAGGCAGTGGACCGCGGGGAGCGTCCACATGGCGCCGAGTGGGGTTCCGGGGAAGGAGGTCGACGATAACATGAGTGATAGGCCTCTGGGGACATGACATGGGTGGAGCAGACGGAGAAAGAAGACCTCCGGGAGAAAGGGCAAAGGGGACGGGAAATGTGGCCCGGGACACGAGGGGGATGAGGGGGCAAGGTTGAGGGGGTAACGCCGACAGTGGGGAGGTGAAGTTGATTGGTGGCTCATCACCCTCATCTCTCCACATCGCCCGCGACAACACGGTGGCCGGAGAGCGTGTCGAAGTGCGATTCCTGACCTGAGTACCCTCGTTCACCAACATTACAACCCCAACCCTCCGCCACCCCTATTCGATAACGACGTCTTGCGATCCAACATGATCCAACATACTGAAACCCTTGCCGTTGGGTGGGAGTTCAAGAGCGACACTGATGAGACATGGCGCACTGTCTCGCAGGTCCCCAACACCATCCATACCGAGCTGATGCAACATGGATTGATACCGGACCCCTTCAAGGACACGAACGAGTTGGACGCCTCCTGGGTTGCTGACCGGACATGGTACTACCGGACCACTTTCACGACCCCGTCGGAGAGCCGAGTTCAGGGGGCGCATGTCGACCTTGTCTTTGAAGGTCTAGACACCTTTGCGGCCGTGACTCTCAATGGCAGGACTTTACTCGAGTCGGACAACATGTTCATTGCACATCGGATCAGCATCACGGACCTTGTGGACGATAAATCCGAAAATGTTTTGGAGATCGTGTTTACGCCTGCCCGTCAACGCGGCCTCGAGCTTGTCAAAGCACATCCGGAGCACGACTTCATCGTGCATCAGACCGAGGTCAGCAGGGGCCCAGTACGAAAGGCCCAGTATCACTGGGGTTGGGACTGGGGCCCGATTTTGTTGACCTGCGGACCTTGGAAGCCTGTGAGGCTGGAGACGTACCTCAGCAGGATCGAGGATGTCAGGGCGGACTACGAGCTTCAGCTGGACCAGGGTCGCCCATCGCAGCTTGATGTTACCATTCATGCCGATATCCTGGGCCCAGCGGCAGCGGTCGAGTTTGAACTGGCCTTTCCCGGAGACAAGACGGTGACTCTGAGGGAAGCCAGCAGCGACCCCACCATTGCGGCATCCCGGCAGCAGCACATATCCACGACAATCACCTTGGACAGCCCCCAGCTGTGGTGGCCAAGGGGCTACGGCCCGCAACACCTGTACGAGCTGACCGTACGAAGCATCGCCGAGGATGGCTCGACGGTCCTGGCCGAAGAACGTCAGAACATCGGCTTCCGCAAGGTTGAGCTGGTCCAAGAAGACGACGAGTTTGGGAAGTCCTTCTACTTCCGTGTCAATGGCGTGGACGTGTTCTCAGGGGGGTCTTGCTGGATTCCAGCCGACAGTTTCCTCCCCAGAATCCCCTCTCAGCGTTACCGGGACTGGATGGAAGTCCTTGCGGACGGCAACCAAAACATGGTCCGCGTCTGGGGTGGCGGGGTCTACGAGCCGGAAGCCTTCTACACAGCTTGCGATGAACTCGGCATTCTGGTTTGGCAAGACTTCATGTTCGCTTGCGCTTCTTACCCTGTATACCCAGCCTTCCTGACCTCCGTCGAGAACGAGGCGCGTCAGAACCTCCGCCGCCTCCGCCACCACCCGTCCATCGTGTTGTGGTGCGGCAACAACGAGGACTACCAACTCATCGAGCGCTACAACCTCACTTACAACTTCGACTCAGACAAGGACCCGCAGTCCTGGCTCAAATCCAACTTCCCCGCGCGCTACATCTACGAGCACCTCCTCCCCGCCATCGTCGGCGCCGAGAGTCCCGCAACGCTCTACCATCCGGGCAGCCCCTGGGGCAACGGCACCAGCACAACACTCCGGGTCGACCCGACGGTCGGCGACATCCACCAGTGGGAGCTCTGGAACGGCGAGGCAAAGCCCTGGCAGCAGCTGCCGCACATGGGCGGCCGGTTCGTCAGCGAGTTCGGCATGGTCGCGTACCCGCACGCCGCGACGGTCGAGCGCTTCGTCACGGACCCGGCCGAGCGGTACCCGGGAAGCGCCACCATGGACTTCCACAACAAGGCCGTCATGCACGAGCGGCGGCTGCTGGCGTACATTGGGGAGAACTTCCGCGTCGGGGAGTGGGGGCGAGATTTGCCAGCGTTTGGTCACTTGACCCAGGTGTTGCAGGCGGATGCCCTGGCGGGCGGGTACAAATCCTGGAGGAGGCACTGGGGCCGTGAAGGTGCGAGGAGGTGCGGCGGGGTGCTGGTCTGGCAGCTAAATGACTGCTGGCCGGTGGTCTCGTGGGCCATTGTGGATTATTACCTGGTCAAGAAGCCGGCGTATTATGCCATCAAGCACGCGATGGCGCCGCTCGCGGTGGGTGTGGCCCGCAAGTTTCACGACTGGACGGCGAGACCAGCGGACGAGGTGTGGCGGAGGAACACGGGGCATGTGAACCCTCGGACGGCGTTGACCGACGTTGAGTTTGATGTGTGGGTTGCCAACTCGAGGCTGGAGAGCGTGAAGGGCAGAGTGGTGGTGAGGTTCGTTTCGGTCAGGACGGGCGAGGACGTTGGAGAGAAGATCGAGCAGGAAGTCGACATCCAGCCGAACGGCTGTACAGAGGTGCTTACGGGGTGGCGATTCGACTGGGGCAAGGCCACGGTTGCGGGCCCGGAGCACTTTGTCATTCACGTCACGTTGTGGGTGGGAGGGGTCCAGGTCAGCAGCGACGTTTCGTGGCCAGATCCTCTCAAGTATCTTGACTTCCCTGACAGGGGTGTCACAGTGACACAGCTCAGCCAGGGGCGCTTCCAAGTCTCGGCAGAGCGGCCTGTCAAGGGGTTTGTTATCGCTGAGAAGGAGGGCGTCAAGCTGAGTGACAACGGGTTTGACCTGATCCCCGGCGACGAGCCGAGACTGGTGGAGGTCATGGGCAGCAGTGATGAGCTCACATGGACTTTTGTTGGACGGAAGCAGCAGTAGTTTCCCGCTATCTACCGTACATGACTTGCATTCTCAGACCTAAGAATGGCCAGAGATTACCTTGGGTTGGTAAAGCTCCTCCAGGTACTTCTCCTCCTCCTCCGACAACACCTTCCCCCTGGCGGTGATGGCCTCATCCAGTCTCTCAACCTTGCTGAAGCCGATGATGGGGCTTGAGACGCGCTTGTTGATCCACGCCAGAGCGACATGGGAGATCTGGTTCCAGATTAGCTAACAGCCCTCGCGTTGTTCATGGAAAACAATGCTGCTCACCGGCCACTCGTGCTTGTCTGCAAGCTCCACCGCCCGGTTGATGATGGTCAGGTCCGGCTCGACAGTCCCGTGAGAGCCCGGCTGGGTCACCTTCTCCCCCTGACTGCGTGCCGTGGTGCCGAACTGCTCCGGCCGGCGGGCAAGATGACCGCGGCAGAGAGGTGCCCACGGAATCAGCCCGACACCTGTGTCGTTGCAGAAGCGGTTCATCTCGCGCTCCTCCTCGCGGTAGAGCAGGTTGTACTGGTTCTGCATGCTGACAAACTTGGTCCAACCGTTGCGCTCGGCGCAGAACTGCAGGCGGGCGAACTGGGTGGCCCACATGCTGCTGGCGCCGATGTAGCGCACCTTGCCCGACTGGACGAGGTCGTGCAGCGCCTTCATGGTCTCCTCGATGGGCGTGTCCGGGTCGAAGCGGTGGATCTGCAGCAGGTCGATGTAGGGCGTGTCGAGGCGCTTCAGGGATGCCTCGACTTGGTTGAAGATGGCGGCGCGCGACAGGCCGTGGTTGTTGACATAGTCCTTGGACGCATCGATCTGCGGCCTGAACATGAAGCCCCGCAGCTCGGGCTGCTCGCCGACAGCGAAGTTGCACTTGGTAAGGATGACAACCTTTTCGCGGGGGATGTTGTACTTCTTAATGGCCTTGCCGACGATGATCTCGGACACGCCGTTCGAGTAGACGTTTGCCGTGTCCCAGGTGTTGAGGCCCCGGTCGTAGGCGGCCTTGAGCAGGGGCAGCGCTTCATCCTCGCCGATGGCCCAGTCCAGAGTCCTCGGGTCGCCGAAGCTCATGCATCCAAAAATGGGCACTGACACACGGAGACCGCTATTCCCCAGTCGCCTGTACTCGCATTTGGAGTTCTCCACCGACGCCTGGAGGCCAGCGGGTATCTGTGGCGGAGCCATTGTTCAAGGGGTTGCGGAGTGAAAGTTGTGATAAGAGAATTGAGGGGCACGAGGTGGTTTCTGAGGGCTCACTCGCCCTCTTGCCGTCTGGATGGGAAACGGGCAAGTAGAGCAAATAAATACTTGAACGGCACTTGTTTACGTGTTGTCAACGGACTGCCAAGCACGCCATCCACGTCAAAGGGAAACAGCCTACCCCGCAGCGGGGATAAAGGGGTTAAGAACTCAAGCTCCGGAACTGCAACGATAGTGACAAATGGAAGCGGAGCCGTTCCTGCAGAGGCGAGCTCTCGCTTCCAAGATATTGTGTTGTCTGGGCACCGAAACCAAGAGTTCAGGGTGGGGGTGGCTCTCGCGATGCACTGCAGGGAGCCCAGGGGGGCGATGGACGATTCCGTGCTATCTAAACAATAATAAACCACCACTCAGCAATTACCGGTCTAATGCTTGCGATTGACACTAAGTCCCCAAGAACTGTTAGCAAGATTCAGAAAACAAGGTTGGGAAGGGGGTCCATGTACCATTTGATAGTATATCCCCCTCCTGCTCAGGAGCGAAGCGTGGCCCCCCTTTTCCACCACTCGGCCATCCGCCAACACAAATATCACATCGGCGTTTTGCACAGTGGCCAACCGATGGGCAACAACCACCATTGTCCTGTTCTTCTTGTTCTTCTCGAACACTGCTTGCACAGATTTCTCAGTCTCGGCATCCAAGTTTGAAGTCGCTTCATCCAAGAGCAGCAGCCGCGGGTTTCGAATCAGGGCTCTCGCGATGGCAAGGCGTTGCTTCTGCCCACCAGACAGAGTCACGCCTCGTGTGCCTATTGGAGTGTTGTAACCGTCCGGCAGGGAGACAATGAAGTCGTGGATCTCTGCGTCACGACATGCGTGGTGGAGTTGTTGTTCGGTGGTCGTGTGCTCGTCGACTCCCAGGAGGATGTTCTCGCGGAGCGTGCCGTCGAACAAGTTTGGCTCTTGAGACACTAGCGAGATGTCCTTGCGGTAGTTTCGCAAAGAAAGGTCGGCGATGTCCGATCCGTTGTACACGATGCGGCCTGCACTGGGGGTGTAGAATCTGTCATTGACATGGTTAGCCTCGCAACAATCGTTGCCACCCCACTCATCACGTACCGCTCGAGCAAGGAGATGACTGTGGTTTTTCCAGAACCTGGGATGTTGTTAGTGCGGTCACTTTGACATTTTTGGATTTGTGGTACCTGATGGGCCAACAATGGCTGCGAATTGTCCTTTCTCGATCTACATGATTGGGAAGTTGATCAGCTGCTCGTCCGAAGACCAAGGACGGCTCTTTGTGCTTACAGTCAGGCTGAGCCCGTTCAAGATGGGCACGTCTCGTGTTGGATACTTGAACCACACGTTTTGGAAATTGATCTTGACTCCCATGTCGCCGTCTCCGATATTTCCAACATCAAGTGAGATGAGCTTCCCGTCAAGGTGGTCTTTGCTCCTCATGTCGATGATGCGGCTTGCCGCAACGGATGCCTTCGCGATATCTTTCAACTTGTCAGCGTTTTTGCATCCACAGCAAGATAAACGATGTACATACTGGGCCCGTGGCTTAGCCATTGCCCTGCCCCAAGGCCTCCCTGCGGTCGGATCAGCTCTGAGTTTCCGCGAGGCATACGACGGCAACTTACTTGTAGAACCGAGATGTAAACAACCATATACTGAAACGAGGTATACTCGAGCTTTAGCATGAGGTTTCCTCCATACCTGGCACAAGTCAGCGCTGAACTCGCCATGAAGAGTCATAAGTTGCCGCCCACTTACCAAAGAACAAAGGCCATGCAAAGCAAGGACACACTGTCGGCCGTGGCAAAGATTAATGTCGTCCAGCTGGATTTCCAAAATGCCTTCTTGATTTGCTCCTGAAGCAGCTTCTCGTATCGTCCCGTGATGGTGTCCTCGAGGGTCAGCGACGAGACCGTCCGGAACGCGCCAATCGACTCGGTTGCAAACTTGGCGCTCTCCGCAAAGACCTCGTTATTGGTCTTTGCAAACTGTGTCTCATATCGGATGCGGAAGAAAGCTGCGGCAAAGATCAGGGGCATTGAGGAGCAGAGCGTCACGATGGTGAGCTTCCAGCCAAAGTAAAAAGCGATCGCCAAGCAGCCAACGACGTTTAGTATCGAGATGACCACAAATGCCATGTTCGTGCCCAGGAGTTCCTGGAGCTGACTTGGATCCGTGGCCAGCTGTGCTGTGAGAGCACCGACAGAGCGGTCATCAGCGTCGAAAAAGGCTACCGACTTGGAGAGAATGTTGCTGAAGTACTCTCCGCGATAGTAGTGAGTGATGTGCTGCCGCGACATTAGTAAGAAGCCCAGAGAGGCAAACGCAGGGCATCACCTACGAAAGCCATGGTGGAGGATGACCACCCCAATGCGAAGTAGCTGAGTGCCACAAAGATGGCAAGCATGACAAACATCAAACTCCAAAAGTTGGCCACCGCAGGAAGCCAGTCCCCCCAAAACTGGAAGAGGGTCAGCTCAATTGCAAAGAGGTATGCTTGGATCGGTTGGCTGGCTGGGAGCAGGGTAAAGGGCGTCAGCTCGGTTGAACTTCGAGGGCATGAGCAGAAGGGGGCTGGACCAGACATACCTCCGCCACCCAGGGCGCTGAGGAGCAAGACGGTGTACCAGAACTTCCGGTGGCTCTGTTCACGAAGGAGCAGAGCGAAACTCCCCCAGAATCCTCTATTTTTCGGCTGGTTTTGCGAACCATCTTGTCCAGGGTCGGCCACCATCGTCTCGACAAGCGTTGTATCGGTCGCGATAGTTGTAGTGCTCTTCTTCTCGGTAATTCCTGCACCGTTGGCCTTTGCTTCTTCCTCATCACCGCGCCCCTCCGACTCCATCATGAGCTGCTGAGCCGTGGCCAGGGCCCAGTACGCGCCATTCTGCTGTGCCATCAGGCTGTCATGGGTGCCTTGCTGAATGGCCTTGCCTTTCCGGAGAACAATGATGTTGTCGGCTTTCCGGACGGTGGCCAAACGATGTGCAATGACAAGTGTCGTCCGGTTCTTCGACACCTTGTCCAAAGCGGCCTGGACCATCTGCTCTCCTCGGACGTCGATGCTGCTGGTCGCCTCATCAAGAATCAAGATCTTTGGCCGCTTGACGATGCTTCTCGCTATGGCCAGGCGCTGCCGTTGCCCGCCGCTAAGCTTGATGCCAGCATCACCGACCACAGTCGAGTATCCCTTGTCGTGGAGGTCAGCACAAGCCGAGGCACGGGAGCTTCAAGGATCCCACTTACATCCGGCAAGCGACTAATGAACTCGTCCGCAAAAGCCTCGATGCAAGCTTGTTTTACAAGCCGCTTCTTTATCTCGATGTCGGCATTCTCCCATTCAGTACCGATAAGCCCAAACTCGACATTGTTGTAGATGGTGTTGTTGAAGAGACATGGTTCCTGCTGCACCAAACCGATTTGTGTCCGCCACCACTTGAGATCGATCTCCCGCAGGTGCCGTCCCCCGACCGTGATGGAGCCGTTTCGCCAGTAAAGACTCTAGAGCCAGTTAGTTAGTTTAGTGAACATGAGCCGGAGGGGGTGTTCTGGATGTCGTACCGGGTGCAGGCTCTCTGGCGACTCAATCTCATACCACCGTTCCAAGAGACCAACAATTGTGCTCTTTCCAGAACCGGATGGCCCAACAATTGCTGTCACTTTTCCAGCCGGAAAGCGGAGGCACAGGTTATCCAGGATTTTGAGGTCTGGTCTTGTCGGGTACGCAAAGTTGACGTGGTCGAGGACGAGGTCCTCTGCCGCGGACACTTCAGGATGCTTCAGCCCGGACTTGTCCGGCTTTGGGGCGTCAAGGATAGTGTAGAAGATGGTGGCAGCACCTGCAGCTCGGGCGGCGGCGGACAGTGGCGCAGTGATGCCCCCGATGGACGTGGTCATGAGCATGACAGACATGAGAACCCTGGGTGCGCGAAGCAGGCTCTGGTTAGTTTGGTGGAAGGGGGTGGTGGTGTGAGATGCAACTTACACGATCAGAGTCTCAGCGCTGTTGAACTGCAAACCCATGTGCATCTTGAGAGAATACCAGAAACAAAGGGCAAACGTGCTGCTCTCCCTTATCCTTTAGCTTGGGGGAAGAGAAAAAAAAGTAGGGGGTTGGAGGGGCCAGGGAAATCGTACCTGTAGACAGCGAACTGGACTGCAAGCGAGATATATTAGCATCCAATATTCAGCTCAGATATTCAGCTCACATGATAATGACACTCACCTGGCGCTTGCTGCATCGCGATGATCGGAGACATCTTCAGCCCACGGCGTCGAGACTCGTCCACCCAAGTCGCGTACCGCTGGGCCATTTTCTCATCCGCCCCACAGGCAGCAACCATTCTGATAGAGCTGAAGATTTCATTTGCTGTCGTTGAGGCCTGGATGTCGGCATGTTGGACCTCGTTCAGCCGCCGGACGAGAAAAGGGGTCGTTGCGGCGTAAGTGATGACGATCAACAGCAACCCGCTGCTGGTGATCAGAGTAAGAGACCAGCTGTAGCACATGGCGATGATAAATGCTGAGATCACAGTTGAAGTTGACTGGAGAAATGCCGACAGCTTTTCCGAGATGCCAGTCTGCAGAGTGCTGGCTGTGATGGTGATGATGGCTGCCGTCTGTCCCGGAGGGAGGACATCGAGGGTGGAGACGGGTTGGGCAAAGAGAGCCTTCATGTACTCGAGTCTTATGTTTGCGGAGATTCTCATGCTGGACATCCTGAAGCCGATCTTGGACATGGGGAAGTGGTTAGATGACAGGAGGGCTGGTACGCGGCTCATGTGTTGAGACACTCACATATGCAACATAGTCCAAGGAAAGCCTGATAAAGAATAGGCCCAAAAGATACAAACTAAAGCCATTAATTAAGTTGACCTGTTCTCACGACACCGATCTGATACTTACGCGCATGTGCTGATGGCGTTTCTGAACATTTCGTATGTGGTTGATGCATCCTGGCTAAAGTATCCCGTGAAGGAGTTTACCATCCGACCTACAACCTGGTTAACCGAGTGTAGAGGAATAGACACCCAAAAGCAAATCATACCAAAAATGATGTTCATTACGGGCATGGTGACGCCAGCCCCTATTGATGTCAACACTGCGGCGAGGAGCAGCATCTTGTCGAGCCATGTTGAGAAAGAGAATATTCGCTGGGATGTTGTGAGCCATGTGAAGCAGAATGGGGCACGGGATGGACGTTTGAACTTACAAGAAAATCCTTCAACGCGGTCTTGTACTGTGGTTTGAGCAAGGTTGAACGCCCTGGCTTCTGGGCTGGTGGCGGCGGGGGCGCGGTCGATGGTTGAGCCGTGGGTGCCACAGCCGGAGACTCCAAAACTGGTTCCGATTTCTCTTTTGCCGTTTCCGAACCGTACTCATTGCTCATGGTGAGATGTTCCACAATGCTTGAAGCCGCGGTGCTGTCATGGGCCTTCTCCACATACCCCTTAGGGGAATCAGACGCCATGGCTTGCCAGGTTCCCTTCACGGGTGGCACTGGGGGGTGTCAGAGGGAGAGAAATGACACCGAGGCATAGTTGGAGCCAATGATGGCTCAACGTCCCGAATACTGCTTCATGTGTCTCTAACGGCAAAGGGTGGTTAACGGACAAAGCAAAGCCAGCTGGCCCCGGTCAAAAGTTCTAACAGATGGGCATACGGGGATTGGTAAGAAGAAACAAACGCTTACAGAGGGGATACCGATAGGGCTTGGATGGAGGTTTGTGGCACGCTTCGACAACAGCGGGTTGGCAGCAGGGCATTCGGGTGACTCTGCAGCTGCGAGGACGAGCATCGACATGGAAAGCCATGGTGGTGGGCAACATGGAGGCGAGCAAAGTTCACAGGTCAGGCTGGACCTAGGTAGCAAGACGGGAGCGTGGATTGTGCTTGTTCCGGCCCATGACAGGGCAATTTACGGGCAATCAATGCCCAATCTGGCTTTGGTTTTTGGTGTCGAGTGTCTATCCACCGCACAGGGACTCCATGGAAGCCCACCGATTTGCCAAGCATATCACCCGATGATATTGACGTGATAATAGCGTGCTCCAACACGAACGAACCCACGGGCTTTGCGGTGCTCTCGTCGCCGCGGTTACCCCTAGTCAGTGGGACCTTGGTATGTTGCTAGCTCGATCGATCAGCCTCTTGTTTCGCGATTTCGGAATGCTGCGGTGGCATCCGGATACCATTCTTTCTTTTGTCGAAGCCGAATGCTGCTTGAATTAAGCCGAGCGCTGTTACGGCCAGGGCGGAGGGAGTCGAGGGTTCGGCAGAGAAATCGGGAACTCGCCCCCACCCATCCGGCGAATTCTTTCCGGTTTGGGATCTGGATTTTGTAATCTGTACGGAAAATGGAGTGCTCCAGAGGCGTGTTATTTCTCGGCCCACTGTTTGAAATGTGGGATGTCCGCTTGAATGGTCCATCGAGTTGATATCCATCGATCCTCGGCTGAATGGAAAGGACCTGCGCCAGCACCCAGTCCAAACCATTACCAGGTACGTATATCCATGCACCTGTCTGTCCCTGGAGTATTATCAAACATCCTGTTAAGCCCTCCGCGTGTGGGCTGTCGCCCTCCGTGGCCCCGAGGGGCTGTCGTGAACAACTCCAAGATGACAGTACCCTGGGGTCCATTTAGCCGCCGACTAATAGACGCAGGAATTGGCTATATCCCGGGAATGATAGCGGGGCTCGAGCATGGCCACTTGCATCCGTCCCCCACTCTGTAGACGCGTCTGGAAGACAATGATGGGTGACGCAAGCGGCTTGGGCTCTAGGCTCGGCTGGTGATCGTTATCAAGACGGGACATTCTGGGCTTGGACGAATCGCCAAGCTCGTGGGGATCTCTGGTCCGCACGCGGCACGCGGCATGCCGCACGGTCTTGCTCACGCCATAGTTTTTCGCAACCTGCAGGTATGTTGACCTTACTGAGCCAACCCTATCTCCCTTCCCTGGACCCCGCCGGGTTGTATCGTGTGCAAGGCATCCCGCCGCCTTGCAGGTGATTATCACGATGCATCCGGGCAGCCTTATCGTGCGAGAGATTATGGGACAATCTCCCCCTGGTTCTTGCTCACCAAGATCCCGGAATCCGTCGTCGACAGTACCACTTAGAGTGAACACGGACTTCCCGGTCGGAAGAGGCCTTCTTATCAGGGTGGGAGGAGAGGCAGCCAAGCCAGAGATATGTTCCCGAGCCGCTGGACTCGTGGCAATGTTCTAGAACGGCTCGATGGGGCACGGTCTGCCGCGCGACTTTCATTGCGTCTACATGAAGTACCTGTAGATACATGTGATGTGGCTCCAAGGTTAATGACTGTGGAATAGTGCCTCGCGGCATCGTGCGGGCAGAACCCTATAACGTAGCAGCATGTTTTACTGAGGATGTGTTGCCAATATCACCTGGGATTATGTCAGGAGACGTGTTTTATCGGAAGGGGGACAGTCACCATCAACAGGCGGGCGAAATGCTTTCAGAGGTTTGAGAAATGAATCTAATATTTGCGTCCAGCTGTCTACAAGCTCCCATTCCTCAACGAATGGTATTCATGGCACGTGACAAGAACCGCCTCCCCAAAATAAAGAAATTCGCGTCAGTAGATCCCATACGTCTCAATGGCTTCCCGGACAACATCCCCAAGCTCCTTGACGGTGTCCTTGTCCCGAGGCAGAGTGTGACCCTTCGCGTGGTCGAACATGTGGGCGGTGTCTGGGTCACAGACGTTGTAGAGAGCCAAAGACCCATGGACATAGGGGTCCAGGGAGCCAACTGTGACAGTGTCAGCAAACAGGAATGTGTTGAGCCCCCAGGCCCGCCGGAAGACACAATACTTACTGATATGGCAGGTCGGTATTTCAATCATGGCCTCGGACTCGTCGCTCAGGATCATGCTGTGGCTGTCGGGATCAACCGGTGGCCAACCGGCAAAGAAGATGGCATATTTGAACATGGGCTGAATGCCCTTCTTCTTAAACCTTCGTTGCTCGTGGAGCAGAAGCGTGGCGGCCACCGTTGCGCCTTCCGAGTAACCGATGATGGCGTCAAAAGGGCCTCGTTCTTGCATGATCTTGACGAGAAATTTGAGGGCGTTGTCTGTGCTCCGGTGTGTCGTTGCGATACCTTCTCGCATCAGCTCCCGCATGGTATCCTCGGGTGTTTCGCAGTCGGGAAACTCTCGGATCCTCGCCAGGATGTCGTCCTTTTGCGTCTTCTCGACATCCTTGTCAGGCTCGATGAACCGGAAATATGGTGGTTTGCCAAAGTACTCCTCGAAGCCTTCGGGCGGGACCGCCTTGCACGGCCCGTTGATGAAGTGGAAGGTGGCGGTTCCGTCCTCGGTCAGCTCTTTGACAATCGGCGCTGCCTGGGGTTAGCGGAGACTGGGCGGTATTCACTCGAGGGCATATCCTACCCAGCTGCACCTGGAACTTCTTTTCGGGACGTCAGCGGATGAGGTGGTGTGTGGGAAGACCGAGTGTAGCCGGCAGATCACTTACATCAGAGCTGCCATAGGCGCCCGGGAGACACAAGAATCTCATGGCGGCGGGAAAGCAGACGCTCGGTATGAATTCGGCCACAGGAAAGATGAGGAGTGTATCTGCGATGTGCTCTGCTCTTGAACTGGGCGTCGCGGAAAGTGCACGTGGCCAATATGAGGAGGAAGCATGTAGCCTTGACATTGAGTATGTTACAATACCTACCTAGAGTACCTGAAGTATCTGATTTCCCGGTCACTGCCTGGTAGTTGGATTCGGCAGTTGTACTGAACCCCCCCGATGTAATGGACACCGAGGTACTTACTTGGACGTACAGGCATTTCTTGGGAGATACGTAAGCTGGGCGATCCTTTATGCCGAGCATAGTAACGACTGCTATGCGGGGAGTTCAGGGGGAGGGGCCGGACAGCAGCTATTACAGCTGGACAAGTGAAAAAGGCGAAAAGACACCCCCGACGACCAGGTCGAGGCAAAGTACCAAGACACGGGCTGTGAGCTTGAACTTTTGGGAACGCTGACTTTGCTCCTGGAACGTTCCGGACTTCATTTCGCGTCGTTCTGGAACGAAGAGGATACTATGCCACGATCCCGGACGCGCAAGCCTAGGATACAAAATCCAGGATCGGATGCGGGATGAGGCTCCGAATCACATTGCCCCAAAGGCCTCGGCGCCGAGCCGAGATAGAGGGGCTAAAAGGGGAAGTTGGGTATAGTTCCAGAGCTGGTTGACGACAGCGTTGTCTGGGATAAATGAGAAGTCGAATCAACGTTGATCGCGATGGCATCTTGATCATCCGTGCCGGCCCGGTGGTGCTATCTCTGTATGCCCGTGGGCGGAAGGAGGTGTCGGCAAGTGTCGTGACGAGCACGCGGGCAGCCCCTGGGGTCTCAGCCCAAGACCACCAGGCTCGAGGTAAGCAACGGTTCATGGCCTATGACCCATGCCCCGTCCCCAGCCAGGGAAGGCGGGCACGGGAACAGGGGGTGAGCCCGTGACGCGAGCTCGGAGCACCGCATGGTTGATAAATGACCAAGCAGAGCAAGAGAGTAGGTATTTCAAAATCCGGCGAATCATCTAGTGTGGCGCCACCACCAACCTTGCCGTGTCCCAAACCCGCGGCGGCAGTCGTGAGAGGAAAGCCGAGCTGGGTCCATGATTCGAGCGAACACCCGCTCGCTGACTGGCATGCGGACGTGCGGCCTCGCGGTCGGTGTTGCTCGCTTGACTGAAAATTAGGCTGCTTTGGATTCGAAAAGGCAACGTTTGCTGCTTGAGGGGACTGGGGTTGCTTGCCCATTAACTCCCCCGGGAATATAAATGGCCATGTCGCATCCATGACAGTTTGGGCGTGGGGAACTGGGGAGAAAAGGGGATTGGTCGGAGTTTTGCCGCATGTCATGCAGGGGGGGGGCCACGCCTCGCTGGGGCATGTACCGAGCACCAGTGCTGGCTTTCGGCAGCATCCGAGGCCAAGTACCGATAGGCAAGGCCTTACCGCGGGGGAAGGATAAGGGGGATAA
>Ga0247824_10000746_pt1 | contig 16869 bp, 21 predicted proteins | sample 13C_PalmiticAcid_FD_194412 | JGI IMG/M metagenome (GOLD analysis project Ga0247824, IMG submission 194412) | Soil microbial communities from agricultural site in Penn Yan, New York, United States - 13C_PalmiticAcid_Day48 | ecosystem: Environmental > Terrestrial > Soil > Agricultural land... | reverse complement strand
GAACACAAGCCTTGACGGAACGAAAGCACTGTCCTTCATCCAGACCGCTAACAAGTTTTGGCACTCGGCATTCGTCCAATTAGGTTGTCCATGGTCTATTGAGGTTCTGGCCCAAGGTCAACAGCCCTAAGGAAGTGATGTTCTTGAACGAGATCGAGGAAATCTTGGATGTTATCGAACCAACAGAGTTTGTCAAAATCGAGGGTCCACTCTTTACGCAGATTGCCCGGTGTGTTTCAAGTCCACACTTCCAGGTGAGTTATTGCACGTGTTGGGCTTTTCTTGTATTCACTTGTAAGCTTTGACAAAGAGTCCTTATCGGTGTATATTGACACCTGGTTATCGTTGGCTCCTCCCTCTTACTCTCTTCGACCAGGTTGCTGAGAGAGCATTGTATTATTGGAACAATGAGTACATTGTCAACCTGATTCACGACAACGCCAACGAGATCTTGCCGATTGTATTCCAATCTTTATACAAGAACTCAAAAACGCATTGGAATAGGTAAACACAGTGGTCTATAACATGGTTTGCATCCCAGAAAGTTGAACGCTGTGCGCTGACGTTGCGTGATGTCATGATAGAACTATTCATGGACTTGTCTTCAATGCACTCAAGCTATTCATGGATGCAACCCCTAAGCTGTTTGATGAGTGCACAAACCACTATCGTCAAGCACGTCAAAAGTAAGCCAACATATCAGTGACAGGTTTCTCCGTGAAAGCAAAGGGTACCCACCTTCTCACACCAGACCATTTCTTGTGTTGTAGCGATCGAAAGCGCATCCAGGACAGAGAGGAGACTTGGCAGAAGCTAGAGCAGCTAGCGGCAGACAACTACGCTAATCTCACAGCCCAAGGAGCGGTAACGGTGCCTCCTCCGGTCCATGTGGAGCCTCTCCCAGTTCCAGTTGGTAATGCTACGAGGGATTATTTCCTTTCAAGTGCAACTAGAAAAGGGACTATTGACCTGTTTGATATGCTAACTGTGTGATCATCTTGAATGTGATATCTTAGAAACGTTTGATCAAAATGAAATCGTGGATGAGCCTGAGGAGGATTCAATGGAGGAAAGCGGAGCTGAGGATCTCTACAGTGGTGATTTGCAGACGTTTGAGAACAATGGACCAGCCTTTCATCAGTTCCGTCGAAAGTCAATTATACCAGTGGATGAGACGGTTCTCGATGAACTCTCGCGCCATCGCAGTCTGGAAGAGGTGTTGGATATGCATCGGGCTTCATCAAGTACCGAGAATGAATAACGGGTGGGTGCAGGCAGTGGAAGAGAGGAGGGAGAACAGGAGGTATCTAGTCGTGTGCTTTATTCTTGGAACGGATCCTTGGATGGGATACCCCCCCACTCGTTGGTACGAGACTCTAAAGGGAAAAGAACGAGTGTTGAAAAAGAGAAGAAAAAGGGTAAAAAAACAGAACCGACCATTTCGCGTCTTCCAATGGGTGCTTCAGAACGAGCTCCTTGGACGAACAGAAGCAGCAATAGAGAACAGCCAATCTATCTTCATTTCATGCATATCAATGGTGGGATGCTTTTTTGAACCAAGCATCGAGATCTCGAAAAATGGAAATCGAGCCCGTGACCCCAACTTTATCATTTTTCAGTTTGTGGTGCAAGGAAAAAAAACCATGATTCGATCCTCTCTCACTCGCTTGCGATGAACAGGAACAGGAACAGGAACAGGAACGGGGCAGGCGAGAATGGGGGCAGCGACCTCGGTCATCGACATGATGCTGAACGGCCTCCAGCCTCAGACGGCAAGCTGGAAGACCAAAACGATCGTGGTGAACATGAGGACACCCAAGGCACTTCTAAAGACCTTGGCTCAAAGAAAAGCGAAAAGTCCACAACCAAGGAGCAGCGTCTCGCAGGTCCGAAACCACTCCCTCGTCTCTCGACATCCTTAGGCTCGCAGTTCACTCTGGTGGATAATCCAGCCTCATCTGTCCTCCCACGCGCCCCAACGTTCAACAATGGTTCGGGATCGTTCGTTGATACGATGACTCAACAACTTACTATCCATGTCGAGCAGCCTGTGGGGAGCATGAGCATCTCTCCTACGAGTCGTGATGTTGTACTGGCAGCGTAAGTGGGTGAATGAGCCAACATGAATACACGTATTGCATTGATTTCAGTGACATGGACCGTGGACTGAAATTTTACTCACCGCGATCACAGGAGAAAAGGGTTATTTATCATCGACCTCGAGAATCCTTACGAACCGCCGCGTGTGCTCCATCATTTGACAAAGTGGGAAGTGGCGGATGTTCAGTGGAATCCACATTTTAGTCGCGAAAATTGGATTGCGTCAACGGTAAGAAAGAATATGACCAAGAGAGTAGCAGCACGTGGCGTTTTCTGAGATCCAGACTTTGTGTTATTCATTTGTCGTTCTCCTCTTCTCGCCTTTGCCAGTCGAACCAAAAAGCTCTCATCTGGAATCTAGCCCACAATGCACCGCGTGCCGTAGAGCTCATTCTCCACGCTCACAACCGGGCTATCAGTGACATCAACTGGTCGCCATTTCACCCAGATCTTCTCGCAACTTGTTCAGTCGATACATTTGTTCATCTGTGGGATCTCAGGACACCTAAAAAGCCTGTAAACTCGTTTTGTGCATGGACTGGTCAGTGCACATGTCATAATCAGTATATGCAGGCCGCTGCAAATGCCGGACAATTTTTTTTGAATTACGGTTAAACTGAAGGACTGTTTATCTCGCTTTAGCTGCGGCAACGGTTGTCAAGTTCAATAGGAAGGACGAATTCATGCTTGCTTCGGCACACGATACTAAAGTCGAAGTCTGGGATACAAGGAAAGGGTCATCATCATTTATCAGCATCCAGGCACACAAGCAAAAAATCAATGGTGTTGATTGGAGTCGCAAGCACAGGAACCACCTTGTGACATGCAGTTTGGACAAGTCGATCAAGTTTTGGGATATTGACAACCCAAAGCAAGCCATTAATGAGATCGTCACCAAATCGCCAGTCTGGCGCGCGCGACACACTCCGTTCGGCCACGGTATTCTGACGATGCCGCAAAGAACAGAGACGGCACTTTTGCTTTGGAATCGAGATCATCCAGAAGAGCCAGTGTGCAAATTTGAAGGTCATACTGATACAGTCAAGGAGTTCGTCTGGCGTATACGGGACGTTGGAGACAGTGAGGATAGGATGTTCCAACTAGTTACCTGGTCAAAGGATCAGCACCTTCGACTGTGGCCGATCAGCGAAAAAATGTTGGAGGCCATGGATCACAAAGCGACAACACCGATCGAGCCTGTACCTATCCCACCGACGTATGAAAGCATGTCATTCAGAGATCCACCACAAATGAACATGGCAGCCACCCCGTCTAAAGCACTATCCACCCTACGCGTCCTTGCAGGCAATCGACTCTCTACCATGACACCATTCCGGACAACCATGTCAACTCGGACCTTAGGACCTGTTGGGAACCATGGCGGATTCTATCGAGACCGAAAGGCACCTTCACCTTTGGTATGGATGCAAGGCGTGCGGATGGTCAAGCCAAGCGGAGACTTGGGCATCCCAGACCGAGCGTCACCCCAGACAGTTGCCACGGAGATTGCAGCCGTTGGTCAAAAGTTCAAGACTGTCAAGTTTGAGAAGGTTAACGTTGCGGGCAGGACCTGCACAATTAGTCTCAACAGCCTTCGTCCCAATGAGGGGGGTGCGTTTCTCCGCGTCAACATCACATTCCCGCAGTTCTACCCCAAGCAAGCGCCCCCAACGTTCGAGATTCAAAAGTCAGGAATGTTGTCTATGCAAACGAGGGGACAGATATCATCTAATCTGGATCGTATTGCAGCAACACATGCTTCTCGCGGATTGCCTTGTCTGGAGGCCATTATCCGGTGTTTACTAGGAGAGGATAAGCGGGATGAGGTTCTGGAAAAGGGCCTTGATGATTCGGATGAAGACGACACAATAGTGAATCCATTGCGCAAATCGAGAGGACGAGATAATGCTGGAGACAAGAAAGATCATCAAGTTCCCTTCCCATGTCTTTGTGGAGCTGTGTTTGCAACAAATGGTAAGGCTTTCTCTACCTTCGCCATAGGGGTAAAAATCAAACCCTCAAGTTACTACCGCTAACGTTCAAAGTCCTTGTTCTTTTCTCGGTGGTCTACGATGGCGCTAGGCAAACTGGTGACCTTTTTTTCAAAGCTGCGTCCGGCGCAGGCTGCACCGGCAAGCATACCGCTCACGGGGCACAGCGCCAATCTGATCAAAACACAATACGCATATACCCACCCTCGATCGTACGCATCAATGGGTGAATACAAGGCATTCTCGCGTCTGACGAGTGGAGCTGAGGGATTGGCAGGCACAGTGTCGAGTCTTGACCCGGATGCAGATGACCAGGATGATCTATGGATTATGTCAACCTTACCTTCCAAGACCAAGACCAAACCGGAGCGCGTCCGCGTCACTCTAAACCCCAAGGACCAGCCTGCTTACTACAAGCCTCCACCTCAGGCTCGAAGCGAACTGTACCTGAAGGACATTACACATATGCTCCCGATCTCGCCAAGACTTGCAGCCGTTTACACGTATGCCCTTGTTTTTTTTTTTTTTTTCTTTTGAGCTGTATTGCCTTCGAAACGACGATATCTTTCTTCCTCATGACCACACATCTTACAAACTCTCATTCATGAACATCTATCTAGGTTGAGCGGAGACAACGTTTCCGAGATATGCGAGCACAATGCATTGCAGTCACGACATCTGGGACGTATGGATCTATTCAAGATTTGGAAACTGGCGGCTCTTATTCTCACACTCTCTGTCCCAATGGATCCTGTTACGTTTGAGATGAACAAGAAAGAGATCTCTCGAATGACATCTCAAACTCATCCAGACAAGCTGCTTGACCTGTTGAACCGCTGCAACCATGCCAAGCAACGCCGTGAAAACGGGATGGCGTTTGTACCTGTTCTGGAGGACACGTTTTATCAAAAGATCAGATGGGGCACCCATCCTTTGGGACGAAGGCTCGTGGATGTACTGTAAGTAGTGGAAACAAGAGAGGTCCGTCGAGTTCAGTGACTCTATGGATATGCGTCCTGTGTTGGCGGTTGCTCACCCCCTTCAAACGCGCGCGCTTTCTTTATTGAATAGGTTCTCATATCTGGAGCGTCATGGTGATATTCAGATGTTGGCGCTCCTTTCTTGTGTCTTCAAGGAGCCTTTCAGAAACTCAATGGCTGTCACAGGAAGCATACCTGTAAGTCACCACCACAGATACGATCGTATTCATCATCGTGCCCGCCGTAACTATGACAGTTCTGTGTTCGTTCTGACAAAGGACTTTTGAAACCTTGTGCAATACCTGTTCTTTGTTCTAGCCTCAAGCACACTTCCGTTCACACCAGTCCCCTATGACAGACGCACCAGACTACTTTAACAGCCAGCAAGCGCCTCACACAAGATCGCTTAGTGGATTGCCTATGAATACCACGCCAATGTCTATGGAGCAAAGTGCAGTTCGTGCAAGGACCCCGGCGGCCACAGCCACGAAGACATCGCCATACCTTAACCGGATATCTCCTACGACTGTGTTTGGTTCTTCATATTCTTCATCTATGAGAAGAACCACCAGTCGCTTCCAGTCAGGTATCATCACCTCACCGTTGACCACACCATCTTCTCTAAGGGAAAGCTATCCGGATGGTCCACTGCCTTTTGCACCGATCACAGCGAATGCTTACGCCAACCAAGGAGGCCCTTATCAAGAGCAACAATCGCGTTACACCCACAATAAGCGCGATTCGTACAACTCGACGCATGGCACGAGTCCGACATTGCTATCAAAGCTAGGACCAGCCTATCGACGGGAACCGAGTACATCCCCATCAGCACCTGTTGAGAAGGGAGAACGATACACGATCGTGCGATCAAGCGGATTCAAGATGGTCAAGATGAACATGAGTGTTTTCGACTCGGACGAGACGTAAGGATCCAACACCATTCATATCTTTTTGTATCGGATTCACGAAACTGAGCGCCTGTTAACACCTCTTCCTCCTCCTCCTCCTCCTCCTCCTCTCTCTCCCCTCATTCTAGACCTTTGAATATTCCACTTTTGGACCCGGCCAAGGAAGCCCAGCACAACGCATGGCGTTTGTTGTATGCCGAAATGATGTACAGTTGGGGACTTTTCGAAGCACGCACAGAGCTACTCAAGTTCTTGACCCTCAAACATCAGGCAAACCACCACCGATCGAAGGAAGATCAATCGCCTCTGGAAAGACTGTTGGGCATTGAGAAACGTGGACCTCAGATTTTCAACAAGTGTTTCGATTGTGAGAACAGACTGTACCCGACGTACAAGTGCGATTTCTGTCAACAGATGCGGATCGGGATCAAGTGTACCATTTGTCATATCTCGGTTCGTGGTGTGACGAGCGTGTGCTTAAAATGCGCGCATGGTGGCCATACAGAGCACTTGCGAGAATGGTTCGTGCTGGAAAAGAACAAGGTTTGCCCTACAGGCTGTGGGTGCGAATGTTTGGTCAACTATGGAGGATGGGCAGGAGGATTGGCGATTCAACCGATTCATCAACAACAGCTGCAAGAGTCGTATTAGATCTGTGTATCTTTTTTTTCTCTCTCCTCTTCCTCTTGTAATTCTAAAGTCTTTTTTTCTGTATGTATTGTATGACTCGATTGTGCTCGACAACATGTAAAAGCACGACACTGCAGTCGTTGTTGTTGTCGTCGTCGTCGTCGTAGTCGTCGCTCATGTTATCCTTAAAGCTTCGAATCGCTCTGATGAATCTCGTTGTAAAGTGCTGTCAGTTGCTCGCGGTAGGCTTTTACGACAGGGTGTCTCTTGAGCTTGAAAGTGGGTGTCATCCTGTCGTTTTCAACAGTGAACGCCTCAGTCTCGATCATAATAGCCTTGGGAACCTCGAATCTAGTATTATTCAAGGTACAAGATGGTGTTGCTGTTTAGCATGGGCAATCATCGTTTTCAACCGAACCGACCAGAGCAGCAAACATGCATGCATAACACTACGCCACAGACTTTATCTTTGATGTCACTTACCCTTTCAATCCGGCATCCTTACCGGCCCTGATAAGCTCCTTGAGGACCGCCTTGCGCAACTTGGGGTCATTGCAAATTCTCTTGTAGGCCGGCTGGTCGCCAAGTCTGACGTTAGCCGTTTCCAGAACCTTGTTCACGAATGGAATAAACGACTCTGCATCCGGAATAACGATGGCCACCAAGCAGTTCTCGTGCGAGTCACCATGGACAAAGATCTGCTGGATAAATGGAACCTTGGAGAGGAACTTGCCCTCAATGTTCTCAGCAGCAATGTACTCGCCTTGACTAAGCTTGAAGACGTTCTTCTTCCTGTCAATGATTGTGAATGTTCCATTCTCGTTGAGAACACCAATGTCTCCCGAATGAAGCCAGCCTTCCTCGTCAATGGTCTCCCGAGTCTTGGCTTCATCCTTCAGGTATCCAGGAATAACGCTGGCTCCACGGATACAGATCTCACCGCGGGGATGTGGTTTATCCGTAGCAAAGTAGTTCAACTCTGGTACGTCCACGAGTTTGACTTCACAGCAAGCGTTGGGGGGTCCCACGTGTCCAGCCACTGAGTCGCCAAAGTTTGTGTTGGTGGCAGCTCCTGTTCCCTCAGTTTGTCCATATGCCTCCAGAACTTCGCAACAGAATGCAATACGAAGAAATCCGAGAATTTCAGCCGAGATAGGAGCCGAGGCTGATAGTACACACAAACAAAGATATGAACCGCGTCAATGACCAAGAAAAAGACAAAAAAACGCAGATGCATTGGGGCTCCAACAAAACCGGATCATGCTCTCCTTTGTACCTGTCAAGATGAATCGAATATTGCCACCAAGCGCTTGCTTGACCTTGGAAAAGAGCAGGCGGTCCCAAAGTGGATGAGTGACTCCCTTGCCGTCACTCAGGTTGGCCAACTTGACGGCCACACCCTTACGGGCGAGAACTCCGACTAGACCTGGAGCCCCAACGGTGGCAGCGCGCACTTTGGCATAAACACGGTTCAACAACCTGGGCACCGCTGGAAGGACTGTTGGCTTCAGATGGGCCAGATCCTCCAGAAGCATGAGTGGGTCTCCTGTGCTATATCCAATCTTTCCACCAGCAGAGAAGGCGAACAGCTCTATAAGACGACCAAAGACGTGTGCCAAGGGCAAGAAACTGATCACGCAGTCGTCCTTGTCAACAGGCGTTGCCAAATCAGCGGAAGCGAGCACAGAAATCATGCCTCGATGCGTCAAGATTGCTCCTTTCTATAATCCAGAAAGCCAACCATTGAGATGAATGATCCGAGTTCCAATGATCAATACTAGACCTTTCGATCACCACACACATTTGAGTCTTCTTACTGGCATGCCCGTGGTACCGCTCGTGTAGCAGATGGTGTAGGTGTCGTCAGGTGTTGGTGGAGCGTGCTTCCGTCCAAACTGTGTTCCAAGAGCTTCAACCTCGACCCAGTCATACAATAACACGCCCTTGTCCTGAGCATAGGTCCTTAAGACAGATCCAGCAACAGCCCTTCCGGGGCCTGGGTTGCTTGATTCAAGGTTATCCATGCTAATGATAGCCTTCAAACCGGGCATCTTGGATACATCATTCAACAATGAAGCAATGTGGTCCACTAAATCGAGAGAGAGAGCATGTGTTAAATGGGGTTGTAGTACAACGTTACATGGAGCAGTTAGAGTGTTCAGTCATAATTTTCCCATCCTGGCTCTTTCCCCCCGGATGCTTATTTCATCTTACCGCTCGTAACAACGATGGAGCATTCAGAATGGTTGACGCCATAAACAACGGCCTCAGGCCCCAGGGTGTCGTAGAGACCAACAGAGACCAAGTTATAAGCCGAGCAGGCCTCCGAAGCAATAGTCCATTCGGGTCGGTTGATGGCCCAGATACCGACAGACCATCTCTGAGCAGCTGTAGAGAGTCCATGAGTATCCTGATGAATCTTGACAAGTCCACTTCCAAAGCGAGTGATTCGGTCGCTCACTTGGGTGTAAGTCTCCCAGACATATTCACCAAATGTCTTGGTAACGGGATCAAGCACGCGGCGACCGAAAGCTGGTCCATTGGGCATGGATCTCAGACCTAAGAAGATAAGAAGAGAAGGTCATTCATCCTAGGTGTGAGATGCGAGAGTCGTAGCGGTACACAAAGTTACGGGACATACGCACAACTCGCGTTTTACCATGTTGGAAAGCATCATAGACGGTCTTGATGTGGGGTCGGGATTGAGGAACCTCGACCAAAGCATCCTCGTGTCCTTTGCGTCGGTAGATGCCTGTGGAGGGTATGGGTGAAGCGAGGGTTAGAAAGAGGGCGTGAGAATTTGCATCGGTTCGCGTCTGGATGTTTGGAGGTACCGGTCTGGCCAGGACGTCTGGTCCCGGGAAGCTCAACGGACTGGTGCTTGCTGTCAAAGGCCATGATGAGCTGAGAATGAGTGGGGAGTGGCGAGAGGGTGAGAGGTGAGAGAGGTGGAGGGAATGGGTGGAGTTGCGATGATGAAAGAGAAGGAAAGAGAAAGGGAGGAAGAGCGGTCTGTCTTATCCCCTACCGTATCGCTGTTCACTTCGTCTGTTGTGGTCCGAGTCTCATGAACATCTGTACTGTGGAGAGTGCGTGAACCTTGTTCTGTTGTGTTCATTCTCTGGCACACCTCTTTTTTCCCTTTTCTATGGTGCGTCGAGAAGGACTGCCTGCCGGCTCGGCTTGTCTGCTTGTTTGGTTTAAGTCGTACTGTCGTGGTGTACAATGGCTACCAGATGCATGATGCATGGCTACCAGATGTATGGCTATCGGACGCATGACCATCAGTGGAAAACATCCAATTGATCTTGCCAGTCCTCGAAATTATCCAGCTGCAGTGTCAACGGATGTCGGGTGTGTCTGTGCACCATGGCATGGATGCCAGGGGATGTGATGTCGTGCAGAAACCAGGGCGAGAGAGTACGCCACCGGAATCTGCACCTGTGCGAGAGCGGACACAGGCCAACCAGGTGGTGCAGGCACCGATCGAAATGCCGGAGAGCAAATGTGTGAGCGTGGAGAGGATGTGGATCGTATTTATGTACACCATGCGTCATTCGGTTGACCATGTTGAATTCGCCTGTTTGTTCTGTCGACAAGGCATACAATGCCGGGCGAGCAGAGGATGTGAGAAGAGAAGAGAGAAGAGAGGGGAAAGGATCGATGATGTTGGGAGCGATCCGTTCATGCACGACCTTTAATTGAATACTTGTGCAACTGTTCGTGTTGTCAGCAATCTTGGGGCGCGGACAAAGCATCCATGCATACTCATGAATGAAGGGATGGTCTGTTCATCGGAGGGTGTATCAAAGCTGGGGAAGGGAAGGAGATAACAAACGGATCAAAGCTCCTTGCAGTAACGAAAAAAGAGCTCACCCTTCAACTTACAAACCCTGGACCCAACGAACACCTTTCTGCTGAACGATAAGATCGTTGCTCCCCACAAAAATCAAATACAACGTTCAGTTGGCGGGGCTTGGTGGCAACCTTATTTGAATGACAGGTCGCACTGGGGGGAAAGGGGAGGAAGATGGCAGCGAGCAAACGGATGGGCGCAGGCGCTGGAGTTGAAGTCTTCTTTTGGCCAAGATCGATAGAATGTACAAGGTTATCACCTGGACTTGCACCCGCAATCGATCCATTATCGAAAGTAGGGCCCCATCGTGGAGGGAAAGAACTTGATCGTTGTGCGACCACCAACCGACTTTACATAGCATTTCAGTGTTATCAGATAGACTATCGAACGGAAAGTGAGGAGGACAATGCATCCAAGACGCGTGAATAGAGCAAACATGCCCTGCACTTTTGTGGGTTAGCCCAAGTCTGGCAACACTGTTGATGGGAACAGCGTTGAACCCTACTGGACTGCATCCATGATCTTTGGAATGGACTGTGATCAGTCATCCCCTACCAACATCACACAGCATGGGGTATATCCACATGGATGATGAATGGCGTGAAAGGAGTTGGTGCTGATTGTAGCACGCAATAGACGTTCGAGGGTGATTCCGGTCAAGATTGTCGTCAACATTTTATCGGAGTCGGTAGCCAGGCTTGCTCCTTGGCTTGGGGGTTTTTGTTGGGTGAGTGGGCAGGCCAAGTCAAGCCACAGGAATGGGCCTCGGGCCATCCCAAAGGTTTTTTCGGCGGTTGCACTGAGAGAGCTGCAGGGCTATCGTTTGGGCATACACATTCCGGGGACTGCCTCTTTGCCCAAATGGATATAATACTTTGCTTTCTTCCTCGACCCAACGCCTTTTTTTTCTCCCTTCTCCCTTCCCCCACCCTTCTTCATTCCTCTCTTCACCGCCTTCATTCACTCACCAGACGCTTGCATCACTCCCCATTCACTCTCCTGTACTTTTTGTTTCCTTCTGTTCTGCATAGCACTTGCATCCTTCCCATCCATCCTACCCAGCATCCAGTTCTCTCCCTGAGCACACACACCATCCTCCTGTAATCCAACGGATCCACTGGTTGCTCCACCTCACTTCTTGGAATATAACTCATCATGACCAGCAACGTACAATCCTTCATCGGTAAGCTTTTCCCAGAACTACTGCCCCGTCAAGTTTAGATCGAGGCAAAACATAAGCACGTTCAGGCTGTAATGGTCACCCTGAAGAGTTGCCATAGGGCCCCTTCATCGGGATTCATATCGGGCAACTCCCTGATCGTGATGAAAGAGTGTGGGATAAAAGAAGCAAAGCTTTCTATCAATCTGTGTAGACACAAGAAAAATCTCCACCCCCTTGATCTGCCGCATTTGCCCTGTCTGTTGTTTTCACACGCTAACCTTGAAATCATGCCATCGTCCCTGCTCAATATCACGCTATAGGAGGAAACGCATTAGAGAATGCACCAGCTGGCGCTGTCCGTGACTTTGTCAGTCAACATGGTGGTCACAGTGTGATCACCAAGATCTTGATTGCGAACAACGGTATCGCTGCTGTCAAGGAGATTCGATCGGTCCGCAAGTGGGCTTACGAGACCTTTGGAGACGAGCGTGCCATCCAGTTCACGGTCATGGCCACGCCCGAGGATCTCAAAGTCAATGCCGAATATATCCGCATGGCTGATCAGTATGTCGAAGTACCAGGAGGCTCCAACAACAACAACTACGCCAATGTGGACCTCATTGTCGACATTGCGGAACGCACCGGGGTTCACGCTGTGTGGGCTGGATGGTAAGTTCTTCCTTCCATGAAGGGGTCGTTTTTTTTATGTGTTTTTTGACGGGGGCAAATTCAAAGTGTTCTTGGGGAGAGTCAGGGAAAAAAAAAGTGAATGGTGGTGGCTGTACCACTTGCTGTCTCCTTTTTCGAAGATTGTACTGCCCTGGTCATGACTGGTGTGGTCCATGCTTCTTATTCATGCCCCAAACTGGTCAGGTCCCAAAAAATGTTTTGGTGGGGAGCCCTTGCAAGATAAAGTTCTCCGCCATTGTACAACCCAGCCACAGCTGAACAGCTGTCAGTCGGCTATTCAGTCCCACTTCATCGGACATGCTGACTACTGGGTACACAAGAGGTTGCGTGAATGCGTTCATGTGCATGTTTGGTCCTGGAGAAAGAGGGAAGGGGGGAAAGGCGATTTACCACTCACTGCTCTACCCTGATACTTCCCAATGCATGGATTCGTGTCGACTTCTTGAAAAGCGTTACTAATCATAAACCCCTGTACCGCTTTACCCGCTCCATTACCTCTCTTCCTGCACTTCATTCTCGCGGACATAACAAATGCGAATAGGGGACATGCTTCTGAGAACCCCAAGCTGCCAGAGGCACTTCGCGACAGCCCGCAAAAGATCATCTTCATTGGTCCTCCAGGATCAGCTATGCGCTCGCTTGGTGACAAGATCTCGTCCACCATTGTTGCGCAATCTGCTGATGTTCCTACGATGGCCTGGTCCGGCACAGGAGTCAAGGACACTGTCATGGACGCCAACGGCTTCGTTACAGTGCCCGATGATGCTTACCGCGCTTCCTGTGTGACTGACGCAGAGGACGGTCTCAAGAAGGCCCACATCATTGGCTTTCCTGTCATGATCAAGGCCTCGGAGGGCGGTGGAGGAAAAGGTATTCGCAAGGTCGAGGATCCTGAAAATTTTGCCCAATCCTTCAACCAAGTCTTGGGTGAGGTCCCCGGATCACCAGTTTTCATCATGAAGTTAGCGGGTAACGCTCGCCATCTGGAAGTTCAGGTGATGGCCGATCAATATGGAAATGCCATCTCGCTCTTCGGACGTGATTGTTCCGTCCAGCGTCGCCACCAAAAGATTATCGAGGAGGCTCCGGTCACCATCGCCAAGCCCGATACGTTCGAGTCGATGGAGAAGGCTGCTGTTCGTTTGGCCAAGTTGGTCGGTTACGTGTCTGCCGGTACCGTCGAATATCTTTACTCGCACTCCACGGATACTTTCTTCTTCTTGGAACTCAACCCAAGATTGCAGGTTGAGCATCCCACAACCGAAATGGTTTCTGGTGTCAACTTGCCTGCTGCTCAGCTCCAGGTTGCTATGGGTCTTCCACTGAACCGTATCAAGGACATCCGCGTCCTCTATGGATTGCAACCTACCGGCACGTCTGAGATCGACTTTGAATTTGCTCAACAAATTTCGTACGAAACTCAGCGCAAACCTGCTCCCAAGGGTCACGTTATTGCTGTCCGTATCACCGCAGAGAACCCCGACGCTGGCTTCAAGCCCTCAAGTGGTATGATGCAGGAGTTGAACTTCAGATCTTCTACCAACGTCTGGGGTTACTTCTCAGTCAGCTCAGCAGGAGGTCTGCACGAATTCGCCGATTCGCAGTTTGGACATATTTTCGCCTATGGTCAGGACCGCGGTCAATCCAGAAAGAACATGGTCGTGGCTCTCAAAGAGTTGTCGATTCGTGGTGATTTCCGTACTACTGTCGAGTACCTCATTCGCCTGTTGGAGACACAAGAATTCGAGGAGAACACCATCAACACTGGCTGGTTGGACAGCTTGATCTCCAAGAACATGACCGCAGAACGTCCCGAGACGATGCTGGCTGTCATGTGCGGTGCTGTGAATAGAGCACATTCCATCTCCGAGAGCTGCCTCAAGGAATACAAAAAGTCGCTGGAAAAGGGTCAGGTCCCAAGCAAGGATGTCCTGCGCTCCGTGCATCAGCTGGACTTTATTTACGATGGTGTGAAATACAACTTTACCGCCACCCGCTCTGGACCCAACTCGTACACCTTGTACCTGAATGGATCCATGATCTCGATCTCAGTTCGCCCTCTGACAGATGGAGGTCTTCTCGTTCTCTTGGATGGAAAGGTTAGTACATTCTCGGAACGTCGCTGTGCTGATGGATATGTACGGGAATCACAGATGATTAACATTTCTCCGTATTGGACTTCTTTTAGGCACACACAACATACTCCTTGGAGGAGGTGCAGGCAACACGATTGATGGTCGATGGAAAGACCTGTTTGCTGGAAAAGGAGAACGATCCCACTCAACTTCGCTCCCCATCTCCCGGTAAGCTTGTGCGCTTCTTGGTCGAGTCTGGTGACCATGTCAGAGCTGGACAGGCATACGCCGAGATTGAGGTCATGAAGATGTACATGCCTTTGCTGGCCACCGAGGATGGTATCGTTCAATTCATCAAGCAGCCCGGCACTACCTTGGAAGCAGGCGACATTATTGGTATCTTGAGCTTGGACGATCCTTCGCGAGTGCGTCACGCCAAGCCCTTTGAAGGACAGCTCCCAGTTATGGGCCAGCCCACACTCTATGGTGCCAAGACCCATCAACGCTACCGCGAACTGCGCTTGATTTTGGATAATGCTATGGATGGATACGACAACCAAGCCCTGGTACAGCCTACACTCAAGGATATCTTTGAGGTTCTTCAGAACCCAGAGCTTCCTTACCTGGAATTCAACGAGGTCTTTGCTGCATTGAGCGGAAGGTAGGAGCCTTGCACTGAATAATGGGATAGCATGAAGGCCATGGAGCTACCAGATACTAACCTGCATCGTATCACTTTCATTCTTGACATTAGACTTCCACCCAAGCTGGAATCTGCTTTGCATCAGGAATTGGATCAGTCGATGAAGAACCACGAACACTTCCCTGCCAGGACACTCCAAGCCTTGATCGACTCGCATTGCCGCGCCAACTTCTCCAAGTCTGCTGATATTACGTCCTTCCAGGCCTCCGTCCTGCCATTGACTACGATCATCAAGGAATATCAACACGGTCTCAAGACGCATTCGTGGAGCTTTATTGCCGATTATCTCAACAAGTACTACGAAGTTGAGTCAATCTTCGATGAATCTGCCCGTGAGGAAGAGACCATCTTGGCCCTTCGCGACCAGAACAAGGACGATGTCGAGAAGGTCATTCGCATTGCACTCTCGCACTCTCGTGTCACTGCCAAGAACAACCTTGTTTTGGCGCTCTTGGATCAGATCAAGCCTACATCTTCTGGAGGTGCCCTTGACAAGTTCTTCTCGCCCGTCCTCAAGAAGTTGACCGAGTTGTCCGGTCGATTGACTTCCAAGGTCTCATTGAAGGCTAGGGAGTTGTTGATTCACGTTCAGCTTCCCAGCTTCGAGGAACGTCAATCGCAGATGGAAAAGATCCTTCGTTCCAGCGTCACTGAGGAAATCTATGGTGGTGACCATGAAGCTCGCATGCCCAACTACGAGAACATTAAGGAGTTGGTCGACACCACATACACCGTCTTTGATGTACTGCCCAACTTCTTTTACCACGAGTCTCTCTACATCCGCATTGCCGCCTTTGAGGTCTACTGTCGCCGTGCCTACCATGCATATGAGATCTTGGATATCAACTATCACATGGAGCACCAACCCTTGCTTCTCACCTGGAAGTTCTTGCTCAACACGCCCAACAAGTCGGAATCTGGACCCAACCGTGTTGCTAGTGTCAGTGATATGAGTTATTTGATCAACCGAGCAGATCCTGAGCCTGTCCGTACTGGTGCTATCCTTGCTGTTCGTCAGCTTCCAGAGTTGGAAGGTAGCTTCGAGAGTGTCTTGAACTTCTTCCCTTCGCACAAGTCGCACAAGCACATTGGTCACATTTCGACCACCAGCATTCACAACAACGTCTTGAACATTGTGATCAAGTCCGAGTCAGTCAACGATGACGACCACTGGCTGCCCCTGTTGAGTCCATTTGTCAAGGGTCAGTCGGAGCGCCTTCGTTCGCATGGCATCCGACGTGTCACTTTCTTGATCTTCCGCCAAGGAAACTACCCCTCATACTTCACTTTCCGTGAGCGCAACAACTACGCTGAAGATCAAACCATCCGTCATATCGAGCCTGCCTTGGCCTACCGTCTCGAATTGTCCCGTCTCTCGAACTTTGACATCAAACCTTGCTTCGTTGACAACCGCCAAGTTCATGTCTACTATGCTGTTGGCAAGGAGAACACGTCTGATTGCCGATTCTTTGTCTGTGCTTTGGTTCGCCCTGGTCGCTTGCGATCGAGCGTCCGTACTGCCGATTACTTGATTTCGGAGACTGACCGTTTGCTGAACGACATTTTGGATGCCCTGGAGATTGTCGGCTCCACCTACAAGCAGAGCGACTGCAACCATTTGTTCATCAACTTTATCCCAACATTCCAGCTGGATGCCGACGAGGTCGAGACTGCATTGAAGGGATTCATCGATCGTCATGGAAAGCGTCTCTGGCGTCTTCGTGTCACCGGTGCCGAGATCCGGTTCAATGTGCAATCCAAGTCGGGTAATGGC
>Ga0247824_10000745_pt1 | contig 16878 bp, 15 predicted proteins | sample 13C_PalmiticAcid_FD_194412 | JGI IMG/M metagenome (GOLD analysis project Ga0247824, IMG submission 194412) | Soil microbial communities from agricultural site in Penn Yan, New York, United States - 13C_PalmiticAcid_Day48 | ecosystem: Environmental > Terrestrial > Soil > Agricultural land... | reverse complement strand
CCATGACACGGCGCGCCGGACAGTTGCTCAATGGACGAAAAGGCACTCATCTTTGATTCTGCGTGCTTTGACATTTATGCATTACCGACTTATCGACTTAGTGGCCATGTGCAGCAACCAGGTTACTCTGTTAAAGTATCGCGTCCCAGCAGCACTGTAGAATTCATCCAAGGTGCACATCGTTCGACGGTTGATACCCCGGCTGTTAGACAACCAGCGCCTCTCTCATCACCGAGCCAGCGCAAGCAAGAGATCGACACTGCAACAATACCACACCATGTCTTCCCTACCAATGTTCGCTCACCTACCAATGACTTCAAACCACCTGAGCCTGACGCTCGTCTCAACGATACACGTCAGCTTGCTTGCTGTCTTGGACTTTTGCGAGCATCTCCTGAGGTTGAGGATATACTGGATATACCTACACGGAACTGGCTACGAGTGACTAAGGACGAACAAGACGAACAAGATCGACTCAAGACATTGGCTACAGATGTGATTCGTGCATTCAAACGAGACGAGATCAAGAATTCCAAGGCTGTCACCGAGGTTGTACACTTGGCACCTGTTCTTGAAAAGGACGACTTTCGATATCTTCTCAAAGAGTTTTATTCAGGAATTGATCAGTCTGGCCTACTGGACATTCATCAACTTGAAGGACTCGCTCAATTGATACAAGGTGCTGATCCAGGATATCTCGACTCTGACGATCTTGTCAAGGTACTTGGACTCCTCAGTACTCGTCTGAGAGACACTCATCAGCAATCAACCAGTCATCTCTATCAACTGACAATGGTGGTGTCTCATGTGCTGGATGCAATGGCTGATGCTGATGTCAAGGGACTGGATCGTGAAGCAATCCATGAGCCACTTTCATCCTACCTGGATGAATTGAAAAGCAGCACTGACTCGTACTTGGTTTATCAAGCGGCATATGCATACCAGGCGCTGATGTGTGTCCCTGACAACGAGACATTATGGCAATCAACTCTTCGACGTACAGGAAAAGTGGTCGAAGGCGTATCAGGACTTGTGGGTGCTGTGAAAGGCCTTGACCTCAACAGATTCATGGATGGCTTGAAAGACATACAAGAAGGCGTGGCAGGAGCATCCAAAGTTATTCGATTAGTGAAGGCAGCATATGACGGTGCAGCTTCTCTTACAGAGAGTGGTCAAGGCTTCCTCGACTGCATGAAAGAAGGTCTCAGTTTCAGCCGCAAATGTGCATGGTATTCAGCGCTGAGGGGAGCAGATACATTGATCCAAGAAGGCCAGCTTGCGGACTTTAGGCAACTTATTTGTGAAGCACCATGCCGTCGCGATCCAGCATTCCAGTGGGGAGTATGCCAGCGGTTAGGGGATATTGCAGCCAATCCAATGTGGGATATAGATGTTCGGCAAGGTGCAATCGCATTCCTTGGGGAAATGTATCGGAATGATGATGTATGGGGTGAGCAAGCAAGTGTCAAGCAATGGATCCTGAATATCCTCATTCAGCTTTCCTCTGGATCGTGTGGTGAAATGCAATGTATGTAAAAAGACGATGTACACGAAACGATTGCTTCCAGGGAGATTGCAGCAGACTAACAGATATTCTACACCCAATACAGTAGCCGAATCCTTGATAGAGGAATTGCGGAAGGATGGGCACGTCAAGAAACAAGCGCTCTATCGATTGTGTCAAGAGAATGGTTCACAGATTCATCCTTTGAAGGTCGCTTTGCCGCCTACGGGGTCTCCGTCCTTGCTCGATCGTGTCCAGGAGAGACCAGATGTCGAAGGAAACTTGCGTCATTTGCGAAGGCAAAGGTTGAATGAACGAGGCAACACTGTGTGCATCCCTCCTCAAGCCAAAGCAAATTTGCAAGCTCGCGATGAAGCACGATACCCTTTGATGGAGAAGGTTGAGGAATTCTTGGCAAGCGAGCAAAAGGTATTCTTGCTGCTTGGAGATTCTGGAGCAGGCAAGTCAACATTCAACCGGGAACTCGAATGTCACTTGTGGCAAAAGTACGTTAAGAATGGAGTCATTCCACTCCATATCAACTTGCCAGCCATCGAGAAGCCTGAACACGACATGATTGCTAAACAACTTCGCAGAGTCGAATTTACAGAACCGCAGATCCGCGAGTTGAAACTACACCGCAAGTTCATCTTGATCTGCGATGGATACGATGAGAGCCAACAGAGCCACAACTTGTACACAAGCAATCGACTGAATGAAACAGGCGAGTGGAGAGCCAAGATGGTGATTAGCTGTCGAAGTGAGTACCTTGGTGCTGATTATCGGGACCGATTCCAACCAGGTAACCGTAACCAGCGGTTGGACACGTCGTTGTTGCAAGAAGCTGTCATCACGCCGTTTTCTATGGATCAAGTTCAAGACTACATCAATCAATACGTGTCGACGCATCGGCCATTGTGGGAAGTAGATGAGTACAAGCGAGCCTTAGATCTGATTCCGAGCTTGAAGGAACTTGTGAGGAATCCATTTCTGATGTCGCTGTCCTTGGAGGTGTTGCCACGGATGGTGGACCCAGGGCATGACCTCTCAGCGACTCGTATCACTCGAGTGGCACTCTATGACCAATTCATCGAGCATTGGTTGGAGCGAGGCAAGAAGCGACTCGGAGAAAAGAACCTGAGCCCTCAAGCAAGGTCGGCGTTTGAAAGCTTGAACGATGAGGGATTCACGCCGAATGGGATCGACTATCTGAAGAGATTATCAGTGGCTATCTACAAGGAGCAAGATGGCCAACCAATCGTCCGGTACTCACGTTATAAGGATGAGAACACATGGAAGGCCGGGTTCTTCAGTCGCGAGGACGAGAAACAACTCCTTCGTGAAGCATGTCCTTTGATCCGGAATGGCAACCAACATCGTTTCATCCATCGATCGTTGTTGGAGTATGGATTGGCACTTGCAGTGTATGATCCGCAAGACTGGAAGGAGAAATCAGCACCAAAGTCGGCACTTGATCGTCGAGAGAGCACAAACTCTGTTTTGAGTTTAGTAGGACAAGGCCCGAATGAAGCTGAATCGGCTATCAGTGAACAGGAACTCGATTTCCATTCTCCGTTGGCGTGGAGATGTGTCGTGAACGAACCATCGATCCTTCAGTTCCTTGAGGAACGGGCTCAACAGGAGCCATTGTTCAAGCAGCAGTTACTTGGCTATATCGAACAATCCAAGAGTGACAAGAAGTGGCGTACCGCAGCAGCCAATGCCATCACTATCCTGGTGCGAGCAGGTGTTCAGTTCAATGGTGCAGACCTGCGAGGAATCCAGATCCCCAAGGCAGATCTCAGCCACGGCTTGTTCGATTCAGCACAGCTGGAAGGAGCCGACTTGAGGCATGCTAATCTTCGTGGTGTCTGGCTGCGGCAAGCTAACATGAGCAAGGCAAAGATGGCTGGCGTACAGTTTGGCGAATTGCCATTTCTGACTCTGGAAAGGAAGGCGATGCTGATCGCGTATTCACCAAATGGAAAGTCAATCGCTTTCCTTCTTGACACTGGCAAGATCAACGTGTTTTCGACATCGACCTGGGAAAAGCTTTGGATACTGGGTGGCCACCAAGGAGATGTTAAAAGTGTGATATATTCACCGGATGGCGGTGAGATCGCCTCCTGCAGTGATGACTGCACAGTCCGGCTATGGGACATCCGGACAGGGATTTGCCGTCATGTTTTGACTGGGCACGATGACTGGGTCCGATCCATCGCCTATTCACCTCGCGGAGATCAAGTGGCTTCTGCCAGCGATGACAAGACCGTCAAGGTGTGGGATGTAGCCACTGGAAACTGCCATCATATCCTGATCGGTCATACAAGCTACGTCGTAAGTGTTGCCTATTCCCCGGACGGTAGTCAGATTGCCTCTGGCAGTTATGACTATACGATTCGGCTGTGGAACGTTGAGACAGGAGAAAACTGCCGAGTTCTGAGTGGGCACTCTGACTGGGTCACGGAGGCCATTTATTCGCCTCAAGGGGATGCAGTTGCATCTACCAGCGGTGATCGTACCGTGCGATTGTGGAATGTAGCGACTGGATATTGTCTCCATGTCTTCACAAGATTCGGAGCCTTGGTTGCATTCTCACCGAAAGGAGATCAAGTTGCTTTAGTCGGCAAAGATAACACAGTTCAACTATGGAGTGTCGAGACAGGAGTGTGTCTTTACACTTTACTCGGCCACTCTGCGTCTATTACTCGCATCATGCATTCACCTCAGGGGGATGTCGTCGCTTCCAGCAGTGATGACAAGACCGTACGGTTATGGGACGTGGAGACTGGAGTCTGTCGCCAAACATTGATTGGTCATTCCGAAGCAGTTACAAGGGTCGTCTTCTCTCCTAAGGGAGACCAGGTTGCCTCAAGTAGCTCTGACATGACCGTTCGATTGTGGGATGTGGGGACAGGGCCATCTCGCCAGTTGGGAGGACATAACAGCGCGGCCTGGAAGATTGTATGTTCGCCGAATGGGAAAGAGGTTGTGACATGCAGCAATGATTCAACGGTGCGGATATGGGATGTTGAGACAGGTGAATGTATCCACACTCTACGTGGTCACAGCAAGAAAGTTTTCAGCGCTGCCTATTCGCCTCAAGGAGATCAGCTTGCTACAGGGAGCTGGGACAACACGGTACGGCTCTGGAGCGTGGAAACAGGAGCCTGCAGCCATGTTCTGACCGATCACAATGGCGAAGTCAACCAGATCGCATATTCACCACAAGGAAATCGCCTTGCTTCTGCCAGTGATGACATGACGGTACGAGTATGGGATGTCGGGACTGGAGTGTGCCTTTTGACCATGGAGGGTCATACTAGGTTGGTAATGCGCGTTGCGTTTTCACCAGATGGCAGCCAGGTCGCCTCCGGCAGTTGGGACGAGACAATACGACTCTGGGAGGTCGATGCCGATGTCTGCAGCAAAACACTCACTGGACATAGTGGCAATATTAATTGCATCACATATTCACCTCAAGGGGATCGCGTCCTTTCCGCCAGCAGCGATCATACTGTGCGAGTATGGGATGTGGCCACTGGAGGATGCCTTCGTGTCTTAACAGGCCATACTGAGAGGGTCTATTTTATCGTGTACTCGCCGGATTGTGGCCAGGTTGCCTCTGCCAGCGGGGACTCGACCATCAAGTTGTGGGACATGGAAACAGGAACCTGTGTTCGGACGTTAAGAGATCACAGTAATGAAGTTCAGAAGGCTGCATATTCACCTAGGGGAGATATGATCGCTTCCACCAGCCGCGACAGGTCGTTTCGGGTATGGGATGTTCCATCGGGTGAGTGTCGAGTCGTTCAGGACTTCCCGGGATCTGTCAATAGTCTTGAATGGATCCAATCTTCTGATTCTGACTCTTTGGCCACTACCTGTGGCGACGGATCGGTGAGGATGTGGGAGGTGGTGAAGGATGGTGATCGGTACCGAGTGCGCCTTCGCTGGAGCTCCATGAACAATGCGCTTATGGTCACAGATACCATAGTACAAGATGTGCAAGGATTGAGTCAACCCAACAAGCGACTTTTGAAGCAACGCGGAGCTGTAGGCGAGACGTCCAATCCCCTACGCGAGGCAAGCGAGAAAGTGACCATTATGGCATCGGTGGTTTCTAAACTCAAGTCCCCAACCAAGGAAAAGGCAGATCTCTTGGAGGCTGCCAGTGTTTCCGTGGAACAGTTTGAGCCGGAGACGAAGAACCCACAGTTTTCAGAGATAGGAGATATTCTCTACAGTGGTTGCTTGTGTTGAAACAAATGGAGGAACCTTGCAGTATGGTTTCTATTTCATTTCTCTTGTCTTACTAAGAATCCATCGCATTCGACTTGAATATGAGTATTGGTATTGACATCTCGGGGGTCATTTATGCCGAGTTTGCTTTGTCCTGGTTTTGGTAGTCATAGAGACGCACAAGGTTGCGCTCAAGCATGGCGACAGTGACCTTGCCCACAGCGGGTACGTAGATGGAAGCCTTCTTCTTGATTTCGTCGCCGTCAAAGTTCTTGTGGGTTGAAAAGTTGATGCAGACAGCACCTTCTCGAACCAAGTTGGAAGGAACTTTGTATGATGGAGAAGGCACACCTGTGATCACGACGTCTGACAATGGGAGAATATCCTCAAGTTTCTGTGTTGACTCTTTGACCTGCCGTATCATTCATCAAAAAAAACGAGGATTGCATGGTTGTTAGAGCAAGTTCAAATGTGTGTGTGCTGAGATGGAAGAGGATTATTAAAGTTATTCTGTGTGTCAACAAAGGGCAAATTACCTCATGCTTCTTGAGCTTGATTCCAGCACCACGGTCAAATTCTTGTATTCCGTTGATGTCGACAGAGAAGACCTTGGCACCATCATTGGCAAGAAGAGCGGCCAGAGGGCGACCAACAATTTCGGAACGGTTGATGATGGTGACGACTCGTCCGTGAAGGCGGTTTCCGTAAGGAAGGATTGAGTTGTAGACTCCGACAAACTCCATGACCTTGACAATGCCCAAGGGGGTGCATGGGATGATACACTTTTTGGTCTGCTCCTTGTCCAAGAAGCGGATGTTATGGTACATGTTGTAAACATACTTGTGGTGAAGGCCCTCGACATCCTTGCTCACATCGACAACGTTCTGAAGGTACTGGTCCTGTAGGTCGAAGGTCATAGCCCAATAGTTAGCATGCAAATCATTGTCTAGAGCCCAATTGATCAGGCTTGGGCTTATCAAGTGCCAGATCTTGTTTTGTGTTCAGTTTTTTACCTGGCGATCTCCAAAGACAGGGTAATAGACCATGATTCCGTGGACATCGTCATCCTGATTCGCCTCGACAATCTTTTCCTCGAGCTCGTTTCTGGAGCACACCCTCAGCTCGAACTCAATGCCGGTCTCCTGGCAGGTCTTGTCTGTCCATTCGGCGTACTTTGCAGCAGCAGGGTCGCTGTTGGCAAGGAATCCTACAAGCTTTGGACGGATACCACGCTCCTTGATGGTCTTCTTGAGCTCGTTTCTGGAGGTGGGTAGGGTGAGGGTGTGCATGGAGACAAGGATCAGAAGCGGGGAGAAGTAGAGATTCGTTCCTCTGAATCAACTCATTTCACCTTCTTTACCTGAAAGAGGCCGAGACAGTCTGGGCGAGGACAACTTTGCAGGACATGGCGAAGAAGAGTGGGAAGCGAGTGAGCGAGCGAGAGAGTGTGTGTGCAAAGGGATCAGAATGAGGAAAAAGAAGAAAGGAGTGTGAGAAGAAGTGAGAGACTCTCTTTAATCTTTGCAAAATTTTTTTTTGTCCGATCTTCATCTTTTTTTTTTTGGGTGTGACGGAGGGGGTGGTGATTTATTCACTGCGCGCTATGGAGGATACCGCCCGAGTCGCTACCAGCCAGGAGGATATTGGCTCTGTTGTGGTAGTCGATCGAGTTGACGGACAGCACATTCCGGACACTGGACCAGTAGGTTGCAATGTGCTCGTCCCGAGTGCTGGTGGCATCTGATACATAGTCGTCCACGGCCTGCTTCCAGTTCAGAGTCACCAGTGTACCGTCCTGGGAACACGATATCAGCTTGTCTGCCTGGTTGGGATGGAACTTGACTTCCCACACTGCAATGCAACAAAGATACAGAGGAGGGAAAGGGGAGGGGGAGAGGAACCTATCAGCGACTGACGTTGTCTTGCCGTCATCACAACAGATTGACAAGATCCAAGATATCACGTACCGATGGAGTTGTGTGCCTTGATGATCTTGATATCGGGCTTGGACATATTGCGAACATCCCAGATCGAGATGCCTCCATCGTCATTGCCAGTAGCCAGTTTGTAGATTTCTGTGGGGTGCTGGGCAATACATGTTAACAGATCCCGTTGCTTCACATCCTGCAGTGTAGGCTGTACAGATTTAGCGATGTTCCTGCGATCAAAGAGCCTCACTTGTCCCGTTTTGGTGGCCACCGCCAAGGATGATGATGATCTCCAGCAGACGGCAGAGAGTCCTGTACCAACACGGTCTTGATGTCCCAAGAGGGTAGGGAAAAAAGCAGTCCGCATTAGATTTTTGTGCACTCATCCTTCAGATCCAGTCGACAAAGTTGAGAATGACTGAATGACCGTACCTGAACGCTGGAGGGTCTTTTGAATGTTATCCACGCCTGTTAATACAAGTCTCGAGTCCTCACCTACACTTGCAATCTCATTCAATGCCTGTGGTCGAATGGCGATTGACGTCGCTTCAGCTACACCCATGTCCGGAAATCCATGGTGTCGATGTGTAGCAACACGCTCAATGGATGGTGATTCGCCCTAAAAGTTGTGCATGTAGATTGGAACCACTGTTAGTAAAAACGAATTGCCACTCTCCTCAAAAGTAATGGGATATTGCTGCAAGTCAGCAATCACGAACCTCGAGCATCGCTTTGTAGAGATTGATCTCACCCATAGAAGAGACAGTCGCCAGGAGAGGATGCCGACCTTCTATGACGCGCATATCCAGGACCTCGCCTCTGTGTGGTGCCTCTGCCAGTTGAACAGGGCTGAACTTTGACTTGACGTCCTCTGCTCTAGTGATCTCGAACTGCCTGGGGTTGGAGCAGCTCCAGATCGCTAGCGTGTCTGACTGGAGAAGAGAGGCGTATTCATGCCACGCACGATAGCTTTAGCGTCTGTCAGCTTTGTCTGATAACACGAATCGATCCATCGAGTCCCTCCTTTGCAGAGCAGAACAGAGACACCTGCCTTTCCATCGAGATGCAACGCGGTGGCAAAGTGGAGATCTGACTGTGGGAATGCAGACCCCTCCAGCCAGCGCACCTTGGGCACCTTGCGTGGCACTGTGTACTGATCAAGCTCCCTCCTGGCCATGCTGGAATCCTGCTGTGCGTGTTCCGTTGAGGAGTGAGAAAGGATCGGTTGAACTGGCAAGTGGTCCCCCACACCCCATTGAAATCATCGCATGTGCTGCATTCAAGCAGACTCTGTGTTTATGACCCATTTCCCCCTTCCTCGCCTTCCTCGCTCTTCCACTCGTCCGTTTTGCCACTCATCATCCCCTCCTCTCCCGATCCCACCGACACCCGCTGCGGACATCGTGTGTATCCTTTGCTTCTTCCAGGTAACCTGCACTGCTGATCTCCTCGGCTGTGTCGTCCTATCGGTGTATCCCCTTCCAGCCTGCTGATCGCGAAATCGCTCCATCTCCTAGTCTCTCTTTCCCCTCTGCCTCTAGCTCTTCCTTGCCTTTTCTCTCTCTCTCAGCTGTTCGGAAACGTTTGGCATCAGGAGAATCGCGGACCACTCGGTACCTTGAGGATCCCGAATACCCACTTCCAGCCTTACCCCTGTCAATCCATTGCGCTTGCAACGCTTGACGGCGTTTCCTCCTCTCTTTGACTTGTTCCAACATAAGTCCCTCCAAGGATCTCGGCGTGTCCGCTTCTATGGAAGACAGAAGCACCCGTAAGCGCAAGCTTACTGACGAAGCCTCTGGGCTTCCGGCTCAGGATGTCTCCCCCGTGGCTGTCGACAACTCTGGCCTCGGTCCTGAAGCTGCTACCCTTTTGGCCAAGAAGAGCAAACTGCTAGAAAGTACCACCTTTGAAAGTCCTGTACATACCCACCACGGCAAGGACAAGGAAAAAGACAAGGAAAAGGATAAAGAAAAAGACAGGGAAAAGGAAAAGGACAAGCATGACATGATATCTCGGACTACGACAGAGGTATGTCATCACTCTATCCATATTCTTCTCTCTCTCTCTCGACACCAAGGGGTGGGGTTTATTTATTCATGCTTTCTCCTCTGTGCCGACCATGGTGGACGTGTGAATCTTGCTGTATTCCCCGTACAGCTACACCATAGGGCCCTTGGAGGAGGTCGACACATGCTGGCGTCGCCATTGGGAGACATCAAGGCCTATGCCATACTCCATTCAATTGATTGCAATTTCAGAGTCGATATGTTGGCGGGACAAAAACACACAATTGACGCGTGTTCATGAGCAATCAGCATCAATATGGGCGTAGGTGTGCGGGCATGGGCATGGGCATGGGCGCTGGCGTGGACGTGGACGTGACGCGAACGTGGAAGAGTTAGGCTCTCATCGTCGTTGCCACTGTTGTCGTTGCTATCGCTGTCGATTGGCCTTATTCCGGATGTTTTTTTTTTTATGAACAGAGTTGTGGTTGGACTAACCTCCAGAGTACGGTTCGGTTTCGGGGGGGTGGTCATTGTGACATTAGGAAGTGCTGCTTAGCTTCCAAAAGGACGTGATTTGGAGACAGATGCAGGAATACAAGCGGGAATATTTAAAAGTACAGGAACGAATCACACAACTTTACGGCCAACAGACAGACTATGAGGCACATCTCAGCACAATCGACATTTATTGGAATAAGGTATGATGATAAAGGACTCTTCTAAGATCAGCTCTTTCATTGGGTTTATCAATGTTCACCACGCGCGGCAACTTACTGTAGATGGATTTAATGGGCACGAATGTATAGCTGCTTCAAGACCTAAGGATGCTCATGGCTAGAGTCGACATTCACGTAGATGTCAAAGACCTGGTGTTACAAGGTACGATCTTGAGATGTGGTGTTGAGGTTATCACGATCCTTTTTTCCCCAGCAGGCTAGGTACTGATATTCCATTGCTTGGATCACATTTCGCACAACGACTTTAGATGGCACCACTTTTGCGTCCTTTTTGCTTAACGGCCCCAATGGTATCAGCCAGCGGCTCGATATCAAGGAACTGACGGCAACAGGATTGAAGCCCGCTGTGGAGGCGTGTTCGGAATACACAAAAGAGATTGTCATCCGACTTCTTGGGATCATCGAAGACTGGTGTGAACGACGCGATTCATTCTGGAGTTCGCTCTCAGATACAGGTACTGGCGACTTTGATCTGGAGCAGCATCCTCGTTCAACTTGATTTGAGGGGAACAAAGAAAACTTATACAAGACCACCATTTTTTCTTTCGTTTGCATTATTCTGCATCCAGATCCAGCAACCAAGGAGAGTGCAGTAATTCATGGCTTGACACAGGAGCACGATAGAATTGTAGCGCTTTACAAGAAAAGCCAAGGAGATGTCGACCCGCTACGAACCCGGTGTGACGAATTCAGTGACCAGATCAAGAGATTGAAGCTCGAGCTCGAGACGACCAAGACGCAGTATGAGGAAGCAACAGAGAACTTGGAGGATACACGGGGCAAACTTCGTCGCATGGAGAAAACAATGGATCGCAGTAAAAGTGCCATTGTTGCAGCAGTGACCTCGGGCGAAATCTTTGGCGAAAAGTATAAAGGCAGATCCAACGCTGCTTCTTCTTCCTCAGGATCTGGCGATCCTCAGGGGGGTGGCGATCCACATGAGGCCACGAGGGAAGAACTCTTGCAATTCCGAGATCTGGCTGTGGCACGACTGACTGAACTGGAGGAGATGAAGACGCAAAGGATTCAGCTTCGGAATGAGCTAGATGTTATCAAGAATCAGCTCGGCTATATCCCGGACGAGAAGGTTCAGGAGTCTCAATACGTCAAGTCCCTCCTTGCGCAGATGCAATATGCTCGCAACGATGCAGAGCATTATCGGAATGAAACCATCAAACTGAAGGCCGATTCAGATGAACTCTACCTGAGTCGACGACAATTCATGGAGACCTTGGAGACGGAAGAGAAATCCCGGAGAGTAGCCTTGGAGAACGAGCTCAAGAAGTTTGAAAGTGAAATATCTCGGTTACGCGATACCCGTGACCGATTCCAGCAGATGTACGAGGCCAGATGCACAAAGGACGATTACGAGATGCAACAGAATCAGGAGATTCGTAAAATTGCAAATACGAGAAAGGTAGGGGCGCGGAGAGATGGAACGGGAAAGAGGGACGAGTGGATGGTGGTCTAATAGATCCTCGAGACACATCAGTGGATGGACCGCTTTTACTTTTCTGATGCATTCGTCCGTGTCTCTTTCGTGTTGGTAGGATCGTATTACGACGTTGGCGACGGATATTCAGAGGTTGCAGATCATGCTCGCAGCCAACACGGGTGACAAGGATGCGTTCGCATTTTACCTCAACAGTTCAACAGACAAGTCGTTTCTGGATGGTCTTCGCAACAAACTCAGAGACTCGGAAGAGCAGATCAAGGCACTTGGTCTTGAGATCGAAGGTTCCAAGGAAGCGACCTCTCAGCTACGTGAGTTGGAAGAAGCGATCCTCTCGGAACGACAGCTCAAATCAAAGGTGGAGGAATTGACCGTCAAGCTGAGCAAACTTGAGAGTATGCTTGGTCATGGCCGCCAGACAGAGGATCCACTCAAGGGACTCAAATCGACGATCCAGGCGAGGGATGAGATGATTCATTTGCTGGAGCAAAAAGTCAAGGCGCACGAAGCAGTGCAGGCACCGCTTCTCAGTGAACTCCATACCGTTGCGTCAGCGTGGGGTCAGCTGGAGGAGGCCACGTCGCGCAAGGTGATTGACCTGGCACAGAAGGAGGATTTGATCTACAAACTGCTCTCGGACAAGACGCGGCAGGAATCGAAATGCAACCTCTTGATCCGTGCCAAGGACGCCAGTGCCAACATGACTGCAGTAATGAAGCGACAGTCGGATATGCAGCTGGACCAGATTCGCAAATTGGAGGAGCGGGAGAGGAATCTGAACCTGCAAATGGTGAGTGGCGATGGAGCAGACCAGGCAACATGCACACTTTATGCTTTTGAAAGATGATATTCACACTCGCCTTGGACGATTTCTCTCTTTTTTTTCTTTTTCTTTTTCTTTTTCTGCTTGTCATAGGTGACACTGGAGCGAGAACAAGCACTTTTGAACACGAGTGTAGGATTGCACAAGAGCAAACTACAAGAGTTCTCACAGCAGAATACAGGGTTCAAGGAAAAATTGACGCGTCAGGAAGAACGACTGACCGAATTACAGGGCATGGTGAAGGAACGGACAGAGGCGTACGAGAACGAAGCACACGCACGTCGCCGTCTGGTGGAAGAGACAGAGGCGATGAAGCGTCGGCTGGAGGAACAAGCCGAAGCGGAAGCGAGTGCAGGCGAAAACTCGGAGGCGGCCAAACAGGCAGCACGGTACCTCCAGTTGCTCAAGTGCACAGCATGCGATCTGAACTTCAAGTCGCATGTCATCATGCGGTGCATGCATGTGTTCTGCAAACCTTGCATGGACAATCAACTCGAGTACCGTCAACGCAAATGCCCCACCTGCCGGGAGAATTTTGGAGCCAAGGACGTGAAGGAGATTTATCTCTGATAGAGCGACCGACCCACAAGACAAAAAAAAAACCTCCCCATTGACGACGGATGAGCGAACATCGACATTTGCATCGTGCTCCAGGCACTACTTTACCACAGCAGATCCAAAAAAAAAACCAAAATCACAGCAAACCACCACAACCGAACGAACGAACGAACGAAAGGACAAACACGAAGCAAGCAATCAATATCACAGCAACTAGATTGGCGATTCCCCCTCTTTTTTTTTTTTCTCTCTCTCTCTCTCACTCTTTATTATTTTCTGTGGAAGGTGGGGTGGGTGGGTGCAAATCCCCCCATGTCTCTCCTCCGTCCCACTTTCAAAAAGACCAGTTTTGCGTTCCTCTTTTCCTTTTTCGTTCAGACTCATCTCTTGTACCATATTGCAGCTCAACACCACCTAGTTCGCTCTTGTACCATATTGCAGCAAATGAATGCACGACCATGTTCTCCGTTGCCATCTCACAAAGAAGAGATACAGATCTGATTTTTTTATTCTATAGCAGAAAGAATAGTGTTTTTTAGGCGCGTTTGGTATCGCTCGCTACTTTAGTGGTTGCAGGGGATGGGGAGATGGGGATGAGGAGGATGGCGATGACGAGGAGGTGGCGGCGGCAGCAGCAGCGGTGGATGGGAAGGATGTAGGAAGCGAAGCCACGATTTTGTTCAACAGCGGATCATACCAGAACCTGTACACCTGTGCATTATACTTGGTCAGGAACCGGATCTGTCCTGCCAGCGTCTCGATCTCTGGCGCCAAGGGTCCAAGTCCCATCCTGTTCAACTGTGTCATCTCTGGCAACACGCCAGCACGTCGCTCACCCGTTGCTGCAGGGACAGTTGATACCATAAAGAACTCGAGTACCTGACGAAGTCGATCCGAGAGCACTTTGTAAAGTGTGCTGTCAAACGAGATGGCGCGGTTCAAAGAGTGCAGAATGTAGTTCTTTTGGTCCTCTGAAAGCAACAAGGCTGCCGTAGCCGCTGCTGCTGCCACCACCGTGTCGTCTGGGTTGGTCAAAGGCGCCGACGTGGAGCTGGGCTTGGATAGGATAGGTCGACCAGATCCTGAGGATCCCTCGGCGGCGGCGGCGGCGGCAGCAGCGGCAGCCGATTTGGAACGAGAGGCCAAGAGCAATGATCGTTCCTTGGCATCGATGATCACCTCAGCCAAGTCTTCTTTCGAGGTGTAAGGTCCTTCAATCATCTTGAGGAGCGTGTTCTTCAAATCGGTCATCTCATCCTCCTTGAATGCGGGCGAGACACTTTGCGAAATGTTGAGCAGGACTGAAACCAAGCAAAGTCCTTGGATCTCGTTCTGGAACCGCATCAGACGCTCACGATCCATGGCAAATGTCACTGGGAAGGGATTCTTTTCTTCCGCTCCGAAAGAAGCCTTCTCACTCTTCTTGGCATCCTTCTTCTTGTCTTTGCCTTGGGATCCATCCTTGTCTTTGCTACCACCAATTTCCGTCTCACTCTCAGTCTCATCGTCGTCTTCGACCTCGCCTCCGTCCTCGTCCTTGTCCTCGCCTTCCTCGCCGTCCTTCTTCTCGTTCTCCTCCTCCACGCCCGCCTGGTCGAAATGTTGCTTCGAGAACAACATGTCGAGGACGCCCTGAACAAGAATCTCATAGTACGTGTTCTTCTGCCGAAAGGTCTGCTCGACTCCTTCTTCTTCTTCTGTTCCCTCAGCGTTGGGTGCCGGCGATGGCGGGGTAGGCCGGCTCAACAATGTGGACGTAGCAGCTCGCGACGTATGCTTCACAGCAGCATCCCGGAGCCATGTCTCTGTCGAGAGTAGCGAAACTTCCTTTTTGGCAAGGGCTCCTCGGAATGCATTCTGCTCATAGGGAATCGCCTGCTTCTCCAGCTTGGGCCTAGCAACCGCCAATCGAAAGTTGGCCAAATCCAGTACCATCACATCCAGCAACTCTAGAATCTCCTGCAATACACTCACAAGATCCTTGGATGCCTCCGATGTCGCCGAGTACTTTTTCTGGGTGGTTGTGGATTCGGCAGAACTCTCTTCGCTCTCACTGCTCGAGGATGACGCTGAGGATGGTGCTGAGGATGATGCAAGGGGATTCTGCGTGATCGCATTCAAGTCTTCCTGAATCTGTTTGATCTTGGCATCGCGGACGGGCGCGCAAAGCTGACTCATCATCGTCAAGACTCCCGCCAGAGCTGCCTTGATATCAAACACGCCCTTGTCCACTTGCTGCTGCACAAACTCTAGATCCAATGCTTCGGAAATCTGACGGCATGTTGCGCTTCCTGGTGTCACCATTTCCAACAAACGCTCTCGGATCGACGTCAGCAGAGGGTTGATCCATTTGCTCAGATGTCCTTGCTCTGTTTCCTCACGGATCTGGTCAAAATACGCCTTCCTTGCGATGGAACGCACCAAATCTTGTAGGGTCTGTGGCTTTGGTTCACTCGCTGTCGTTTCGTCATCTTCACTGTCTGAACTTCTACCCGAACCGTCGTCCAGTCCTCCTCGGCCATCGAGCTTGAGATCCACTTCCAACGCCAACTCATGAATCATCTTCCAATTGGTCCAATTGGTGGGCTTTTCAATGGAGAAAGAAATGGAGCCTAGAATTTCGTCATCAGTAGGTACCTTTGAGGCGGAGGAGGAGGCGGCAGCAGGAGCGGCGGTTTTGGGTTTGGTAGGCTTCCTTGGTCTGGGCTGCCGTTGGACTGTCTTCTCAGCAGCAGCAGTGGTGGTAGGAGAATTCTCGAGTGTTGAATCCGAGGTTTCCTCAGAGTGTTGAGTACCCTCCGTGGCGGCCTCTGGTGCTGCCACTACAGGATCAACAAGGGCATTCTCTGGCAAAGGAGACGGCGGTGTGGAGATTGTAATACTGGCTGAAGCGTCCTTGTCAACGGAGGGAGTTCTTTGTCGCTTCTTTGTTGATCCATCCGTGCTTGCAGGGCTCTCATCCATCGGTGGTACAGATGTTGGTGTTGAGGCATCGAGTGCAACTGTTGGTGCTTCGACCTCTGGCGTTGAGGCCGCGGCCACTTCGACAACAGCCGTAGCATTCGTGGCGCTCGTAGCGTTCACAAACTCTGCAAAGACCTCATCTAGCTGGGCTGCACCCTCATCCCCTGCCAATTGAGTCGCCTTGGCCCGAAGATCCTTTCGCATCTCTTCCACTCTTGGTTCCCACTCGGATCTCACGGCGGGGTCGTCGTTTTGGACACGGCGCCAGATCGATTCGATCTGCCGAGCGTGATCCAAGAGTGTTTTCAGCAGTCGCTGGGCATCTCTGCTCTTCCATGCCTCAAAAAAGTTGTAGTAGGCAATCCAAGCTTCATCAAACTGCCGAACGAGAGAGGAATCTTGCTGCTGGCGTTGCTCATTGGGGACGGCGGCGTCTGTTGTAGACGGAGGAGGAGGGGTAGTTGTGGTGGTGGTGGTGGTGGTAGAAGCAATTGCGGAGGGAGAAATGATAGGAGAGGAGGGGGCAGTGATAGTAGTTGAGGTGGAAGAAGAAGAGCAGGAGGAAGGTCGGTCCAAAGACCGTTCTTCGTTCGAGTTCAAGTTGGTTGCGAGCCAGTCCTGGAGTGCTTCCAGAAGCGCCTTGGAGGATTCGATCACGGA
>Ga0247824_10000744_pt1 | contig 16883 bp, 13 predicted proteins | sample 13C_PalmiticAcid_FD_194412 | JGI IMG/M metagenome (GOLD analysis project Ga0247824, IMG submission 194412) | Soil microbial communities from agricultural site in Penn Yan, New York, United States - 13C_PalmiticAcid_Day48 | ecosystem: Environmental > Terrestrial > Soil > Agricultural land... | reverse complement strand
CCCCCGGGGACCCGCCAGTGTGTGCCTCGTCGTCCCCTCAACCTGGGACCCGACCCGCTTTCTGCTTGTCGCGTCCACGACGACCTTGGCGTCTGACGCTGTGCAACTCTGCTCCGATGAGAAAAGACGCGCCGCTGTGCTCGACTCGATCGCTTCTTGCTGTCAGCGCCGCCGCCGGTCCGCCGCCGCGGAGCTCGACCACTGTGTGCACGTCGCCGTCACCGTCGCCGTCGCCGTCGCCCACCTGCAGCATCCGCATGCCGTTGACTCGCGACGACTCTCCCAATGGATTCATTTAAAGATTCCCAGCCTACGCAGCGTACGTCTCTGCTGCCGCAGCGCGACATGCTGCGCTGCATTGTCCCATTGTTTTCTTGTCCGTCTGATCTTTTGCTGACCCCCCCTCGCACAGCGACGCAGACTGTCGTCGACCCCCGACGGTTGGGCCAGCAGACTTCGGGTTTTTCAGATGAAGACATTTCCGACATAATATGTCTCCTCCTGCCCTACTCCGAATCTGCGCGCCAGGAAGTGAGGAGGATTGCTGCCGAAACCTCGCAGCACATGGTCGGGAGAGAAGATGTCGACGGGCTCGAGCTGGACTACTCGCTGGAGGACGACTCACGGAACTTCGCCGGCCTGCACTCTGACGTGGGGGAGCACCACATCGCTCTGCGCTTCTCGTCACAGGTCAAAGACCCATTGCAAGGGTTTACCTTTGGCAGGAACCCCAGCGACTGCGACATCTGCCTCCGAAACGATCCCCACCGACGACTGAGCAAGATACACTTTCGCATCTACTTGAACGAATGGGGCGTGTTGATGCTGGAGGACAGGTCGACGAACGGGACCGTGGTCGACCAGACCCTGCTGAAGAGGAAGGACAGCCCGGCATCCGAAGTCAGGAGGACGCTGGAGAGCGGGTCCAAGATTAAAATCCTCATGCATGAACCGGGTCGAGACATTGTGTTCCTGGTTCGAATTCCGGTTCGCGAGGGCGCCTACGAGGACGCTTATAAGCGCAATCTGGACGCCTATCTGGCAGACCAGGGGCACCTAGTGGTTGACGCCAACGAAACGATCGTCCCTGGGCCAGGAGGACATGTGTGTTTGACCTTGCCTATCTGCTTCAGAGGAGAACACCGCACTGACAGCCTGGACTATCTAGGTGGACATCTTCAAGCCTGCGGCTCCGCGGCGCTCTGCTGCCCCGGCTCGCAACAACGCCGCCACGGCTCTCCAAGCACAAGTGCAAGACGGCCGGGCAAGGCCAGCCAACCGCGCTCGCTCCGATGGGCTACCAAGGCCGTGGAACGGCTCGAACAAGTACAACCGGGTTGTCGAGATCGGCAGAGGTGCTTTTGCTACGGTCCACAAAGTGACCAACAAGCTCACGGGCCAGCCCTACGCGGCAAAGGAGCTCGACAAGCGCAAGTTCATGAAGAACGGCGTCCTGGACCAGAAGGTCGAGAACGAGATGAACATCATGCAGAGGATCAAGCACGTACGCCAGAGCCCCCCTCCGCCGGAATTTTGTTGACGCTCTGCTCACATATCGGTAGCCAAACATTGTGGAATACATCGAACACCTCGACTGGGACGATAGGCTCCTCATCATCATTATGGAGTTCGTTGGCGGCGGTGACCTAGGCAGGCTGATCGCAGATAACGGCCCGCTGTCTGAGAACGCCACCAAGACGATGGCAAGGCAACTGCTTGACGCGCTCAGGTACTTACACGACATGAACATCACCCATCGTGACGTGAAACCGGACAATATTCTTGTCCACTCCCTCGACCCGTTCGTGGTGAAGCTCACCGATTTTGGGCTGTCCAAGATGGTCGACAATGAACAAACGTTCCTCCGGACCTTCTGCGGTACACTTCTCTACTGCGCGCCCGAGGTCTACTCTGAATACGCCGAGTACGACAACCATGGCCGCCGCCATCCGCGCAACCGCCGCCTCCGCCCGACCACAGGACAACGATACGACCATGCAGTGGATATCTGGTCATTAGGCGGCGTGCTCTTTTATGCCCTGACGAAAAAGCCGCCCTTCCCGGCCAGGAGCGGTGCCAGTCACTCGGAGCTTCTCCACCAGATCATGACCAAGCCATTGGACATCTCGCCGCTCATCGAAGCGGATATTTCCGAGGAAGGGATCGACTTCCTACGCCGGATGCTTGATCGGAGACCCGAGACCAGGGCCACGGTGGAATCCCTTCAGAACCATGTGTGGATTTCCGGCTCCTTTACGACCGTCGCCCAGTCGTTTGAGGAGGTCGCCGAGGAAGAGCTCCACGTGAACGCCTCGCAGCTGAGTCTCGAGGACACCGCTGTGAATCAGAACGAGTGCCGAGAACTGCGTGTTCCGAGTGATGACGAGATTTCGGATGAGGATGAGGACGGGGACGTGGACCTTGACAGGAACGGGATCCTCGACTACGAATCCGAGAAGGAGAACTATACTTTTGGGCCCAATAACCACCCGCAGCGACTCTTTGGTGAAGTTAACCCCTCGGCCGTACGAAGTTCTGGTGCCGTCCCAGCTGATCGCCTGAACTTGCCAATATCGACTGGGAGCTTTGGGTCAAACGGGTCGACGGAAATCCTCGGCAACGAGACAGAGATCAAAGACAGTTTCGAGTCCGAGGACAGCACCCCTCGGCAGCAGTCGCAGAAGTCGCAACCCTCGGGTGGTCTGCGTGCCTCGGTTCTCTCTGCTGGTCAGAGCAGATCGGTTGATGAGCTCAACAACATGACCTTTGACGTTGCCTCACAGAGCCTCGGTGGCGCCGAGTCGATTCTCGAAAACCTCAACATGAAGTCGCGCGCCGGCTCGCTTCTCCGATCTCATACGACCGGCGATCTGAACTCGAGTAAACGGAAGCCTTCCGTGGACAGTAGCGAGGAAGACGATATTCCACTGGCCGAGGATCGACGCGGCCTCAAGAGGCTTCGGTCTGGGGGCTCCGCCAAGCTCTCGGTTAATACGGCCGTCGACGATGGCGAGTACGAATTGCTCGCGCAAATGCCGTCCATTCTTCGGGCCCAATCCGGGCGGCAAATCGACAACCCGGTGCACAAGTCCACCTACTGGTCCGCCCAGGACAGGAGAACCTGGCATCTCGGGTACCCAGAGATGACCCAACTTCAACTCGACGCTTTCAGGATGGCCGCGTCAGCCAGGGACGAGGAGTTCGGACCGTCCAAGACCCCCTTGTGGGATCTCGCCCTGAAGTACTTTCCGGCGACCAATTGTGAGCGCCGCGGCGATTCGGCCAAGGGACCCAAGAACGGGGCGACTGAGAACGGCTTGTTACCCTCCACGGCCAGCGCGGACGCCAGCATTCCCGCCACGCCCCCAGACATGGATGACTATGGGCCGCAGCTCACCATGCCGCTGCACTCGGATCCGGGGAGGCCGGTGGTTGCATGTCTCCAGTCGACCCCGGGATCCGCCATCCCTGGGGTTTCCATCATGATCACCGAGTCCTTGGTCTCGTGGGGCAGAGCAACGGAGAACACGCGGTCCTACTCCCTCAAGAGTGACGTCAAGGTGCCCAAGTTCGCCTTCAAGATCCTCCTCTGGAAGCAGCAATACGACCCAGCCAAGAACGTCCGGCCCTGGAACCGCGCGCCGGAGGCGGACGAGGACTCGTTCCACTTTTACATCTCCACCAAGGCGACCGTGGGCATCCACGTCAACGGCGCCCGCCTGCCCTCGCACGACCCCAAGAACCCCAACGGCGCCAACAAGTACTGGATGGCCCTCCACGACGGCGACCGCGTGTCGGTGTGGCAGACGCCCGACAGGACCGTCATGTCGGAGCTCGTCTTCCGCTGCGGCTGGGGCGGCAGCGCCCAGTCCCGCGAGAGCGCCGGCGCCCCGGCCCGCCCGGACTTTGTCCCCGACGCGGTCGCCAGCCGGCTGGACGAGGTGTGCGTGCGCGCCGAGCGCAAGATGCGCGGGCTGAGCGAGCACGACCTCAAGATGGAGGAGGCCAACCACGACGTGGACGAGCGCCTGCGCGGCGGCGCCCTCGACCGCGAGCGCCAGCGCTCCCGCGAGTTCGAGGTCCGCCGCCTCGAGGCCTGCCGCGCGCTCGGGATCCGTAGGGTCAGTCCCGCGCCGGGGGTCACGCTCGGCGAGGAGTCGGCGACGCAGACGCCGTGGGCGTCGTACGTGCCCGGGAGCCGGACGGTGCCGACGTTTCGGCACGCGTCGCCGAGCACGCTCGAGTTGTTGAGGGCTGTGAGGAGGGGGTGAGTGAGGCGAGGGCGGGCGCGTTTCCGTTGTTTGGAGGTCGTTCGATACCCACACCCTCTCTGCCACCCCAACCTCCCGAGTCCGGTCTGTTTCTTTTTCTGGTGGTGGGAATTACGCAGCTACACCCCTTGTCGGAGTTTCCTTTACCTGGTCCATTGTTATAGAATCACCCCCCATCGTCTGTCCTTACTGGTTTTGTCAAGGTCCGGAAGCGAGGCGTCTGGACGCGGCGGCGAGGACGCGGAATCGCTGGAGATCCCGTTCCATCCCTTGTTTCTCATACCACTTTGCTTGCGCTTATTGAAGGAAATATTGGAGGACAACCGCGAGAATCGGCATGGAAGAAGAGGACACAAACACCGCGATTCAAACACAACGTCATAGTTGACTGGAAGACAAAAGCTGCCGTGTTGTTGGCGGAGGGGTACGGTACATCTGTGCTCTAGAGGGGGTTCAAAGCTCAAGAGGTGGTCTGGTAGTATCTCGTTATTTGGATGGGTGGATAATGGATCAAGGGCAGGAGTTATTTTCTTGGGTTGTGGTCAACAAGGGAGGTCTATGATATGGGAAGGAGTTCATTCTCCGTGCAAGGGGCCAGCGATCTACCTATGCTGGGCATCGATGTAAATCGGGTTATACACAAGTGCGTTGTTGTCTTTACCAAGGGTCAAATAGGAAATGAGAAATGGGGAAATCAAGACTAGTATTTTTCAGTTCTTTGTTTCTCTCAGCTATTTTGATGAGGGTCTGGTGCTAGGGACAGTCCATCCACGATTTTTTTTCATTACAGTCCTTGCCCATCCTCCTTTAGTGCCCCATATCGAGAACAAAGTGTTGGTTCCATCCAGCCATGCGGAGCTGAGAAACCTTTCCATGCAAAGGGAAACAAGTGTCTCTTGGGTTGGAGGCACGATGTCTGTGACGATCCATCCATTCATCCATCCAATCCATGTTGGAGGGAGTAATTAGTGAGATCGTTCCGTGCAAAAGTAGCGCAACCTTTTTCTAACAGAAGAAACAATGCAACATCCGAACAGATGAGTAAAACATCAAGCCTTGCCGGCCTTGCTGGCCCTGTGCTTGCTCTGGGCAGCGACAAGCTTCGCGTGGCTCAGCTCAATCTCCTCAGCCTCGTCCGAGTCGACTTCCCAGGCATGCGAGGTGGAGATGCCAGTACCGGTGCTGGTGTTAGTGCCAGTGCTGGTGTTAGTGCCGGTGCTGGTGCTGGTTCCGGTGCTGCTGCCGTGGGAGGTCGCCGAGGATCCGCTGTGCCTGGTAGGAGAAGAGCGGAAAGCGTGGCCAAAAGGGTGCGAGGGACCCGCCGATGATGCGGGATTGGAGTCGCGGGAGTGGTGCTTCGCTTCACCCTCCTTCCGGTGGCGGGAGCTCGAAGTCGAGACGAACGCGCCGCCGGGGAAGAAGAAACCACCTGCAGTGGAGGTCTGCTCGGCCCTGCCCTTCTCGGACGCCCAGTACATGTCGGCAATGCCCATGGGCTTGGGCTGCTGCTGCTGCTGCTGCTGCTGGGGCTTGGGCTGAGGCCTCGATTTCTGCTGTTGCTCCTGCTGCTGCTGCTGCTGAGCTTTCTCTTTCTGCTGGGCCTTGCTCGTGGGAGCGGAGTTCCGGAAGTAAAACGGCTCCGCGACTTTCGCCTCGGCCTGACGGTTCTGGCAGTCAGACAGCTTCTGAGCTTTCGGCACAGGATGAGAGTTTCGGAAGTAAAAGTGCTCCGCAACTTTCGGCTCGCTGTGGCGGTTATGGACATGGGACAGCTTCTCAACTTTCGGCACAGGCTGAGAATTCCGGAGGTAGAACGGCTCCTGGGCCTCAGGCTGGCAGGATCCGATGGAAAGACTGGATAGTCCCCTCCGGTGGCCATGGGGAGGGCGGTGGCTCTGACGAGGCTCCTGACGCTGATTCATGTTGTTCGACGTGGCAGAAGCCGAGTTAGAGGCGGGGGCAGGCTGCCCAGATCGCTCAGGCCGCTTCTCCTGCTGCTGAGGCTGGGGGAAAGCCCGGGTTTTCTGACAATCTGTCCGAACAGACTTGTGGTTGTTCTCCAAAACATCGCCTTCGACAGTGACCCTTTTGGTAGTGGGCTGAACATGAGAACGCCCCGACACATTGCTGACGCTGGGAGCAGTCGGCTCTTTCTCGCTGACAGTGGCTGTGACTGGAGCCTGCTTGTCGCGGGCTGAGTTGCTCGACTGGTTCGTCTTGGTTGTAAGGTTCGACCTAGAGGTAGCGGTCGATACACTCCTGACTTCTTCGCGGAAGGACGGGGAAGTCGGGGTAAAGGCGTAAGGGCTGCTCTGGCGCTCCTGAGGCGAGCCCCTATGATCGTTCGGCTCGTCGATCTCGGCCGTCAGGTCTGAGGCAGATGTCGCAGTGGGTACAATCATGACTTGCTCGCGAAAGGAAGGGGAGGTCGGAGTAATAGCGTACGGGCTGCTCCGGCGGTGTTGAAGCGAGTCCCTGAGAGGATCGTGCTTCTCCGTCTTGTCCCACTCCTCCACGTCCAGCTCCTCAAAATACATCTGAAACGTCTCGCGGTTGTTTCTCTTCACTTCATTTTTGGTACAGTAGCGACACAACTCAGTCAAGGGGACTGATTTGCCAGAGAGAAGCTTGTCGTGGTACCTGGTGGAACGCAGGATGCCGCAGCGGGTGCACCACTCCCGATGATCGATTCGGGCCTCAGAGTGGCTAACGCGGTGACGACGGCCGCCGTCTCGGGCGCGAAGGGCGAGCCTCACTTTCCGGTGATGGCGACACTGGGAGCACAGATTGTCTCTGGGAATCTTGCCGCTCCTCAGGGAGTGCTGTTGGTGGTAGCGGTCGGATCGGATGTGGCCGCAGGCAAAGCACGTATGGGCCTCAACGCTGATGTCGTCGTCATCTCCCTCACAGTCGGAATAGTCTTCCAAAACTTCTGCTTCGGAGACGTCAGCGGCCTGCTTGCTGTTCTTGTCTTTGGTCTTTGAGCGGCGCCGAGAGAAGTCGAGTATGAAGCGGTATCGCTTCATGACCCCAGTGCTAGGCTCTGGACCCTCGTCTTCATCGTCTGCCTCCCACCCGATCTCCTTGGTCCTGAGAGAAAAAGTCAGCCAAGACAATGACAAAAGCGTGAAAACACAAAGTGATCCGTTCCCATATCCAAATGCCCAATAAGCCCGTTTGAATAACAATCGAAGCAATCCAGAGAGGAGAATTCCGATCTCGCACAGGCAGAAGCGATTCCCTCCGAGCGGCTCTTGACCCAGAAAGAAAAAAAGACAAAAAGCAAAGAAATCGCAAAGAGATCGCAAAGAAACCCGGTTGACTTACAGACTGAAAAGCATTCTGAACCCGCGAAGCCGAATCTCGGTCACTACACTGCTGGAAGTATCCGCAGACCAAACAAAACGGGGTCGGCTGTCGCGTTGACACGGGCGGCACGGAGACGAAGCAGAACACCAGCGGGAATTGTGGAAGGGCAAAGTGAGGGAGAAGGTCGGCTGCAAAGGCAGCTCTGCGAGCACGCGTGTTCCCATCCTGACCGTGCGGATTGGAACACGCCGTGTCCGTGTGGCACTGTACGTAGCACGGTTTGGAACGACGCGTTGAGCAAGTGACGCGTTAAGTGGTGGTGGTGATGGGACGAAGGAGGGTGGAAGGAAGGAGGGGGGTTGAGTCGGGAGGCAGTGGGGGAAAGGAACCCTATGAGCAAGCAACAGCCACAATAACAGCATGGCCCCTCGCTTTCGTGCTCTCTGCTCGCTGGCCCTCATCGCCGAGACCTTGATGCTCTTGTTTAGGCTCGGCAGGACAACAAGCTCCAGTCTGTGGGTTGTTCACTCGTTCAGGGTGGCGGTTGACCCATGATCACGACAGGCATGCTCTGTCGGCTGGTGAATTTTGATCAACGTGCTTTTGCTATACGCCGCCAACCCAATTCATTTTCCCAATCCATATATTGCAAGCAAAGAAAGGAAATAAGCTCTAAACATACGTCTTTGTACACGGATCCTTCCACTGCCCTGGCCCCCTTAATCCACCCGGAGCGACCGCGGGCCTCTCTTCTTGATGGCCTTCTTCTTCTTGGTACCACGGTCAAACGCCGCTGCTGCAGCGTGGTCGCGGCCCATGTTGTCGAGGTCCTTGACCTTGTAAATGCGGATGATCCAGTTCTCGCTCGTAAACGCCTCCTCCAGCGTGCTGAGGGTGGGCCCAACCTCGGGAAGACGAGCGTTCCTCATCCGGTCCACTGCCTGTCCAGGAGGGAATAGGTTGTTGTAGTTGTAGTAGGACATCTTGTACCTGTTGACGTGGTTAGTTACTTCTCGCCGCCCAACGCAGGCCTGTTGGGGTACTTACATCAAGCTGTTCTTCATGGTCTCGGTGGCCTCGCCGTCGACGCGGTACTCGCCCCGAGGAGTGAAGAAGGAGCGCTCGCTGACCTCGTCGGGCCAGATGCCCTCAGCAATGCGGACCATCCACAGGAACTTGTTAATATCATCCCCGGAGTAGCCCAAGAGACCGCCAAAGACAACGAGGACATAGTCGACTTCGTGCTGGCGCATGATCGGGTAGCTGACCTCCTCGCTCGAGCTCATGGCCTTGCCCACGGTCGCGATATGCGTGTTGTTCCACGTGTTGTTGTCCACCAGTGTCGGGCGGTCAGCCATGCCGCCAATCTGGTAGCCGTAGTCCCACCACGACATGATCTTGGCGTCCTCGCGCGTGTTCTGGCGCAGCCACTGATACGCCTCGCGATAGTCGTCGATGATGTGCTGGCTGCCATCGGGCATCCTGCTGGCCAGGACGACCGAAGGGGACGAGTACGCGTTCGACGTCACCCAAGTGCAGTGCAGAACGAACAGCAAGAGATAGATGGCCATGGCGCTGACCATCATGCTCTTGCCCCAGAGCGAATAGATGCCCACCACGGGCTTGCTCGCCGCCTTGAGGCCGGACTTGGCCGCCTTCTTCCCCTCCGAGGCCTCCGCGGCCTGGCTCTCCTCGGGCTTGGGCGACTTGGTGCTGAGGTACGTGTCGAGGACGGTCGAGACGGCGATGGCGGCGGCAACACAGACCACGGGAGTGAGCGTCAGCATCAGACGAACCATGACGCCAGCAAAGTAGCTTCCAAAGAGGGCATAGACGACAATGAAGACATGCTCGTCGGCCAGCTCCTGGAAGCAGAGGTAGACACCGACGGGGAACAGCCAGATCAACATGTTGAGGTCGAAGAAGAAGGCAGGCCAGGCGGTCGGCTGGTGTTCCGACACCGAGGCAATGATGGGGATATGGATCTTGGCGTAGTTCGTGTCCCAGAGCGAGTAGAAGCGGCCACCCCACGGCGCAATGATGCCTGCACTGGTCGCGACGACCAGGCCCAGCAGACCCACGCCGAAGGTCCCGCCAGCAAACAGCCAGAGGAAGGTCTGGAACTGGCGGCTGGGGATTGCCGAACGGACATAGTCGAGGAACGCGAGGAGCTGCAGGAAGCCAAAGATGCCTGCATGGCGTTAGGATACGGACTCGAGGCTCCGAAAAGCAGGCGGGACTCACCGAGAGCGGGCATGTGCTCGCTGGTCTTGACAGGAAGGAAACCAACAAAGGGAATCTGCATGCTAGCGAGGGTACCGAGGGCATACCAGGTCGTGTATGCAACGTACAACCGGGTGCTGTAGCGGCCCATGCAGATGAGGACGAAGGCGTGGAGCGGCAGAAGGCAGGTGATGAAGGCGTAGCCACCCCACGAGGCGACCATGTAGCCATAGAAGAGGGCGCAGAGCGCTCCCCACAGCATGGACCCCTGCTTCAACGCCTTGATCCAGAGGTAGAAGGTGAAGACGAGCAGGAAGATGGCAATGGCTTCGTTGTCGTAGCTGCCAGCAACCGAACGCGAGATGTAGCCCGGAGCAATGCCCATGAAGAGGGCAGCCAAAAGGCCAGCCGACGACGACGGGGTCATCTCATTGGTGAGGAGGTAGGCGGCGATGGCTGTCAGGCCGGAGAAGGCCGGCGCGAGGAGGACGCAGATATTCCGGATATCTACGGGGATCGTGAGGGCCCGGAGGGCGTGGTAGATGACGCCGCTTGTCACCATGAGGCCGGGGTAGAGGGTGCCTCCCGTCACACGGCCCAGGGGGTGCCATGTCCGGTCATCGAACCAGTCCCAAAAGTTGTAGAAGCCGTTCGCAACGAGGTACTTTGTCGCGCGAAAGTTGAACCAGGGGTCGACTGGTCAAGTGTCAGTGTTTTGGGTAGGTGGGTGGACGGAGGGGGGTGTAGAACGGACATTCATGGATAATGCTCTCGAATCCTGCATGGAGAAGACTTAGTTAGCCTGCTGTGAGCTCCAAAGATGGATTTCTCAGGTGATTGGGGTGTTTTGGGGTTGCAAATGCGCCCATCCGAGCTCCACGACACCATCACCACCAGAAAGGGGCCCCGGGACACAGGACACGTACGAATCACAGAGAACAGGCGGCTTGCAATTGCGGCGGCAGCAATGAGCGCGAGGATGATAACCCGCAGCAAGCTGCGAGTGCTCTTCCCCTGCCCCGCGCTGGCGAGGGCCTGAAGCGGATCGGCCGACATGGTGGCCTGTGTTGGGGGGTTGTGGTGCTGCCTCTCGCCAGGTGAAGTTGGAGGCTGACACTGGTCAAGCACCACTTGGCTGCACCGGCTTTTGGAGAGGACAGTTTGGAGCTTCTGCACCATGCTCCAGGGATCCGCCTTGGCGCACGTCCACAGGAGCCGGGACCCACTCAGCCTTGTCTTGGGCTGTTCACCGCCCGGCAGAACTTTGAAATAATTATTACAACAGCGCTGAGGGATGAGGGGTGGCCGCCCAACAACATGGGGAAACCGGGAGGGAGGATTCATTCCTCACTTGGGGTTCAACTTGAGAGCAAGAGCGCATTGGGCTATTCCGTCCAGCACAACATCAGGTCCGAACTCTCCAGGTGATCCCGACATAGAGGCACGATGTGAAGCAGTATACCTTACCCGCCAAGGTGAACATGCAGTGCCAGACAACCTGACAGGAATGGCGGGACACAAGCAACACCATGTTGGTTGGCAGAAATCTTTGGCCAAACGACGTGGAGAGACAGATGCCGGAGGAAATATCGTCGGGATTCTGGCTGTGGGCAACTGTCTCATATATCTGGCGGGGTATAAGATGGGCCAATACTGCAGTTAAGCCCGTCCACGGCTCGACTCAACGGCCCACGACTAGACGCCATTGAGGCCCAGACGCCCACACGCAAACCCAACATTCATCATCGGAGACAGATCACCAACAACAAAGGTCTGGTCTGATGTGGGTGTTCAGCGCAGCGCTTTCATTCGGCAGTGGTATAGATACCTAGCCGGGACCGAGAATTCATTGACCTCGTATAACACCCCAAACCCTGAAAGCAGAATCCCTGGGATGATGCAAAGTGTCGAGTGCCAAATGTTTTAAAACCGCGCCGGAAGTGCCCTAGATACAACCATCCCATTACCCATGAAAACAACCTTACGCAGCCTAGAACGCCCAGTCAGCATTGTCCTCCTTGTCTCGAGCCCAGCCCGCTGAAGGCTGTACTCCGCGGGGTCGCTCCTTCAGATGTCTCGTACCTTGACGGCGAACTTCCGCTGGGGGAAGTGCGTTTGGCGCTTCTTGGTCTTCTCCAGGACCCTCGAGGCGTCCTCCTTCGACAGGCGGCGGCGGATGGCGCGGGTCTGCTTGGCCCGGAGGTCAAGGGGCGCGTACTTCTTGTTCTTGTAGAACAGGCGGAGCTGAGCCCGTTGCTTGGCGTTGATGACGGTGAGGACGCGGGCGATCGACTTGCGGATGTCGTGGCTATTCGTGGAAAGCAAACATGTCAGCCCAACGCTGCCCTCATCCTCCCACTTGTGGTCTTTCGCGTATGGACGGCGGCGCCCTCGGGTTCGAATCGACGTACATCTTGTTGAGCTTGCTGCCAGAGGAGACGATCTTCTGGATGCGAAGCTGGCCCAGCTCCGTCTTGAGCTCACCGAGCTGCTTGGTGAGCTCGTCCTTGTTCTTAGACCATAATTGGCCCGCCTTGACCTTGCCGGAAGACTGTGACATTGTGGTCAGCAGTTGCACTTGAAAATCGCAAAGTTCGAAGTCGGGTCGTGTCGAGGTGACGGCGGCAACGGAGAGACCGAGAGGTCGAGGATAACGTGATCGTCAAAACCGACAGAGGGAGGGCGAGAGGGTGCTTACCATTGTGAAAGATGTCGGTGTCGAGTCAAATGGGCGATGGGCGACGATTCCTTTGACAGCGACGGGTCTTCGGGTCGTTGGAAGGGAACAGCCTCTCCTGCCACTCACGTCCTAACAAAATCTGAGTGGGTGTGGATGCGCAAAATGCCAGACAGGGCGGAAAACCCTACCACGAAAAGTGGCCCGTGCACCGCATTGTGGCTCGAGCGAGGTTCCTCGCGCAATTCCAAAAGCGGTTAGCTTGGGGTTTGGTGCTTTTCGAACTTGCGCACAACCGGCGGCTCACCCTTTCAAAATCTCGGAGCAGCAGCAAGTCAAGACGTTGACGACCGACCAACGAATTTTACTAATCCACCAAACAGCCAAAGCGCTCACGATGTCGGCCCCTACGACAAAGACCTTTGGCAAGTCGACTCGGTCGGTCCCTCACCCGACCGAGAAGGCTCAGAAATGGTACCCTGCTGAGGACGAGGCCAAGCCTCGCAAGGTACGTGGATGCATTCATTTTCCGAGGCTGATGTTGGGTCATGCGAGAGGCTTGGGAACGGCAAATTGGGTGGAACTGGACGCCAATACGGTTGTGGGCTGGTTGGAGTCCGCAAAACACTGCCCAAGGCGATCTTGGGGCGGAAACATGGGGATGCGGGAAGCGAAGGCGAATGAGCCCAAGAGGAGGAAGGCAGGACTGGGGGAGGACGGAGACGCTGGTTTGGTGACTTTGGCTACAGTTTGATACTGACATTGGCTCGTCCCTCAGGTCCGCAAGTCCATCCGCGCGTGGGCTCCTCGCAACTCCCTCCAGCCCGGTACCGTCCTGATCCTGCTCGCTGGTCGGTTCCGCGGCAAGCGCGTCGTCCTGCTCAAGAACCTCGACCAGGGCGTCCTGCTCGTCACCGGCCCCTTCAAGATCAACGGTGTTCCCCTTCGTCGCGTCAACTCGAGATACGTCATCGCCACATCCGTCAAGGTCGACCTTGCCGGCATCGACGAGGCCAAGGTTGAGGAGATCTCGCGGCCGAAGTACTTCACCGCCGAGAAGGCCAAGGAGAAGGCTGGCGAGGATGCCTTCTTCAAGCAGGGAGAGAAGCCCCAGGTACGAGCAGCCGGTGTCCGGTGTGGAGGCGCGGACGGGTGAGAGCGGCAGGACTGACACGATGCACAGAAGAAGGAGGTTTCCAGCAGCCGGGCGGCCGACCAGAAGGCCATCGACAAGGCGCTGATTGCCAACATCAAGAAGGTCGACATGCTCGCCAGCTACCTCGCCACCTCTTTCAGCCTCCGCAAGGGCGACAAGCCCCACCTGATGAAGTGGTAGGGGGTGTGAGGCGTGGGCGTGATGGGCGGTCGATGGCGCGGTTTACGGTTATGGCTTGGCCAATTGCATTTGGACGTTTGACGGTTCTCGGTCCATTACGGCGTCTGTAATGAGGGTTTACAGTCATCAAGATCCCAAAATCACCAGGCTTCTCAGAGGATCGGAGCCATGAACAACAATCGGGTTTTAGAGCAAATGGGATGCCGCTGGTGATTTGCACACGGGACAAGAGTGAAAAATGCGCTGGATGGCAGGACACATACAGCCAGGCACAAGCTGGATGGGCCCTGATACCAGTACGAAGACCACTGGAATATCAGGGGGTAAACAAAGAGCACACATCGAACTCTCTCTCGCAAAGTCGACAGTTCCGACGATCGATAATCTCCATGTGATAAGCGTGCACCCTGCTGGTGATAGGGATCTGTGGCTAGACACATCGGATCAGCGAAAGGTGGCTCGTATGGAGTCATGAGCCTCGATCGCCCGGTCATTGCACCGCCACAGGAACCTGCGTCACTGATGCATCGAAGGGCTACACGTGTAGACACACGGGTCCTGGGGGTCTTGGGATGCTCCTGCTGCAGGATACATTGTATCAGATCGCCTGCTCCTTCTTTGCCGTCTACATTCCCAAAATAGGCTCCGTTTCTGAGTCGTGTGGCTGGCAGATTCAGGGCTTCTCTGTTCTCACACTGCCACCCCTAACCCTAACCTCGAGCCACTCGCATGCATGTGTTAACTTGCCTCAGCTCGCGCAAGCCAAGAAGCCACCGAGGACCCACGACGTGACCTCACAAAGAAACGGAACCGGTGGGCCGGGTCAGCAAGCTTCGGGTTCAGCGATCGAATGTTGTCTGCCCCCGCTCTGCCTCGCTGTTCTCTGTCGTTGCAGACAACATGGCGACAACCGCAGGCCAGGGCTGGGCCCAGCTGAGGCAACAAGCACGGTCACTGGAATCACAGGTGAGACGGGCTGAGATGGTTTTAAGAAAGGGAGGAGGTCGGCAGACGTATTGACCACGCGCCGCAGACCGAGACATCCCTACAAACATACTCTCAATTCTCGACGCAGACGGCCATCCCCCCCAAGCCGACCGAAGACGAGAAGAATGCAGAGGCCAAGGTCCAGGAGCTGCTCGACAAGGCACGCCAGCCCCATAACCCCCCCCTCCCAGTCCGCAGGCGTGTCGCCAGGCTAACCCTCCCCAGCGCGAGACCGTCATCGCGCAGCTCGGCCGCCTCCTCGACTCGGAAGCGACGCTCACCTCGTCCGCACTCAAGCAAAACAACCTCGCGCTGCTGCGCGACAAGCTGTCGGACCACCGGCGCGACCTGGCGCGGCTCCGCGCGACGCTCAAGGACGCGCGCGACCGGGCCAACCTGCTCGGCAGCGTGCGCGACGACATCTCGGCGTACCGGGCGGCCAACCCGGCGGCGGCCGAGGCCGAGTACATGCTGGACGAGCGGGGGCGGCTGGACCGCAGCCACGACGTGGCCGACAGCGTGCTGAGCCAGGCATACGCGGTGCAGGACAGCTTCGCGATCCAGCGCGAGACGCTCGCGAGCATCAACCGGCGCATCACGCTGGCCGCGAGCCAGGTTCCCGGCATCAACACCCTCATCGGGCGCATCTCGGCCAAGAAGAGGCGGGATGGGATCATCATGGGGTCGTTTATCGCGGTTTGCTTTCTGATGTTTTGGTTTTTTATGTGAAGGGATTGACGGGGGAATGGCGGACGCGTCCGTCCGTGTTGGTTGAAGGGAACAGCATGGCATGGCATGGCACGAGATAATTGTATAATTTTGGGTTGCTACCGTTTCCCTGGGAAAGCATGGTGGGAAAGCGGTCGGTGTTCGAGGAGTCTGGAGTTCTGCTGCGTGGTCTTGCGCCGTACACTTCGAGGGCACTCGCAAAATGAAAGCAGATGTTGCCCCGTCTATTCTTTTACAACTGCGCCAGTGAAATAATGTGACATGAGTGGCGGTGTTTATACAACAAAAAAGGGGGTATCAGTATCTCACACACACAGAATCCACAACGAGTCTCGCCCGACCATATCACTTCTCCCCCGCCTTCTTCGCAACCATCTTCCTCACAAAGTGCTCCCCGACACCCTCCTTCTCCATCTCGCTCAGTATCCTCTGCATCCCCTTCACCAACCCCTCCTTCTCCCCCGGATCCGCAGTTCCGCTCCCCGCCCAGCGTATCCTGCACTGGTGGTCCACCAGATAGGTATACCCGACCTTGCTGTTCAGCAGCCCAATCGACTCGCGAATCTCGTCCGTGATCCCCCGCCGGACGAGGAAATACCGATCCCAGTTCTCCTTGCCCACGCGCCTGCGCAGCGACCCGGCAAACAGGCGCACCAGCCACGCCTTGAGCACGTCCTCCTCGACGTTGACCTGCACCAGCTGGGCGCGCCCGGGGTTCGCGCCCAGCAGCTCGCGCAGGGCCGGGTTCTGGTCCGGCGCGGTGAAGGAGCCCGCCTGGGACTCAGCCCACATACTGCTGAAGACGGAGACGACCGAGGCGCGGCCCTCGAGGATCGGGGTCGTGTCGGCCGCCGCCGCCGCCGCGGTCTTGGCGAGGGTGCGGCCGTGCAGGTTGGGGAAGTAGAGTGAGAGGTCGGCGCGGAAAGGGCGCGGCGGGGAGAGGAAGGTCTTGCCCTGGTGGAATTGGAGGTTGCCCCAGTCGCGGAAGTAGGGGCGGGAGATTTTGGCTTTGCTGTGGGAGGGGGCCGCGGAGGTTAGCTTCGGGGGCTCAATGAGAGGTTTATTTTGGGGCTAGAGAGAGAGAGAGGCATACAGGTACTCCCGGCGCTTCAGGTGCTTCTCGTAGTTGGTAAAGTCGGCGTGGCGCTCTTTGAGCGTGCGGTTGTCGATGCCCGTGTTCTCGCCCGCGCTCGGGGGGTAGTTCATGCCAATTGGCCGTGCCAGCGGCGTGGGTGTGAACTCGCTAAGCTTCTTGCCGTATGCACGGGGCGCATGGGCGAGCGGGCCCTCTGGAGCGCCGGCAGCGCCGCTTCCGACGGTGGCCGGAGGGGTCCCGGGGGCCGGCTTCGAG
>Ga0247824_10000743_pt1 | contig 16899 bp, 19 predicted proteins | sample 13C_PalmiticAcid_FD_194412 | JGI IMG/M metagenome (GOLD analysis project Ga0247824, IMG submission 194412) | Soil microbial communities from agricultural site in Penn Yan, New York, United States - 13C_PalmiticAcid_Day48 | ecosystem: Environmental > Terrestrial > Soil > Agricultural land... | reverse complement strand
TGTTCACCCAATTTGCTCTGCACCCATCCTCTCTTGACATGGTCATGTCCATGTTCTGGTATCTGCGGGACGACCTCATATGGAACACAAGAGTGGACCGATCTCCAACAACCTGATGGACCAAAAAAAATTGTTGAACAAGTTTTACGAGATGTGTGTAGCAATTCAATTCAAAATTACACTTTTGTTACAATACGACAATGTTGGTGTTACAAGTTACAATGATCAAGATCCTGATGAGCCCTTGCTATGAATGCGGCTGTGCAGATGTGCCAGGTACTCCTGCAGTGGTAGTCAGAGCTGCAGGCGCAATTGAGGGTGTTGGTGCTACTGCTGCCTCAGATAGAGATGTGGACGGCGAAGATCCTTGCGTGGACCAAATACTTGCAGGCACCCCTGGACAACCGCCAATACCACATCCTTTCCATTCAATCGGGATCATTGTCTGTCCAAGAAGATCCTGCCATACCACTGTGGTCCTACACGGTTTCCAAAACGTTTTCTGACATCCCGCACATCGATTGTTTGTCCTTGCTCTCTTGAAGTCGTCGAACAGATGGGGCGTCAAGTACATCTCGATCTTTTCTTCCTTGAACACGTATTTTTTCTTGTTCTTTAGCGGTGAGTGTTGATCATGACCATCGCCTGGGGGACATGGACTGGCATGCATGTCATCGTGTGATCCAGTGTGGTTGTCGGATCCGTTTTCTCCAGCCATCGACATCTTGCTATCCTTCCGTGATCGATCCTTTACTTGTGCATTCATGTAACTCAGCAGAGCATTACCGGCCAAGACCAGCAGCGAGGGGAAGCGAGATCGGGTCACTTTGTGCGGTGGAAGAGGTCGAGCGGGTTCGTCGGCCGTGACAGATGTATTGCGGTATTCATTTCCTATAGTTCCTGCTTCCGCTGCCAAGGTTGCCTCCGCTCTCACTGTTGCTGCTGAAATTGGTCTTGGTACTAATGACGATGGCAATAAGGTGGATTCTTGGGAGAAAGATGACTCCTGGCTCAGGATACCTTCATCCATCGTGTCTGCATCAAACGATATCGACCCCATAGTCGTGAAGGATGAAGAACCAATGTCAATGCCGTCCTGTTCTGATGTAGGTGATGCCATGTCGATATCCTCTTCCAGGTACATTAATGGAGAAGTCGGTGGAGAGATGAGCAACGAGGGTATTGCATGCTGCGATAGCTCTGATAGTCCCGTCGTTACTGTTGGGTCCTGTCCTGCTACTGGGCCAGTATTGTCTGCACCAACTCCTTCATGAAACGCCTGTAGAGGATCCTGGTTCATAAGAGGATGCGTCACGACACTTGTCTCCGACTCGGGTTCAGGTTGGGTCATGAACGGGTTTGGATGGACGGTCAAGATGTTCAGTTTCGGAAGCAAGGCTACCTGGGATGGTATGACTTTCTATGAAAGGAGGAGAAGGCGCTCTCCTGTTAACTTTTTGGTCCTAGCCCTCGTCATAATGGGATTCATCCTCGTATGCTGCGTCGGATGGACAATAGAGCAACACTGTCCTTACCAATTGATTGCCGCCAACGGATAGTTCCACGAGGTTCACGAGTAGACCGATTTCCGCTGGGATGGTCTCGATGCAGTTGTTCCCTGTTTTTAAACAATAAAGGACCATAAGTCTTTCTGTTTTTCGTCCACGACATAGCCCCATTCTACGTTATGGTCAGAAGAGTATCATGGATACTCACTTAGTGATAAAACGGACAAGTTCAATAGCGCAAAGACGTCCATGGGAATGGTTGTGAAATGATTGGAACTCAAGAACAGTTTCAATCGGTTCTTGGATAATGATAATGATCCACGCTCATTGTATATGATTGCAAAGTTGAGGTCGCGGATATCCGATGGGAGGTCGTTCAGCTCAAGATTGCTAGTTTTGACAAAGATGTAGTCATGAGAAGAGTGAGTATCAGTAAACCTTAGGAAAGATGGGGGCTGCTGCACTTTCAAAAGGGGGTGGGCAAGAAAAATACCTCAAGTCCAGTTCACCAACACCATCCTCAACAGCCTCTTGAATCAACTTGCGAACATGGGTTTCAACCATGTGGTGATTCATCCCTTTAAAATAGGCTCCTTCCATCACTCGCCTCGCTTTCCTCCGTGGCTGTAGTTCCAGCATGTCGTTTGCGTCCTTGAAGCAATCCGACCGAGGGCGGTTCTTTTGCGAGTTGAGAACAGGGGATGCAGAGAGTAACAACCGATGGTCCGTCGTCGTGCTTTCTGGTCCTATTTGACGGTGTTGGAAGGCCCGTTCCCTGAACTCGTCCGTCATGGTCAAAAAAGTTGAATCCGGTGGCCACAAGCATCGACTAGAGCCTGCTATTGACGTCAGAGGCTTCCTTGGCTCACTGTCAAAGACTTGATGACTGGCCGCCGAAAATGAAAATGGGTACGGCTGTTGGTGCTGCGGAAGCTGTTGCCTGGACTGATCCAAAAGCGGCAACCCACTCCCTGCCACTGTTTCACTCAACCAGGGCTGCTGGTACGGGTGTGTCAAGGAAGCGAGAGGCAGGGGTATGCGAAGAAAAGCTTCCATTTCCTCAGAGGTGGAAGGAGAGTTCACAGGAGAACTGGGTAGAGCCGGGGTGACCCTTCCTGCCAAGTTCGTATCTATCCCATACGGAATCGCTACGGCAGCTCCCGTTCCCGTTCCTGCTCTTGCTCCCGTCGTCGTCTTGCCCCCTGCTTCTGCCCCTGCTGGTGCTATTGTTGTAGTGATGCCCTCCCCTGGCTTCTGTGCAGGAGCGCTGGCCATGGTTGGTTGGCTCCCTTGCTTCTATGGGTTGTTGGGACCGTCTTTTGTGAGAAAAAAAAAAAGAGGTGGGGAGCAAATAGGTGTTGACCACAGCGCTGAACTTTTTGTTTGTGTGAGAGCGTGGGGAGGAGAGGTTCCGTGTGCGTGGTGGTGTGAGTAAGAGGGGTGCGTGTGTGGTTACACTAGAGAATATGAACAGCTGTCGAGGTGTCGTTGTGAAGAGTCGGAATGAGGGATTGGGATGAGGATGGGAACGGAGGATGAGTGAGGTGCTCAAGAAACACTTTTTTCAAAGTCGCCTGCCGCAATTCAATGGAGGTATGACCAAGGGAGGAGGCGACTCCCCCTTGTGCCAGCCGGCCAATGCAACCACACACCATTCACCATGAATAGCATGCAGAAAAGAGAGGTAAATTAAGATGTGAGCTTTTCATTCAACACACACCCACTCTTTAATCATGCAGGTTTGGGGGAGTCAGTCATCCTTGTCCACTTTCCCAACGATGCGCCGTATCCGACTTTCAATTCTACTGCCTAGGCCCGTCTCCATGAGACGCAGAAGAACCAGCCAACTGACCCATGCTCGTGTCAAAAAGTATATCTGCCAGCCGTATCGCACGCCAAATATGACCAGGTACACCAGCATGGCATCCAGCAGTATCACAGTCAGTGTTGTGTATCTAGAACGAAGAACAATGAACGAAAGTGAGCCATCGATCTACTTTTCTTTTTTGTCATCGTCGTCGTTGCCAAAGAAAAGGGAAAAAAGAAAAAAAAGCACATGTACCTTTTCCATGTGGTTTTGGTCACTGCTGTCCCGTTGGCGAGACCTTCCACGAAGATGACGAATGGAGCAACATAGTCAATGCGGTGATCCGACCCAAATGATTTGTACCAGCCGACCTCCATGTTACGAATCCAGACCATCAACGACGGCGTAGCAAATGGCAGCAAGAAAAAGAACATGACCAGCATGGCCATAGCAAAGTGAAAACGATCCCACGCCACCTGAGAGTTTGCCTATATCCGATGAACATGGATGGGAAAAAAGCTGGGTGAATAGATGACTCAGGCCATGGTCGGCTCACCCACTGCGAGACTGTCACTCACCATTCTTTGCGCAATGACCAGCGCACGCACACTAATGATTATCAGTGTGACAAACGCTACTGTAAACGCAAACCGGTATGGTAACACAATCGTGACAAGAAACATGAACGTTGTCGCCATGCCGCCGCTCTGGTCACTATGAGAATTGACACGAGGGAGGAGGGGTTAAAGGTCTTTTATCAAACACGTCCATCTCTTCAGTTGATAGACATCGCCTGACCATCTTACCGGCTGCTCAAGTTATCATCAGTAGTCTTGGTCACCGCCATTATAACAAAGCCAGTGGCTCTCACAATACTGTTCAGCAAGAACCAGACAAAGGCAACGATACCAACCGCAATCTGGAAGAGCACTGGGGCCATGAACCAAAAGATCGGATCGTTGCGTCCCAACAAGGCATGATCAAACCAGGCGCTCCAATGCCGCGAGTGACTTTCTGTCGTCATATGCCCATGATCAGTCAGTGTAGCGGGGTCCAGGTGAACCATGGCCTTGCTCTTCAGTGACTGGATGACAGAGACGACGCCAAGAAGAAAAGAGAACTGCCAGAATCTCCACTTGGCAGACTCGCTCAGGACTACTCCAAAGGGTTTAAACACCCCATCCACACTCCAGTCCAAAATCTGAGTGCGAACTGTCAGGACGACCACCATGAATGTAAACACGAGGACTGATGTTCGATAAGGTATGATGAGTTTACCCAGACTCCCAAACTTGTCCACTTTCAGGGTTAAAGATAGCTGTTCCGAGCAGGTCGGGTCGGTCCACAATTGAAGATCGATTCCTTTGCTAGTGCGAAGGAGCACCTTGTCAAAGTAAAGGAGATCTCCGTGGAAATTGATGTCCACCCCAGACGCTTTGGACGCAATGTTGACGATGTACTTGTCTTCGTTCAAAGTCCAGCTCGACTGTCTGACCATGGGCTGGAAACGTTGTCGAGACGACCCTAAAGGTAGAAAAGCCCATCAGTCTCCACACTCAACAATTCCAATCGGCGAATCTTTGCACCAGGGATCCGTACCTTGGCAGCTCGCTGAACGGATTTTGAGATTGTAAGCCAACATGCTATTGTCCACGTTGGGCAGTCTCAAGGTCGTTACCAAGGTGGGTTTGGCAGGGAACTGGTCAAGTGCGAGGCCGCCACGCAAAAGTTCTAGGACAAGAGTCAGCGTCAGCAAGTGGCCATCGTAATGCCCTAGACGATAGAGTCAACACGCATGCCCTACCAAGTGTTGACGTTTGGACGGTATGAATTGTATCGGCCTCGTTCACAAACTCAATGATCAGGAACTTGTCTTCTGGGCGCTGCTCTTCGATCACAATATATTGGAATCCTGCAAGATCACTCAGGCGTTTAGAGATGAAACGGTATTCGCGTCCTGTGAATCGGTCTCCTTCATACAATGGCGTCGTAGAGGCAGCCACAGACTCGGGAACTGGAACGGCTAAAAGTCTGTTGCGTTCGCAGCTCAAGGTTGGAGGATCAGAGGAACTGTCCTTCCGAACGGCTGACCCAGTATTGCAGAGCAATACCGTGAGGCTACAACCCGATCCAAACATGCAGCTTGTAAGAAGTTTGAATGTGTCCAGCTCCTCTTGCCTAGGCAATTCCAAGATATAGTAATGGTTGCCACTCGCAGCCTGACCAACCACTTTTCGCTCGACCACACGTGGGTAGGCCCAGATGCGTTCTCGGTCTTCAAATGTATGGCTGACTTTGGATAGAGATAACGTCTCTGGACGCGAGATATCAGAGCTGAAGGCGACTTCGGCTCCTGACAGGAAATGACTGCGCAAGACCTTCATCCGCTCCTGCAATGGTTTGACCCTGTCGGGCCGCCTGGTATCAATCACATCATTTAGTGCCCGACCGATCGCTGTCGTAGCCTGATTACACCAAAGGATCGCCAAATGATCACAGCTGACCCAGGTATGCGGGATAGAGGAAGTAAACACTGAGAATCCATGGCTTTGGGGTACAATGTGGTGGATGTTGCCGGCGTCGCTGTTCACAGTGGTATCCTGGTAGCCCCCCATAATCGAGACCAAGGATACATTAGCCAGAGGAGCGTGAGGGCTGTTGTACCCTTGTTGCCAGAAATCCTCAATCCTGTCATAGAGCTGGGTGATCTCATAACCAAGAGCCACTGGCGGGACCATATGAGGCGTCGCAAGCGTGAGAATAGCATTTGCCGATCCAGGTAGATAATTGTCCATTGTAAAGATCGTGCGTGCCACGATACCGCCCATACTGTGCCCTACAATTAAAACTGAGGTTGGTCGGGGAATACCAGGCTCCGCGTCATCGTACAGGGACAGGATATGCACAATGGCTTCGTTGACGTATCTAGCCTGATCCAAGAGTAATTGACCATGGAAAGCTGAGAACTCTCCGTTCAAGTCCACTAACAATGAGAATTACGCAATTAGGCTGCATAAACAAAATCTGGAATCTAGCCTCAGGACAACCACCAAAATAAACACCAAAATCCCAATGGATCTTGCGAACCTGTGAAAAAATCTAACGGGCTTGCTCCAGGGCGCGATCCTTTCTCCTTCTCCATGAGATGATATTGCGTCCATGCTTGCTTGGCCAAGGTGCGCACCTGTTTCGCGCTTCCAGCGTTCCCGGGTATGAACAAAGCAGGAGAGCCTCTCAGCTTTATCTACAAGAGAGAGAGAGAGCGAGTCGAATGAGTACAGGGATTTGGCGAAGATCATTGCAAAGAGCCTATCGTCATAGCCGACTCACTTTTGCTGGCTTTGGAACGTTCCAGTCATGGTCGCCAGTTTGAATCAACTGACTGGGCTCAACCGCGGTAAAAGAGGGAGGATACTCATCCAAGTCGTATCGATAGAGTAAAAGCCCATACTTTCCAGCCAAGGGCGTTTTCTCTTGGTCAAGCCCAAGAATCCGGTAATACGCAGGATACATATAACTCATAAGACATCCCTTTGGGTCCATCTGGTGGTTGAAGCTGGAGTGCATGATAAGGACCAAGAGAGTGTAGGATATCACGAACAGCAGCAAAAGTAAAGGCGTGCATCCATAGACAGCTGATAGTGCGTATCTCGGCGTCCTCTGCGCCTCAAGTTTCTGTCGAGAGGGCGTTCCAAGGCCATGAGGTTGAGGATCGCATGGTGCTCGCGGATGGGTCGATTCAGATGCGATCTCCAGAAGCGACGCTGGTTCTTGATGACGAGGTGTATGATGCGTGGCCATTCCAAAGTGATCGAAAGGCACAGAGTGTCACAAACCCTTCACTTCACCCGCAATTGAATTCAGACCCATCGCATAAATTGTTGACATGTTCCTCACACCGAAAATAGAAGATAGATAGGATTGACTTTTAATGACACGGAAAACGGCAAAAGCTACAGTACATTGTGGGGGGGATGTGGGGGAGGGTGAAAAGAGATTGAGCGAGGAAAGAGAGGATATATACAGCCCTTTCGCCGCAAGATTGTTGGGACGGGCATTCTTGGACAAGCGATCGATCTAAATCCAAACACGGTTGTCTACATCGGTGTATCGCTCGCCTTGTAGATCAAAGGGGGGAAAAAAAGTGGAGGAACCGATGTCAGCAGCAGATACTCGGATCAAAAGATTCAAAACAAAATCACCAGAAACCGGGCACATACCATCCCTGAAGCCTTGTACAAAATCGTCCAAATCCTGAGCATCGGTATTGGAGTCCTCGATTTCATCATCGCGGATCTTTTCATCTTTGGCTTTGGCATCAGCATCAGATCGGAGTGGTGGCATAGTCATTGTGGGTATGGTTTCAAGGAAGAGGGTGAAGAAAATGTGCAAAGATGGGTGTGCTGAAGACAAGCAAATGGTTCGAAAAAAGAGGTCTTTCTTGGATTGATGTTGTAGTTGTGGTTGTGGTTGTGGTGGTGAAGATGATGTTGGCTTCCATCAACGCAGCTTTTATACTTGTCGAGCGATGATGTAGTCATAGTAGAAGCCAAAGTTAGACATTCAGCCATTCCATTTCTTTAGAACAATCTGAACTCAATTGTCCTGTCCGTCTTTGTCATTCCTGTTCCTACTGGTCTCCTTACTCCCTTACTCTGTACCCTGCCCTTGGCGATGTCCCGTTTGATGTCCATTCCCGTTGTTGTCTGTTTATTCACTATTATATCCCTTACAGTTGTTTTTGTATGGCTGTCATAGAAAATGGATGCTGCAGCTATTGTTCGTAACACGAACCCTCGCCTCTCTCAATGTTCATTTCTCCTGAATCTTCCTTTGTCCTCGACTCCATTTCCTTCCCCTGCATTTGCGGCACTGTTTGACAGACAGGCCCTTCTCACAATGATGTATGAATGTGCAGCACTGGGGGTTTCCACCAGTAAGGCGCGGTTGCTATTTATGTATTAGTTTCATGACCTGCCGAAGTCTCTGCTGCAGCCATCCTGGCCCTTGACACCCTTGGATCAGAGGAGCTCGCTGCAGAGCGTTACAAGAGACGTTATGCTGGAACTATTGCACTCCGATATGTATGTGTGGGGGAGTCGCTTGCGTTTCATCGGACAGTCCTTAAAGAGTGCTGGTACGCCTCCAAGGTGAGAACAACGGCATAGAAAATCGATCTGTTCTTTTTGGCTGCATTGTAAAGGTGCATAACAATGCTCTCGGTCAGGGTCCATGTTACATCTGAGCCGAGCCTCCGCGTCCCGAACCCATGTCTAATGACGCATCATATCCCGTCCTTGGTCCCGCTCAGAGAACCCTATTTGCTAATAACCGGCAGTCTAGCCTGAGAGAGAAGAAACGATCTCCTTGTAGTAGTAGTAGCGTGAGGCGTAGAAGGCGAAGACAGAGGATAACATGACAGTGCAACAGACCTTTTGTGGAACGGGAATTCGGCCTTTGACAAGAATGACTCCCGCGGGGTCGTCATCACCGAAGCTTGTGTTCGAATTGAGCCCACCCCTGAACCTAGTCGCCTCCTCTGTAGATGATGACAAGGGCTGCAGCAATGTTGGATGATCATCGCGACCCTGTCTCAAAAGCAGGACACCCAGTCGAAAATGCGAAGGAGGAGGCGAACAAAGGGTTATCTAGATGGGACAGGAGAACAATGCGTCTTTCCCGTTTGTTCGCGTCGCACGACAGGCAGGCCGCAGGCATTGCCCGCATTGCATCAGTACTGTTGAGGGGATTCTGGAGAGCCCTAGGTCGACTCTACGGCATTGCAGGTGTTGCGCGTCAATGTTGTGTTCGAGGAAGGGCGAAACGGAAAGGCATGTTGGACATGGGGCATGGCGTGGGTCGGCTAATCCTTGAAACGCCAAAGGTGTCCGCGGCATAAGTGGCAATGCGGATGGCGTTTCTTATGTACAGTCGTGTTACAGCAAAACACGAAGATGTCTCGGGTCATGTTCCTTTTTCATGTTCACTTGCACAGGTCCCGACTCTTGCCTCTTCAGAGCTGATTCAACAAGCTGACATCCGAAATTCGACTGCTTCAGTACGCACTTTAATACAAGTGGTCGCACTTGTTCAAGGCTCACATCGGAGGAATTTTGCTGTCAGTCCGTGCGAGATCGACGATGAGCGGTGGTACAAGGCCTTGTGCGTGAGAAGTGCTGATGAGAAAATGTCATGATGGTCATTCATGAAGTACAGGTAGTGTTCCACTTGATGCTACCACGAAAGATCCTGCGTCCCGAGATGGAGGTGAAAACTGTAGCCGTGTCCAGAAGCCCAAAGCCACAATCGGGAGAGAGGGACTGACATCATGCGAGCTTCTAAGAATACATATAACCGCGAGATGGCAGCCCTCCGTGGGTCGTACCCATGTCTCACCCGGCGATCCCAGAACGGGTCGATCTGTCCCGAGTCCATATTGCTTTGATCGTTGGCAAGGGTTGCCCACCGTATTTCAATCGCTCAAAGTGCTCAGTGCCTCTCGCGCCAATAGTGCTTGGCAGGAAACTTTTTCCCTGTCTGCGGGAGGAGACTCACAGGCTTGGGCTGCATGGTTACTGTCGCTGTGAACGATGGTCGCGCTTGTCAAACCGGCGATCCCACAGCCAATAGAGCGTTTCCTTGAAGCCGAGTCTATTCACAGATCTCAGTGATAATTAGACTTTACACCCGCGATACAGTTGTGGAGATCCCGTACTCGATGCATTGTTCTATTTTAGGTTTGGCTCGAGTGGAGAGACCCCACCCCCGCATGGTTACAGAAATAGGGTGGTGGAGCCCAGCAAGTCTTTGACGTGAACACCAACCATCGCGTCGAATCAAAATGGAAGCGGCCAAGAGAAACAGAGAGAAAGTGCGAAAGGAAGAGGGGAAGCCACAAAGAACCACCGTGAGAGTGCCTGAATGAACAAGAGAGCGATCGGCACTGCTTTCTTATCTAATGCCTCCTTACCAAGGAAGATGTCGAGGGGAAAGAAGAGGGGAAAGAAGAAAGAAGGAGCTTCCTTCACCGGCTTGAAACACGTGAGACTTGCCTGCACACACATGCAGTGACGAATGCGAAAAAGTGGGATGAAAAGGCAGGGGGAGGGATGCAAGCGCACATTCAGGAGGAACCCTTTCCTCACTCTCCCCCCACTTTCCCCCATCCTCAGCTTTTCTTACCGCCTTGTCATTCACATGGACGAGGGTTCCATGTCTGGAGTTCTAGCAAAGCGCACGTCTTCTACGCGCCTCCTCTTGGAAGTTCCAGTGAAGGTCTGCGCACTGGAGTGCCCAAAGGATCGCATCCCAAATTGGACAACATCAAGGTCCAAAGACCATGAGCAGATGATTGCTCCCCCCACTCCTTGCTAGCTTCCCCCTTCGTATTTTCATACACTCTGGACGTCAAGGAAGGGGACGACTGAGAAAGGCATCATGACCTTGTGTGGATACTGGCTGGTGTGCCAAAACCAATCCAAGACCCAACGGTGCCAGCTAGTTCCTTGAGTACGACGTTGTCATTGGCCCCACATATGACGAGTGGTCAGAAGGAGGCTAGCGTCATACATGAACCCCAAAAGATTGGAGAGAGCAAGGATGTGAGAGCGCGCGCGCAGGATTCGTAAGAGTAAATGTCGTAAAGAAAAGGAGAGTTTGGCAGGCTGAAGGAACAGGTGCTGGCAATCCATTGCGCACCTGGCCCTGAGACCCACAGGTTGACCTTGTTGTGTTTTGCTGGGGAGGGAGAGGCCTTAGGGCTACGATTCTGATGTTATGTATGTGAGGGACGGTTCCCTGCAGCCATTGGAGAGGTCGAGCAGTTGAGCTCACTCGCTTCAATTAACTTTGCCCTGTCGCCACAAGTCACAGGGCCTCTGGGTGGCCAATCGCAGGCTGGAAGGACGGTGGACTCGTGGATGAGTGCATCCGGCGCTCGAATGGTTACATGTGCGTCGACCAAGTGACAGGCACCAGAACAATAGCCTCGGACCTCCTCGGACCGGTCAGTATTTAAAGCCTTTGCCCTTGGTCCACTTCCTCATCACTCTCTTCTCCTCTCATTCTCATTGCAACCCTTTCCAGATTCATCGCTATTGTATCCTTGTCGTTTCCACCTTCCCTCTCACTCCTACCCTTTACCACACAAGTTCGATCGATCAAAGGGGCCCTACGATGAAGATCTCAAAGACAACATCTTACTCTCTGGTCGCTGCCGTGCTCGTTGTCGCCGGCGTCGCTGGTCACCGAACCTCTGTTCAGCCTTTCGGTCCTGAACTCTCTCACAAGGAATACAAGACACCACCCTCGTTCTCGTCTCCGTCCTACTGGGGTGACGATATAGACCACTTCTTCAGGGGTTCTGCTGCCGATCCAAAGAGAGTGGCCCTGGACTTTGTGGAGCAAAAGTTGACTGATTCGGACTACATTGTCAAGAACGCCTACACCTCCAAGCACAACGGTGTCACCCATGTCTACCTGCGTCAGCGTATTGACGGTCTCGAAGTCATCAACGGCGATATTAACGTCAACGTCGACGAGTACGGCAACGTGATCTCGTACGGCAACTCGTTCTACAAGGGCGGTAGCAAGAAGGAATCGCTCACGATCAAGGAGTGGATCGAGAAGGGAAAAGATGCCTTCCAGGAACACAGTCGTCAGTTGTCTTTTGGAGGATGGAGACGTCGTCCTCAGGTAAGCACCTTTATTTCATCGCTTTTTTTTTTTGCGGGATTGTGGGATCAAGCATGCGAGCGTGCTTGCGCATGCACGCCCTTGCATGTTTTTTGGGGACGTTAAGCACGACATGTTCTGTGCGCAATCCCTCATTTCCGAACGAGACACCTGACTGCTCTCTATCTAATCATCCTACGTAGGTGGATTTCGAGGCCCCTGAACCCAAGGGAAAACTTTCGCCCCAGGATGCGCTCTTGTCCTTTGCACGCCACCTCAATATGGAGATTGCCCGTCCTGAGGACATGGATATTGTCGCAACCAGCTCTCTTCATTCCGACAAGGTCCAGGTCGTCATGACCAACTGCCCTCTTACCAAGGACGGCAAGGTTCCCGTTGCTCAAGCTTACATTCAGAATGGGGATGGTGAACTCGAGCTCGTCTATGATTTTGAGGTTGAGATGAAGGACACGGACAACTGGTTCCATGCCCAGGTCAGCGCCGAGACTGGCAAAGTCGTACAGCTGGTTGACTGGGTCGCCGATGCAAGCTATAACGTCTACCCCATGGGAGTCAATGATCCTGAAGATGGCCATCGCAAGCTTGTCAAGGATCCTCACCACTTGCCAGCCTCGCCTCTTGGCTGGAACCGTCAAGGCCGTAACAAGAACTTTACCACCACAATTGGTAACAATGTTTATGCTGGTGAGAACCGAAGGAATGGCAATGACTGGGAGAACAACCCCAAGCCTGAAGGAACCATTGATGAGGATGGAGAACTGGTCTTTGATTTCAAGGTCGACCTGGATCAAGATCCTTCAACCTACATCGATGCCACTGTAACGAACCTGTTCTACTGGAACAACCAAGTCCATGATGTTTTCTATCACTTTGGTTTTGATGAGGAGTCTGGAAACTTTCAAGAAAACAACTTTGGACGCGGTGGTCTGGAGGAGGATGCAGTTATTGCCAATGCTCAAGATGGCTCTGGATACAACAACGCCAACTTTGCTACACCTCCCGATGGCAGACACGGCAAGATGCGTATGTATCTCTGGGACGTGACTGAGGTGCTACGAGATGGCGATCTTGAGAGCGGAATCATCATTCACGAGTACGCGCACGGTATATCGACTCGCTTGACGGGTGGCCCTGCCAACTCTGGCTGTCTCGGATGGGGTGAGGCGGGTGGAATGGGCGAGGGCTGGGGCGATTTCTTTGCCACAATGTTCCGCCAGAAGCCACATCACGACTTTTACTCAGAATTCCCCATGGGAGCGTACGCCAATGGCGGCAAGGGTATCCGTCGTTTCCCTTACTCGACATCGCTTCAGACCAACCCCGAGACGTTCAAGATCATGGACGGTCCTGCGTACTTTGGTGTTCACGCCAAGGGCGAGGTCTGGGCTCAAATGCTATTTGAGGTCTACCAGAACCTGCACTTGCGCCTGCCCTTCACGGAGAACTGGTACACAAATGACAAGACACACTATGCCAATACGCTCGTGCTGCAGCTCGTGGTAGATGGTCTCAAGTTGCAGCCCTGTTCACCCACGTTCATCCAAGCTCGTGATGCCATCCTTCAGGCAGAGAAGATCCTGACCAAGGGCAAGTTCCGCTGTGACATCTGGAGAGCTTTTGCTAAACGTGGATTGGGTCCCAAGGCCAAGGTTGTCGGTGGCAACTCACCTTTCGGATCCGTTCGTACCGAGAGCTTTGACGTGCCCAAGGCCTGCTCTCGTGGCGCGTAAAGAGGGGTTCACAATGCCCTTCCTTTGCTTTCAATGCTGTACCATGATTGATCCCGAGCTGGTTTGGGGATGTATGTAGTTTATTATTGACCTTTGTGTAGTTCTTTTCACGGATAAAAAGCCGGGGGACTTGTAGTCCTGTAGCTCAATTTCGATGCCATCGACCGCAGCCATGTGGAAATGTTTCAATCAGGTCGTTGCACAAGGCTCGTTCAGCATGAAGTTCCCGTTTTTTAGACCCTCTGATGCCGCCAACGCTTACTACAGCTTGGGCGGTAAGTATGGCCGGATGTGAGTGAAGGTGAGAGTGCCTAGGCCAGACCATCGTGGGTTGAACCCTTGGAGACCAGCGTTGTGATATTGGTGTGTATGACGTATCTGTTGCGTTCGCTGGATGAAGGAGCCATGGTGTCTGCGATCCTTTCATTTCCCCTTGGGCTCCTGACAAACAATTGCATTTGCGGATAACTGATGTGGGCATGTGGGGATGGTGTTTGCTTCTTTGCCCCAGCCTTCCTGTCCCCCGTTGGTCTATGAAGGGGACAGAGAACTGTTGTCATGTTCCGTCCACCGCCCAAACTCTTTGTGCATTGTTCGATCGGTGGGGACAAAATAAAATTCTCCCGTTTCTCTTCTTTCCCTTGTTCATTTTCTTCTCACTCCCGTACCCTTTCTTCTTCTTCCTTCGTGTCCAGTGGCACCTTTCTCGCCTCCATCTGGCTTGAGAATCCCTGTACGACCAGAACCCTCTCTGTGGTGGAGAGTATCCATCGTGCACCGTAGCACATTGTTCCTTGATCGTTTCGCTTGCTCATCTGAATTCTCATTCCTTCTCTCAGACTCTCCTCAACTCCATAGTCCTTTCCAACCCTCACTCCAATATGCCTCGGAAGCCAGGCACGACGGTCTTTGTTCGGAGCAAGTGGCCGATGATGCTCCGTTGGAAGGGAACGGTCGTCATCAAAATTTGGTGGCAAATTCTCTTGATGGGCGTCTATTCTCTCGGGGTCCTCATGATCCGCGACCATACGGACTGGAAGATGAACTACTCGCTGGTAAGGATGTGCAGAGTCATGTCATAGCTGGGGATCTCGCACCTGTCTTCAGTCAATGTGGAAACTCTTTGCCAGTAGCCACACAGTGTTCTGTTCCTGAATGTCTAAGCATGTCCACCCTCGCACACATCCTCATTAGTCCTTGGTTTCCGTGATGGGAATGGTTGTCTCCCTGCTCCTGGTCTTCCGCACCAACACCGGTAAGTAACCCTTTCACTCTTTTGGCGACCATTCGAGTGGCAGATTGAACCACCTGTCTGCGAGATTGCGATTTAATGGTCAAATGTACATTCTGCGATGTGACCCATCCCGTCCTCCCTGGGCCCCTTGTTGTCCCAATTTAACGCAAATACCGATTGTGTGTATAACCGTAGCTTATGACCGTTACTGGGAGGGTCGTCGTCTCTGGTCACAGATGACTCTCTGCATCCGTAACCTGACTCGCTCTATCTGGGTCTGCGTTGCCGAGACTGAGACTCGCGATCTGCTTGAAAAAAAGTCGGCTATCAACCTGCTGGTCGCCTTTGCATATGCCACAAAGCACTATCTGCGCGAGGAGTACGGCTACAACTACGAGGATATGGTTGGTCTCCTGACCCACATCCCCAAATACTCGATTCCCATCTCGACTCAGCAATTGGATTGGCGCGACGACCTCCCTACCCCACACAACACTGTTAAACATGATGGTCGGGTCTATCACCTATCCGAGGCAACCCCACAACCAAACAATGACCCGAAGGTGAAGAACCGCATCCGCAAACAACAAGTCCATAAACAGGCTCTTGCTTATGATTTCCACGCGCCCACCAACATCCCTGTGGAGATTTCTTATTATATTGCAAGCTACATCAAGAGCTGCAGCAACAAGGCCAGAGTTGATGCTTCTACGCTGACCGTGATGAACAATGCCCTGGTCTCGATGATGGACTGTCTGACTGGTTTCGAGCGTATCCTGCGTACGCCTATCCCTTTGGCCTACTCGATCCACTTGCATCATGGCACATGGATTTACCTCCTTTCACTGCCTTTCCAGCTGGTCGCGAACCTGGGTCCGCTCATGATTCCTGCTGTCATGTTGGCGTCATTCACACTGTTGGGAATCCTGGGTATCGGTTTTGAGATTGAGAATCCATTCAACGACGACTACAATGACTTGCCATTGGATGACTTTTGCAAGGTTATTCAGGCCGAGGTGACTGAAATGATCGCGCACCGTGCACCAGTCCCTTCGGACTGGGTTTTCACGGACACCAATTTCCCACTGTCGGGCATCAAGCGTTCAGCCAAGGAGCTCTCCGCAATGACACTGGAGCAGGTCCACGAGCTGATGAAGGCTGATCACATCATCCATCACAACATCGACTACTCTCGCCCAGTCCAAGGCAACAACAACGGAGCGCAACTGATCGGTGACCCTGAACAGGAGGGTACCTCCAGTGTCGTCGTTGTTGAAGGCCACCCTCCGCCTCCTCAACACATTGCAGAACCTCATGGACCTCGATATGAATTTCAATACGACAGGGATCCTCGCGCCCCCCAATATGGCGTAGATCCTGTGGATGTGCCAACAGGATCCGAGAAAAAGGCGGCAGCCTAAGAGGGTTGGCGATCATCGTTTTCTTCACGGCCTCCTATGGCTAAAAAATACACAGCAAAAATACATACAATATACCATTTGTGCATCGACCCTGTAAAGAGGCACCGTATGTGTAGACGTTTTTTGATACCAAAAGTCTGCACAGCACATGTCAACAAAACAAAAATGGCTGCTGTCGTTGCACAAGAGCGAGCGTGATGCTCAAAAAGCCGCTACGACTTTGTCGTTCTGCCGCCGCCATACACCCCTCTTGGTCTCGGCCGTAACAATGGATGGCCCCGATGATCATGAGAAAAAAAAAAAGAAGCCTAAAAGGTTGTTGGTTAGCGTTCAACACATGCTAACCATAATGCATAAAATTTACTTGGCCCGTCGCCCAAATGCCTCATCCATCCAGTGGCAGTCCTGGGAGTCTGCAGGCGAGATTCATGAGAGTGATTGGATAGGACTGTGGGGATGCTGAAGTTCATTGGCAGAGAGACCCCGCACCGAGCTCTGTGAATAG
>Ga0247824_10000742_pt1 | contig 16902 bp, 13 predicted proteins | sample 13C_PalmiticAcid_FD_194412 | JGI IMG/M metagenome (GOLD analysis project Ga0247824, IMG submission 194412) | Soil microbial communities from agricultural site in Penn Yan, New York, United States - 13C_PalmiticAcid_Day48 | ecosystem: Environmental > Terrestrial > Soil > Agricultural land... | reverse complement strand
GGTGGAAGGTGAGGGCGGCGCGCGGGGTGGTGAAGGAGGTCTGGGTGTAGGCTTGCATTGTTGCTGGGAGGACAGGGGAGGGGGACTTTGGTGGTTGGGCCATTTTTGCGTTGATTCTTGTTGTATTTTGCGTTGAGTGATAGTTGGGTGGTGTTCTCGGTTGGAAGTAGATGACGGAAAGTGAGAATTGGGTGTTTTGGTGGATGGACGGGGTTGGGTTGCAAGGTGAGTTTGTGATGTTGGTGGCAAGTTGAGAGGAGGAGGTTGAGTTTAAGTGTGAGATGAAACAACGGGGAAAGTGGATGAAACCGGGCAAGGACCCACCACACGCGGCCCGTTCCGTCGGATTTCCGACCGGGGGATCACATGCTCAAGGCCGACCGGATAGCGAGACAGAGCGGAAAACAGCAAATGAGAGACATCACACAGTACATGGTAGCCAAAATACAATACTCTACAGACTTGCACAGCCAAACTGACTCCAGGACCGGGTATGCCCAGGGATATTCCAAACCAAGCCAACGCCGCCACCCAACCATCCATCCCAGAACACCAAAACAGCAACACCACCCTTAATAAATCACCGAGCCAACCCCTTGCCCTTGCCCGCCGGCTTCGCAATCGTCGGCGTAGTCAGCTCGTCCCGCGTCTCCGAGCCCGCGCCGGCGCCCTCCCTGACGGGCACCAGCTCCCACCGCGTCAGCGGGTTGTTCATGCCGACCCACAGATCCGTCGGCAGGAACTCGCCGACCTCCTGCCGAAAGTGCTCGCGCTGCTTCCTGTCGGCCTCGACGAGGTTGTCCACATTCTCCCTGGCCTTGCGCAGCGTCGCCTGGATCTTGTCCTCGGCCGCGCGCCGCCTCTCCACCTCCAGCAACAAACTGCCGTAGGCGCTCGCGTAGCCCTCGTAGAACCGCCGCAGCCCGTCCATCTCGTCGAGCTTGCCGAGGATGACCTCCTTCTCGTCCACCCAGCGCTGCTCAAACTCGTGCTCCGCGGCGACGTAGCCCGGCAGGCGCGCGCCGATCTCCTCGAGCGCGCGGAACGCCACGAGCGTCGCGGAGTTGGCGTCGCGGATGCGGTCGGCCTGCTCCTTGAGGGCGCCGAATTCCTGCTCCATCTGCTGCAGCACGGCCTGGATCTCGGCCACGACCTCGTCCACCTCGGGCGCGTCCTCGAGCACCACCTGCACAATCTCGGCGAGTTCCTGCGGGTCCATGGGCTCGAGGTCCGGCAGGTCCGACTCGTGCTCGGTGATGACGCCCGAGATGGACACGGGGTCGCCGTCGTCGGTGGCCTCGGCGGCGCGGCGGCGGGCGAGGGCGGCGCCGCCTTCGGTCGCGCGCACGGCCTTGACGCACATATCGAAGTGGGTCGTGAGCGAGGTCAGGTGCTGGGCCATGTCGTGCGAGTGCTCGGCGAGCGACGCGAGCAGGTGCGGGATCGGCTGGTAGGCTGAGGACGAGGGCGAGTCGGATGCGGGCGCCGCGGGCAGGGTCTCGTTGAGCAGGCGGAGGTCGTGGTCGAAGCGGAGGAGGTCGCCGTCGAAGGATGTCTGGGCGGCCTGTCATGCGCGTGAGCGTGTGTTGCAGACCAAAAGGTTCGGGAATGGCTTACCTGCAAGTCCCCAATGCTCGCCTTCAGAGCATTGTGCATCGCGTCGACGCTGTTCTCGTCGACAAAGTCCATCAGGCACTTGTCGGGCTCCCCTGGCGGACGGAACACGCGCTCTACACGCGTCTCCCGCAGCATCCGCATCGTCTTCTCGAGCTTCTCGTTGGCGGCATCCAGGGTACGCGGGAGCTGCTTGAATTCGCGGCGGGCCTTGTCGTAGGTGCGCTCCATGCCGCGGCGGAGCATGCGTAGCACCTGCACCTCCTCCCCGATGACCCAATGAAGGAAGCCTGTCTGGGCGCTTTGGATAACCGAGTCCTCGTGCATCTGGCGGGCGTGGGTGGCCAGGTCGTTGGCTCGCAGGACCAGTGCCATGGACGAGAGCGACTGCTTGGCGGCGAGGAGATGGCGGACCAAAACCTCGACGGGGACATCGGCGGCATCGAAGCCGGGCGAGGCGGGATCATGATACGAGGTTGGTCGAGAGCGTGGCTCAGCCAACGAGGCTGGTCGGGACGTGGCCATCTTCGTTCGAGATGTTCGAGAGGTTGAGGACGACGGGGACAAAGCGGGAGCCTGGGAGGCTGAAAGTCGAGAACGGAAAGTCGGGATGCGCCAGCGCTGATAGGAGAGCGCAGGCCGTTACGGCATGTTGCTGGCAGACTAAAAGATAAAGAAAGGATGCGGGTGGGTGGAATCGATGCAAATTGGTGGCCGAAGCGACTGTTGAAGTCGCAAACCAGGCCAAGCTGCGCTGGAGACTGCGTGACGCGGTTGGTTCCAGGCGAGCCAGGCTGTTGATCGCCCTGGTTGACAGGGATGGCTCCACTGAGCCAGAGCACACCCCCACAGCCCCACTTGAGCTTGAGCAGGGGCCACTCGCCCTATTTCATGCAGCTGTTTATAGGTTCCATGTTCAACTTGCGCCCTTGCCCATGAAAGTTCTGTGTCTGCTGAGCAGAGACCGGAACGGGAAGCTGTTGGATTGACTACCTAGGCACACTACTATCTAGCTTCGCCCAGTTGTAGGGCGCCCGTTCTTTCGGTCTTATGCCCAAGGCAGCATGATTTTCACATCGTCTTCTGCACGAACGCGCTTTCGAGATAGCCCTCCTGCGTGAACTTCGAGTGAAGCACGCACAAACTGCAGTCCTGGACTCGTGCTGGCGCAAATACGAAGCATTCCATGCCAGGTTGGTCACTGGTTCAGTGGTTTCCTAGCCTATTTGTGTTGGTTCTGGGCACTCCTCCTCGTCGCCATGGCCCTTTCCCTTGCGACTCATCCTTCTCGATACCCGCTACCTCAGCTCAAAACACCGGACCATGTGATACATCAACTAAAGGCGGCGGTTGCGGCCGACGACATGGTTGCTTTCCGGGAGCTACTTGCCGCGCCGCAAACCGACGCCAAAGAGCTGTCTTGCATCATGAAAGAAGCCTTGGCGCGAGACCATGCCGTCGCCGCATCCGAGCTTATACGCCACGGCAGAAACGTTGGTTATTCTGACGGTCAGGCCGCCATCGCCGCCCGCGCCAAAAACTGTCTCACCGTGTTCCTCGACTCGGGCTGGGACCTCAACGAGGCGCGCAGCCACGCCACGCCCTCGGTGCTGAGGTATGTGCCAGGCTGCTATTTGCTGGACAGCTTTCGGTTTTTTTGGAACCCCCCCGGCACGTTCTCGAATCCCACTTCTCCGATATATTCTCGGCTATACCTTACTATTCTCGCGAAATGGAAACCCGGAAACGGGTTTTGTCACAGGTTAATTATTGAGGTGCCAAGGGGCTTCGCAGGGCAAAAGGATGCCCTTTTGCTCGTGTGACAGATTTACCTGGCCTTCCCGTCCTTCCAGCTGAACTTTTTTTTTGAGCGGCACACGCCGCTGTGCAAAGCGGCGGCGATCGGGAATGTCGAGGCGGTACGGCTCTTGCTGGGGCGCGGTGCGGATCCCGGCCTTCAGAATTCCAAGGGCCGGACGCCCCTCGAGTGTGCCGAGCGGGCGGGACACAAGGAGATTGCCGAGATGCTGGCACAGTGGCCTCGCACGAGTACTGTTGGGAAACACCTGCCAAAGACACCGCTGCTGATCGAGCGTCATGAAGTGTGGGTCAAGACCGAAAACCTGGCACGACACGGCACCGTCGTGATAGTGGGCGATAGCCGCTTCGCTGGGTTTGCTGCAGATGACCCGCGTGGTCGCCGGCCCCCCGCAACAAGTGGTGCTGGCGTGGACTCTGAGCAGACGAAGGAATCATCTGGGGATACATCTGGCCTTGTAACAGGGGTCCAGGATACAGAAATGGTGGGCAATGACAGAGTCGCTGGGGCGGTGGCGGATGGCCCGGGCAGTGGCCCGCCCGCAACAAGTGATGATGGCGTGGAATCTGAACGTGCGAAGGTGTTGCCGAAGGAAGACCAGGTGGGTGGGAGCCCGGGATGTTTCGGTTGGATGGACCGATGGAAACGGAAGAGGCGGACTGGCAAGCCGATGGGTACGACAGCATGATAGCTCTATGACAGTAAGATTCGCGAATATATTCTCAGTCTCCTTCAACACCTTACATTAGAGTGTGAGATGGTGTTGTTCATTGCTGAATTGTAACCGCGAAGGCGAAAGCCGCCACTGCACAAGGTATTGTAAGAACAAGATGAGAGCTGATGGGCCTTCTTTGAGACGACACCTTTCCGTGATTTTTTTCTTCTCTTGAATTGCGGCCACTGTACAAGAAGGCGGTAACGTACACATGCAAACCCCAGGGCTCGTCTTCACCTCTTCACCCCTGCACCTTATCCCGACTCAGCAGCTCAATGTCGTCAATATAAAACGTATCCCTCCCCTCCACAGCTCCGAGATTACGCCCGACGTTGCAGTAGTAGGTGAGCGTGAGGGTCGCCCACGTCGCAATGGCCTGGAAGTCGACCGTGATCTGCTGCCACTGACCCACGGGGTACCAACGGAAGGCGACGCCGCCCTCGGTGTAACCGTAGTTCTCGACGGTGGGCACGATATTGTACACCACGCCGCAATCGGGGCCGCTCGACAACGGGTTTTCGTGGTCGATCCAAAAGGAGAACGTGTAGTTGGCGCCGGGGATCACGTCCACGTCGCGCGACAGGGCCGAGTTGTGCGCCGCGTTGTTGAGGTGCACCGCGCGGAGCGCGTACTTGCCGCTGTGCACGTGCGCCGTGCTGAGCTCGTCCGTGTCGTACGGCAAAAAGTTGTCGACGGGGTTCCAGCCGTCCTTGGTGCCCGTCTCGAACCCGCCGTTGGGGACCACCGCGTCCGCCGGGGCCGGCGTGGGGGCCGGCGCGGGCGGGGTCGTGGCGGGCTCCTGGCCGACCGTGTACGTGGCCGTCGCGCACTCGCTGGAGGAGGAGCACGTCAGGCCCGCCGTCTCGATGCACGAGTAGAAGCTGGTGCCCTGCTCGGGGGTGTCAAAGCTGGGGGGCACGCAGCTTTCCACCTGCGTCGGGATCGGCCAGCCCAGGTACATGGTGCAGATGTCGTACAAGAGGCTATACTCCCACCAGTCCGCGGCGCTGCTGGTCAGGCTGTGGCATTCGTTCGGCAGGGCGCCCCAGCACCTGGTCTGGCCCGGCACTATGGTCGGGCTGCCGCAGCTGGTGACGGTGGTGAGCTGGGCGGGGGTCGTGATGGTGGACGTCTCGTCGGCCACGGTGGAGGTGGGCGGCGCAAAGGTGGTCGACGGGACGCCCCCGGTCGAGGAAGTCTCCGTCGAGGTGAGCGCAGGGGATGTAATTTCGGGAACAGCGGTCGATTCGACGGGCGACGAGGTGGCCTCCAGAGTTTCGGTGGATTCAGGGGCCGCCGACGTCGTCTCAGCAGCCTCGGTCGATTCAGGGACCACTGAAGTGGTCGACTCGGGGCCAGCCTCTGTCGATTCGGCGACCGCGGACGTGGTCGCCTCAGCAACCTCTGTCGATTCAGGGGCCAGCGAGGTAGTCGTCTCAGGGGCAACCTCCGTCTCGGTCGGCTCCGGGATCACCGACGTGGACTCGGGAATCGCAGTCGTCGAGGAAGGGGTGGTCCAGGGGTTGATGGCGTAGAGGTTCAAACGGTTGGCACCGCCGCACCACTGCTCGGCGTTGCCCGCGCAGAGTTGGCTGCAGTCCACCTCGTCCGCCGCTTGGCCTGCGAGCTCGTTGCCGCAGTAGCACTCGGTCGAGTACTCGAGGCCAAAGAAGGCATACCCCTCGCAGAAGGCAGCGCAGATCTCGACAGTCATCTCGGCCCTGACCTCGGACTGGCCCGAAAGGGAACGCTCGCCGACCGAGTCGGTCCAGCACGACTGGTACTTGAAGGCGCCCGCGGTCGCCGGGCTGGACGGCGCGCGAGGGGTCGTGTTCTTGTACACGGTCAGGCGGTTGGCATCACCGCAAATGAGCGAGTCGTCACCAGGGCAGTGCATCGTGCACTCGGTCTCGGGGGCCTTGACAGCCGAAGCATCCAATTCGGCACCGCAGAAGCACTGGATGCCGTATTCAACACCAAAGTACGCATATCCAGAGCAAATGGCAGCACATGACGCGAGGGTCATGTCGGGGCTGGAAATGGTGTCGCCGGACAGAACGCGGAGGGCGATGGAATCAGTGTAGCAGCCGTCATAAACAAAGTTGCCCACGGCAGCTGGGTTGGTAGGGTCAACAACGGGCGGTGTCGTCGTACCGACGGGTCCGTACACGCTGAGACGCATGCCGGCGCCACACATCTCGGTGGCATCGCCCGAGCAGGCCATGTTGCAGTCCGAGGCAGGGGCCGCCTCGGTGGGAGCCGAGTTGCCACAGTAGCACTCCCGGCTCCATTGAGTACCAAAGTAGGCGTAGCCCTCGCAGTTGGCGGCGCACCTGGCAGCCGTCATGTCGTCCTCGGAGATGATGCGGTCGGGGAGGGCCCGCACGCCGCCGTCGACGAAGCAGCCGAGATACGGGACACCGACATCAGGGACGACTGGCGGCGCCGGGGGAGTGTAGGCGTCGTTGACGTAGATCTCGATGCGTGACCCAGCGCCACAGGTCTGGGTGGCGTCGCCAGGGCAGGAGAAGCTGCACTCGGCATCGGGAGCAGGCAGGGAGCCGGCGGCACGCTCGTTGCCGCAGTAGCATTCGCGGCCGTACTCGATGCCAAAGAAGTGGTACGCCGAGCAGTACTCGGCGCACATGTCGACGGTCATGGTGTCATCGCCCTTGAAGTCGGCAGACAGGGCGCGATGCCCAGCGTCGGTGTCGGTGAAGCAGCCCGAACGAGTGAAGGCCGCCCGCGCCGAGACGGGGACTGGGCGTCTGCTCGGCAGCGCGGCGGCGGTCGAGAAGAGGCCCGAAAGGAGTGGCGCGGCCAGGAGGCCAAACGAGAGGGACGGCATGGCAACGACGGGCCTGTGCCGAGGAGTCGCAGGATTGCGTGTGTCGAGGGTGGGCGAGTGAGGGACGGCTCAGAGAAATCCCCCATCACCAGCACCCGGGGAGGACTCGTGTTATAGCTGAGTGTAAACAAAACAGGCCACGCCACCCCGTGGCCTTGGTCCTCGCCCAGGCTCCATTCCGGGTTTCCCGAAAAATGCTTTCAGCTCGTTTGCGTTGATGATTTGCCTGGGGTATCGCATGTTGCCTGCCGTCGCGAGAGGCCAAATTCCGAAAACGAAATCTCTTTTTCAATAATGTTGATACCAAGGCGACTAGAATCCCCACCCTGCGGACCCGAGAGCATGGGACCCCTCGGGGGTTGACAGGGACTTTGCGTTAGTAACCGTAGTCCGGGCCTGGAATCCTGGCTGAATTGCTGCTGGTGTTCCGTGTTTGGTAATTTCGCAAAGACCAGCGGAACACCAGCGGCGCACAGACCCGTCTCGACTGAAGACGGGAAAGTCACTGCTGGGAGGCAAATCATGGCCCCCAAATGTCGCCCGCATGGGCCACGCCAGAGCATTGGGATTCTCGAGCCTGCATTTGGCAAGAGGCGGACGTCAGAATTGCTCACGATGAGCCACCACGGACCAACAGACTCACAGACTCGGCACCAGGGGCTTGCGGGTGCATGATCAGCGCATCACCATCAACATGCATCTCGAGGGTATTTCTAGTCTTGCATCCTGTGATTCCTTTTTTTTTTCATCCATCTTTTTCTTCAGCATTTACTTAGCCCCAATCAGTTCAAGGTCAACTTCACCCTTGTCCCATCACAGCACTCCCACAGCGAGAGTGCCCCACCAATTAACAGTCCTACCCCGCGAAGCGATAAGATAAAGGCGGCACCCCACCAAAAATTCAAGATGCCGCTGAGATTCACCCCCAACCGGTCGTCCCACGACAAAGCCCTCCTCAAGTCCGAGCTGGAGCATCGCCGCCGACTTGCGTACGAAGGTCTCGTTAGCCCGCTGCACCCCCCACCCTCGAGACTCTACGGCTGGCACACCACCATGGCAGCCCCAGCCCCAGCCCCGACCGCACCAGCCGACGCTGCCCCGCTCGACCCCGACTACCTGTTCGAGGACGAGGAGGATGACAACGACCTCGAAGATGTCTTCAACTCGGACGACGAGACAGAGGACCACACAGCGGCTGACTCTCCCGGCGAACCCAAGGCCTACAACCGGCAACGCCAGCTCCAGGGCGGCGCGGCGCAAAATGTCCACAAGCCGACGGCAAACACGTTTGCGAGCATCGACGACCAGGTCGCCGAGCTGTCCAAGCACGCCGCCAAGATCCGCCTCGACAATGTCAAGCAGACCCAGGACCGCGAGAAGGACAAGGCCGACCGCGCCACCGCCGAGCTGGTGCTGGACCAGCGTACCCGCATGATCCTGCTGCAGATGATCAACCGCGGCGTCGTCAGCGAGATCCACGGCGCTATCAGCACTGGCAAGGAAGCCAACGTCTACGGCGCTGTCTCGTACCCCGACAACGGCAGCGAGCCCGTCCAGCGCGCCATCAAGATCTACAAGACGGCCATCCTGGTCTTCAAGGACCGCGAGCGCTACATCACCGGCGAGCACCGCTTCAAGGCCGGCGCCGACAAGGGCAACAACCGCAAGATGGTCAAGCTCTGGGCCGAGAAGGAGTTCCGCAACCTCCGCCGTCTGCACGCCGCCGGCATCGCCTGCCCCGAGCCGCTCATGCTCAAGCTCCACGTGCTGGTCATGGAGTTCCTGGGCGACAAGCGCGGCTACGCCTACCCACGCCTGCGTGATGCCCGCTTCGAAGGCGATGACATTGACGAGCAGTGGCGCCATCTCTACATTCAGCTCCTCGGCATCATGCGTCGCCTCTACCAGGTGTGCCGTCTCGTGCACGCCGATCTGAGCGAGTACAACATCCTCTACAACAACAAGCAGCTCTACATCATCGACGTGTCGCAGTCGGTCGAGCACGACCACCCGCGCGCCCTCGAGTTCCTGCGCATGGACATCAAGAACGTCGGCGACTTCTTCCGCCGCCAGGGCGTCGACACTCTGCAGGACCGCACCATCTTCAACTTCATCACCGCCCCCGAGGGCCCCGTCGACGAGCCCGACCTGTCCAAGGCGATCGAGCACCTGTACGAGATCCGCCCCACAGTGGCCGAGACCGACGAGGCCGTTGCCCAGCTCGAGGTCGACAACGAGGTTTTCCGCAACCAGTACATCCCCCGGACGCTAGACGAGGTCTACGAGCTGGAGAAGGAGACCGACAAGAAGGTGGACGACTCCATGTACAAGCACATGTTGGCGGAAGAGGAGGGCGAGGCCGCGGAGGGGACTGACGACGGGGGTTCCGAGAGCTCCGAGGGGAGCAGCGACGAGGACGAGAGCCGCTTCGAGAAGGGCCGGCCGAGAGGAAAGAAGCACGAGGATAAGGACGAGAAGAAGATGCACAAGCAGGCCGTCAAGGAGGCGAAGCGGGAGAAGAGAAAGGAGAAGATTCCAAAGTCGGTCAAGAAGAGGCTGGTGGCGACTACGACGAGAAAGAAGAAATAGGGGAGAACATCATGCGTTTGTCGAGCGAGATGAGAACGGCAGAGCACTACCGGATGATGAGAGCTGAACACTGCTCGGGATGCTCGTGGTTGCGAAGCGTTTTGCCCTGGCGAAACCTCTAACCATGGCATCCCAATGAGCAGGTCTGAGCGCCCTCAAAAGGGCGCTGTGACGACCAAAGAGAGCACTGACGGTTGCCGCCCCGGGATCATGACTGGAGAAACACTGCTAAACACAGCATTGCTAAGATGGACTGCAGAGTATTCGGTTCTGCAGATGATTGGTTCATGACTACAGAGTGTTCTGTACAGTCTTCTGTGTTTTGGATTGCAATGTCTGGACTTGAGCTCGGAAAAGAGCTGGAGAAAGATATTCACAGACGTGCAAGTTCATTACTCGGTAGGAATACTATCTCCAGACCCGAAACCCATCTTTGGTGATCAGCTCATTTTGGTTGCCCACATGATGTTACCTATTCCGTTTCCGAACCCAAAGCGACGAGGTCAAGGGCAGGCTTCAACTCTGCCCTTCTTTGGTTCCATGGTGGTGGTCTACGACCGTACTGCTTTTCCTAGCTCCAACAATACCTTCCCCAGCAGAACGTGCGTCATGCCCTCCTCCTCCATATACCATGGCCCAAAAACGACCCGAAACTGATTCGATAACGTTCTCCTAACAACCAACCGACTGTGAGGACTTGCCGTTTGACTTGCAAACCGGCCACCATCTGATCTCTAATTGGGCCATCCATCCGAGAAGCCATCACCCAGTTTTCCAACGAGTCTTCTAGCGCGTATCCTCTATCCACCGCCTCAACGCAAAATTTCTCCGTATCACTTCATTCATGCTGTCCCCGACAGCAGGCAGCGGAGGACCCGAAAACCCGGGCAAAGCCAAATCCGCATACGCCTCCCGCCACGCCTCCATCTCCTTCTCGCCCATCTCCTCCAGGGTAAACGACATACCACCTCGGCCCAGCCCCAGCCCATCATCAACCGCCTTCAAAACCACCACCCTCGCCCCAGGATTCTCAATCGACCCGACCAACGCCGTCCAGACCAGCCGCGAGTCGTTGACGCGTTCCCAGTCTCGCACGTCACACACGAGGCCGGCGTACAGAGCCTGCTGGTCCTCGCGCCCGAAGAGCGCGGCGCTCACGCGCGGCCAGAGGTGGTGGTTGAGATGGGGGAAGGCGATGCGCGTCGCCTTGTCCGAGGGCTCGGTCAAGGGTTCTTGCCGGTGGCCGAACAACCGGGTTGCCCAGGGGGTGGAGCGGGGTGTGGAGTTGGTTAGGTTGAGGGTTTGGATTGTGTTGGGGTTGAAATTTTGGATGAGGAGGGAGAAGGGAATGATGATGGCCACGTGGATGTGGTGCGGTGTAATAAGGTTGAGCGGGAGGGGGATGGACGCGGGCGCGATGATGGATAGCGGGAGGTCGGGCACCTCGCTGGCAGACTTCTCACGCTGATTAAACATGATTGATTGTGATGCTAAGTTGATGCGGCAGCGGATTGGCAAGTCAGAGGGTCTTCAGTGTGAAAGTGCGGTTGATGGGAGAACGAAACAGGCCACTCTGGCTGTTTCAAAGACGGCCAACCAAACCCCCAAAAAGTGACTGGCCATGCATGCTTGCATGCGCATGGATGGCTTGCTGCCTGGGCACTGCTACCTAGGTAGGTGCCTAGGTAGGTACCGAATGGTGATTGCGTTCCAGTGTAAATGCAGCCCAACACAACCAACTCCCTACCTCACCCTTCTCTGGACTATGGAACTGTAGACATGACGACATTCTGGAAATGGACCCCCTTGAAAAGGTAGAATGGCCGTCAGAACCAGGGCAGACTAGATACCGACAGTACCTTACATAGTAGGTACAGCACAGGACGCAGGCGAGAGCGCTGACACAGCTCAGGGACTGGAGTTGAAAAGACCAGACGAGCTGAGACATTTCAATTGCGCATGACGCATGGCGTCGAGGGCCGTGTACAACACGTTTGCTTCCCCTCCGGGATTTCTCAAAAATATCTTACATCAGTCTCGGCAGTGTGAAGACTAAATTCATTTCGTGAACATACGTTGCTCCTGTGTACCTACCTTACTCGTTACGCCGGTCATGGCTTCATCTATCCCTTTCACCCTTAAAGAGGCCCAACAGGACCTCGCGTCCGGGGCCGTCCTGTATCGTATCTGCGTCTCGGCTGCCACAGCTGGTCCTGCCATCAGGTACAAGACAGCCACTCACCGTCCTGACAGCCCGAGCCGGATTCCCGACTTCCGTGGTGAGCCCCCCAGCAAAACCCCAGGAAAAGTGATTGAACATGCATGTTTGCATGAGCTGTGAGCGGGGACAAGCTCTTGACAGTTATTATGTGCCTCTTTCTTCGACTGGGACTTTGTGACTCACTTGACCTTGGACTCACGGGATTGAATCACTCCTTGATCATCTATCACATTTTGTATTTCAATTCTCTCACACTCTTCAAACACAAGGTTGGCCTGCAAGTGTAGATATGAATTAGTGATTATTAGTCCATCGGGTGCGACCTGACAGAGAATAACGGCAGTGACACGCGACCGTACCAGAAGGCTGGTTTGGTACAACACTCGGGCATATTACCACACACTCGCTTAACAGGTGTTGTGACTCACGGGTGATAACAGGAGCTGGCTCAGACATGGCCTGAACGCCCTGCGAAATACAAGCCAAGGCGTCACCACAGTCGCACAGGGGGAGCAAGGCCGTGCTCGTGTCGCACGCTCATCCTGGTAAATCCCCGATGGATGCACTCCCGCCACATGGGCTGCGACGTCATCTGACAAGCGAACGCTTTCTCTGTTGGTCTACGTCGTAAACGCCGAGGAGAAATAGAGCCCGATGAAGGCAGCTTGCCGACGCCTGTTGCTTACACAGTCCTGTGTTGGGTTACAACTGAGAAAAGCCTCGGACATAACGGACGGGAGTCAGCTGGAAGCCGGACCTCATTTACGATGGTTTATCTGTTATGGCCCCCACAGCTGTTGGGTCGAGGACCTGTCTGTCGAGCAGGGCCGCCGTGATGGCCGGCGGCCCAGTCCAGCATGTTTCCGCCGCCAACATCGAAAGTGCAGAAGAGGAAGCTGTCATTAATAATCGTGCAGAACCCGAGCAAGCCCCCTTGCCCCCTTTGGACCCCCTGTCACCGGACCCAACTCGCAAACACTCGATTCCGGCTAGCTTCGTCCTAGCCCCTACCCGAGATGCACCAACGGGAGCGGATTCCTTCCGCTGGTTCGGCCTGGATTTACCGTGCTATCTCCGGGGCGGCAATCACGGCATCGCGCCTGTTGCGTGCCTGCAGGCTCACTCGATGTCACTCTGCCCCGTCTCACTGTCTCTGCTCCGGCCAGTGAGTTGGCGTTATTCCCGGCTCCTGTTGATTCCAGAAAAACTTCAAACCTCCCCCATCTCTCTTGGCCTTTCTTGGCTTTAAAGTTTAACGGTCTCGACCTCGGCCCAGCATGAGAGACTAGTCCACCAGGAGGTTTCCACTTTCTCCAACACCATCAACACACCCATGGCTGGAGCAGAAAGCCGCCACAGCCAGGACCAGGAGCCTTCCCAGATGGAGAAGCCGTCAGAGAAGCGCGAGCCCTCGCTCTCCGACTCGAGCTCAACAGCAGGCTCGGTCAATGTCGTGAGCAACCATGATGAGAAGCAGAAAAGTCTCGGCGGAGCAGCCCGGCCGAGCTCCCCTCACCACATGCACCATGGCGGGCTCGGCACCCCCGACATCGACCACGACGAGGCCGAGGGCGCTGTCCCGGGCCACGACCTCGACGTCGAGCTGGCGCAAGTGAGTCACATACCCCCTCAACACCATCACAACCAACATCACCACTGACACCCCCCGGCAAAGCACCCCTCCGCCGCCCTCCACCGCACCTCAACCCGCGCCAGCGCCAAGTCCCGCCTCTCGCGCATCATCTCCCGCCGCCGCACCCGCGAGCCGCGCGAGCGCATCCCCTTCGCGCCCATCCCCGTCTCCGACCTGGCCGCGGGCGTGGTCGGGTGGGAGTCCCAAGACGACCCGGCCATGCCGCTCAACTTTGCCGCGCGCAAGAAGTGGCTGATCGTCGGCCTGCTGTCGGCCATCACGCTGCTGACGCCCTTCGCGTCGTCCATTTTGGCCCCCGGGATTTCGAGCTTGAACCGTGAGTTTGGGAATACGAACTCCGTGGTGGGGACCATGACGGTGAGCGTGTACTTGCTGGGGTATGTCATTGGGCCGTTGTTTTTGGCGCCGCTGAGTGAGCTGTATGGGCGCAAGCCGGTGCTGGGGGCGGCGAATGCGTTTTTTTGCGTGTGGCAGATTGGGTGTGCGCTGGCGCCGTCGATCGAGTCGTTGATTGTGTTTCGCTTCTTTGCGGGCATTGGCGGGGCCGGGTGTTTGGTAAGTGAATTCACTTGGGTGGTGGTTGTGATGATTAGGGGGCTGACGGGTGTTAGACGCTGGGTGCGGGTGTCATTGCGGACGTCTTTAGGACCGACGAAAGGGGGTTTGCCATTGGCATCTACACCCTGGGTCCCTTGATTGGTAAGTGATCTGCTGTCTGTCGGTCATATTGTTTGGCGCTGACCTTCCAGGCCCTACTGTTGGCCCCGTGCTCGGGAGCTGGCTGTCTCAGACCATCGGCTGGCGTTGGGACTTTTGGATCGTCTTCATCCTCGGCGTCATCATCACCGGAGCGACCGAAATCTTCAACCAGGAGACCAACCCGCGCGTTCTCATGGAGCGCAAGGTCAAGCGCCTCCAGGCCGAGCTCAACCGCCCTGACTTGCGCAGCTGCTACGAGAACCCCGGCACCGCAAAGCAGAGCGCCACGCGCACCCTGCTCGACGGCCTCGTCCGCCCGACCAAGATGCTCTTCCTGTCGCCCCTCGTCTTCCTCGTGTCTCTGTACATCGCCTTCACGTACGGCACGCTCTACCTCCTCTTCACCACCATCCCCGTCGTCTTCCAGCAGACGTACGGTTGGAGCGTGGGCATCACCGGTCTGGTGTACATCTGCCTCGGCGTGGGCAACTTGTGCGGCTGGGCTGTCATCACCTACACCTCGGACCGCGGCGTCGTCAAGCGCACGCGCGCCAACGACGGCGTGTTCCAGCCCGAGATGCGCCTACCCCTAAGCATCTACTTCAGCTTCCTGCTGCCGATCACCTTTTTCTGGTACGGCTGGTCGACCTACTACCACACGCACTGGATCGTGCCTCTGCTGGGGCTGTTTCCCTTTGCGTTCGGCATCATCGGCCTGTTCATGCCCCTGACGACGTATCTGGTCGACTGCTACCCGATGTATGCGGCGTCGGCCATCGCCGCGAATACCGTCCTCCGCAGTCTGGCCGGCATGCTGCTGCCACTGGCGGGGCCGGCCATGTACCAGACCCTAGGGCTCGGGTGGGGGAACTCGTTGCTGGGGTTCTTGTGTGTTCTCATGATTCCTGTGCCGTTGCTGCTGCACAGGTATGGCGCCAAGTTGCGGAAAATGGGGCTGCAGTTGTGAACAAAAGGCGCATCGGGGGGGCGGGATTCTTACAGGCATGGGCTGGTTGCATAGCAGGTTGAGGATCGATACAGATGCACATGAGAAGTCATGCCGGGTTCCATCTTGTTGTGGTGCGACTTGAAGATGGCTTGTGAGTGGCGACTGAACAAAGAACTGCTCAAGTCAAAATGGCCACGGGTGGCGCTCTCCGTCCCCGGCTCAGGGATGGCCCACAGGCGGTCGCGCCCTCCCCCCTCTGACCAGTCTCACCCCAGGCAACCAAGGCCTCCGGTCCCTGCCAGCCCTAGCAACCCCACACGCGCTCAACAACTTAGAACAACATCGTAAGCTCATCCTCAAGATCATCGCCAGGCTCGCCATTGCAACCACACCACGCGATTACCCAAGATGATTCTCTCAACCATCTGGGCCTCGCTCCCGAACGATGTGACCGAGTACATCTTCGAGCTGCTCGTTGACGCGCACTTCTACACGGACCCGGCCTACACTTGGGTCGTTCTGCGCCAGCTGTCTCAGCACCAAAAGCGCGCCATCGAAATCCGCTTCGCGTCCTTCTGGATCTCCAAGCTGACCATCACCCTCTACTCCGGCGCACGTCACAAGTATGAGTACGCCATCGACAAGCAGGCGTGGCCACCGAAGCCCGACGACGGCGATCAAGCCATCTTCTCGCTGCAAAAGCAGACCCACACCCCGTTGCTGGGCATCAGCCAGGACTCCATGCCTGGTAGAATAGGGCTTAAGAGCCTCGAGGGCGCATGGAACAAATATGATCCAGTCCATGCCCGAAACATTACGGTGCGCCTCGGAGAGGGTTGGCTCAGCGCTGGCTGTCGGGGCGGCTACCTCATCAACAATACCGACCTCCCGGGCTTGCGGGCTTTCCCCAGCGGTCGCATCCACTTCTTGTGGAAAGAAGCAATGAACGAGCTCCTCCGCGAAGAGATGTACATGAGAACTGCAGGAGAGCGCTTGGTTTGTGACCCTTCTCGGCCCCGAAAGCGAGTGAATTACTGACAGTCTCAGTTCGCCGACGCCTGCAACACGTGGCGCGCTGAGAACGCCTGGCACCTTCTCCCCATTTCTGGAGGAGGACCCCGGGCTCCTCCTCTGGCGATCCAAGTCAAGCTCTGGAGATTCCACGTCCAGGCCGCTCGCCGCGTTGCGACCTTGAAGCACCGCGTGGCCAAGTCGCAAACCGACGGATCCTCTCGGCCGCTCGTCCTCAAGTTTGCAGCTCCTTCGATGAGTCTGCACAAGCAGCAGCCAACCCCCTCCGACGTCAGGGCCTGGGAACACGCTGATCCCCATGATCGCTGGCAGACGCCCGACATCTTTGAGGTGGTCGAGGTCGAAGAGTCGGCCGTGCCGCAGCTGGAGATCTTTCAGAAGTGGCTACATCAGCAGGCCCGCGAGCATGATGGCGGCGAGGAAGGGGAAGAGACTGGCGGTGTTGACATTGGCACGATTGTCGACCTTTATCGTGATGAGTACGCCTGGCTGTGCGGCATCAATAGCCCCGCGACCGGGAATGGAGCATGGAATGGGCCCCTTACAATGTCGCCCCACGGACCTGTCAGCGATCAAGTCCGTCGCCACGATCGCGACCGGGGCGGAGATGTTGAGGCGGTCCTAATCGGCGATCGTAAGGCCAGGTGGAACCTGTCTCCTTAGGTGTGAGACTCGGGTAGGGTTGTTCAGGAGTACTGTCTGGATACTGGAGCGTTCAAGAACGAACGTACGCGTGTGTTTTTAGGGGAGCAGACCCAACGA
>Ga0247824_10000740_pt1 | contig 16924 bp, 16 predicted proteins | sample 13C_PalmiticAcid_FD_194412 | JGI IMG/M metagenome (GOLD analysis project Ga0247824, IMG submission 194412) | Soil microbial communities from agricultural site in Penn Yan, New York, United States - 13C_PalmiticAcid_Day48 | ecosystem: Environmental > Terrestrial > Soil > Agricultural land... | reverse complement strand
GTCCAGTGCGGGGGAGAGACCCCACGGACACCACGAGCCGTCGGGCAAGCCAAACAGAGACGACGCCGTAATATGGGGACCAGTGTCCCGGCCGCCAGGCGCCACGGAACTCCCGTGTCGAGGTTGCATCAAGGGGGGGGGCAAGGGACGGGTTCTGGTTCGGTTCACTCGCTTGGGATTGGACCAACGCGTGGCTCTTCACCAACGTTGCAGCCTCATGCAACAAGAATGCAGCTTTCCCCGTCCTTGGTGAAGAAGAACTCTGGAAGAAAACGGGTCGGTGGTGGTGGCCGAAAAAATCGCTAGTTTCGATTCGTGGAGGGCTGGGCAGGAAGGCGGTGGGGTCAGGGGACTGCTTGGGGTTGCGGGGTCATCTGCATCACCACAGCGACGACCCCACCCCCCACTGCAGCATGCACCCTCCTCTCCTAGCCCCACTTCTAAATTGGCGGTTTGTTGCAGGGGTGGATCCTCCAGCAGGAAAAGCGGGGTTGTCGCCGAGATCTTGCCGTCGGCCAACCTACCCCCGTGTGCGCTGCTCTCCTCTCCTCCCCACTGCCCACCCAAGCTCGCACCCCAAACGGGCTGCCGGCTGCGACACGGCGAGGACGGAGGCTTGGCCTTGGGGTGAAGCACCTCTTCCATGCTCCGTATTGACCGACAGACCAGATCAGCCGAAAAATCTGCCCAAGAAGCACGCCGGCACGATGCATGAAGAGCAGCGTGCTTCTGTCACTGTTTGTCGCTCCCGGTCGATGACGGGTCGACGACAACAATGACGGGCGAGTGCGCAGCGAGCGAGCAGCCGCGGATGCCACTCAGGCAGCCCTGCCGACCTGTCGCGTCAAATCGCGTCTCGCGCCATGAGCTACACCAGCTACCCGCCAGTCGTGGGCCTCACTGCATGTCCCGCCAGCGAAGGAAGGAGAGCAGCCACGGTCATGGGCACCCGGGTTGTTGCAGACAGCGAACGAGGGCCATCTCTTCTAGAACCCGTGCGTGTGGTATTTTAGTCTGTTCTGCCCCGGCATTAATGAACTGTGCGTACCCGAGTTGGCACCCTCCCAACTCCTGCAGTCCTGGTGATGTAGGCGCCTTGATCTCACTCCATTTCCATCTCACCACTGGGCAGCACCCGGCCCGGGCTGAGATCTCTCAGCCTGCTTCCCTGCCCCGCGTCACTCCGTCGTGTAACGAGCAACACCCGACCGAGATCTACCGTCATCGCGGATCCCACGACTTCGCGCGAGAACCAGCACAGTCGACACCGCCCTCGACGGCAAGATCGGCAACATGGAGGTGTTTCTGCGCAACCTGCCCGCGTACATGACAGACGGCGCCCTGGAGAAGCAGCTCCAGCCGTTCATGGACCAGCTCTCCATCACCGACTACTTGGTTGAGAAGCAGAGGAACAAGACCATCGGGCATGTCACCTTCCTACGCAAGCCCGACGGCGCCAGGTTCCTCCAGCACCACCAAGAGGAACTGCTGCCCAAGGTGCCGGCCCAGCCGCACCACCGCCACCGCCAGCACAAACATCCGCCCACCCGTGCTCGCCTCTCCCTCATGGGGAAGCCCGTCTTCTGCAAGCTGAGCGACCGAGAGCCCGACGAGTATACCCTCAAGAGCATCCAGCACGAATCCAGCCAGCGCGTCCACCCCGCCGCCCCGCCCGAGCCAGCGACCAAGGCCCTTCAGGCCACCGAACTGAACTGCGGCTACTTCTCCCTGACGACGGAGGGGCGGTTGGTCTTCGTCCCCGAATGGACCGCCAACGAGTCCTGCCTGGTCAGGTTTTCCAAACGGTCTCTCCTTATCACCCTGGACAAACGCCACGTCCAGCTCCGCATCCCCTTTCAGAGCATCGTCGAGCTCGTGTGGTGGCAAAACGGCAGTGCAGCCGTGTCCCTCAGGTGGGCGCCAACCATCCTGGCCCCGCAGGCCGAAGACGATCTTGCCGCAACGCTTTCCAAGCTCAGCCTCGGCCGCAAGCGGCTCTCCGAGCGCAGGAGAGTCGAGGCCATCGACGAGAACCACAGGCGGATCGCTTCCCTCTGCCTCGTGTACCACTTCGTGGTCCCGAACCCCATCACGAGGCACGCAAAGAGCGACCTTGAGGGCGAGTTGGCCAGGATGAGAGACAACTTTCCCGTCTCCCGTCACGACTTCGGGTTCCAGCGCCCCGTCGTCGGCATGGGGTTCGCCAGCACCGCCGCCAGTCTGCGTAACCAGCTCGCTCAGTACAACACTGCAGGCTCCTTGCCCTTTGGCCTCCTGTTCCTGCTCCAGGCTCTGGTAAACAACGGCTATCTTCACCCCGCCACCGTCTCTGCACTCAGCCGAGCCCTGGTCCAGCGTTTCGCCGACGCCAGGAAAGCCGGCGGCGGCGAGTTGCCCATCTCGGTCGATGCCTTCAAAAGATTGTTTGACTGGATCAACTATCCTACACCCCATGGCGACCCCTCCATGTTCGAAGTCGACGGCATCATGGAGTATCTAGGAGAGGCCGAGCGCCTCGTCCGCGGGGGCGCCGGCCTGAGGTTGAACCAAGCTGGTGAGTCGCAGAACCGAGCCCACATCTTCAAGGCCATGGTCACGCCGACACGCATCACCTTGCACGGCCCGGAGCTGGAGCCCATGAACCGCCTGCTCCGCAAGTACCCCGACCACTCGAACTTCATCAGAGCTCAGTTCTGCGACGAGGACGGCCAGGATCTCTTCTTCAATGCAAAAGTCTCGCTCGATTCCATCTACTCCCGCTTCAAGTCCGTCCTCACCAACCGCATCCAAGTCGCTGGCCGAGTCTACAAGCTCCTTGGTTTCTCCCACTCCTCGCTGCGCGCTCACTCGACATGGCTCTCCGCACCCTTCATCCACGAGGGCCATATGCAGATCCCCGACCTGATCATCACCGGCCTAGGGCATTTTGACGAGATTAGGTCGCCGGCCCGCCGGGCGGCCCGCATCGGGCAGGCCTTCTCCGAGACGCCCTATGCCGTCGACCTCGACGAGAACGGGATCCGGGTTTTGGAGATTGAAGACGTCGAACGGAACGACCGCGTGTTCAGTGACGGCATCGGCACCATCTCTCTCGCCGCCGCCGACGCCGTCTACAGGGTCTTGCCCAAGTCCAAGGGGTTCCCAACCGCCTTTCAAGTCCGATGGGCAGGGGCAAAGGGGATGCTGACCGTCGACCCGCTTCTCCAGGGAGGCAATGTGTGTGTCCGCCCCTCCATGGTCAAGTTTGAAAGCGACGACCGGGAGCTCGAGATTTGCGATGTGGCTTCAAAGCCAATGCCCATGGTCCTGAACCGCCAGCTGATCAAGATCCTCGAGGACATGGGCGCGCCTGACACGTGGTTTCTCGGCCTCCAGAGCAGAGAGCTCCGGCGTCTCCGTGGAATCACAGCCACAGTTTATAACACGGCGAACTTCCTCCGGTCGCAGAAGATCGGCGAGAGCATCCAGCTGTCTGTCCTCCTCCGCCAGGTCGAGGCGATGGGCGTCGACTACAAGACCGACGGCTTTCTCCGCGGAGCGGTCGAGGTCGTCCTTCTCCGGGAGCTCCGCCTCCTCAAACGCAAGGCTCGCATCCCAGTCTGGGAAGGCATGACGCTCTTCGGCGTCATGGACGAGACTGGTTTCCTGCAGGAAAACGAGGTGTACGTGACGTACAACGACGAGAGCCACCATTCTGACCCCCCGGGGCCCGGGAAAGTGCTCGTGACGCGCTCGCCTGCGCTGCACCCCGGGGACGTCCAGCTCGCGACCAACACGCTCCCCCCCAACGACGGGCATCCCCTCTCCCACCACCGAAACTGCATCGTTTTCAGCAGGTGGGGCAGCCGAGACCTCCCAAGCCAGCTGTCTGGTGGCGATCTCGACGGCGATGTCTTCCATGTCATCTGGGACCCCGAGGTGGTCGACACAGTGAAAACCTTCATGCCCGCCGATTACACCCGTGTCCCGCCCCTCGAGCTGGGGCGCCCCGTGAAGGCCGCGGACATCGCCAATTTCTTTGTCGACTTCATGCAGACTGACCACCTCGGCGTTATCGCCACCCGGCACATGATCCTCGCCGACCAAAAGGATCGTGGCACGTTGGACCCCGACTGTATCAAGCTCGCCGAGCTGCATTCCTCCGCCGTTGACTTCTCCAAGACCGGCCGTGCGGTTGAACTGTCGGAACTGCCCCGAAATTCGAAGTGGCGGCCAGACTTCCTTGTCCCAGGACCGTCGATCACGATTTTTGACAAGTCAGCCATCTCGATGGACGAACATAACGTGCCACAGGGCGACGAGGACGACGAAGGCAACGAAGAGGGGCCTCGATTCCGATATTACGCGTCGGACAAGATCCTGGGCCAGCTTTATCGTGCAGTTGATGAGCAAAACATCTGGGCCCAGGACATCAAGATGACGGCCCCCATGGCGCGAGCTCCCCCCTTCTGGGGCCAGGTGCTTGCCGTCCTGGAGGAGCGAGCGAGCACACTCGGGCCCGTCGAGTGGCGGAATCGCATCTCGGAAGCTCGAATCATCCAGCATACGTGAGTGATCCCAGCTTCTTATTTACTTGCTGTGGCCGAGCGTGCTCCCTGTTCTCTAACAATGATAATACAGCTACGAAGATGCTATCCTCGGCGTCATGGTTGACAATGCCGATCATCCGCATCAGCCCCTCAGGGAGTTGGAAGTGTTTGTCGGTTTCGTGATCAACAAAAGCGGCGTCCAGACACGTCGCCAACGTGACAGCTCCGTCAAGCTCAAGGAAGAGTTCGAGCACATCACGGCAGGTATCACCCGAGAGATGCGCAACCCCACCGCCCCGGCCGGCGGGCTTTTCCGGGAGCTCGATGCTCTCGAGTTATGCCTTGCCTGCCTGAATGTCGGGTGTGAGAGGGAATCCCGGGGGCTGCGCCCTGGGCGCCGCGTCTCATCGCAGGACCTTGAGAGCTTTAAAATTGTCGCGGCGGCTGCGGTGATGCGCGAGCTAGCCATACATGAGACTCGTGGCCATTCACTCCGGAATGCTGGAGGCAGGGGTGTTATGTTTGGGCAAAATTTCTCAAGATAATTGTCAAGAAACAGGGAGGAGCAGATAGAGAAGGCCCCTTGTGTTTACGTATGTGCCTGGTTGTTGTATCCCAGATTGTCGGGGGGGCCAAGGCACGCCATGTCGCTCGAAGTATGAGTAGAATCCAGGAATGTGCGCCGAAGCCCACAGTGATCAAGATTCCCGGCCAACCTCCGCAGATGGTAGATCTTGTCTGGCGAGTCGCCAGCCCATGCCGTTTCTCTTGAGCACTTCACAGCTGGCTAGGCCAACGACAGCCCCCAGCACAGACAAGAAGGTGAAGTACCACCCCAACCCCATGTGTTGCATCATTGGCTCCATCGCCGAGATGCCGGCAGCAGAAAGCCCGCAACGTATAATATTCCCGGAAGCCGCCGCAGCACTAGGCATGTCCTGAAAGATGTCCACCAACAGGGCATTACAAGTCTGTGAGAAAAGTTAGCCCCGTTACCGCGTCAAGACTCGGATAGGAGATGGGAAATACCTGGACAATGCAAGTCTCTAGGAAACCAAGAATGAATTGGAGGATCAGAGGCCCGCTTACATGCTATCATTCCTTGTCAGCAGTTGACTCTTGGGTCTCAGTTCTAGCCTCCGTTCTGAGCCACTTACAACTCCATGCTGTATCATCCACCCGTATGCCACCAGTGGCCCCAAGTGTAGCAACTGGAGGGATACCATGGACCGAAGACGGGCCCGTTCGATCGGGAATTTGCTCAAGTCGTTGTTATTCTTATCCACCACCTTTTGTCCCATCTCGACCGTCGTGAGGGCGTAATCTCGGTTCATGAGACGGCCATTGAGATAGCCCCCGGCCACGACACCACAGCCAATCGAGAGATAGCAAGCCCCGATGGTGGCATCGCTGAACTGTGGATATTTGGCCCGAAAGAGAATCGCGATGGAGGCCTGGAAACAGTAGTATATCATGTAGAAGACCCCGGTGATCAACAGGATAAGAGCTGAATCCTTGTAAAAGATGAGGCGAACCGAGCGCAAAGGATTTGGGATGCGTGTGAGTTTCTTGCTTTCCGTCGCTGTCTCACCAACGCCAACAGAGGGTGAAGGTCGTTTTCCGTGCCTCGGTATGGGGATACTTGGCACGAGGACGGTCAACAAAGGCCGTCGCCAGGCAGGTGGGCAAATGCTCCCGTTCCCGACGATCCTTCTCGCCGTCTCAGGAAGAAGGAAGAGCATCAGCGCCAGCATGGTCGCGCCGCACAGCAATAAACACCAAAAGATCCACTGCCAGCTGCCTGAACCACCAAGTATGGCACCTCCGAGCAACGGGGCGAACACCGGGCCGAGGTTGGTCGCCACCATACTCGCACCGATGACGCCTCCGCGCTCAGCAGCCGTCACAATGTCGGCAACTAGTCCATATGACACGGCGACAGTGGCTGAAGCCCCAAGACTCTGCACCATGCGGAGGGCCAAAAGAGCGGGAAAGCTGTGCTGCAAGGTGAGACCGAGGTTTGCAACGCTGTAGAGGGCAAACATGCCGAGAAAGGCTGGGCGGCGTCCAACCGCGTCGGCAAGGTCGCCGAAGAGGGTGGGTGCCACGGCCTGGAGAACGAGGTACGACGTTATAGTCAGGTTGATAAGCTGCGCCGAGGTGTCCAGGTCCGCCTCGAGCTTGCTCATGGCTGGAAAGTAGATGTTGGCCGTGAGGGGGGAGAACAGCATCGCGAAGCCAACCAAGACAATCATCATCTGTCTCTCGCCTTTGGTGAAGACGCTGTAGGCTGGCGAAGAGTCGGAGGGTGGTCCTCCATCTTTAGGCTCAGAGCCGTCAGTTGGAGCCGCTGCCATGGATTTCTTCAACATTGTTGTTGGCAAGGATCGTTTGGCTCGTGTGGTTGGCCGCTGGACCAATCTTGATCACCAACCGGAGCGGGGTGAGGGGCTGGGGTAGTCCGTCCCCCAACATGCATGTTGGTGCAATGGCCAGCCAGACCCTAACCATGAAACCAACTGAGAAAATGACCCCTTGGCACACAACAGGTTGGTTGCGTGCTTTCAATCTAAATCTTAGGTAGCCGCTGGCCTGTCACTCGGCGACGTAGTAACACTCGAGAAGAAAACTACCTGTTGGGGGTGTGGGAATGGCATCAGGGAGCAGTGATGGAATTGTGTGTGGTTGTGTGGTGCGCGTGTGGAAGAGGAAGAAAAGCCTGGGCTGCGTGGGTGGCTGCAGAAGTGGTGGGGCGCGCAGGGCGGCCCCGCAACACTACCTACACTCGGGGAAATAATACTTGCCCCTGAGTTCTTCCCTGACGTTGAAAAAGCCTGCCCCTCCCCCTTCCTCTCACTTAAACATGTGGTAGCTGACTGCCAGTTCCAGGCCGTTTCCCACGGCCCTCGACCGACTCACCGTGGAATGGCCAGTCGAACAAGTTTTTCACAACCGCCAATTCCCCTTCCTTTGGAAAACACCACCGTACCGCCCCCCGTCACAACGCCGTCTACATCATTGCTGTTGCCAATAACCTCCTGCGGAATAAGGAGATACCGCTCTGGCTGGACCACATCAAGTCCTGCCGTGGAAGCATGTTTTGTGAGGTCCACTGCCTGAACCCACAGCCGATGGTCCAAAAAGATCGCCTTGCCCCCGTAAAAGCCCAAGAATGTCCTCATTTTCTGAGCCTAAAGCACCAGGATGGGCTCACAGGCCAGCGTGTTGTCGTCGTTTCGACCCAGGTCAGGGATCTTGTAGACCAGCAGTCTCGGAGATCGTGGTGCTTGATGTGTGTGACCTGGAGCAGCACCGCAATGTGCTTCTCTTGCTTGTCGGCCAGGATGCAGTCGATCGGTTGTTCCACCAGGTTTCCCCCCATTGTCGGGTTCCAGACCCGCGTCTGCCATTCCGAGTCAAGGGTGGCAAATTCGTAAATGTCGATGCTGTGAGATCGCGCACCGAGCAAAATGTTGGACAGGGACATCCAAGAGAGCCATAGCCATTCTTGGTAGTCATTCTTTACCTTGATTGGCAGTAGGTGTTGATCTCCCGTGCGAATGTCGATCACCGTTGACTGCTTGGCTTGGAAGATCAGCAACCATGGCTCTTTGGGGTGGAGGAAAAGCTCTCGGATACTCTCGTCGACCTCGATCTCGAACTGTTTCCCGGCGGACACCCACGGGTGGCTGGGCGCCGGCCTTGTGAGAACATGCGCTTCGATGTGGCGAGAAAATGTTGCAGTTGCGATCATCGAGTGGTTCCAAGTGATGTTGGTTACCAAACGGCCTCGGTGATGGGAATAAATGGTTGAGATCATGTCTCCAGTGTCCCAGTCGTACGCAACCACAGAGCCGTCGTCCCTCCCTGCAAAGACGCATCCGGCGTCTGGTGGCGCGTGGATCCGCATGATGTCGACAACTGCTCTGTCCCGGCCAACCACGGGCGCAACTGATGTGTTGATACCCGATTCCTCGTCGATCGCCGCTCTCACCAGCATGGCAGGCTCCCAGATCCTTGTCAGTGTGTCCCTGATGTCGTGCAGACGAAACCCATCAGCACTGAATGCCAGCTCCCTGATCTCGTGCTCCGTTGATTTGGTGCAGTAGAGCAAAGAGAGGGTCTCAAAATCCCAGATCTTGATCATGCCGCGGGCGTCACCACTTGCTAGAGTTCGTCCATCGGACGTCACCGCCAGTGTGAATGCATCGGCAGAGAGTGACTTGATCTCATGGTCTCCCCCCGCCCAGGTTTTGAAAATAGCGAGCTCCCCATCTTGGTACGAGACTGCAAGCAGCTCAATGCCGGGATTAGGGTTGAAGAGCACTTTGGAGGCTGATAGAATTGAGCCTCTGGTTTGTCCCGGACCAGATGGCACGTGGTGATCATGATGTCGTCTTGTATGGTCCGGATCTGTGGCGGCCAACCCCGGCATGCCACTGCCGTGGGCCACCACCAAGTCTTCATCTCCTTCGGCGAACGACATTGTTGACAATATGCCTTCGTGGGAAATCTTCCAGATGAGATCCCCGTTTGCCGACCACATCTTGATTTGTCGATATCCCCCAGACGCCAGAAGGTGTGAAGAAGTGCTGGATTCCAAGAACCTGGCCGGCTCTCCGTGGTCGAGGGAAGCGATTTCGCGGCACGTGGTCTGGCGATAGAGCTTGACTTCATGCCAATGGCAAACACCCCGTCACCACCCGCCAGAGAGAGTGCCCTGGACTCTCGGTACTCGATGTAGCAGACACACAATCATCCCAGGAACTGTTTGTGATGCCTCTCAACCGCACCCCCTTGGGCTGTCGCCGAACTATCGGTATATCCGGGAAGAGACAGGACACAGCGCTAGCAGGATGAAGTAGATGGCCGACGGGTCGTGGAGAAGATCATCTCCAAACTTCAGCGCGACACGCATCAAATCGATCTGCCACCCTTCAATATTTCCCAACAGGTCCCCAGTCGGCGAGAGGCGCCCCTTGCGTCGATCCAAGTATACCCCGAGGTTCTTGGATGTTCTGGTCAGATGGTAAACGTTTGCTTCTCCCTCAAGATGTACTCAACCCAAGACAAGATATTTCCGCGGAGAAACTTGTTCACCAGTAGGAGTAACTGGTCCGACCCCGACGCCGAGGCCGCGAGATGCTCCGAGAATGACGTGCAGGCGTAGTCGAGGAATGGAGACCTCGAGACAGGTTTGGAGAGCAGTGCTGGGTGCCTTGGGGGCCTCATCTCATTTCCAGAGAGATATTCGAGGCAAGTAGTTGCGAGATGCTCGTTTGTTGCCGCTCGGTCCAGGCGAAACATCGGTGTTGGGTCCTCGCTCAGCAAGTAGCCACTAACGGTTGCGTTTACCAATCGCACCAGGTCGTTGTTGATATGCAGCAACTGTCCGCAAAGTTCGTCTATGGTTCTTTCAATGCTACGGATCTTGGTCTTCAAGTCGTAGTTCAAGATAGCTTCTAGCTTGGCGACGCGTAACACTCGTGCTCCACAGACTGTTCACTCGAGGATGGCTTTCGTCAACTTGATCTGCCGGGGGTTCTTTGCCATCGATTCGAAAATGCGGTTGTAGAGGGGAACCATGTCGGTAGGGACTTCACCAAGGACCACAACTTCTTCCTTACTAAGAGCTCGTCTTAGCCCTTCGAGGGCTAACTCGGTCCACAAAAAGCCTCCGTCCGACTTTTGAACCAGCCGTTCAATCAGTGCTGGCCGGTCCTCGGGGTCCACTGGAAGCTCATTCGAGTTGTTCTCGACCAAGAGCCTGGTGTCCTCCTTAGTTTCATCTACGGCAATGTCGTGGCGGTAAACCTGTTGCTGGAGGCAAGCAACATGTTTTTCCAGGTCCGGCAGTCGCCGGGAACTGAAAAATATTCTGGTTCTGAAGGTTGAGTCGAACGTGTGGAGGAGAGAGAACAGCTTCTCATGGTCGATGCACTCATCGAGGCCATCGATGACCCAGTACTGCGTCGTGGAGACCTGAGGGCTCTGAAGAATCCCGTTGAGAAACAGCTTTCTCCAGATGGCTCTCTCGTCGTCCTTGTCAAAACGAATCTCGGCCTTGCCCATCGAAAACAGAATCTCCCGAGCTGATGGGTGCATTACAACCATCTGAAACGCCAAAGACCGCAGAAGACTGCCGACTGTCTGCTGTGTCGCTTTCCCGTGGCGGAAGAAAAAGAAGCAAGTGCCAACACCGCGGTGCTGCTGCTGCTGGAGGTGTCGGATAATATGTGAAGTGAGCGCCGACTTGCCAGCCCCAGCCTGGCCGGTGAGCCAGTGGCACGAAACAAGCCCGTGGTCGGTGTCCCTCCAGTCTGTGAACGACGGGAGGTTTGTCGTCCACAAACATGAGCCTTCCGTTTTTTTCGATTCAATGTCGGTCAGGTCATCTTCGGCGTTATGTACAATGTGTACAAAGGTTTCGAGAGCACTGGTTTGCAACTTCATTTCGTCTGCTCGCTGGCCAAAGTTAACACCAAGTGTTAGCGTTAACATGAATCCGCCATCTCATAAGAGAGGGAACATACCGTCGCCGAGCAAGTTCTCAACCGCCTTCACGCGAGAATTCCGAATGAGGATGTAATTAATTTGGGTGAGAAGGACTGTCGAATTTGCATATGTTCCTGTGGTCCGCGTTCATAGGATTGACGATCTCATCCCTGTTTCCTACATAGGTACGAAAATCGACGTCAGCAGGGCATTAACTCGTAGGATTGCAATATGAATCTAGGAAGACGAGGCAACGCACCAACGATAGCCGAGTCCCTTTCCACAACCATGACGGAGTTGGTACCGGTCCGCGTCTTGAGTGTTTCATAAAAGGACCAGATGTGCAGATCGTCCGCAAAGAATCGAAACTCGTCGTTGATGGCGGTTATCGCAGCGGAGTTGCGGGCAAGGTCTGCCACATATTGCTTGGGGCCGAAAACAGCACTTGCCTGCAACAGACTGTTCAACAGCTTTGCGTAGTCACTCCCATCATGTGGGGTTGCTAAGATGCCCCGAATCAGTCAGTTCTTGGATTCGTTTATCTTGCTGTGCCAGAAGGTACGCCTGGTTTCAACACTCGGGGTCAGTTGCGATACCTTGCAAGGGGACCAACTTCGAGGTCCGAGGCGATGGAGAGGCACCTTCATCATCACCAAGCCACCCATAGAGTGCCCAATGAGCAAGATAGGTGTCTGATACAAAGTTAGCATTTTTCTGATCCCCGTGTTCATGCATGCTGGACTGGGGCTGCTAATTACCTGCTTTCCTTTCTGAAGCACGGGCGAAGTTGCCAAATGGCCAAAAAGCAAGCGGCCGAAATCGGTCAAGTCCAAAGATGCATCTTGGCTTCCCCCCCAGTCACTGTTGTAGCCGAAGGAATGGATTCTGGCGTTCTGGAGGTCTGCGTCGCGTGGTAGCCAGGCTTGTGGCCAGAAGAGTCGCTGGTCTTCAGACTTCCACCATGTCTTCGTTGAGCCACCTCGGAGACCATGGACAAAGATCAAGTCGATGAGAGGGTCAGGCGGCGAATTGAGCAGGTTGAGGCCCAAGGGGCCCCATGGATCTTGTGCCTCAACAGCTGTATTCTTCTTTCCGGAGAGCACGAAGTTCTTTAATCCTCTACGGATTGCGGAATCGGCAGTAGACGACCTTGAGAACTGCAGGACTTCTGAGGATCTAGTTATTTCTTCATGACTAGCTAGCCCAGGGTCTTTGGCATGCTGCATTCACGTTAGCATTGTATCGGGGGACTGGATAATGGGGACTCTGCTCCGCTGGTGACCCGGAAATAAAGCATCGGCTGCGGATGGCTGCCAGGTCATCACAAAGTGAGGGACCGAGTCGGACGAAGACTGGGCTGAAAACGACTCATTTGGGGTGCCATCCTGTCCAAGGGCGTCACAGAGAAAGCAGTCCTCGCGTTCTCGCGGACCGAGGTGTCGGGATATCTTCCGTGCGCTGCCAGCAGAGCCGGCTGGATCATGACCTCCAGCGTGAGAATGGTTGTAGTTGGGATATCCGTCGCTGGGCATCCCTGCCTGTATTAGCCGCCCTTGCAGCATGCACGGCCTCGAAGACAGACTGGCTCAGAACGTCCAATGCAAGTCATGTGCATGCGCTTGCAGCAACCTGGCGCTAAAATATTGAGGGGCAACAACCTTTCGGCCATGTGCTTTGTGAGACATCTGTGGCTTATCGCTGTGACCTCGTCCGAGTTTGACCTCTCTTGTTTCGTTACCAATGTCGGCATCTTAAAATCAGGGTTCATAGATCGGCCAGAAGCCATGGTTTGGATTGATCCCGAGTTCGAGGCGGCAACGATCCCTGAAGACGAGAAATACGAAGGAACCGAAGTCGACGCCAATGTCGTGACAGGTTACATCCCTCCCTCCCTCCCACGCCCCCTCTCGTCTGATAACTCCGCCTTCACCTCATCCCTCCAAGCTGTTCAAGGCATCCGGCCCCCTATGTATGCTAATCTGAGATCCTTGTTTTCATTGCCTAGTTCTCCCCCCCGGTACCACCATAAAATGGTTGTCCACGTACTGCGCCAGCTTCTGGGCCATCAGCAGCAAGGTCGATGCCATCTTGCCGGATGGCCAAGAGAAGTCGTACTTCTTGAAGGTCTACACTGCCTCACGCGCCCTCGAGATTGCACGGGGCGAATTTGAAAGCACCCGGCAGCTGGCAGAGGCCTTACCCGAGAATGTCCCCAAGGCTGTCGCATATGGGTTGTGCGCCAGCAACGCGAGCCGAGCCTTTTTTCTTGCCGAATTCCGTGACATGACAGACGAGCTGCCCGGCGTCTCAGACATCGCCACCATCGTCTCCAAAATCCACCAGCAGCCGTCTCCCAATGGCAAGTTTGGGTTCCATGTGACAACGTTTAGCGGTAAACACCCCTCCGACAACACGTGGTGCGACACGTGGGAGGAATTCTTCACCAGGGCTACAAAAGATACCATGGAGCGCGAAGTTGCCACCCATGGCCCCGACGAGGAACTCGAGGGACTAAGTGAGAAGATTCTGACCAAGGTGATCCCCCGGCTCATCCGACCCATGGAGACCGAGGGCCGGCGTATTTCACCCGTGCTTCTCCATGGCGACCTTTGGCATGGCAATGTGTCCATCGACGACACGACGAAGGAGCCTGTTTTGTACGATCCATGCTGCTTCTACGGCCACAATGAATGTGAGATCTTCATACCCAAATCCAGTTTTCTCTCATCGATCGTGCATCTGACCTAATCTACCAATTTCAATAGACGACTTCGGCATGTGGAGAGCCTCCCGATATCTTCTTAATCGTTCCCATGTCCAGGCATATTTCGATCTGGCAAACCCGACGGAGCCCTTCAAAGACCAGGATGACCGGCATGCCCTCTACGCTATGTAGGTTGACGCCTTTGCCGGTCCTCTAAGCCGTCGGCTGACATTTTGCTAGGCGGTACGACTTATCGGTATCCATCTGTTGGCCAGCGAACAAAAGGATGAGGCAGCTGTGAGAGATTCCAGTCCTGCGATCACTCCGTTCTTCTACCGAAACTAACTCTTCTGGGTATCCAGCGCCAAAGTTGAGATGAGGCGGTTAGTTGGGAAATACGGTGATGGATACGAGGGATACCTATCCTTGAAGTTGGCAGAGTAGGCCGTCAGTCTCCGCCCGAGTCCCAAACCAGTCGTTCCGATTGTTGGAATGGTCAAACACAGCGCGGTCTCGGACGTCCAACTCTCAAATGGCCTTGGCTGAAGATTTTTCATCAGGTTTGGAAGGTAACGGAGCGTGATAGCATAGCACAACACGTCTTGAAGAAAGGCAGAGCCCGATCTGTCAGATAGATCGACGGTACGGAGAGTGATCTACAGCACATCAAAATACATCAAGAGCTCCTACGTAACAGTTGGCGGGCAAACCCCCAGTCGAGACTGTGGAACCAAGTTTGAGGCGCCAAGTTCGTTGGCCGGGTCGGGGCATAATACCTCCTGCGGGTCATGGCCAACTGGCAGGCGGGCCCGGCATTCCAGGACCCCCTCCGAGACATATACCGATTCTGGCAGGGAGCAGGAGCGAAGATAAGGCTCCGCCATACCCTTTGTAGCCATTACACTGCGCAGCAAGTGAGCAGCCTCAGCGGCTCCCGGGTGCTGGGCACCCATGGATGTCAGCTGAAGCGAAGCCATTGTGACGAGGTCGGCGGGTTGCGAGGTAAAGGTAGGAAGAGTGTCCCGCCCCAGGTCGCTGATGCTCTCGGGAGAGGGCGGCTCGTCCATCTCAGACGTGGCGCTGGACACGAAGCTGCTGAGACTCGGTCTCCGGGTTTGGTCACACTCAGAGAAGTATGCGGAGGATGTCGACAGGACCGAGTTCTTCCGCATGGCGGACCGGGGCGTCCGCATCGCTGCCGGCGTACTCGGAGATGATGCTTCCGGTGCGTAAGCCTTGGGCCCAGACACGGGCGTGGAAGTGGCATGGTGCGGGATGCCCGGTCGGGTGTTGGAGATGGAGTACGATGTGCCGCATGGTGGCTCTGGTGACAGTGGTGACGGAGATCCGAGCAGCTGGTCGGACTGGAGGTGTTGCCATGGAGGCGGCGAAACTAGGGCCAGTTGGTGAATTGCTGCCGCAAAGACCATGTAGGGCAGCAATGGCGGGATGCATGTCAGTGAATAACGCGTCTGGTACCTGCTGGTCAGAGTGATGATAGCTTCGGAGGCCTGCCGGCACACGGAATGAGGAGTCGAATATCCGGACAAGCTGGGTGGCAAGCCGTCCACCAGGCTGGTCGGGCTCGCGGCGAAAGGCTTGAGAAGGCCAAGCAGGGAAAAGTTGTACCATATCCTAAGCAGAACAAATGGAGTCATCGTCAGACCTTGCGTGCTCAGAACCCGGCGAGGCGCTTAGTGTGCGGGGTGGGGGAGAGCGACGGAGAGACTTACTGGGCAATGAGGGCATCAGGGCCCCCGTCAGGATCGAATGCCCCCGACTCGGTGGCCTGGCGGTGATAGCTAAGGCATCTGTTGAACGCCCCATCTAAGTCACTGGCTGTCGTGGCCTCAGAGTAGTGGTAAGTCGAGAAAGTGTGGGCGGCCTCGGTGACTTCGAAGATGAATCGGGAGAGGGGTGGGCAGTACTGTAGTTCGACAAAGAACTGTACCTGCAACGAGATTCCTTCAATCGGTAGTCAGTTAGCTTAGCTAGTTCCTTCACCAGTGGCGAAGCGAAACCGGGACATGGCACCAGCTCCGTGCTCCATGGTGGCCACTCAGGGGGCCGACAAACCTCTCTCGATGCGTGCTTCGGGAGTGTCGTCGCCAACGTCCCCCGCGTCTGGATAGAGTCTCATGAAAAGCGGGCCAGTTTTCGGTTCGAGGTCCCGGGTCAGAAGCCGAAGCATCCTGTTGGCCATGTCACCTGTCAGGGGGGTTCTCGGTTGGTTCAATACCAAGGAGAGGGGCACCCATCACAGGACTTACCGGAGCAATGAGAACCCCCCGCAATAGGCCATTGCTCGTACCGTCCGGAAGTCGGCATCGACGCTGTTGTTTCTGTGCTGTGTCTGCAACACGAAGCGGATACACGCCCTGACGGACTCATGGGCAAGCTCGCCGGCCTCCTCTTCGTTTCCCTGGGCCATCTCCGCCAAGGCCAAGATGGCGAGGGCCTGTATACACGGGAGGTTGACGTTGTCTTCTTCTTGTGCCAAGAGTCCCTTTGCTTCCCCCATGAACGCATCCCCGAAGCTGACCCTGGAGACCAGTTGGGATGTCTCGGTGGCAAGTCTGCAAGCCATGGCCAAGACGGCGTTGACCAGAGCTTCGGAGCAGTAGCGCCGGTTCCCGTCTCGAAAGTCGAGCATGAAGTGCCGAGGCGAGATTAGGGAGAGGTGGGGGAGAGAGCTGGCAAAAAACCTGGCAAAGAGCCTGTGGACGAGGCCAGCGTCGGACGTGACCCTGGTCCACGTATGCGGAAGCGGCCCCGCTAGCGAAAGCTCCGGAGGCGGCGGCGGGAGGCTCTGGCGCCTCGGCAAGCCAAGCGGAGGGGTGTACAGCCCTGGAGTGGGCAGAGGGAACAGAGATGGCCGCCGAGTGTCGAGGGGCGCAGGGAGAGAGAACCTCCGAGGATGAGGTGCCTCGACAGACGGCCGGCCCATTCTCGTATCGGTGAACTCGTCGACGGGTTGTTTTCTGAAAGTCGCGCTTCCATTGACACTGAGTATGCGCCTGGCACCGAGGCCATGTGGAGGCGCATTTGTGTCGTCAGCGAAGCCCTGCGGTGACGCCTCAGGTGCGCCGACTCGATCGTTCGTTGAATGGGCAAGTATGGATTCCGCGATGGTCTCGGGAGGGTCGCCAGCACGCATCCGGTCCAACACTGTCTCCCAGCGATCGGCATCGTTGTT
>Ga0247824_10000739_pt1 | contig 16926 bp, 12 predicted proteins | sample 13C_PalmiticAcid_FD_194412 | JGI IMG/M metagenome (GOLD analysis project Ga0247824, IMG submission 194412) | Soil microbial communities from agricultural site in Penn Yan, New York, United States - 13C_PalmiticAcid_Day48 | ecosystem: Environmental > Terrestrial > Soil > Agricultural land... | reverse complement strand
GGCCGTCGTCGCCGGGGTGCCGGTAGGCGAGGACGTTGAGCAGGGCGAACCCGGCCGCGGCGAGCAGGAGCAGGCGGACCGCCCAGCGACGGAGCCTGCGTCGGCGCGTCATGTCGGGACTCAGGACGGGATGAGCCAAGCCCACCCGCGGTCGCGGGTGGGCTTGGAGGTGTGTCTACTTCTTCTTCTCGATCTTGACCGAGTGGACGTACAGGTTCAGGTCGTACTCGCCTTCCTTGAACTCGTCGTTGAGGAACTCGATCGACAGCTTCGGCGTGCCTTTCTTGAGCTTCGCGGTGAACGGGTATTCCTTCGCGGTGGCCTCCTTCAGTGCGAACTCCTTGGCCACTACTTCCTCGTCCACCGCGACCTTGATCTTGGCCAGCATCTTGTTGGCCTCGTCGCACGACGCCTCGATGGTGATCGTGTACTCGCCGTCCTCGGGGACCTTGACCTCGGCGGTGCCGGTCCCGTGGACATAGAAGAACAGCTTCGACTCGCCCTCGTTGTGCCCGAGCAAATCGTCGGGCGTGCCCTCGTTCTTGACCTTGAACTTGAAGTCCTTCAGCTCGACCTTGATCGGCTCGGCGGCGGCAGCGACCCCGACCGCGAGGGCCGCCACGACGGCGGCGCAGACTACACGGCGCAGCATGGGAAAGGCTCCTGGGGATCCGGCAGCGAAAGACGTGGCGGAGGAGATGATACCCAACTGCCGGCCGGTTAGCCACCGATCGAGTGCATGGTCCGGCCAGGCTTCACGAACTTCGCGGTGTTAATCTCGTGGCCCTCCCACTTCGCCCACACGGTCGCGCGGATCACCTCGGCGAGCCGGGCCTCGTCGGGGCTCTCCGTCCGCAGCAGCGGCTTGACGTCTGCCTCGTCGAGCGCGAACAGGCAGTTGCGGAGCTTGCCGTCGGCGGTCAGCCGCAGCCGGTTGCAGCTTCGGCAGAACGGCCGCGACACCGACGCGATCACCCCGACCCGGCCGCCGTCGGCGTAGTCGAAGTCCATCGCCGGGGCCTTCGGGTCATAGTCCGCCGCGGGGGCCAGCGGCGCGACCTCGCGTTCCAACAACTCCAGCAGTTCGTGGGCGAAATAGCACTTCGCCCGCTCCCACGCCTCCGCCCCGATCGGCATGTACTCAATGAAGCGCAGTTCGAAGCCGTGCTCGCGGCAGAACCGAGCCAGCGGCACCGCGTCGTGCTCGATGAACCCGCGGATCGCCACCGCGTTCACCTTGATCGGCCCGAACCCCGCATCCTTCGCGGCCAGCAGCCCCGCGACGACCTCCTCGACACCGTCGCGGCGGCTCAGTTCGCGGAACCGGCCGGGATCGAGCGTGTCCAGCGACACGTTCAGCCGTCGCAGGCCCGCCTCGTACAGCTCAAGGGCCTGCCGCGCCAGCAGGAGGCCGTTGGTCGTCATCCCCACATCCTTGATACCGGGGATGCCGACGACCATCCGCACCAGGTCCGGCAAGCCGCGGCGCATCAGCGGCTCGCCGCCGGTCAGACGTACCTTGTCGATGCCCAGCCCGGCCGCCACCCGGACGAACTGGGCGATCTCCTCGAACGTCAGCAATTCCGATTTGTCGCGGAAGACCACGTCTTCCGGCATGCAGTACGTACACCGCAAGTTGCACCGGTCGGTGACGCTGACGCGGAGGTTGTTATGGGCGCGGCCGAACGAGTCTTTCAGTACTGAGTACTGAGTACTGAGTACTGAGTCGTCGCCCGTGCTAGTCGAGAGTGGATGGCGGTCGCCCATACGGTCCAGTTTACCCGACGAGGTGCCGGTCGTCGTTCCACAGGGAAATAGCCGGCTCGTCCGGGTTGTGGTGGTCGAAGTCGAGGATGCTCAGCGTGGCGGTCCCGAGCAGTAGGTGCTGGGCGAACGCGGCCGGCTGGCCGATCCACCGGGCGGCCAGCACCCGCAGGAAGTGGCCATGCGAGAAGACCAGCACGTTGCCGGATAGCGCCTTCAACCTCGCGACCACGGCGTCCGCCCGTTCGGTGGCCTGGCGGACCGATTCACCGTGCGGGGCGCCGTCGCGGAAGACCAGCCACCCCGGCCGGCGGCCGCGAATCTCCTGGCTGGTCAGCCCCTCGTAATCGCCGTAATCCCACTCGACGAGGTCGTCGTCGATCTCCGGCGTGAACCCCGCCAGTTCAGCGGTCCGCCTCGCACGGCCCCGCGGGCTGCTCAGCACCCGCGCGAAGGAGACGTCGGCCAGCCGCGCCCCGATCTGCGGCGCAACCGCCTCGCCTGCCGTCGTCAGCGGCACGTCCGTGCGGCCGGTGTGCTGGCCGGACTTCGACCACTCAGTTTCGCCGTGCCGCACCAGGTACACGCGGGGCAGTTCGCTCACGACTTACCCTCCGGGTGGACCCAGCCGCCCCGGCCGTCCGGGGCGTTCTCCTTCTTCCAGATCGGCACCAACTCCTTGAGCGTGTCGATGGCGTACCGCCCGGCGTCAAACGCTTGCGCCCGGTGCGGGCAGCTCACGGCCACGGCGACGCTGACCTCGCCGACGCCCAGCCGGCCGAGCCGGTGAACCAGCGCCACGTTGCCGACCGGCCAGCGGTTGCGGACCTCGGCCTCGATTTCGGCGAGCTTCTTCTCGGCCATTGGCGGATAGGCGTCGTAGTCGAGGAACTCGGTGACCTGGTCGCCGGTCAGGTCGCGGACGGTGCCGAGGAACAGGCAGACCGCCCCGCAGTGCGGCGAGCGGACGGATTCCGTCAGCGCGTGGTAGTCGATCGGGTCGCGGGTCAGGCGGATCATGGGGTCAGCTTACGCGGTTCAGGCTTTCCGGCGAATGGCCGGCGTCAGCCGGCTGGTGGATCCTGGGCTAACCGGCTTGTCGTCGCACCAGCCGGCTGACGCCGGCCGTTCGCCAGGTCATTAGCACCGACTTACAGGAAGGCCCGCAGCAGCGTCACGGCGTACTTGCCGAGGCGTTCCAGGTTGTAGCCGCCCTCCTGCACGATCACGGTCGGCAGGCCCAGCCCGGCGGCCCGCTCGGCGATCTGGCGCAGGCCGTCCATCGTGATGCGGAACCCGCCGCCACGCGGGACCGGGTCGCTGAGCATCAGGTCGAACCCCGCCGATAGCACCAGGTACTTTGGCGCGAAGTCTCGCACCGCGGCCAGCGCTCCGTCCAGCGACTTCAGGTAAGCGCCGTCATCGGTGCCAAACGGCAGCGGGACGTTGAGGTTCGCCCCAACGGCGTCCCCCTCGCCGCGCTCGTCGGCGAAACCCCAGTAGAACGGGTATTCCACCGCCGGGTCCGCGTGCAGCGACGCGAAGAACACCTGCGGGTCGGCGTAGAAGACCTCCTGCGTGCCGTTGCCGTGGTGGTAGTCGATGTCCAGTACCGCGACCCGGCCGCCGGACTGCTGCTGAAGATATCTCGCGGCAACGGCGGCGTGATTCGTGTAGCAGAACCCGCCGTGGAAGTTCGGCCCGGCGTGGTGCCCCGGCGGGCGGACCAGCGCGTAGGCCGCGCCGCCAGCGGTGCGGACGTGCTCGGCCGCGGTCAGCGCCGCCTGGGTGGCCCAGTAACTCGCCTCCCAGGTCCCCGCGAAGATCGGGCAGCCGGTGTCGAACGCCCACGCCCCGAAGGCCCCGGGGGTGGTGTCCACGGTCGGCCGGCGGCCGCGCACGGCGAACGTGTGTGCGATGTACGGCTCGCCGTCGCCGGCGTCGCCGCGGCTGGCGGCGTAGGCAGTCTGAAGGTGGTTCAGAAGCCCCGCGGAATGTACCGCCTCGATGGGGCCCATGCCGAAGTCGGTCGGCGCCTCCAGCGGGCCCATCCACGCGGCCTCGACCGCGAACCGGATGTGCTCGGAGCGGTCCGGGACCTCGGGGTAGTCGCGGCCGTACCCGGGCAGGGGTTGGTCGGTCGGGTGCAGCCGGTGGCGGTCGGAGTAGACGACGTGCATTTAGCCCCCGCTGACCGGCGGAATCACGGCCACCTCATCTCCGGCCGCCAGTGGCCGGTCGGCGTCCGCGAAGTCGTGGTTGACCGCCACCGCTGATCGCTCCAGCAGCCCGGTGGCCTCGGGGAAAGTCCCGGCCAGGTGCCGGCGCAGGTCAGCAACGGTGGCCCCGGTCGGCAGTTCCAGCGTCACCGCCTCGGACCCGGCGGCGTCGCGGAGTTTCGCGAAGAGTAATACGGTCAGCTTCAATCCGTCACCAGTCCCCGCAGCGGTCGCGACAGCCGTTCGCCGAGTTCCGGCATCAGCCCGTAGGCCAGAGCCAGGTATTGCACCGGGTGCAGCGCCCGCTTGCCGGTGCCGTCCTGCATCTGGATGCGGCAGCCGCCGCACTCGCTCGACCCGAACAGCACGCCGGGCCGGTCCAACTCGTCGAGCATCGGCTTACCCGCCGCCAGGGACGCCTCGACGTTGGCGGCCATCAGCCCCCAGGTGCCGGCCATACCGGAGCAGCTCACGTCGATGGTACGCACCCGCACGCCGGGGATCAATTCGAGCAGCCGCGGTCCCGCCACCGGCCCGCGCAGCGCCTTGACGTGGCAAGGGACGTGGTGCCCGACCGTGGCGTCGAGCCGCACGAAGTCGGTCCGCAACTCCCCCGCCTCGTGCATCCGCCACAAGAGCGCCGTCAGCTCGACGGTGTTCGCCGCCACCATCTTCGCGTCCGGGTCGTCCAGTAAATCCAGGTAGTCCTGTGTCAGCGCCAGTGCCGCGGTCGGCTCGGAGCAGACGACGGTGTATCCGTCGCGAACCAGCGCGGCCAGCGTCCGCACGTTGTACGCGGCCACCTCCCGCGCCGTCTCCACGTCGCCGACCGCCAGCGGCCCCATCCCGGCCCCCTTCTGCCGCCGTGGGACATGGACCTCGATCCCGTGGTGCCGCAACACCGCCACCACTGCCTCGCCCAGCAGCGGGTCGTTGAAGTTGGCGTAGTTGTCCACGAAGTACGCCACCCGCATCGGGTATGGGGTATGGGGTATCGGGTGTGACATACCCGATACCCGATCCCCGATACCCGAAGTCCGGGTTAGCCCCAGCTTCCGCGCCCGGCGCAGGAACGTCCGGTGTGTGAACCGCGGCAGCGCCCGGCGACGGGACAGGCCGAACAGCTTCTCGATCACCCACCGGGCCGGGCGGCTGCCGAGCATCGCGTTGGTAGTGAACGAGAAGTTGCCGGCCAGCGCGACCAGCGCCTCCAGCCGGGCCAGCGCCCAGCCGGCGCGGTCGAGCCCGTGCTCGGCGTGGTGAGCGGCCTTGGCCTCCAGCATCAGCTTCGGCACGTCCACCCGGGCGCGGCACTCGTCGCGGCACATCTTGCAGTTGACGCACAACCCGGCCACCTCCCGGACCGCGTCCGCGGTCAGCGCCGTCGGGTCCGCACCCGGCGTCAGCAGCCGGCGCAGCAGGTTCGCCTTCGCCCGCGGCGTGGCCTCCTCCGCGCCGGAGGCGCGAAACACCGGGCACATCCGCGCCGCCGACTCCCGCGACCGGCAGTCGCCGCACCCGTTGCACGACGCCGCGACCGCCGCCGGCTCGGCCGCGCCCCAGAGCAGCAACGGCTTCCGCGCGGGTTTCGGGTCTTCACTGACTCCTGACTCCTGACTCCTGACGCCTGGTCTCAAAGGCCACGCCGGCCGTGACGGGTCCGGGCCGACGATCTTGCCGGGGTTGAGGATGCCCTTCGGGTCGAAGATCCGCTTCAGCTCGCGGAAGACCGGCATCAGCGGGCCGGACTGCTTCTCCACCCACGGCGTGCGGGCCAGCCCGGTCCCATGCTGCGTGCTGACGGTGCCGCCCAGCGCCAGCGCCAGCGTGTGGACCGACTCAGCCAGCGGCCAGAGCTTCGAGCGGTCCTTCGGGTCGTCCAGATCCACGAACGGCCGGGCATGAACCTGCCCGGCCAGGACGTGAACCAGCACCGACGCGGTCAGGTCGAACTTCTGCATCAGACCGCGCACGTCTGCCAGGAACCGCGGCAGCTCCTCGGCCGGGACCGCGACGTCCTCCACCCCCGCCACCGGCCGCGGCCCGGACCCCAGCGCATACAGCCCGCCGACCGCCGCCTCCCGGAACCGCCGCACCCGCGCAACCCCGTCCGGGTCGCAGGTCGGCGCGGCCAGCAACCCCACCCGGTGCGCGTCCCGCAGCCGATCGACCGCCGCCCGGCCGAACTCCTCCGCTTGCTTCTCGGTCTCGCCCTCGCAGGTCACGACCAGTGCCGCCCCGACGGCCGGCGGCACCAGCCCGACCCCCTCCGCCGGCCCGGCCGCGCGCGACAGCGCCAGCAGCCGCTGGTCCAGCAGGTCGCACGAAACGACCCCGTCCGCCGACCGCAGCGACAGCCCGGCCCGCACCGCCGCGTCCACCGAGGGGAACCCCAGCACCGCCAGGCTCGTGCCCCCTGCCGTCGGAATGGTCCGCACCGTCGCCTCGGTGACGATGCCGAGCGTCCCCTCCGACCCGACGAGCAGCCGCGCCAGGTCAAGCCCGGCCGGCGACAGCACGTCGTGCAGGACGTACCCGCACCGGTTGAACCGCGTCTGCGGCCGGGTGATCTGGATCAGGTCGCGGTTCTCGGCCAACAGCGCGGACGTCTGCGCCCGGATCTCGACGGTGCGCAACAGTGAGTCGTCCGCCCGGGAGGTGTTGAGTAAAGAGTCCGCGGTGCCGTCGTCCCATACCACCCGCAAGCCCAGCACGTGGTCCCGCGTGTACCCGTGCCGGTACGCGGTCCCGCCGGAGGCGTTCGTCGCGACCATTCCCCCGACGGTGCAGGCCGCCGCGCTGGTCGGGTCCGGGGCGAACCGCCGGCCGACCCGTGCCAGCTCCGCGTTCAGGGCGGCGCAGGTGACGCCCGGCTGGGCCGTCACCCAGTCCGGGCCGACCATCAGGATCTGGCGGAAGTGGACGCTCAGATCGACGACCAGCCCCGGCCCCAGCGCCTCGCCGGCCAGCCCGGTGCCGCCGCCGCGGGCGACGAGCGGGAGTTGCGATTCGTGGGCGTACTGAACCAGGGACCGCAAATCGTCCTCGTCCGCCGGGACGGCGACCGCGACGGGCGTCACCTCGAACGGGCTGGCGTCGGTGGCGTATAGCGCGCGTGACGTGTCATCGACCAGCACCCGCCCGCGGAAGCTGCCGCGCAGGTCGTCACGGATCTGGTGCGGTGCGGGGAGGGTCACGGGAGAACCAGTTGGCAGCGGCAGTTGGCAGGAGGCAGTAGTTCAAGATACACGAAACGCCGTCGATCCGTGCGGCTCTGTCTGACTGCCAACTGCCGCTGCCAACTGGTTCACTTGCCGCCGCGCACCAGTGCCATCAGTTCCCCGCGGGTCGTCGGATTCGATTTGAACAGTCCGCGCAGCGCGCTCGTCACCGTGGCGGACCCCGGCTTGCGGACCCCGCGGATGGTCATACACGAGTGCTCCGCCTCGACGATGACCCCGACCCCGCGTGGCCTCAGCTCCCGCATGATGAGATCCGCCAGGTCCTCGGTCATCCGCTCCTGGACCTGCGGCCGTCGGGCCAGCGCCTCCACCACCCGCGCCAGCTTCGACAACCCGACCACCTTCCCGTCAGGCAGGTAGCCGATGTGCGCGTGCCCGGTGAACGGCAACAGGTGGTGTTCGCACATCGACGAGAACTCGATGTCCTTGACCAGCACCATCTCGTCGTGTTTCTGGGTGAACGTCTTCTGCAGGTGGGCCGCCGGGTCGGTGTGCAGGCCGCTGAAGATTTCGGCGTACATCCGCGCGACCCGGTCGGGGGTTTCGAGCAGCCCCTCCCGGTCGGGGTCTTCGCCGACGGCCGCGAGGATTTCCCGGACGGCGCGGCGGATACGCTCGTGGTCCACGGGAACGAAGTCCGGGTGGACGGCCGCCTCTGCCTTGCGGCGAATGAGGTCCGCCGGCCCATCGAGGTTGGGGATGCTCAAGACAAGATCCTCCGGGGAGCACTCTCTGTACCCATTGTAACGGCCTGAGGCTCCTTGCGAACGACCGGCGTGAGCCGGCTGGTGGGACCAGCTCCACAAGTCGGCTCACGCCGGCCGTTCGCAAGGTCGGCCTTCCCACACTCCGCGAAACTGGGGGTACAATAGGGTATCCCCGGGCCAACCTTTCCGGCCCGGTCTTCTCCCCATCTCGCAATCGGGGGGTTCCTCCCATGGCCCTGACCGCCGCCCAGGTCGCCGAACAGAAGAAGCAGGTCGAGGAGTTGCTGGCCGACGCCGGCAAGCTCGGGTTCGCAAAGTCCCTGTTCTTCGGCCGCTTCCGCGGCGACTTACTCTTTCCGTTCTCCGTCCTGCCGCCCGACCAGCGGCAGAAGTCCGACGAGGCCGCCGCCAAGGTCCGGGCGTTCGCCGACGCCCACATCGACGCCGTGACGATCGACCGCGAGTCCCGCATCCCCGACGAGGTCGTCCGCGGCCTGGGCGACCTGGGCGTCCTGGGCATGACCATCCCGACCGAGTTCGGCGGGCTGGGGTTCAACCAGCAGATGTACCTCAAGACGATGGAGGTTCTCGGCGGCCACGACGCCAGCGTCGCAGTGTTCGTCAACGCGCACCAGTCGATCGGGCTGCGTGCCCTGGTGCTGTTCGGCACCAAGGAGCAGCAGGCGCAGTGGCTGCCCGGCCTCATCAACGGGACCAAGCTCGCCGCGTTCGCCCTGACCGAGCCGGAGGCCGGGTCCGACGCCGCCAACGTCCAGACCACCGCCACCCCGACAGAGGACGGCACCGCGTTCATCCTGAACGGCCTCAAGCACTACATCACCAACGGCGGCATCGCGGATGTCTTAACCGTGATGGCGCGCACACCGGACGAGAAGGGCGGCTCGAAAGTGACGGCGTTCCTGGTGACGCCGGACCTGCCCGGGTTCGAGGTGGTCGAGGCGCGCGCCGACAAATGCGGCATTCGCGGCACCGCGACCGGCAAGATGCGCTTCACGAACATGCGGGTGCCGAAGGAGAACATCCTCGGTAAGCCCGGCCGCGGCCTGCAAGCCGCCCTCACCGTCCTGAACTACGGTCGGGTGACGTTCGGCGCGACCTGCTCCGGCCACGCCAAGGTGTGCATCAAGGCCATGTGCGAGCACGTGAAGCGCCGCGTCCAGTTCGGCCAGCCGCTCGCCGAGTTCCAACTCGTCCAGAAGAAGATCGCCTTCGCCGCCGCGAACGCCTTCGCGATGGAGGCGGCGACGGCGCAGTGTGCCGCGTTCATCGACCGCGGTGCCGATGACTACATGCTGGAAACCGCGATCCTGAAGGTGTTCGCCACCGAGCACCTGTGGACCATCGTCAACGACGCGATCCAGGTCTGGGGCGGCAAGGCGTACTTCACCGACCAGCCGCTGGAACGCTGGATGCGCGATGCTCGCATCAACACCATCGGCGAGGGCGCGAACGAGGTTCTGAAAGCGTTCATCGCGGTGGTCGGCTGCCGCGCCCCCGGCGAGTACTTGCAGGGGCTGCGCGACGACCTGAAGGCCGGCAAGTGGAGCCTGGGCAAGTTGGTGGCCGGCCTGGGGGTTGGCGCGCGGCTGGTCGCCCCGTGGCTGGCCGCGGGCACGCCACACGTCCCGGCGGCGAACCCCGAGTTGTTCGACGACGCGCGCCACCTCGCCCGGCTGGTGAAGCAGTTCGGCACGACCTTGCCGCACGTCTTTATGCGTCTGAAGGACGAGGCGACCTTCGTGCAGGCGCAGCTCGTCCACGAGCGGATCGCGGACATCGCCATCGACCTGTACGCCGCGTCCTGCACGCTCAGCCGTCTCGATTACCTGCTCGGGTCCAACGGCACGAAGCCCGCCGACCCCCACACGGACGTCCCGGCCGGGAAGTACTTTCTGAAGCTGGCGTTCCGCCGGATCGCCCAGAACTTCGCCGGCTTGGAGGACAACGACGACCCGGCGCTGCTGGCCGCGGCGAAGTCGGTGCTGGCGAAGTTCTGAGGTTGCTGGCGAACGGCCGGCGTAAGCCGACTGGTGGGTACTGTCTCAGTTTGGTGGAACTTGGTGGGACCGGCGTCTCACCGGTGTGGATCGGCGGCCCGGTGAGACGCCGGTCCCACCGAACTGAGACACTACCGACTGGTGACGTCACCAGCCGGCTTACACCGGCCGTTCGCCAGGACATTGACCGTGCAACGAGGCGAGCGGGGGACGTGAGTCCCCCGAGTGCTTCCACGGTCCAGTATCTTCCCAGACACTCGGGGGACTCACGTCCCCCGCTCGCCTCGTTGGTGCAGCCCCACTGCCGTTTCGACAGCACCCACGTCTGCGGCTGCTGGGCCGTCGATCTGATCCTCGGCAAGTCGTAACTGCTCTCACGTCACCCATCGAGTGACGTTATCATGACGGGTAGTCGATAGTCCCGCCCGCGCCCCGAGCGCCCATGACCGACCGCGACGCACTCCTGGCCGCCGTGATCGCCCGACCGGAGGACGACCTGCCGCGGCTGGTGTTCGCCGATTGGCTGGATGAACACGGCGAACACGACCGGGCGGCGTTCGTCCGCGCCCAGATCGAAGCCGAGGCGCTACCGCCACTCCACCCCGACCGCGAACCGCTGGAGGAGTTCTCGGCAGCCCTCCTGCGCACACACCGGGCCGACTGGGATCGCGAACTGCCCGAGTGGACGACCTGGCGCGGCACCAAGGTTGTCTATCGACGGGGGTTCGTCGCGGAGTTGATCACCACCCCGCGCCGCCTGCTGCGGGACGGCCACGAGCTGTTCGCGGTCGCCCCGGTCCACTCCGTCCGCCTCCGGCCCCAGATCCAGTTCACGAGACGCACCCCGGTGCTGTTCCGGGACCATCCGTACTACGCCCGCATCACCAGCCTGCGGCTCGGCCCACGACTGCTCAGCGTCGCCCCGCTGCGAGGCGCCAACCGCGACCCAATGGACATCGCCATCCTGGCCCTCGCCCAGCACCTGAACGCCCTGCAGGTGCTGGACGTCTCCGACAACGACCTAACCGACGACTGGATGGTGCGGTTCGCCGAGCGCCTGCACCTGATGGCGTTCGCCCGGGTGCTGTCGGTTCTGGACCTTTCCGACAACGTCCTCACCGACGCCGGGGCGGACGTACTCGCGTCATCCCTGGGGTTCCTGAGCGTCCGGTTGCGGCTGCGGGGGAACCGCCTGACCGCGGCAGGTGCCGACCGCCTGCGTCGCCGGTTCGGCGGGATGGTCGAGCTGTAACCAACCCGTTGCCCGGGTTCCATTCCGCCGGTAGCTTCAATACTGCCCGCCTTGACACCTTTCCCCTGCCGACCCGGAGCCGTCATGCCCCGCTGGTTGCCCACCCTCGTCGTGCCGACCGCCCTTGCCGCCCTTGCTCTCGCAGTCCCGCCGGACGAGCAGAAGCCGCAGACGTCCACCCCCAACCCTGACGCCGAGCAGGCCGGCAAGGCCGCCCAGGTCGAGAAGGGGCTGAAAGTCGATCTGTGGGCCGCCGAGCCGCTGCTGGCAAACCCCGTGGCGTTCGCGTTCGACGAGAAGGGCCGCTGCTTCGTCGCCGAGACGACCCGGTTCGGCAACGGCGTCCCGGACACCCGCAACTACATGCACTGGCTCGACGATGACATCGGCGCCCGCAGCGTCGCCGATCGGCTGGCAATGTACGAGCGGCATAGCTACAAGGGCTACGAGAAGTTTGACGACCAACTTCGGCTCGTCTGGGACTCGGACGGCCGCGGTAAGGCGGACCGGAGTACCATCTTCTCCGGCGGCTACCACCGTCCCGAGGACGGGCTGGCCGCCGGCGTGCTCGCCCGCAAGGGAGACGTGTACTTCACGAACATCCCCGACCTGTACCGCCTCCGCGATACCAACGCCGACGGCCAGGCTGACCAGAAGGAGTCGCTGTCCACCGGCTACGGGGTGCGGGCGCAGTTCGTCGGCCACGACTTGCACGGGCTGCGGATGGGGCCGGACGGCAAGCTGTACTTCTCGGTCGGCGACCGCGGCCTGAACGTTACCACGAAGGAAGGCAAGAAACTCTTCAACCCGGACAGCGGCGCTGTGCTGCGGTGCGACCCGGACGGCGCGAACCTGGAGATCATCCACGTCGGGCTGCGCAACCCGCAGGAACTGGCATTCGACGACTTCGGCAACCTGTTCACCTACGACAACAACTCGGACTCCGGTGACCGGGCGCGCTGGGTACAGGTCGTCGAGGGCGGCGACAGTGGCTGGCGCTGCGGCTACCAGTACGGCACACTGATGCACCACAAAGGGGTGCCGCAGGGCAACCGCGGGCCGTGGAACGCGGAGAAGATCTGGCACGTCCCCGGCCCTGACGGCGAGCCGCCAGCCTACGTCGTGCCGCCACTTTTGCACTTCGGCAACGGCCCGGCCGGCATCACCTACTACCCCGGCGTCGGCCTGGCGGACCGGTACAAGGGTCACTTTTTCGCCTGCGACTTCACGGCCAACCCCGGCAACAGCGTGATCTGGTCGCTGGCGGTCAAGCCGAAGGGGGCGAGCTTCGAGGTGGTGGACTTGCACCCGTTCGTGAAGAACATGGTGCCGACCGACTGCGAGTTCGGCCCGGACGGCGCGTTCTACTGGAGCGACTGGACCGGCGGCTGGAACCCGCCAGGCAAGGGCCGCATCTTCCGCGTCACCGACGCCGAGGCGCTGAATAACCCTGCTGTAGGTGAGACGAAGAAGTTGCTCGCAGAGGGGTTCGAGAAGAGGTCGGAAGAAGAGTTGGTCAAGCTGCTCGACCACGCGCACCGGGAAGTGCGGCAGGAATCGCAGTTTGAACTCGTTCGTCGCGCGACACCGAACGGATCCAAGGACTGTGAGCGGATCACGGCCGCAATGGGGAAAGTGGCCGGCGGTCCGAACCTCCTTTCCCGGCTTCATGCGGTCTGGGTGCTCGGCTCGCTTCGGAAGTGGGAAAACCTGCTTGCCTTGGCTGGCGACCCGGACGCGGAGGTTCGGGCGAACGTGGCGAAGGCTATCGGCGGCGACTACTCGCACCGCCCTAGGCTTGTGAAGCTGCTTCAGGACCCGGACCCGCGAGTGCGCTTCCACGCGGCCCTGAGTTACGGGAAGGCCGGCTACCTTCCAAGCCAGGACGCGAAGGAGGCTCTGGCCCAGATCACGCCACTTTTCGACTTGCTGAAGGCGAACGACGGCCAGGACGCCTACCTTCGGCACGCTGCTGTGAATGCCCTAGCGAAGACGGACAAACCGTGCGAGATCATCGACGCACTGAAGGAGGGGAAGGAGAAGTACGACACCCCCGCAGTCCGGCTTGGGGTGGTGCTCGCCCTGCGGAAGCTCCAGTGCCGCCGGCTCGGCGAGTTCCTGACCGACGCTGATCCGCGCGTCGTCGCCGAGGCGGCCCGCGCCATCCACGACCAGGACCTGATGACCCCGATGGAGGATCTGGCGAAGCTGGCCGACAAGCCGGGGCTGCCGGAGCCGGTCGCGTACCGGGCGCTATCGGCGAACTTCAAGCTGGGCAAGCCGGAGGGGGCCGCCAGGCTGGCGAACTTCGCGGCCCGCGAGTCGGAACCGGGTCACCTCCGCGAGTGTGCCCTGAAGCTCTTAGCCGACTGGGCCAAACCACCGCGGCGCGATCCAATCGTCGGCACGGCGATGACCCTCCCCGAGCGACCGGCCGCCGATGCGGTGTCCGCGGTCAAGCCAGTCCTGGCGAAGCTGTTCGTCGGGTCCGACGAGGTCCGTGCGGCCGCGGTGAAGATGACCGCCAGGCTCGGCGTCCAGGACGTCGGACCGGTCTTGACCGGACTGATCGCCGATTCGAAGCAACCGGCCGGCGTCCGGGCCGAGGCCCTGTTCGCGCTGGAGGCGGTGAAGGCGAAGGAGCTGGCCGAAGCGACGAAGGCGGCGCTAACGTCGCCGGAGCCGAGGTTGCGAGCAGCCGCGCGGGTGGTGAAAGCCAAGGCCGATCCGATCGCCGCGGCCCGCGAGTTGCCCGCGGTCCTGAACGACGCGAAGGCGGTTGCCATCGAGAAGCAAATGGCCCTCGGCGTCATGGGCGAACTGAAGGAGTCGAAGGAGATCGACGTGGCGCTGGCCGGCTGGCTGGACCGCTACCTCGCCGGCAAGGTATCCGACGAATTGAAGCTGGACGTTCTGGAGGCGGCGCAGGAGCGGGCCAACGCCCGGAAGCTCCGGCTGCATGCCCCGCTGCGGGAGAAGCTCAAGGCCATCGACCAGGCGGCCCGCGCCGCGGAGAAGACCGACCCACTCGCGCGCTACCGTGAGTCACTCTCCGGCGGTGACGGCGAGAAGGGACGGCAAATCTTCCTGACCAGCGCTGCGGTCTATTGCCAGCGGTGCCACAAGCTTGACGGCCAGGGCGGCGAGGTCGGCCCCGAGGTGAACGGCATCGGAGCCAAGCAGACCCGCGACTACCTGTTGGAGGCGATCACCCACCCCAACGCCAAGATCGCCGAGGGCTACCAGAGCGTGATCCTCAACACCCTCGATGGCAAGACCATCTCCGGGGTGCTCCGCAAGAAGGACGACAAGGCGTATACCTTGGTCACGGCCGACGACAAGGTGATCGTGGTCCCACGGGACGACGTGGACAGCGAGAAGCCGGACAAGTCGGCAATGCCCGACGATCTGCACAAGAAGCTGTCAAAGCGAGAACTGCGAGACGTGGTCGAGTTCCTGGCAGGATTGAAGAAGTGATGCGTGTAGCGGTCCGGCCGATGGCCGGACCGCCCGCTTATACAAGCGTGATGATCGTGATCTCCGGCCGGCAGTTTGCCCGGACCGGCAGCCCAGTCATCCCGACACCGGCCGACACGTAGACTTTTGTCGCCGGCGCCTCGACCAGTCCGTGTGCGTACTTCATGCCGTATCGGCTCGGCACAACCGGCGAGCCATACCCCGGCACCACCACCTGCCCGCCGTGGGTGTGGCCACTGAGTACCAGCCCCACCCGCCGGTCGGTCAGTGTTTCCGCGAAGTCCGGGTTGTGGCTCACCAGCAGGCACGCATCCGATGGCCGGCAGTCCCCGAGCGCCGCGGCAAGGTCCGGCCGGCCCTGCCAGAGGTCATCCACCCCAGCTAATCGAAGTCGCCCACCGTTCCGCTCCAGCCAGACACCGCGGTTGGTCAACTCCTCGATCTTCGCCGACCGCATCCCGGCCCGCGTCTCGTTCAGGCCGTGCCAGTAGTCGTGGTTGCCCAGGACCCCGTACACCCCAAGCGGGGCCGACAGCTTCGCCAGCAACTCGAAGCACGGGGCGATGTACTTCCCTTCCCGGTGCGAGTAGTCGCCGCCCAAGAGGACCAGGTCCGGGTCGAGGACCATCGTGGTACGGACCACCGAAACCACGTAGTCCACGGTGACGAATGGGCCGAGGTGGATGTCTGTCAGGAACGCCACGGTCGTACCGCGGTAGACGTCGGGCAGTCGCGGGAGTGCGATCGTTTGGCGGTCGATCTTCACCCGCGTCGATTCGGCGAATCCGTAGCACGCGCCCGCGACCGGGAGTCCGGCGGCGGTCACAGCGGCGGTTTTCAGGAAGTTGCGGCGGTTCATCGTGATTCGCCCGGTGTCAGGGTCCGTCCCATAATAGGGTGACGACGGGATGACGATACCACCCCTGTCCAGCGGAACGCGACCGGAATCCGGCCGCCACTGTCTGAATTTTCCCCATCCGGAACCAGCCCGCGTTAACACCCCTTAACGCCGGTCGTCGGACCACCCGTCCGGCAACAGTCCTTCGGCCGGAGCAATGGGGCCGGGTCTTCGCGCGGTTTTCACACGCGGCCCGTTGCACCGCCTTCCGACCGTCCCTAGCATGTCAGTGCGACTCTGACTTCGACGCTCAGTCCTCTCCACAACACGGGTGACACCCGCCGAGGGTGATACCCGGGCAACACCGCCGGTTGGCCTCACCGCTGACCGGCCCCCGACGGGGAAACGTGAGCCCACGGACCGCTGCGGCTCGTGGCTGGTCATTCGACCACCGTTTTCTTCGAAAGGGCGCCCATGCGCACTCGTTCTCTCATCCGTCCCGCATTTACGTTGATTGAGTTGTTGGTGGTGATCGCGATCATCGCGATCCTCATCGGGTTGCTGCTGCCCGCCGTGCAAAAGGTCCGCGAGGCCGCCGCCCGAACCAAGTGCAGCAACAACCTGCGGCAGATCGGGCTGGCACTTCACAACTACGAGTCGGCGCGGCAGTCCTTGCCGCCGTCGAGCGTCCAGCTCAGCGGAGCGACGACCCCCAACGCCGGACTGGCCGAGTTCCTCAAGCCCGGCACCGACGGCTCCAACGGGTCGCACTACGCCAGGCACTGCTTCCTGGCGATCATCCTGCCGTACATCGAGCAGGGCAACGTGCTCACCCAGGCCGGGGTGAGTTACGACTACCGCCAGGACTGGTACTCCACGAACAACCGCCCGGCGGCGGGCACCCGCATCCCGACCTACGAGTGCCCGTCGGCCCCGAGCGACCAGCGGCTGGTCAACCCGATCCCCGAATCGGGCATCTACGGGACCGGCTGGAGCCCGGCCACCACCGACTACATGGCAGTTAACCGCGGCAATAACCGGGCGGCGATCTGGACAGCGATGGGCCTGAACTACCCCGGCGACACCGGCATCCGGGCGGTGCTGGGCAGCAACGTCTGGACGCCGATCATGGGCATCCCCGACGGGCTGAGCAACACGATCATGCTCGCCGAGGCGGCCGGCCGCCCGTCGGACTACCGGTTCGGACAGTTGCGAGCGACCCAGGCCGGTAGCCCGCCGTACATGAACGGCCCGTGGGCGCACTCCGGCAACGATATCGCGGTGGACGGATCCCGGGCCGCGCCGTCTGGTTCGACCCTCTCGGCCGCCGCGGACGTGCCCAATGCCTGCCGGCTGAACTGCTCCAACCAGGGCGAAATCTACGCCTTCCACTCTGGTGGGGCCAACGT
>Ga0247824_10000738_pt1 | contig 16929 bp, 13 predicted proteins | sample 13C_PalmiticAcid_FD_194412 | JGI IMG/M metagenome (GOLD analysis project Ga0247824, IMG submission 194412) | Soil microbial communities from agricultural site in Penn Yan, New York, United States - 13C_PalmiticAcid_Day48 | ecosystem: Environmental > Terrestrial > Soil > Agricultural land... | reverse complement strand
TGCGCACGAGCCCGCGCGCGGCAAGCGAAAGGTCCTGGCGAAGCGTCTCCATATGTCGAGCTCCTCGTGTAGACGATCTACAAGTAAGTTGTCGACAATCTACAAGAGAAGGGCCGGGCGGGTCAACTTCAAACTCCAGACTCCGTAAACTCCAGAACAAAGAAAACCGGTCTGCAATTTTTTGAAGCTTAAGTTTGGGATTTGAAGTTTGACATAAATATATCCACTATGCATATATTCTACCTGTGACCATAAACGCCCACGAAGCAGACGCGCTCCTCCCTTTACCTCCCATGACCTTCCACATCCTGCTGGCGCTTTCCGATGGGGAGCGTCACGGTTACGCGATCATCCAGGACGTTGCGGCGCGAACGGACGGGGCGGTGAAAATCAGCGCCGGAACCCTGTATCGCTCCGTTCAGAGGATGCAGGAGCAGGGGCTGATCGAAGAGAGCCGACGCCGACCGGCGCCCGATGAGGATGACGAACGGCGGCGGTACTACGCGTTGACTGAGTTCGGGACCGCGGTGGCGCGGGCCGAAGCACGGCGTCTGACGCAACTCGTGAAGCTCGCGCGAGCGAGCGGCTTTGCGACGGGGAAAGCGTGATGCGTCTGTACCGACTGCTCCTGCGGTTCTATCCCGCCTCGTTCCGCCACGAGTACGGCGAAGAGATGGTTCGCCTCTTCGAGGAACGGCGCCGGCACGCCTCGGCCGTGGAACGCGTCCAGCTCTGGATCGAAGCGATTGGTGACGCCGCAAGTGCGGCGCCGAGAGTCCACGTCGACATCCTGCGACAGGACCTCCGTTACACCGTGCGTGCGCTCACCCGCACGCCCGGCTTCGCGGTCGCAGCCATCATCGTCATGGCCCTTGGCATCGGCGCGACCACGGCGGTGTTCTCGATCGCTGACCGGGTGCTCCTTCGTCCCCTTCCCTACAGCGATCCGGAACGGCTGGTTCGAGTGTGGGAGAACGCCCCGGGCTATCCGCAGATGGAACCATCGCCGGCGAATTACCGCGACTGGACGCAGATGACCGGCAGCTTCGAGCAGCTCGAGGCCCACACCGTCTATGCCGTCAACATGCTGCACTCCCAGCCCGAGCGGGTGGCTGGCATCGCGCTCACGTGGCAGCTGCTCCCGATGCTCGGCGTGCAACCGGCACTCGGGCGCCTGTTCACCGCCGACGAAGGACGGCTCGGCGGTCCCGACGCCGTCATCCTGAGCGACAGGTTATGGCGGCGGTCGTTCAACGCCGATCCGTCGGTCATCGGTCAATCCGTCCGTCTCGACGACACTGCCTGCACCATCGTTGGTGTCATGCCGCCGGATTTCTACTTCCCGGATCGCGAAACGGACCTGTGGGCGCCGCTCACCATGGGGCCGGGGTGGTTCGTGGATCGAGATAACGCGGCCCTCCGAGTAGTCGGACGGCTGAAGCCGGGAGTGACGCTCGACGGCGCGCGCGCCGAGATGAACAACGTCATGGCGGCGTTGGAGAAGGCGTACCCGAAGGAGAATGCGCAGACGCGCGCGACGGTGCGCCTGCTCGGCGATCAGGTCAGCTGGCAGTCGAGGCTGCTGATCCGGATCCTCACCGGGGCATCGATCTGCCTGCTGTTGATCGCCTGCACGAACCTGGCGAGCCTGCTGTTGACGCGTTTCGCCGCCCGCCGTCGTGAGCTCACGGTGCGCGCGGCGCTCGGCGCGGGACGTGAGCGGCTCACACGCCAGCTGCTCACCGAAAGCCTCACGTTGTCGGTCGCGGGCGGAGCCGCCGGCGTCGTATTCGCGTTTTTTGCGACGCCCCTGCTCGCCCGACTCGTACCGACCACCCTGCCCGTGCCCGACGCAACGGCCCTCGATCTGCGTGTGCTGCTGTTTGCCGCGGCGGTCACGATCGCGACGGGCGTTGCCTTCGGCGTGCTTCCCGCCTGGCGGATCAGCCGTGCTGCGCAATCGGTGTCACTCCGCGAGCACGCTCGAGGAGACGTCGGCGGCCGCGAACGGCTGCGTTCCGCCCTCGTCGCCGCCCAGATCACAGCCTCCATCCTGCTGCTGATCTCGGCGGGATTGCTGATGCGCGCGCTGGGTAATGTTCAGTCGATCGATCCCGGGTTCGATGCGCGCGGAGTCCTGACGCTGCGGACTGCCCTACCAACGGATCGATACAGCACGACCGCCGCGCGAGGGCAGTTCTATGAGCGCGTGCTTCATGAGATCCGCGCACTGCCCGGTGTGAAGGCAGCCGCTTATGCGAGCTTCACGCCGATGATCATGCGCGGTGGGATCTGGGCGGTGGAGATGCCGGGCTTGACGCCGAACGACTCCGACCCCCACAGCGTGAGCCTCAGGTTCCTCACATCCGGCTATTTCGATGCGCTCGGCATTCCGCTGAAACGCGGCCGCGATCTCTCCGACTCGGATACGTTCGATTCACCATTCGTCGCGGTGGTGAGCGAATCGTTCGCAAAACGCTATTGGCCAAAAGGTGACGCGATCGGCCAGCGGTTCACCGTGTCATTTTTCGAACGAACGATCGTCGGCATCGCGGGTGACGTGCACGTGCGCGGCCTCGAGAGCCTCAGCGAGCCGCAGGTGTACGTGCCCTACAGACAGATCCGCGACGGGTGGATGCCGTTCTACACGCCGAAGGACCTCTTGATCCGTACGACCGGCGATCCACTCGCGCTTGCGCCATCCGTGCGCCGTATCGTCCGCAACGTCGATCCCGAGCTGCCTGTATCGGACGTGCAGACGATGGAGGATGTGGTGACGAGGGAGACCGCGCCGCGACGCACACAGACGGCCGTGCTCGGACTGTTCGCGGTCATGGCGATCCTGCTCGCAGGCATCGGCCTGCACGGGCTCCTCTCATTCGGCGTATCGCAGCGCCGGCAGGAGATCGGCGTCCGTCTCGCGCTGGGTGCACCGCGGTCATCGGTCCTGAGAATGGTGTTGCGGGAGGGCGCTGTACTCGCGGCGATCGGGGGCATCGCCGGCCTCTGCCTCTCCTACGCGGCGGGCCGCACGTTCGAGTCGCTGCTGGCTGGGGTGCGCCCCGCCGATCCGGTCACGTACTCGATCGCCATCGCGGTCGCGCTGCTCATGACGTTGTCGGGCAGTCTGATACCCGCGCTGCGGGCCCTCCGCGTGGATCCGGTCAAGGCGTTGAGAGCGGAGTGACAGTATTGACATTAAGCATTTTTCATTTGACGCTTCTCAGCGTCAGCGCCCCTTATCCCCGCCCCTGCCCCGTTCACCAGTACAATGGTCGTGCCAGCCCTGCACGCTAACAAACGCGGCGCGATCGTCGTATCAATTTCATATGCCCGAAGTGTTCGAGAAGGGAGGCCGGGAAGAAACCGGCGTCGGCAGTTATTTCGTCGCGAATTACCCGCCATTTTCCGCCTGGACGGCAGCTGCCGTCGACGCGGCGCGCGAGGCGTTGAGCTCGAAGCCGGCCAACGTGCCGCTCGGCCTCTACCTTCACATCCCGTTCTGCCGGAAGCGCTGCCATTTTTGTTACTTCCGCGTTTACACGAACAAGAACGCGCGACAGGTCGAGGACTATCTCGACATCCTGGCCGCCGAGTGGGACATGTACCTCGATACGCCGGCCATCGCCGGCCGTCCGATGGACTTCGTCTACTTCGGTGGCGGAACGCCGTCGTTTCTGTCCACGTCGCAGCTGGAACGGCTCGTCGGCAAACTGACCGCGCGGCGCAGTTGGGGTGACGCGGCAGAGATCACGTTCGAGTGCGAGCCCGGCACGCTCAGCGAGAGCAAGCTCGCGGCAATTCGCGGGCTCGGTGTCACGCGCCTGAGCCTCGGCGTCGAGAATTTCGACGATCGCATCCTCGATCTGAACGGCCGCGCGCACCGCTCTCCGGAGATCATGCGTGTTTTCCAGCATGCGCGCGCGCTGCAGTTCCCCCAGATCAACATCGACCTGATCGCCGGGATGATGGGAGAGACCGACGAGAACTGGCGCAGCTGCATCGAACGCACGCTGGCGCTGTCGCCCGATAGCGTCACCATCTACCAGATGGAGCTGCCGTACAACACGACGATCAGCGGCAACCTCCTGAAGGGCGCGGGGCAGCTCGACGCCCCCATCGCCGACTGGCCGCAGAAGCGACGCTGGGTCATGGAAGCCTTCGCAGCCCTGGAACGCGCCGGCTATCACGTGGGCAGTGCCTATACAGCGGTCAAGGATCCATCGAAGACCACATTCGTGTATCGCGATCGCCTTTGGGAAGGTGCCGATCTGGTCGGACTCGGCGTCGCCTCTTTCGGCCACATCAACGGCGTGCACGTGCAGAACCTCGATACGTGGGAAGCCTACGGTGCCTCCGTTCAGGCCGGACGACTGCCTCTATCCCGCGCGTACAAGCCGTCGCCCGACGAACGGCTGATTCGCGAGTTCGTCCTTCAGCTCAAACGTGGTTCGGTGCGGCCGATCTACTTCGAGCAGAAATACCAGACCAACCCGCTGCAGCGCTTCGCTCCACAGCTCGCCTCGCTGCAGACCGAGGGCGTTCTCGTCGAGCTCAGTCCCGAACGCATCGCGCTCACGCGCGAAGGGCTGATGCGGGTGGACTCATTGCTGCACCGCTTCTTCCTGCCCGAGCACACCGGGATTCGTTATACCTAAACTCCAGACTCCAAACCCTGAATTGATGCGTTTTCGAAGCCGCAACTCGTGAGTGATTCGTTTGGAGTTTGCAGTTTGGAGTTTGCAGTTTGGAGTTTGGAGTTTGAGTTGAATGTTTCATACAAATGTCTACACCTTCACCGCAATATGACGTAGTCGTGATCGGCGGCGGGCCTGCAGGATCCACCGTATCGACGCTCATCGCGCCGCGCGGCTACAAGGTCGGCCTCTTCGAGCGCGAGAAGTTTCCCCGCTTTCACATTGGCGAATCGCTGATCCCCGAGACCTATTGGGTGCTCGAGAGGCTCGACATGCTGCCGAAGATGCAGGCGAGCCACTTCGTGAAGAAGTACAGCGTGCAGTTCGTGAACGCCCAGGGCCGCGAGTCGGCGCCTTTCTACTTCTGGGACAACAAGCCGCACGAGTGCTCGCAGACGTGGCAGGTCGAGCGCGGTGAGTTCGACCAGATGCTCCTCGAGAACGCGCGCGAGCACGGCGTCGATGCGCACGAAGGCGTGCACGTGCTGGACGTGATCTTCGAAGGTGACCGCGCGGTCGGCGTGCGCATCAAAGACGCCGACGGCCCACGCCGCGAGATCAGGGCCCGTGTCGTGGTCGACGCCAGCGGGCAGGCGGCGATGCTGCAGAATCGCTTCAAGCTCCGCCTGTGGGACCCGGTGCTCAATAAGGGAGCGATCTGGACGTACTGGGAAGGTGCGTACCGTGACACGGGTCGCGACGAAGGCGCGACCATGGTTCTCCAGACCCATGACAAGCACGGGTGGTTCTGGTACATCCCGCTCCACGACGACATCGTCAGCGTCGGCGTGGTCGCTCCGTTCGATTACCTGTTCAAGAATCGCACCGGCTCTCACGAGCAGACGTACCAGGAAGAAGTCGACGCCTGCCCCGCCGTCAAGAAACGCGTGCGCAACGCCACGCGGAAGACCGGCTACTTCGTCACGAGGGACTACTCGTATCGTTCGAAGCAGGTCGCGGGCGACGGATGGGTGCTCGTGGGCGACGCGTTCGGGTTTCTCGATCCCTTGTACTCGTCCGGCGTCCTCCTCGCTCTCAAGTCGGGAGAGCTGGCGGCCGACACGATCTGCGACGCGCTCGCCAGTGGAGACACCTCCGCTTCTGAACTCGGCCGATGGGGCGACGTGTTCAACGAGGGGGTCGATCGCATGCGTCGTCTCGTCTGCGAGTACTACGACGGCTTCAGCTTCGGAAGGTTCGTCCGAAAGTATCCGGAACTGCGCGGCACCGTGACCGACCTGCTGATCGGCGATCTCTTCACTGACCGTGTGGACAAGGTCTGGGGACCGTTGGAATCTCTCTACCCTTCCGACAAGAAGGCAATCCCCACATGGAAGCAGGGGACGACGCAGGAGGAGGCGCCGAACAAGGCGAACGAGCTGATTCTGCCGGACGGGCCACGGGCGCACACCTCGAAAGATCACGCGGCGCCGCTACCCGGCGCTGGCAATGAAGCGCCCGCAGACGTCCGCGCAACGCAGTCTTGAGGGCCGCGACAGCATGTCGTCTGAGTTTCGCTACCGCCGCGTCGTTCAGTTCGCCGAAACCGATCTCGCCGGCATCGTCCACTTCTCGACGATGTTCCGGTACATGGAGGAAGCGGAACATGCGATGTGGCGCTCGGTCGGGCTGACGATCGCGGAGCGAGACGGACCCTTCGGCTGGCCGAGACTCAGCGCCGCCATGGAGTTCCGCAATCCGCTGCGGTTCGAGGACGAGCTCGACGTCACCGTGCGCATAGCTGCTCTCAAGACGCGCACGATCAATTACGAGTTCGTGTTGAGCTGCGGAGCCACGCTCGCAGCGGCCGGCAGCATCATTTGCATCTGCGCGAGGAAGCAGCCGGATGGGTCGATGCGAGCCACACCCATCCCTGCGGATATCGCCGATAAGCTGCGCGCGTTCGTGAAATCCTGAGGGACCAAGCAAAAGATTAACGGGGTCGAGGTCCCTCGGTGAACTCCGTGGCTTGTGTTTGAAATTCGCGAACCTGGCGAGCCGCCGCTCATTCCACAGTCACACGCAGAACTGCCCGACCGAGCTGCAGCTGGTCGCCCGACTGCACACGGACGCCGCGCGGATCTCTTGGCGCGACGCGGATCACCCGGCCCGACCGCAGGATCGATGTCGGGTTGCTGCTGCCTTCGTTGAACAGGTGGTAATGCCCCGACGCTGGATCGAACTGGAGCTTTGCGTGGGCGCGGCCGACGGTTTCGTTTATACCGTCGCGCTCCTCGAGAAAGGCGACATGGTTGTAGCGGACCTGTCCGAAGGCATCGGCGGGCTCCGCGGTGCGACCGATGGCGACGACAGGTTCCTCGAAAACGTACTCGGATTCGGCGCACTGTCCTTTGACCACCGTGAGGCGCAGCGGTGGATATCCCGTGGCTGTGACACTCTGCGATGGTCGTTCGCGTTCCGCCGCGGAGCATTCGAGACTGAGTACCGGCTGCTGCGAGTGTTCGTCCGCCTCGCAAACGGAGACGCTCACCTCCATCACCTCGGGCGCGTCGCAGCGCAGCTCCTGCAAGCGTTCCCGCAATCGGGGCTCGAGGCCACTGAAGATCGCCTGCACGGCGACCACATCCGCGCTCCCCTGCGTGACCCGGACGATGATGCGGTCGTATGGGAAGATCCTGCGGCCCCTCCCCGCGGGCTGGATCTTCGTCTCCAGTTGATCGAGGGTCGCGTGGAGAAGCTCCAGCGGTGTGGCATCCGCCGCAAGGGGGTCATCGAAGAAGTCCTTGAGCCGCGAGTGCAGGTCGCGCCCGAGGTGCCACAGCCGTGCGGTCACGTGAGCCTCCTCACTTGATGAATCCAAGATCTCGCGCAGCGGTGACGAGTTCCCCGGCAACCGGCGCGGCCGCGCGCGCGCCGTAGCCGGCGTTCTCCACGAGTACCGCGAAGGCGATGCGCCCTGCGCCGCCTCCGCCGTACGGCGCGAAGCCGGTGAACCATGAATGGGCGGCGCCGTTCCCCACTTCCGCCGTGCCGGTCTTACCTGCAATGGCAACGGCATTCGAGCGAACCGCCCGACCTGTGCCATCGGTCACGACGGAACGCATCATGCGACCGAGCTGTGCCGCCTGATTGGAGGACAGGAACCGAAGCTCGCGGTTCGCACTCCGGTCTTCGTGGCGACCCTGGACCCAGCGAACTGGCACGGGCGATCCGCCCGAGGCGATCGACGCGGAAACCCTCGCCATCTTCAAGGGTGAGACGACAACCTGGCCCTGGCCGTAGCCGGCATGTGCAAGCGTCGCCTGCAGCCCCGCGGTAGTGGGCGGCTGCGCGACGTCGATCTGGAAGAGCGACGCGACGTCGAGCACGGGGCGTGGGCCGAGGTGCTGCGCGAGCTGCGCGAAGTATGCGTTGCACGACACGGCAAGCCCCTCGCTGAGCGTCACGGCGCCGTGCGGAACGGTGTCCATGGGATCGTCGCGGACCGGACGCACGGAGCCGCGGACCGTGTGGCCGACGCGGCCATCGGGCAACCGCTCACACATGAACTCGCTGCCTGCCGCGTCGGATCTCAGCGCAGCGCCAGCGATCAGCAGCTTGAACACGGATCCGGGCGGATAGAGACCGTATCGAACGCGGTCCAGCCAGGGTGCCTCCGCGCCGGGATCGTCGATGGGCTGCTCGTCGGCGCGATCGAGGTCCCGTACGCCCGGCCAGGGATAACTGACAGAGGCCAGCACTTCTCCCGTCGTCGCATCGAGCACCACCGCGGCGCCGTGCTTCTCTCCGCCCGCCACGATGCGCTGCTTCAAGGCTGCGGACGCACGCAGCTGCAGCCGCGCATCGATGGACAGGTGGATGTCGCGGTCGCGCGCCTCGAGCGCGCGTATCGCGCTGCTCCGCGGCCAGTACCGCTGGCGGACGAGCGGGAGGAGCTCTGCATAGTCGCGGGTGATCGCCGCGTGACGCTGACCGGTCCGCGGATTGAGGACTTCGACGGCCCTGGCATGGTCGTCGAAGCCCTTGAGCCGTGCATCGCTGTCGCGCTCGATGTACGACGAGTTGCGCGCGCCCCAGTTGCTCTGGTGATTCCAATCACCGATGACATGGAAGGTGATGCCGGCGAGCGGATAGCAGCGATCCTGGGTGGAGCCGCACGGCTGGACTGGCGTGACGCCGGCGGCGCGATACGTCGAGGCCAGCGCGGCAATTTCCTGCGGACGGCTCGTCGCCAGCGGCAAGCCGCTGCGGTCGTAGATCGTGCCGCGCGGGAGTGTGCGCGCGGCGAGCAGGAGCCGCGGGTTGTGCTCGAATCGGTAGCCGCCATCCGCCTGCTCCGACAGGCTTGGCGCGGACGCGATCGCATCGGCTCGCACCGTCTGTATCCATGCCGCCCGCGCGGCCACGACGACTGCAGCGGCTGCCAGCACGCCGCCCAGCGCGTTGAGCGACGATTGCATGTGCACGCGGGTCGGGCCACGACGCTGCGCGATGGCCAGCACGATGCCGACAGCAAAGCAGTTGGCGAGCATCGAGGAGCGGCCAAAACTGAGAAATGGCGTCACGACGCCCGAGAGCGGCACGAGCCCGAGAAGGCCACTCGCAATCACGATCGCCTGTACGACGAGCCCAAGAGCAATCCCTGTTGCCAGGAAAGCGGAATAGTCACCCGGCGCGCGAAGCGCCGCGCGGAAGCACCGCCATACGAGCAGTGCATACAGAACCACGACCGCACCGATCCCCAGGAACCCAAGCTCCTCGCCCACCGCGGCGAGCACGAAATCGGTGTGGCCGGCTGGAATCAACTCGGGATTCCCGAGTCCGGGCCCACTGCCCCAGATGCCGCCGGTCGCCAGCGCCCAGAATCCATGGGCGATCTGGTTGCCGCCGGGCACGCCGTTGTTCCAGGGATTCGCCCAGATCGCGACGCGTTGCCGCACGGTTGCCGGTTCACCAATGACGTACGCAGCACCGAACGCGAGCACGAGCAGCGCGAATCCCGTCAGCACGAATGCGACGTGTCCACGGCCGACGCCATACAGGGCGAGAAATACGCACGTCAATACGAGCGCCGGACCAAGGTCTTTCTGGAAGAAGAAGAACAGCAGCACCAGCGCCATGCTCGCCAGCACGGGCCGCACGTCCTTCCACCGCGGCACACGAACGAAGCGCAGCCACCAGCGCGAGGGCGCTACTGGCTCCGACAGCTCGCGAAGCAATTCGATTCGTCGGCCGAAGTACGCGGCAAGCGCAAAAATCACGAGCAGCCGGATGATCTCGACCGGCTGCGCGCCGAACAGGTTGACCTTGACGCCGCTCGAGCCCGGTCCACTGCCGAACAGGAGCAGCAGCAAGGCGAGGCCGAGCGCGGCGCCGAGCGGAAGGAGCACGGCGCGACGCAGGCGCGATGCCTCGAAGTCGACTTCGGACGCGATGACCAGCGCGAGCAGGCCCGCGGCAATTCCCGTGACGAACGTCTCGGCAGAGATCGTGTCGCGCAGCGGATCGCGCAGCGCGAACATCACCATCAGGCCGATGCCGCACAACAGCATCAGGACCGGCAGCAGGACGGGGTCGTCGTCGCGGCGGCGCCATCGCCGTACGAGGTGTGCGAGCCAGAACGGCGCGAGCAACAGCGTGAACGCGCCTGCTGCGCGAACCCTGAACTCCCCCGCCTTTCGCACGACGAGGTTGGGCTTGATGGCGGCAATATCGGCTGCGGAGAGCACGGCAAGGTCGGTTACTTCGCCGCGTCGCGCAAGGCGCTCACGCAGACGCGGCAGCGCAGGACGGCGGCGGATCTCCTCGGCGCCGATACTGACGGAGGCGAGGGCGCCGACATGCTGGAGGCGCGGCTCGCTGCTCGCGCGGCGGAACAGTGCCGCCGCCACGATGTCGCGCTCCGTCGCAGACGAAAACACGCTCAGCGCGGGCGCCAGGTCGGACGCGGACTTCAGGTTCGCCAGCGAAATTGCCGAAGCCCCTCCTTCCACCCTGGCCATGCGTGCCGAAACGGTGATGAGCACACCAAAGGTCACGACGATGGATGCGGCGAGCAGGCCGGCGAGCTCCAGGTTCAACGCGCGCGCGCGTCGAGCCTCGGGTCTGACGGCGGGAACACTCGCTGGTGCTATGACACGCATGTCTGCCTACATCTCGGACTGGAAATGGAACATCAGCTGGCGCTCGATGCGCTCCAGCTGCGCCTTGCAGGCCTCGAGGTTCTCGGCTGCGTTACCGAACGCGACGATCGGGTCGAACAGCTCGACACACCGCCGGTAGTCGTCGCGCGCGCTGGTCAGTTCGCGAACCCGCTGCTCTCCGGTCAGCACCCCCGCCCGGCGGCGACTCGCCATTGCGCGGCGCAAGTACCCATCGCCCAGCAGCGCGGCTTCGCGCCGGCCGCGGGTGTAGCCGCGCTTCTCTGCCTCGCCGATGGACACTTCGGCGGCATCCACGTCAGCGAGCAGATAAACCTGAATCCGCGCCATGCCGAGGTACGGATCGAACGAGTCAGGGTCTGTCTGCGCTGCCTGGCGAAACGTGGCGATGGCCGCCTGCGACAGGAGGGTCGCGGAACTCCCCCGAGCCGACTGCGCGGCAAAACGTTGCACGTGCCCCTGCGCGGTGAGCTGCCGCGCCCGCAGGCCGTCGCTTCGCGGCGCCAGGTCGACGGCCCACTTCAGCGCCTCGTTCGCCTGGCCCCACTCGGCAGGGCCCATCAGCGGCTCCTCGCGCCGGTAATCAGAAATGACGCGATCTCCCACGGCCACCAGCGCTCGCAGCAGCGGCGCCTTGACCCGCGCTCTCAATCCAATGTCGATGAGTGCCCACTGATCCACTGCTTCGTACGCCAGGTGCCGGTCCGTGACGGTTCTTTCGTCGATCGTCGGGATCGTGTCGTGAAATCGCTCGGCGAACATCCATGCCACGCCCTCGGTCGCGACCGCCAGCACGAATGACAGCATGAGCAACGCCGTCAGCACCCTGCGCATGACGAAGCGCTTCTTCTGAATCGGCCCCGTCACCGCGGGAACAGCGTCACCTGTGTCGAGTGCCGATGCCCGTTCGGCGACCGCTTCGCTGCGGCGCGGGCGCGGTTCCGTAGGCGGAATCATCCGGAGGGCCGAGTGCGGCGCGATGCGCGGTGCGGTGGCCGATGGTTGCGCCAGAGTAGCGACCGCGACCGCTCCGCCTGACACACGCTGTACCGGCGTGGTCGCCGGCGTCTCGTAGATCGACAGGGCGCCGGGCACGTCCCCGCGTAGAAAGAGCTCGAGATCCTCGCGGATGGCCGCGGCGTGCGGATACCGGTGCTCCACCTGGAACGCGAGGAGCTTGCTGATGATCGCGCCCAGTGCCGGCGGACAGCTCTCCGGAAACGCCGCGCGCGGTGCGTTGGATGTGATCGCCTGCTCCAGCTCACGCCGATACCGCGGGCCGTCGAAATGCGGATACGGCCGCTGGCCGCAGACCATCTCGAAAAGCATCACGCCGAGCGACCAGAAGTCCGCGTGCGGGCTGATCTGGTCCGACACGAGGCGCTCCGGAGAGGCGTACGCGGTCGTACGTCCGATGTCGGTCCCGAGCTCGCGGCTCTCCTCCAGCGCCTTGGCGATGCCGAAGTCGAGAACCTTGCGATCGCCGTTCGGCGAGACCATCAGGTGCGCCGGCTTGAGGTCCGTATGGACGATCCGGTACGACTTGCCGTCGACGACCTCACAAAACGCATGCGCCTTCTCGAGAAAGCCGCACATCCACAGCGCATGCGCCGCCGCCTCGTCGGGCGCCAGTCTCGCGTGCCGCAACAATCCTTCGAGCGACGTTCCCTCGATGAACTCCATCGCAATGAAGAAGTCGTCGCCGTCCGCCCCGAACTCGTACACTTCCGGAACCATCCCGTGCGCCCGTGCGAAACGCTCCTGCAGGATGGCGCCCTTGCGCTCCGCGTCGATCCTCTCCGGTCCCCACTCGCCGCCATGCAGCACGAGCTTGAGCGCGACACGCTGCCCGTCCGGGATTCGACGCGCCTCGAACACGGTGCCGAACGATCCACGTCCGATCGGCTTCGCCCCGTCGATGCGGAAATCCTCGCGCGCCATCAGTGACGGTTCTCCCCAGTACGACGCGGCGCTGGCCTTGGAGGTTGTCTTTGCGGCTGCACAGGCGAAACCACGATGTTCCCGCTGAGGACCTCCTTACGCCGTGCCGCGCTCAGGCCGCGAACGATTTCCGGATCAAACCCCGAGAACACATTTCCGGTCAGCGTCAGTCGTGATGTGCCGCCCGCCGCGATCGGCGGATCCACCGACGTACTGTCGCGAACGAAGATGTTGTTCGTGAAGCTGGCCTGCGCCGTATCGGGCACGGAGACGAGCGAGATCCCGACGCCGACGCGGCTGCCGTTCATCGCCACTGACGACCCCGGAGCAAGCTCCACGGCTCGAAGGTGGTGACCGATCTCTATCATGTCGAGGGCGACGCCGGCGCCGCCGACGTCGAACGCGGCGGCGTCCGCGACTTCGCCGGACGTGACCTGAAGGCCGGCAACCCTGTTCACGCTGCCGCTGCGAACGACGATGCTCGGCACGGATGCATGCAGACCGGCGGGACGGCTGATGACGACGGTCCCGGGAAGTCTGGCGACGAGATCCACTCCGTCGGCCACAATGACCTGTTCGGCGTATTCCCCCGGCTCGACGCGCACCGTATCTCCGGCGCGTGCGACCGACATCGCTTCGCCGATACGTGTGTACTGCCCGCTCCCGTTCGCCGACACGACCAGCGTCTGCGAGGCCTGCACCTGCGTTCGCGCTACGTAGAGCATCAGCGCGAGCGCGCCGACCACGCCGAGGAGCGTCCCGGCGATGAACCATGTCGTCCGGCTCCTCACGACGGCGCGGGCCATTCGCCTGACAGGTCCTGCCGGAGCACCGTCGTCGTCCACCGACCGCCGTTTGTTCTCCAGCGGCTCCGTGGGCGTCAGCGTGTCGGGCCGCTCGCCGCGGAGCGACGGCGCGTAATGGGGGCCCTCGGCGTAAACGACGGTAACGTTGTCTTTGCCTCCTGCATCGTTCGCCGCGGCGACGAGCGCCTCGACGACTCTCGCGGGGTCGCCTGCGTGCTGTCGCGCGATATGCGCGATTGTCGCTGACGGCAGCATGTCGGTGAGACCGTCCGAGCAGACGAGGATCGCGCAATCGGGTTCGAGCGGCTCCTCGATGATGTCGACGAACTCGTCCTCGTCCTTGTCGCGAAACACACTGCCGACATCGCGAAACACTTCGTTGCGGCGCGGATGCCGCATTGCATCGACCTCGGTCAGCTCGCCCGCGTCCTCGCGTTCGCCGATCGGCGAGTGATCGCGTGTGATCTTGCGGATCCCCTCGGCGCGGATCTTGTACAGGCGCGTGTCGCCGACATGACCGACGACCATCCGTCCGTCGGCGACCACCGCGAGCGTGATCACGCAGGCCATGCCGTGCACGTCCGCGGACTCCTGCGCGCGCCTGAAGATCTCGTTGTTCGCGATGGCGATGGCTTCCCGGACGCGCTCTGCCGGCGTACCGAGCGGACGCGCCAGCCGCTGCAGGATGACGTCGCGGGCAATGGCGGCAGCGATTTCCCCTCCTGCCTGGCCTCCGATTCCGTCGATGACGCCAAAAATCCCGCGCGCGGGATCGATCAATGGAAGGTCTTCGTTGTTCGCGCGCGCCCGGCCGGGGTCCGTGCGGGCCGCGCCGTAGAGAGCCTCGGCGGTCAGCGTACGCGCGTCACTCACGATCGTGCACCCGAGCCAGCACGAACAACCAGGCGGCCGAGGCGATCAGCGCCGCGAGAAACACGAAATGCGCGAAGTACAGCCACTTCATTGATCCCGCCTTGCCGCCAGGTGGCGTTCGACATGCCCTTCGGAATGCCGTTCGAAACGCGCTTCGAACTCAATGACGAGCGCGTCCGCCATCTGGATGCGTACAGAACGCGGAAGCACCTGCTCGGCACCGGGACTCAGCACTCCGTCCGGGCCCGTCATCGCCGGGGGAAGCTGTTTGCCGTCGAGGGACGTTCCCCAGGTGCTGAGATCCTGGATGTAGAACGTGTCGCCATCACGGCGAATCCGGAAATGCTGGCGCGACACCTTCGCCGATGTGACGACCTGGACGTCCACCCAGACGGCGCTGCCTCCGCGGCCGACCGACAGCGTGTCTTTGCGCATGCTGAACACGTGCGGTCCGTTGTCGTCGTCGTACCTGAGCGAGGCGCGTTCGGCGGTGCCGTGGTCCGTTTCGGAGGCCGTGAGCCGGGAGCCGGCCGCCGGGAGAGCAACGGGCTGCGCCACTTCGATCGTCGTGCTGCTTCGTCCCGTTCCTGTGACGACCGATCGTACGATCCTCGTAGTGGGCGGCCCGCCGAACTCCAGAGGCCCGGGTAAAGGCAGCAGGGACTCGATGCCGAGATCGCCCGGGTTCAGCCCGTCGTTCCGGTCCGCGTGAATGTAGACTTCCCAGCCCGCTGCCGGCAGCTCGATGGGAGACGCTTCCTCCTGCGCGATCAATCTCGCCAGCATCCCGCTCGAGCGGCGGCGTCCTTCGTTGATCGTCCTGATCTCTTCGCTCAGCGCCTTCTGCAGCTCGCTGACGATGCGAGGGACGATCCCTTCGATGCGGTCGTAGTCGGCCGGATGCAGGTAGATGTGGAAGATCGAGGGGGGAAGCGTCGTGAACGGGAGCTGATACATGTTCATCATCAGCTCGTCGCGCATCGCGTTCCAGATGGTGATGCCGTTTGGGACCTTCACTGTGCGTTGCACTCCGTCCGATACTATGAACAGGCTGCCGCTCGAAGTCTCAAAGTTTCGATAAGGATTCGACAGGTGTTCGCAGGATGAGGGTCCGTTTCGGTTCGTTCGTGTTCGATTCGGGCGCCCACGAGCTCGTGCAGGACGAGCTTGTCGTATCGCGGTCCACGTCCGGACCGCAGAGAACCGCCCCCGGTCCCCGCCGCATTCACCTGTCTCCCAAAGCGTTCGACGTTCTCGAAATCCTTCTGGCTCGCCGTCCGAAGGTCGTCACCAAGGAAGTTCTGCTGCAGGAAGTATGGGCCGGCAAGATAGTCGAGGAGGCGAATCTCGCCATCGTCATCGGCGAGATCCGCAAGGCCCTCGGCGACGATTCGAAGTCGCCGGAAAGCGTCGTGACCGTGCCAAGACGCGGGTACCGGTTCGCCGCTACTGTGGAGGATCTCGACGGCTCTCCTGCGCCTGATGAGTACGTCCGCTGGTGGCTGACCTGGAAAGACAAGACAGTGCCGCTTCGCCAAGGCGAAAACTGGGTCGGCCGACACCCTGCCTGTTCGATCTGGATCAACGCCGCCAGCGTGTCCCGCAACCACGCGAGGATCCTCGTGGGCAGCGAGAGGGTCGTGGTCGAGGATCGCGGCAGCCGCAATGGAACATTCGTCGACGGCAAGCGGATCGAAGGCCCACACGTGCTGGTAGACGGCAGCACCGTCACGTTTGGTTCCGAGAGCGTGACGTTCCGGCAATGGTCCGACGAAGGCGCGGCGGGCACGGAACCGGTTCGAAGGTGAGCCGATCGGTCGATCGGCCGATCGGTCGTTCGGCCGATCGGTGTATCGTGATCTCGATGACCGCATTGCTTGCAATTCGCCGCCTCACGTACGCTCCGCAGTGAGCGACTACGAGATCCGTCGAGCCGCGCCAGAGCATCTCGACGCGCTCGGGCGTCTGGGCGCGCTGCTCATGCGGGTGCACTACGAATTCGACCGCAAGCGCTTCATGCATCCCGGGTCGCACGCGGAGGCGGGCTACGGGGCGTTTCTTGCGACGCAGCTCGACGATCCCGAGTCGCTCGTACTCGTCGCTGTTCACGATGGTGAGGTGAGAGGCTATGTCTACGAGCCATCGAGCCGAGGAGCTGGAAGGAGTTGCGCGACCGCGCCGGCTTCATCCACGACGTTCTCGTCGACGCGGCCAGCCAGCGCCTGGGGATTGCCGACGCGCTGATGGACCACGCGCTCGGGTGGCTTCGTGAACAGCGCGTTCCACGGGTGATCCTCTGGACGGCGGCCGCGAATAGACAGGCACAGCGGCTGTTCATCCGCAAGGGCTTCCGCACCACCATGCACGAGATGACGTTCGAGCTGACCGATTGACCGATTGACCGATTACCAATTGGCCGATCGACCGATCGACCGATCGACCGATTGAAGTATCGCCTCGTCTCTGCTAAAAGCTGCCACATGCGCACGC
>Ga0247824_10000737_pt1 | contig 16929 bp, 13 predicted proteins | sample 13C_PalmiticAcid_FD_194412 | JGI IMG/M metagenome (GOLD analysis project Ga0247824, IMG submission 194412) | Soil microbial communities from agricultural site in Penn Yan, New York, United States - 13C_PalmiticAcid_Day48 | ecosystem: Environmental > Terrestrial > Soil > Agricultural land... | reverse complement strand
CCGTGAATCACGAGCAGCGGTCCACGATAACCCGTCAGGTGGCGTGAGGTCGGGAATCGATACGTCGAGAGAAAGCTCAGGCCGAGCAACAACGGGTTGGCGGCAAACAGCGATCGCGCATCCGGAAACGCGCTCTCGAGAACCAGCGCATCCGGTGGGCTCTTCGAGGCGGCATACGCTGCCACGACCGATCCGAGCGAACGTCCCCAGACAATAGTGGCGACGTCCTTCCGCAGTCGCTCGGCGAAATAGCGGACTGACGCGTCCGCATCCAGATAGATCCCCTTTTCGCTCGGGCTTCCACTGCTCCCACCGTAGCCGCGGTAGTCGACGGCAAGCACGCTGAATCCCCGCTGGCGAATGTCGGCGAAGACGTCCAGCCAAAGCGAAAGATTGCCGCCGTTGCCGTGCCAGTAGATCACCTGTGCGCGCGGCGATGGGTGCTCCATCCACCATCCGTGCAGCGTCACACCGTCGGAGGTCACGATTCGAAGGTCTTCGTACGCAATGCCCGCGGCCGCCGGAGTTCTTTGAATGCCTGGCAGGGGAAAGAACGCCATGCGCGGCTGGACCAGGATGACCAGCGCCCACAACACGACAACGAACACGAGGCTGAGAATGATGAGGTTCCGCATCCGGATGTTCGGCGGGCGAACGGCGTGTCGCCATCGCTAGATAGCTTCGAACGAGACCTCGTGGCCCGAACGACGGGCGAAAAAGCGTAGAACGTTCGCGCGAGGAACGACGCGGTTCACGGCCATTACCGCCCGCTGAAGATCATCCCGCTGCTCCGCCTGCGCGTTATGTGGCGCGATCGCAAGCCGGTGCAGATAGTAGGCGCATCCCTCGTGCGCGATGAGAACGACGGTGCGGACGTCGTGCACCTGGGCAAGAAATCGAAGCTGCTCCTCGACGCCGCGCGAGTCCCAGTATGCGGCGGAACGTCCGGAGAGCACCACGGGGCCGCCGGGACACGCCAGGCGGTCGTATCGTGGCAGTCCCAGTCCATGGTGGAGAAAGTCGTCCACCTGGTCACCGATGCGTCCGTCGGAGCAATAAACGGCTGCCGCGAAGATCCGTTCGCCGATGTACGGCACTGAGCTGACGAACGGCTTCGGCACCTCTGCAGGGCTGTGCTACCGGCTGCTCGTCGTCTTCGAGGCGCGCTCGCGCTTCTGCTTCTCGACCATGGCGGCGACGTCGGCCAGCAGCTGTTTCGCATCGTAGACGATGCCGTCCTTGATGGTGTACTTCACGCCGCCGACGCGCTCGACTCTTCCCGTCGTGTCATTGAGCTTGAAGTGACCGTTGCCGTAGAGGACCTTGAAGTTGCGCAGCGGGTTCTGATCCACGATGACCATGTCGGCAAGCATGCCGGCGCGGACGATGCCAAATTCCGGCGATCGGCCCTTCGGTTCCTCCAGCGTGATCGCGCCGTTCATCGTCGCCGCCTGGATGACTTCGAGCGGGTGGAAGCCCGCCTCCTGCAGCATCTCGAATTCATTGATGTATCCGAACCCGTACGTCTGATAGATGAAGCCGGAGTCCGAGCCGGTGGTCACGCGTCCACCCATCTTCTTGTAATCGTTCACGAGACGGAACCAGACCTGGTAGAAGTTCCTCCACGCGATCTCGTCCTCGGTCGTCCAGTCGTACCAGTAGGCGCCGTGCGATGCGCGATTCGGTGTGTAGAAGTCGATGAGCGACGGCAGCGTGTATTTGTCGTGCCAGTCGGCGTTGCGAAACGCGGTGAGGTGCCGGCCGGCGGAGTAGATGGTGAAGGTCGGATCGAAAACTGTTCCAAGCTTCAGGTGCTCCTCGAGATAGGCCTTCCACTCCGGGCTGCCAGGCGGATGGATCTTGTCCCAGAGCCGCGCGACCTGCCCGAAGCGCCACTGCTCGTCGTTCGCATTCATGTCGACGGGCCAGGGCTGCACGACCGTGTCCTTGAGCAACGATTCGAAATGCCCATAGAAGTGCGTGACGGTGTTCAGCCCGAGACGAGCGGCCTTGATGGCGTTCATCTGCGCGACGCCGCCCTGCTGCAGGTGAGCCGTCGACCCGAACCCGACCTTCTTCGCCTCGTCGAGCAGCGCCGCCATCAGGTCGGGACGCTCGGCGCCGAGTTTGAGCCCGTCGACTCCGTTCTTCGCCGCCCATTGCACGTAGGCGCGCGCCTTGTCGGGCGTGTCGACCGCGCCCTGATCCCAGCCACTGCCCGGGCGCTGGTAGTTGTAGATCCGCGGCGCGACGATCTCATTCTTCGCGCTGCGCTCTTTGTCACGCACGGCGTACGCATTCGGACCGATCGGCACACCGCGCACGGTCGTTACGCCATGACCGAGCCACAGCTTGTAGGCGTACTCCGCATCCTCGTTTTTTGGCGCACCACCTGCGTGGACGTGCATGTCGACGAACCCTGGCATGAGGTACATGCCGGTTGCGTCGATCTCGAAGTCGCCCTGCGGACCGCGATTGGCCCGCATCGGCACGCCGGGCGTGCCGGCGCCGCGGATGGACGTGATGCGGTTGCCCGACACGACGACGTCCATCGGGCCGGCAGGCGGCGCGCCCGTGCCGTCGATGAGCATGACGCCGCGGATCACCAGCGTCTTGAATGGACCCTTGCCTTCGTCGGAACGGCGATCGGGGGCAGGTCTCAGGCTGTCGCGCTGCGGACCCTGTGGCTGAGAAGCGCGCGTCGCGGGCGGCTGCTGAGCGATGGTGGCTGCGGTCGCCAGTGCGGCAATCGTGGCGATCATGAAGGTCATGCGAATCGGTCTGAGCGGCATCGGTTCTCCCTCACGCGTGAGTCACCGCATCTTAGCCGATCGGCCGTTCAGATGATCGACACCACCAGCAACGCGGTGAGCCATCCGAGGATCGCGTCCGCCGCGTAGTGATACCGGCCAAGGACGGCTGCGGCAGAGATCGCAACGGCGTTGACGATGACACACGCGAGAAGGATCGGCGGCGCGTCGATCAACAGCAGCGCGGCAGCGGCCGCTTCTGCCGCATGCCCGCTCGGAAACGTGTTGACGCGAATGCTCGCATGATGCAGCAGGCGCTCGTTGGCGGCGCGGAGCGGAGCACGCCACGTGGACACGGAGTCGAGATCGCGAGGCGGGCGCGTCTGGATCCACGGCAGCATCCCGAAGCAGATGAAGTCGGTCGCGAGGATCACGGTCCAGAAACGGTCGGGGTCGGGTGCCGGGCTGTAGGCCAGATGTATCGCCAGAGCTGCAGGAATCAGCGGATAGACACTCACGTAGGCGAGCTCGAGGCATCCCGCAACCGCGATCGGTGTGCGGCGGGCGAGGCTGCACACGCCGAGGATGCGGTCGATGCGCAGCAGCATCGCTTCGGTACCGGGCATGGGCCGCACGAACAACATCCCGCTCGTCCAGTACGACGCAAGCAGGAACAGCGGCGGAATGATCCAGTGTCGCAGCACGCCTGCCGCCAACCCCGCCGATGCCGCCGCCCCGGCCATCGCAACGGCAGCCAGGACCGTCACATGGCGACGCGTGGCGAGCCGTACATCCGGGCGCGTCCACGCCACCACCGCGGCGTAGCCAAAGAACACCACCGTCACAGCCGGCCACGACATACCTGTTCATTGAATGCGCGATACCCACGGAAATCGGCTCACATCCGAACGGCTTGATTGTATGACTCGATGAGCAACGAGACGGCCGCGGCCGTGATGCGCTCGGGCTGGTCCACCGCCGACAACTCGAAACCCTTGTTCCGGAAGGCGGCGATCGATTGGAGGCTGGTCGTCCGGGGATGACGCTTGTCGTGCCCGGCCTCGCGATCGGGCTCGCCGGGTCGTTATTCCTCGCGCGCTGGATCTCGTCGCTGCTCTTCGGCATCGACCCGATCGTCGCGCTCCGATGGGAGTAGCAATTTACTCGTCTCTGAGCGCCACCATCGGATCGAGCCTCGACGCCCGCAAGGCGGGGAGTCCGCACGCAACCGCCGCGATGACGAGGAAGCCGATTGTCATGACGATGAAGGTCGCCGGATCGCTCGGTCCTACCCCGACCAGCATCGACTGCATCGCTCCTGTCATCAGTAACGCGGCGATGATTCCGAGCCCCACACCCGCGGCGCTCAGGCGCAATCCCTGGCCGACCATCATGTTGAAGATGCTCGCGTGCCCTGCGCCGAATGCCATGCGCACGCCGATCTCCGCGGTTCGCTGTCGCACGGTCGTCGAGAGCACGCTGTAGAGACCGACCGCCGCAAGGGCCAGCGCCACACCGGCGAAGATGCCAATGAGCACGAGTGCGAACTTGGTCTGTGCCTGCGCCTTCGCCAGGAACGCGGCCATCGGCTGCACCTCGATCGCCCCCGTTCGCGGATTGAGCTCGCTGACCAGCGCGCGCGCAGCCGCGGCGATCTGCATGGGATCTCCGCTCGTTCGCACCGCCCAGCGATTGGCGGCGCCATGCTGAATGTCTGGGACGAACATGCCTTCCCGGCCATCCCTCGCCGGGTTGAAATGGCGCTGGTGATCGACGACGCCGATCACCTCGTATCGCTGGGGCTCGGGCGTGCTGATGCGCGCGATCAGCGTCTTGCCGACCGCGCTCTGACCGGGGAACGCCTTCCCGGCAAGCACACGATCGATGATGATCAGCCTGGCGCCGGGCTGGTTGTCGGCCTCGGTGAACTCGCGCCCTTCGATCACCCGAGTGCGCATCGCCGAGAAGTATCCGGGCACAACAGTGTGCACCGTTGCCTGCTGAAACTTCGACGGATCGGTGAGCGCTTCCTCCGTGCCCCATCGCGCGTTGGCGTCACGGCCATCGAGCGGCAGGGGACTGGCGGCGGTAGCGTCGATGACGCCGGGAATCGCCCTGAGGCGCTCACGCATATTGCGCATGAACGACTGCCGAGCGGCAGCGTTGGGCAACCGCAGGTTCGGCGTCGAAAACGTGAGGACGTTGCTCACGTCGTAACCCGGCTCAGCGCGTTGAAGCGCGACGAAGCTGCGGATCATCAGACCGCAGCCGACCAGCAGCACGAAGGAGAGGGCGACTTCGGCGGTGACGACAGCGCTGCGCAGCCAGTTGCCTGACGCGAGCCCGCCCGTTCGACCCGCGCGCCGCAGCAGGTCCATGACATCGGGACGCGAGGCGCGGATCGCGGGGATCAATCCAAATACCACGATCGAGACGGCACCGGCGATCGCGGCAAAGGTCACGACCCTGGGATCCACCGTGACGTGTGCCAGTCGGGGCAGGTTTTCAGGGCCGAGCATGATCAGCACGCGGACGCCGCCCCACGCGAACAGCAGGCCAAGCGCGATCGACAGCGCCGCCAGAATCAGGCTCTCCGTAAGCAGCTGCCTGACAATGCGCCAGCGCGTGCCACCGAGAGCGGCGCGGACGGCGAGCTCGCGCTCGCGCGCCGCCGCGCGAACGAGCAACAGGTTTGCGACATTGGCGCACGCAATGAGCAGAACGAATGTCACCGCGCCCATGAGCGCCAGAATCACAGGACGCACCTCGCGCACGAGATCTTCGTGCATCGGCTCGATGCGGAACGCGACTCCGGCCGTGTTCTTTATGGGGAAGCGCGAGCGGAGGTCGGCGGCAAGAGCGTCGACCTCTCGCTGTGCCTGCTCTACCGTGACGTCATCCTTCAGCCGGCCGATGACACGCAGGAACACATTGATGCGCGAACCCGAGGCAAAGTCGAGCGCAAGCGGTGTCCACACATCGGGCAGGCGCTCCACGCTGATGCCGGGCGGATAGAGCAGCTCGAATCCGGGCTCCAGGACGCCGATGACTTCGAACGGCTGCTCACCGAGACGCACGACGGTGCCGACCACGGCGGGATTGCCGCCGAACCTGCGCTGCCAGAACTGGTGGCTGAGGATCGTCTTCGGAGGCGGCGGTGGTGCGGCTGCCTGTTGCGGCTGCCCTTGCGGCGCCTGCGTCGGTGGCGGCGGCGGAACGCCGTCCGCGTCGCTGAAGTCGGATCCCACCTGTATCCGCGCGCCGAGCACTCGAAAGAGGTTCGGCGTCGCGGCGCCCGTGCTCACCTGCTCGGCCTCCGCCTGCCCGGGCGTGACAAAGACCTGTCGGCCGGTCAGGAGTCCCGCGACCCCTGAGAACACCCTCTGCGTGCTGCGCAGGTCGTGAAAGTCCGCCGGGGGCCACGGGAAATCCTCGACGTTCCGGGCGCGCAGGTCGTTTGCAATGTGGACAAGGCGCTCGGGGCGGTCGTACGGCAGCGGCCGCAGCAGAACCGCATTGACGACGCTGAAGATAGCCGCCGCGGCGCCAATCCCAAGCGCAAGCGTGAGAATCGCGGTCAGCGCGAATGCAGGTTTCTTCGCGAACATCCGCAGGGCGTGTACGATGTCGCCGAGAAAGGTGCTCATGCATCGTGATTTGACACCCGCTGAGCGCGCCTGGCAACCGATCCTGGGACGAGACGCGTCGCGGATGGCCGGAGTGAGATCCAGACGCGACCGGCGAGCCAACGTCGAACAGGGATCACACGTCTAAACGGCCATGCGTGACGACCTGAAAGCGGCCTTTCGCTCCCTTCGCAAATCTCCGACGTTCACCACCGTGGCGCTCGCCGTCCTCGCGCTGGGGATCGGCGCCGGCACGGCCATCTTTTCAGTCGTCGATGCTGTTGTGCTGCGGGCGCTGCCGTTCGACGAGCACGACCGGCTCGCCGTCGTGCTCGAGCACGATCCGTCCGGAAAGGACGTCTTTGGCGGAGGCACGACCACTCCGCAGACGTATCTGGACTGGCGACGGATGCAGGAAGGATTCGACGGGCTTGCGGCAGTATCCAACACCTCGTTCCGTCTGAAGACGGAGACCGGCGAGCCGGCGGATGCGCGCGGGTTCCGCGTGACCTGGGAGTTCTTTCCGATGCTGCGCGTCGCGCCCGCGTACGGGCGGAGCTTCACCGCGGAGGACGAAATCGAAGGACGTCACCGCGTCGTCATCCTGAGCGACGGTTTCTGGCAGCGGCGGTTCGGCGGCGATCCCGGAGTGGTTGGCAAGACCATCGAGCTGAACGAAGAGACATACGAGATCATCGGGGTCATGCCGCGCGGGTTCGCTTACCCGGTCGCGTCCGACAAACCCACGGAGATCTATTCGCCGACCTGGTTCAGAGCGGAAGACAAGGTCCGCGGCGGCAGCCGCAATTTCAACTGGACGGTGGTCGGCCGCCTGAAGACGGGCATCTCGTTCGGTCAGGCCAACGAGCAGATGAACCGCGTCGCCGAGTCGCTCGATCAGCAGTATCCGAAATGGTCGGCGGGGATTCGGACGCGCGTGATCCCGCTGCAGGAACATCTCGTGGGCAAGGTCCGCGGGTGGATGCTGATGCTGCTCGGGGCCGTCGCACTCGTGCTGCTGATCGCCTGCGCGAACGTCGCCAACCTGATGCTGGCGCGGGCAACCACGCGCAGTCGCGAAGTCAGCATCCGTGCCGCTCTCGGCGCGAGTCGCTGGCGCATCGTGCGCGCCCTGATGATCGAAGGACTGCTGCTGTCGATCCTGGGCGCTGCGATCGGTGTGATGCTCGCGTACTTCGGCGTACACGCGATCCGCGCCTGGCTGCCTCCCGGACTCCCACGGGTCGCGTCGATCGGCCTCGACGTGCGCGTGCTCCTCGCCGCAACCGGTGCAGCCACGCTCTGCGGGATCCTTTTTGGCATGGTGCCGGCGCTGCAGTCTTCACGCCCGGATCTCACCACCGCGCTGAAGGACAGCGGCCGGTCCTCCACCGCTGGCGCCGGAAGTCAGCGCCTCCGCAGTGCGCTCGTTGTCGTCGAGGTCGCGCTCGCCGTCATGCTGCTCGTTGGCGCGGGTCTCTTCGTGGGCAGCTTCGTGAAGCTGATGAGCGTGGATCCTGGATTCGACTATGCCAACGTCCTCGTGTTCAGCGTCGGCCCACGGATTCAACAGGGTAAGTTCGAGGAAGCGATCAAAATCAGCCGCACATACGTTCCTCAGATGCAGGAGGCGGTCAGAAACGTGCCGGGCGTGCGCATGGTGGCCACGGTATCAGGCGGTATGCCGCTGACTGGCAGCTGGAGCCGCTCGAGCGTGGAGATTCCAGGGCGCGGCGAGCTCAAAGGCGATGAGTTCTCACTCGATCGCCGAACGGTGTCACCCGAGTACCTCGCGCTCATGCGAATCCCGCTGCTGCGCGGACGCTACATCGAGGCGACGGACACGGATCGCTCTGAGGGGGTGATCGTCATCAACGACGCCGCCGCGCGGCTGTACTGGCCTGGCGAAGAGGCGATCGGAAAGCGGCTGAAGATCAGCAGCAAGGAGCGCGTGGTCGTCGGGGTGGTCGGAAACATCCGGCATCTCGGGCCGGAGAAGCCGTTTCGGCAGGAGGGCTACATCCCCTTCCTTCAGGACCAGACGATCGGCTCGACACTCGTGATGAAGACGGACGGGGATCCGATGAAGGTCGTCCAAACAGTGAAAGCGGCGATCTGGTCCGTCAACCGCGAACAGCGCCTGACCGGCGACACCATCACCCTCGAGGGCTACATGGAGCGGCTGATCATGCAACGCCGATTCAACATGGCTCTCCTGGCGTCGTTCGGCGTCATCGGCCTCGTCATCGCAGCCGTGGGCATCTACGGCGTCATGGCCTACATCGTCGCGCAGCGCACCAACGAAATCGGCGTCCGCATGGCGCTGGGCGCGACGCGCGGTGACGTGGTGTCGATGGTCCTCAAGCGCGCGAGCGTCATGATGCTGCTGGGTCTCGCGATCGGCGGCGCCGCCGCCTGGGCCCTCAGCGCGAACATCAAGACGTTCCTGTTCGAAACGGAACCCGGCGATCCGCGCATCTTCGCCGCGGCCCTGGTGACCCTCACGTTCGCCGGGCTCGCCGCAAGCGCGATTCCCGCCCGGAGGGCTGCGTCGGTTGATCCGCTCAATGCGCTTAGACATGAATAGCGCACTTCACACGTGCGACGTGCGAGGTGCGACGTGCGAGGTGCGACGTGCGACGTGCGACGTGCCACATGCTACGTGCGTCACTCCTTCACTCCGCGCACCCTATTTGCATCCATCGCCCAGATGCCGCGGCCATACGTCGAGATGACGATGACGTTCTCGCGTGCGTGGACGGCGAGGTCGGACACCTGCGTCGACGGGAGATTTCCGCCGAGCACCTGCCAATGCGTCCCCCCATCGGTCGTGATGAACACGCCGAAGTCGGTGCCGACGTAGAGAATGTTGGGATTGGTCGGGTCCTCGCGAATCACGTTCACCGGACCCGCAGGGATATTCGCGACGATGCTCGTGAACGTCCTGCCGCCATCCGTGCTCTTGTAGATGTAGGGCGCGAAATCATCGTCTTCGCGGCCACGCTGCGTGACATACAGCGTGTTGTCCGAGTGCTGCGACGGGACGACGCGGGAGTACCACTTCCGGGTCGGCACGTGCGACGTCAGTTCCGTCCATGCTTTGCCCGCGTCAGTCGTGACGTGCAGCTTTCCATCGTCGGTGCCCGCGTAGATCAGTCCCTTCACCCGTGGTGATTCCTCGAGCGCAACGATCGTCTGATACGGGATCTCGCTCGAGCTGCGCGGCAGCATCTGCTGAGGGTCGTTGCTGGTGAGATCCGGGCTGATCCTCTCCCAGGTGTCGCCACGATTGGTCGAGCGATAGACATACTGATAACCGAGGTACACGGTGTTCGGATCGTGCGGCGAGAGGACGATGGGCGCCATCCACTGCGCGCGAAGTCCTTCGTCTTTGGGTCTGATGTTGGTGACGCGCTGCGCTCCGGCGGGTTGCGCAGGCTGCGGCGCCTGGGATGCGCCTTGCCCGCCGCCGCGGCGCCCCCGTTGAGGGGGAACGCTGAGGTCCGTTCGCTCGAACCTTCCGTAGAAGGAATGCGAGTAGACAATGTTCGGGTTCTTCGGGTCGACGGCCTGGTGCGATCCTTCACCCCCGGGTGCGTCTTCGAATTCGACCGCCTGGATCTCGCGGCTCTGGTTGAGAAGCAGCCGTCCGCGGCGGCTGCCGATGTCCTGGATGGAGCCGTACACCCACGGCGGCGTGCTCGGGTCGACGACGATGTTGTAGAACTGCGAACCGCCGGCGGCCAACGCAAACTTCCAGTTCTGGCCGTTGTCGGTGGTCGAATAGAAGCCACCGTCGTTGACGTCGTAGATCACTCTCGAATCCTTCGGATCGATCCAAAGCCCGTGATGGTCGCCGTGAACGCGGCGCGAGTTCGGGAACGTCGCGAACGTCTTGCCGCCGTCGCTGGAGATGTTCAATCCAAGGCCGAGAGTGAAGACGCGGTTCTCGTCGGCGGGATCCACGCGGATCTGCGCGAACACCCAGCCGTACGTTCCGGAGTGGCTGGTCATGAATTCATTCGACGCGCTCACCTTCACCCAGCTCGCGCCTTCGTCTTCGCTGCGGTAGACCTCAGCCGCCTTGATCCGGGCTTCATTGACCGGACGTCCGTATGCATCTTCTTCGTTGGGGAGGGGCGGCCGGCCAGGCTCGTAATTGTCGACCAGTGCATACAGCACCTTCGGATTGGAACGCGCGACGTCGATGCCGATCCTTCCGCGGTACTGCGGCGCGGGCAGGCCGGCACTTGCGTCGGACCACGTCCTGCCGCCATCGATCGTCTTGTAGATGCCGGCCTCGCTGTAACCGGGCTCGACACGCGGATCGCTCCACTTCCGGCGAATGCGCTGCCACATCGACGCGTAGAGCACCTCCGGGTTCGACGGATCCATGACGAGATCCCATGCGCCAGTGCGTGGGCTCTTATAGAACACTTTCGTCCAGCTCTTTCCGCCGTCGGTCGTCTTGAACACCCCGCGCATTTCGTTGTCGGTCCAGGCGTGCCCCGAGGCGGCGACGTACACGATGTCTGGATTGGTCGGGTGTACGACGATCCGGCCGATCGTCTGCGAGTCGCCGAGCCCCGTGTAGGTGAACGTCTTGCCGGCGTCGGTCGATTTGAAGATGCCCACGCCGGCCATCGACGCGCGGAAGAGATTCGCCTCCCCTGTGCCGACCCAGACGTGATCCGGGTTCGATGGAGCAACGGCGACATCGCCGATGCTGGTGGACGGCTGGTCCTGAAAGATCGCCTGCCACGTGGTGCCGCGGTCGCCGGACTTCCACACGCCGCTCGTGGCGTAGCCGACGTAGATCGTGCGCAGACCCCCGCGGTCAGCCACCGCGATGTCTGTTGCCCGCCCGCTGATATTCGTCGGCCCCGCGTATTGCCACGAGATCTGCCCGTAGGGCGACGCCGTTCGCATCGACGTATAGGTGTCGTACGCCTTGCGCAGGTATTCAGCATCCGCAGGCGTCTGCACCTGTGCGCGAAGCGCCATCGCCATTCCAGCAGCAGCAATCGCAATGACGAGATGGCGGCCAACGTGCGTACGTCTCATTCACCTTTCTCCTGTCGAACCCGATGTTGGTACTCCCTCTGAAATACTCTTCAACAAGTGATCCAGCTCATTGTCTTCGATCTCGATGGGACGCTCGTGGACTCGCGCCGCGACCTGGCGAACGCGGCCAATGCGCTGATCACTGAGCTCGGCGGAGCAAAGCTGGCGGAGGCTACCGTTGCCGCGATGGTCGGCGAGGGGGCGGCCGTTCTCGTGCGCCGCGCACTGAGCGCGTCAGGGCTCGACGTCGACACGCCCGGCGCACTGCCACGATTCCTCGATCTCTACGACGAGCGGCTGCTCGAGCACACCCGTCCATACGACGGTATCGTGGAGGCGCTTCAGTCGCTGCGCGCGCGGGTTCCGCTTGCGGTGCTCACCAACAAACCCCAGGCCGCTACTGCAAAACTGCTGTCAGGACTCCGGCTCGAGGCGTACTTCGGCGATGTGATCGGCGGCGACACTCCGCTGGGACGAAAACCAGGCGCTGCGGGACTCGTCGAGCTGGCGCGGCGCGCTCGCACCCAACCAGCATCGACCGTCCTCGTTGGCGATTCACCGATCGATCTGGAGACCGCCCGCGCGGCCGGGAGCCGGGCCGTCCTGGTTCGCTATGGCTTCGGATTTCGAGAGGTTCCGCTGCTGGAAAGCGAGCGGGTTATCGACGGGCCCGCGGAGTTGACCGAGCTTTAACGTGCGACGGGCCACGTGCGGCGCATGTGACTGAGCCCACTCGCCCCGCGTTTTCGCATTGCGGGATGGAGGCACACCGTGCGCTGCGCATTCGTCATTCCCGCCGTTTTGACTACTCTGCTTTCCTTTTCATCGCAAAGCTCCGCGCAATCCGCGGAACGGCCGTCATGGACGTTCGGCGCGACGGCCGGCGGCGGGCAGACCTGGGACGACGAGGGATCCATCGGCAAGGGCTGGCTGCTCGGTGGCTACGTGGACCGGAAGATCAGCAGGCACGTCGACATGGAATTCTCTGCTGACCTGCTGCGACACGAACGCAATACCGGGCCGTTCTCATTTCAGGCAGAGGGTCACACGACGTATTTGAATGCGGCGCTGGTGCGTCGGTTTGGTCCGCCGGGCACCAACTTCTTCCTCCTCGGCGGCGGTACCGTCGGGATCCACAATGGCAAGGCGGGATCCGGCGGCATGCCCGCTTTGAACGACGCGGACAGTACCAACGTTGGTTTCATCTTCGGCGCCGGCACCTCGTTCCTGACGACCGCGAACATCGAGATCGCGCCGCTCGTCCGCCTGACATGGATGGAGGTCTCGGATGACTCCGATCCGTTCTCCTCGATCATGGCCGGCGTGCGCGTGGGGTTTGGACGGTGACACGCGCTCAACGTTCGTACGACTCACGCCGCGCCGACGCGGACTGCTTGATCAGGAGCCTGTCAGGCGTCTCCCAGAACGTGCGGCGCATGCCCGCCAGGCTGTCAGCGCCGCTGTAGCTGATCGACGAGCACAGGTGCTTGATCATGTCGCGGACGATCGTTCGAGCCGAGCCGCGCGCCGGAACGCTGATCTCCATCCCTTCGGATCCGATCGCCTCCAGCTCTACGCGGTCCGCGTCCTCGACGTCGAGCCGATCGCGAATCGCCTCGAGTGACGCCATTCCCCGCAGGACCTTGAATGGCACCTTCACGCTCTTCTGCGACTCCGCAATCAGCACCGACTTGTGCACCACCTCGCCGGGCGCTTCTTCGGTGCCGGCGAACGCGCTGCCGAGCATCGCGCAATCGCCGCCAAACAGCAGCGCCTGCGCGAGCGCACCGTGCCGCTTGATCCCGCCGTCGGCGATGACGCCGACGCCTGAGTCACCGACCGCGGTGCGGCATTCGACGAGCGCCTGCACCTGCGGGACACCGAAGCTCGTGGTGATCCGCGTCGTGCACCCGCCGCCCGGGCCGATCCCCACCTTGATGCCGTCGGCGCCAAGATCGATGAGAAAGCGCGCCCCTTCCGCCGTCGCGACGTTCCCGACGATGACCTCGAAGTCACCGATGCGCTTACGGAACTCCTTCAACGCGCGCTCCATCACGACGGAGTGGCCGTGCGCAATGTCGACGACGAGAACGTCCACGCCGGCGCGAATCAGCTCCGCCGCGCGCTCGAGATAGTCGCCCGTCGCGCCGATCGCGGCACCGACCATGAGGCGGCCCTGCGCGTCGCGTGTCGCGAACGGCAACTGCTGCTGCCGGGCGATGTCGCGGGCGGTGATGAGGCCCGTAAGCTGCCCTTCCGCGTCGACGAGCGGCAGCTTCTTGATCTTGCGCTCCACCATCACCCGCGCCGCCTCGTCCATCGACAGCGGCCCGCGATGAACGACGAGGCGATCGATTTGCGTCATCCTGTCGCTCACGCGAGGCGCGGAAGCCCTGTCGACGAAGCGGATATCACGGTGCGTGAGCAATCCGCGCAGCTTACGGGATGAGTCGACGACGACGAGGGTTCCGACGCGCGAGCGGTTCATGATGGCCGCCGCTTCGTCGAGCGACGCGTCTGGCGTGACGGAATACGGATCCCGAATGACGCCGTGCTGCGCGCGCTTGACCTTTTCCACCTCGCGCACCTGCGGACCGATCTCGCCGGGCCGGAATCCGCGGTCGATGATGCCGATCCCACCCTCTTCCGCCTGGACGATCGCCATCGGTGCGCGCGTGACCGTGTCCATGTTGGCCGAGACGATCGGGCGATTGAGCGTGATCCGTCGCGACAGCCGGCACGACAGATCGATCACCGACGGGTCGCGCCGAACGACGGTGCTCCGCTGCGGCGCGAGGATGAAGTCGTCGAACGTGCAGCCGTGCGTGAGCTCGAGCAGGCGGCGCGCGGTCTTGTCGGTGATTGTCGGGAAGGCAGCGGTCGTCATGAGGAGAGAATATGGTACGTCGATGCCGTTGAAGGACCTGGAACGCTCGCTGCGCGTCAAACTGGCTGAAACGCTGCCCGGTGTCGAAGCGCAGATGCGGTTCGCGCCGATCGTGCCGCGGTCCGGCTGGCGGCCGGGGCATTACCCGGAAGACGCGCGCGTTGCCGCCGCATTGATGCTCATCTATCCCGGGGAGCGCGGTCCCTCGCTTCCACTCACGGTTCGCGCAAGCGGCCTTGCGCGACATGCGGGCCAGATCAGCCTTCCTGGCGGCGCGGCCGACCTCGGGGAGACGCTCGCCGAGACAGCGGTGCGAGAGGCGCAGGAAGAAATCGGGATCGACCCGGCGAGCGTGGACGTGCTCGGCGAGCTCACGCCGGTATGGGTCCTTGTCAGCGGCTTCACGCTGCATCCGGTCGTGGCCGTCACACACGAACGCCCGGCGTTCGTGCCGGCGACGGGAGAGGTGGCGGAGATCCTTGAAGTCTCACTCGAGGATCTGCGCGATGCGTCGCGGATCCGCCGCGGCACACGCGTGCGGGAAGGCGTCGCGGTCGAATATCCCTACTTCGACCTGCTCGGCCACCAGGTCTGGGGAGCCACGGCGATGATCCTCGGGGAATTCATCTGCCTGATCTAGCGGCCCGCGGAAGCCTTGGCGGAGGCGGGGCCCCGGACTGCAAACAAATGCTCCGCGCCCCGGATATAGATCGTGTCGTGGGCGAAGGCGAGTGATGCCCACACCGGTTCGCCGACAGAATTCGAGCGGAGCACTTCGTGCTTCGGTCCGGCACGGACGACGAACGTGTCGCCGTCTTCGCTGGTCTCGAGGATCCTCTCGCCGAACGCCGCCAGCGATGATCGGAACGTTGCCGCAATGGGAGGACGGCCTCCTTCGTACACCACCGCTCCGGTTTTCGCGTCGAGGCAGGTGATGATTCCGCCGTCGCTCATCAGATATAAATAGTCGCCGTACAGAACGGGCGACGCGGTATATGCCGTCCCCTTCTGATATCGCCACACGACCTTATCGGTCTCGCTGATATCGCCCGTTCCGCCTGGCCGTATGGCGATCGCGCGCTTCGCGCCGCTGCCTGCTGTAAGGAACACGAGGCCGTGGCCGGCGACGGCGCTCGGGATGGGGTGACTCTGGACGCCGGGCGCGCGCCACAGCTCCTTCCCCGTCTTGGGGTCGTAGCCCGCGACCATCTCCGCGCCCGACGCGATCAGTTCGGAATGTCCGTCCACCTGGACGATGATCGGCGTCGCCCAGCTTCGCCTCGTTGTCCGCTCCGCGCGCCAGACTTCCTTACCCGTGAATCGATCCAGCGCAACGATCGCGGAGTTGGCACCCATCTCCTGATCGCACTGCAGGATGAGCAGGTTCTCCCAGATGATCGGCGACGTGCCGGGCCCCAGGCCCGCCTTGGCGATGTTGCCGACCGATGCCTTCCAGGCCAGCTTTCCTTTGAAGTCGTACGCGTAGACGCCCGCTGCCTCGAAGAACGCGTAGAGGAGCTTGCCGTCGGTGACGATCGTTGGCGAGGCGTAGGTATTGCTCTTGTGGCGATTGTCGTACATCAGACCGTCGTACGCGGTCTGTTCCCACAGGGGCTTGCCCGTCGTCGCGTCGTAGGCGAGCACCTTCAGCGTGTGCTTGTAATCGACTGCCTCGCTGTCGGGATGCAGATACCCGGGTTTGAGATCGAACCCGAGGTGGTCGGGAGCTGTGCGTCCGGGAACCTGTTCACCTTTGAGCGACGTCGTGAGAAACAGGGAATTGCCCCAGATAACAGGCGACGAGTGTCCTCGTCCTTCAACCGGCGTCTTCCACGCGATGTTCTTCTCAGGCCCCCACTCGTCGACGTACGCGGTTCCGTTTGCCACGCCGCGTCCGTCGGGTCCGCGCCATTGAGGCCAGTTGTCGTCGCCGGCCGCGCCGGGCGAGTACGACGTGAGAACGACGAGTGCGGCAATCGCCGCGAGGGTGTGAAAGGCGTGTCGGAACGTGATCATGGCTCGCCGTAGCATACCGTGCCCCCGGCTATAAGATTAGTGGATGAATCCGCGAGTTCTCGAAGCCATCAACAAACAGATCAATTCGGAGCTGAGCGCCTCGTACGCGTACCTGGCGATGTCGGCGTATTGCGAGTGCCAGAAGTTCACCGGCGCCGCACGCTGGCTGCGGCTTCAGAGCCAGGAAGAGAACATGCACGCGATGAAGCTCTTCGACTTCGTGCTGGCGCGTGACCGAAGCGTCGAGCTGCTGGCGATCGATCGTCCAACGGCCGACTTCGATTCAGTGGCGCAGGTCTTCGAGCGTGCGCTCGAGCAGGAGCAGGAGGTCAGCCGCCAGATCGACGCGCTCTATGAGACGGCCTTTTCCGAGAAGGCCTTTTCAGCGGTCGCCGAGCTCCAGTGGTTCCTCACCGAGCAGGTGGAAGAGGAAAAGACGGCGCGTGAGATCGTCGCGAAGTTCAAGATGGTCGGAAACGATCCCGCGTCGCTCCTCGATCTCGATCGCGAGCTCGGTGCGCGCACGACGGTCGAAGCCGGAAAGAAGGAGTAACGAACGAATGCTCACGAGACAAAAGATTTTCCC
>Ga0247824_10000736_pt1 | contig 16948 bp, 14 predicted proteins | sample 13C_PalmiticAcid_FD_194412 | JGI IMG/M metagenome (GOLD analysis project Ga0247824, IMG submission 194412) | Soil microbial communities from agricultural site in Penn Yan, New York, United States - 13C_PalmiticAcid_Day48 | ecosystem: Environmental > Terrestrial > Soil > Agricultural land... | reverse complement strand
TCCTCTTCCTCCTCTTCCTCCTCTTCCTCCTCTTCCTCCTCTTCCTCCTCTTCCTCCTCTTCCTCCTCTTCCTCCTCTTCCTCCTCTTCCTCCTCTTCCTCCTCTTCCTCCTCTTCCTCCTCTTCCTTTTTCTCTTCTTCCCTTTTTTCCCCTTTTTATTCTTCTCAAAAAGAAATGAAGGCGTCCCAATCCATTGTTTGGATGTACCGCTTGTTTTGGCCAGAGGGAGCTAGTATGTGTTTCTTCAGCCTTGGGATTTGGATGGAAACATTAGAGAGTCTCAGTGATCAGTTCCAACTTACTCAGGCTTTCCTTTGGTAACGTTACAACCTCAGGGCGCTCTGGCATGATGACACGGGAAGGCGGCATCCCGATGGGAACCACATCCCGAAGTAAGAGTTCGACGTAGATCTGCCGTTTTGCCGGGATGGGAAACCAACAGACCTCGTTTTTTTTCTCGACCACGCTGCTTGTCTCAAAATAAAGTTAGTTGGGCGTGTAGACTTGTTTTCTCCATCTTGTTTCTTCAATTTGCCATGCTCACCAGGAGACTTGTGTACACCAAGACTTGGTGTTGGCTGTCTGGAATTAGAAACAGTCATGAACAACGATCATGGCAGGCAAAACTCCAGTCGGGAGAGTGGGGGAGAGACCCCGACATGTGCCCCGTTATATGGAGGTCAACGTGGCCAAATAAAGAGGACGCGAGTGCCTTGTTAATGCTTTCATTGCAATTGGTTGTCGTTGTTGTTGCGGTCCTGTTTCTACCCAGCAATGGCAGCCAGCGCTATACTGAGATTAACTCGTTAGATGTGGCAGCTCGCAACAACTGCTATCTTGAGACCTGCTCCGTCCGTCCCGCCGAGCAGGAACTCCACATTTCAGAGCACGGCCATCTGCTGACGTGCAAGGTAGCATGTTAATTGTCCCTTGTATAACGTGAGTGCGCGTCAAGGGGGGGTTTCCGGGTATGGTGATTAGCCGCGGTCTTCGCAATATTCATTCTGAATTCACTAGGTAACGCTCTTGCGGTGGATTTGAGGAGAGGATGGTCGGCGATCGCCTCAAGATAAAGCTTGGCCAACTTCCCGTGGACTTGTTGAGGACTCGCCCATCACTACCACCAAGGTAGACTCTAACCACGTCTTGCCTTCTACCAACTGACTGTTGTGCCAATGAAAACCGCCCCAGCTGCGTTTCTCCTGGCCTTTGCGGCTCAGGTCCTCGGCCATGGATATATTTACCGCGTCACGTCAGACAATACTGTGTAAGAAAGAGCACCTGCCTCTTCTACACCTTATCGTTACCATGCCAAGGCTAACTTGAGTGTTTCTGCCACCTCCACAGCTACCCGGGCTATGACATCTTTATCGACCCGGCGCTGAGCCCTGCCCCTTCCCGTATTGCCTACGGCGGCGGTAGCACAGGCCCCGTGTTTGACGCCACCAGCGCCGCCATGGCCTGCAACACGGTCCACAACCCGGCGCCCGGGTTCATCGCGCAGGCCCGCGCCGGCAGCAACGTGACCTTCCACTGGTCACGATGGCTATACAGCCACAAGGGCCCGATCACGGCCTGGATGGCACCTTACGAGGGCGACGTCGCGGCTGTCGACGTGAACAAGCTCGAGTTCGTCAAGTTCGCCGAGGAGGCCATCGGCGCCGACGGCGTCTGGGGCACCGTCAAGCTGCTCGACAAGACCAATGGCACCTGGACCGCCACGATCCCCGCCGACATCAAGCCTGGCAAGTACATCATCCGTCACGAGGTAAACATCTCCCCTTCCAGCACCGCCCTTCTCACACCCCTCCCATCCCCAGACTAATTCAAACCCTCCCGCAGATCATCGCCCTCCATTTCGCCGTCAACACAACGCACGGCTTCGAATGGTCCCCCATCAGCCCCCAATTCTACATGACCTGTTTCAACTTCAACATCACCGGCCCGGGAACCGCCACCCCCAAGGGCCACACCTTCCCGGGCGCCTACGACACAGCCGACCCGGCGCTGCACTGGAACCTCAGCTCCCCCGACCCGTACCCGCTCGCCGGGCCGCCCGTCTACGTGCCCGCGTACGGGGCGGCGGTCAACCTGGTGCCGAATGAGAGGGTGACCATCAGCCCGACGCTGGACGAGGCGGGGGATAAGGCGTATTATGAGGCGCAGTATAAGGCGCTGGAGGCCCAGGGGGGGGTGACGGCGTATTTTGATGCGATTGGGGGTTGAGAGGGGTATGTTCGAGGGTAAGGTCTGGTGCCGGCCCTCTGGGGAACTGTGGGAGACTGAAGGAGTGATGGCTGTGTGTGTGTGTGTGTGTGTTTGTGCGAGAGAGAGGGAGAGAGACGGAACCAATGTTCTCCTCTGTTCTGTATGCCAACAAGTCACCACATAAAACTCCGAAGCAGACCGTGGATCAATCAATGTTTGCACCAGTGCACTTGTGAAACCATAGCATTACGAAGCCACCAGTAAACAACCTAATCACGACCCCCTGCCTGCGCCAACACCGCAAACCCCTTGCTCTCCATCATAAACGGGCATTCAACTCATGTCCCTCATGCTCGCTCAGCACAGCCGGAAGTGGCACCGCCCATCGCAGCACGAGCAGCCCAAGTTGAAGCGGCCACCCCGCAGGGTCATCTCATTGTCCATCGACGGACGGGGCTCAGATGTCTAGGCAAGGTAGGGTGGTCATGTCAGTTTAAATACTGTCCTCAATAGACTGATAGATAATCACTCACCGGCTGCTTGGTGACGATTGCCTCGCCTCTGGGCTCGCCTGTCTGGAGGCGTGCGGGGTTGGCAGCCTCCATGGGCGCCTGCAGCTTTGGTGCGTCGGTGGTCGGCATTTTGTGTGGACTTGTCGGGGTTTGTTTTGGTGGAGAGTCGGGCGATGTCTCGAGACGGGCTTTGATGACGGAGGCAAGTGCGTGGTGATAAGGGAGATGCAAGGTTGAAATAGAGTTGCGGTGTGGGGTGAGACCTTGTAAGCGCCGGCTGTGGCTGGCAGATGAGAGCTGAAGACCAAGATCGGCAGGGGAGCTGGCTTGATCTTGTGACGCCAAGAACATTGGGAGGTGTCTTGGCCGTGTGACATCAGCTGGAGTCGTTGATTGGGACGAAATCAAGGAACTGGTTTCAGGGTTAGACACGGGCGAGGTGGTGGAGTGAGGAGTCGCCACTAACCCTGATCAATGTGACAGGATTTGGAGTGGATGAAAGAGTTGTAGAAAAAAGGGTGAAACAAACAAGAATGATCAAGGGTTGGGACCGAGATGTTGCCTGACAGTACCTCAATCGCTATGCACCAGAACCTATCCATGGATCTCCCCATCTTACACTCTCACCCCCAGCCTCCCAGCACCTCCCCCATCTATCCAGGACCACACCCACGCAAACCGACCCAGAGAAGAACGAGAAGTGCAACTCAAAAGCGTCCCTAACGCCCCTCGCTCCCCGTCCCCGCACCCGCCAGGCTCTTCTCCCTCGCGTCCTGCGCCAGGACAAACACCCGCTGCCACACCTCGAGCCACCGCTCGTGCTGCGCCGTCGGCAGCTTGCCGGGGCTCTTGAAGCTGCGCGTGAGCATCTCCTTCAGCCGGGCCCTCAGCACCTTCATGACGAGCATGGTCTTCCAGTCGGGCACGGCGAACCGCGCGCGGTTGCCGTCGAGCACAAACACGCCCGCGTACATGTCGGCGCGCACGTCGCCGCAGAGGAGCGCGATGGCGAAGGGGTCCGTGGCGGTGGTTTCGTGGGCGTTGTAGAATCTGGGGTTTTATTAGTGACAATGTCAACGTTGGGAAGGGAAGAAAAAAAGGAGGGACGTACGCCTTGGATTGCATAATGTGGTAGTAACTCAGCCACCGCAGGTCATTGTAGCCCTTGTTCACGCTGCTCGGGTGCAGGCTGATGGATTGGTTGTTGCCCACGTTGCGCAGTCCCTTGCTGCCCACGTCGCGGACAAGGAGTTTGGGGTAGAAGCTCCACGCAATGACCGATTGGGCAACGACCTCGTTGTCACTGTTGATGTTGACACGCTTGGGCACCTCGAAGAAGGCCTGGTGACGCCGACGCCCACTGAAGCGCAGCCTGCGGAGCGTCTGGCTCTCGTCCGCGGTGAGCTGGAGGAAGCCCGAGTCGGCGACTGCAACGAGCAGCTGGCCTTTGAGGTCCTCAATGTTGGCGAGGGTTTGCGGCGCGAGAAAGTTCTTGCGGCAGAACTGGAACTCGGCGCCGCCGCCTGTTGCGGACTGGCAGACGCGCTTCCAGGCTGTGTAGGCATTGTAGACGGTTAGGAGATCCGAGTCGCCCTTGCGGAAACCCCTGCGGATCGTGTCGGCTTGGGCTCGCTGGCCGAAGGGTGCGACGAAAGGAGACTTGGACGATAGAATGGCCGCCACCGTAATGGCCATGTCGAGACATTTGAAGACGGCCCCGAGCAAGATGAGCTTGCCAAGGAAGACGTCAAGCGGCAAACGGGCGAGTTGGATGCCGAGCGGCGTCAACTCCTCGGTCGTGGCCGTCAGCGCCCGCACGTCAACGAGGGCGTCGACGGCCCGGCGGATATTCTTGGCCGACGGAGGATCCAGCGCCTGGCTCAGTGTCTCCTCGATACCGCCAATCTTGCAGATCTTGACCCGGATGGCTAGATCCTGCAGCGACAGGCGCAGCATCTCGGGCGTCTGCTGGTCGTTCATGGACGTATCGTGGCGGTATTTGGTGAAAAGATGGAAACAAAGGCCTTCCTGAACACGCCCCGCACGGCCGCGGCGCTGCTTTGCGTTGGCGCGAGAAATAAAGGAGTCGATGAGCCGCGACAGCTGCCGCCGCTCGTCGAATCGCATCTCTCGATGCTTGCCGGTGTCAATGACGCATGTAACATCTGGGATAGTGATACCAGTCTCGGCAATGTTGGTCGCCAGGACAATCTTGCGCATGCCGGGCGGGGGGATATGGAAGGCTGCTTCCTGCTCTTCGCTGGCGATACTCGAGTGCATCGGATACACGAGCCAGTTGTCGGCAAAGAACCGGTCTCCGAGAAGCATGTCGTTGAGCGTCCGGATCTCGGCGATACCAGGGAGGAAAACGAGAATGGCCTTGCTGTAAGAGGCATACTCGGGGTCGACGGCAATCCTCGTGATCAACTGCACGACCAGATCAAATTCGATCCGGTACTCGTCCATTTGGGCGAGCGTGTTTCGTGTTCGCGCCGAGTACTGTTTCAGCTCCTTGAGCAGCTCGGGCTTGGACGAGGTGTCAACTTCTGGCTCCACATCGTCGTCGAGCTCTGTCAGCTTCTCCTGGTTCCGCTGATCGACTGTGTATCCGGTGAGTTCGATGGCGTCTTCAAGGTACGCAACGCGGACCGGGAACGTCCGCCCGGGAACTGTTAAAACGGGAGCGCCGGCCAGATACTTGGAGAAACGCTCGGCATCGACCGTCGCCGACATGAGCACGACCTTGAGGTCTTTCCTCCGTAGCAGCAGCTTCTTCAGCACGATAAGGAGAAAGTCGCTGTCGATGGAGCGCTCGTGGACTTCGTCGAGCACCAGATGGGTGATATCTTGCAAGTCATTTGATCCCTCCAGCATGCGCATGACGATACCTGTCGTGGCGTAGACGAGGCGGGTTTCCTTTGACGTATTTGACTCGAGACGGATCGAATAGCCAACAAGCGATCGGTTGGTGCCAATCTGCCCCTGGGCCTCTCCAAGCTCCTCGCTGACACGCCGCGCCAAAGATATGGCAGAGATACGCCGCGGTTCCGTGCAGTAAATCTTGCAGGACTTTCCGTGGAGCAGCTGGCTTTCCAGGAGAAACGAGGGCACCTGTGTACTCTTTCCGCTGCTCGTTGTTAGATGATCTCCGGCGAGGTGAGGGAGAGAAGGAGCTTACCATCCCGTTTCACCGCAGATGATCACTACTTGGTGTTTGTCGACGATATCAACAACTTGCTGCCGAAACTGCCACATGGGCAGTTGCATGCGTGATGACTGCGAAGTCAGAAAGAAACACTTGACTCTCACTCTCAGGAGTTGGACTCACCAGCATCTGCTGAAACTTTGGCGAGCTGCTCTTCTGCAGCCAAATGTTCTGATAGTATTCGGGCCCGTAGGGTTGCCGTTTCGCCCGCTCCTGGTCCGAGTGATCTGAGTCGGTTTGGTTCTTGGACTGGCCCCGCCCCTTGAAGCCTTGGATAAGCACGCCGTCTTCGAGCTCCTGTTCCATCCTCTTCCGGACGAGGTCCCGCAGGTGCCTCAGCACCGTCCGGTCCTCCTCGTCCGCCTTGTTCTTCTTGGCCTCCGCATACTCGGACCATAGATCCTTCCACGTGGCTGGTAGCCTCAACGCAACCTTCTCCTCCTTGGCGGAGGAACCAAAAATGCAAAACAAGGCAGTGGTCGCGATGAAGGCCTCGGACTGTTTTGCATCGGGAGTGGCAATTGAGATCATCTTGTAGACAAACTGAGTGGGGGAGGTGTAAATCTCGAGCTCGGAGGTCTCGGGGGCGAGCGGGACTTCCTGGGGTTTCGACCAGACGATATTGACGGCGTGTCGGTTCGCAAACGCGACGTCGGAAAGCAGGTGGTACGATATCCTTACTGATGAGTCCCTGCATTGTGTCAGTGCAGTTCGTCAAGCGCTGAAACAAGGGATGCCAACCTGGAGCGGCAGGCCTCTTCCAAAGCCCGCATCGGAGTGACTCCGGTCCAGGACCCAAAATCCCGGATAATGGTTTTCGACCCGTCGGCGCCATTCACCACCGTGTTGGTCTTGCCGGATACAGGATCAACCTCGCTGACTGGCAGGCTCGCAAACAAGTCCGCCAGAGCGTCATCATCATCCTCCTCTGCAAGAATCTCTGCTGCGATGCGCTCAGCCTCCGCGTTGACATCGTCCGTGCCGTTCGGGGCAGGAGGCTCTTCCGAGACCTCCTTTTTCTTCTCCTCGGCCTTTGCCGCGGCATATTCTTTCTCCAGGACAATCCTCTTTGCTTTCCACTGCTGCTCGGCGACGTACTTGTCAAACAAGACATCCTTTTCGACCCTCTCGAGTTTTGCCAGTAGGAGTGCCTCGTCTGGATCGCTGGAGGATTCGATCTTGTCTTTGGGCCCCTTGCGCTTCGTTGCTTCCTGCCGTGGACGCTGGATGGCAAACAGCTTCGCCTTGGTCTCAAGGTAGAATGGCAGCAGCTGGTCGGGCTCGATGTCTTCGTCGTATTTAACCGTAGGCCGTTTCGGTGACGCCGGCCTTGACCGGTTCAGTGCGCCGCCCTTGATCTTGCTTCCGAGCCGGGGATCGATCTCGAGTGGGGTCCCTGACCTCGAAGGAGTATCTGCCGGGGTATCTGACGCCGTCAGATCGTGAAGAAGAGTACAATTGACACCCGATGGTTCGTACCTGTTTGTGACTTGGACCCCGGTTTGCGCCCCGAGTAGTCGGGAAGCTCCTCCTTCGCGCACTCCCTGGCGAACCAGTCCAAGACCTCCTCTAGTCCCCAGATGGACTCACTCCTGGAATTATACGCAATGTTGGGTGCAATATCCAATGCAAATTGCAGCGCCGGCTGTATCCTGTCCTCGGGGAATCCAGAATTCTCCAATGTCTCCTGCAGGGTCCACAGTCTGATGATCAGGTCGTCCTCTGGGGGCAGTCTACTAGTTGCGCCCTCGGACGAGACGCTGGAAGCTGCGAACCGGCCCTCCGCCTGGATGAGACCCAGCACATGGTCCATCAGCTCCTGCGGCAGCCATTTTTTGGTGTTGATGGTCTCGGACGCCCCGCGGAGGAGGCGCCGGTCGGTCTCGAGGCGTGTCGTCTGCCGCTGGGCGTCCTTCCTGACTTTCTGGGCATACTTGTCGACCAGAAGCTGCAATTCCGACTCCTCCAGCTGCCGCTCAAATTCCTCGGGGCTCAGGTGCGCGGTTGACGCACTGGTTCCCGTCTTGGTGTTGGTCGTAGTGGTGGTTTGCGGGGCATCGTTCGTGGGCGGGGCAGCGCTGTCGTCGACCTTCAGGTTGCCGGCCGGGGTGCTGTCGCCCGGGCCTTCAGCGGGGTCAGCTCGGGGCTTCGATGCAATGGACGTGGTCGCAAACCCGCGCGCAGGGTTCGCTGCGGGCTTTTTCGTTTTTTTCTTGCCGGCCATGGCGAGACGGTGTTGCCCTGGAGGGGTTGTGGTGCGAACGACAGGTTGTGGGACCGAGAATGGCCCTGTCGCTGGATGTTTCCACCGAGCAAACGTCAGGCCTCAACAACCTGGAACCCACCCGGGAATGGAATTTTGAGACCCGAGCTGCTTCGCCCGCCTGGAACAGTGGAACACGGCCCGCAACTTGGACGCTGGGACACGACCGCCTGCCGATTCAGGTGCTCAACCCCACCACGACGATGCAGTAGGTCCGCTATCCCCACAGTGCTTCAGCTCATCGCTTGGAGGTTGCCGCAAGTTGCGCTGCGTATGCTGCCGGAAGAGCTCCGTAGGTTGTTTTGCTTGTGAACCGAGTCTGGCAGTTGATGGGCAAGGCAAGCGCCAGAATGAGATCTCCGTTCGATTCCAGTTCCATGCAAACTAGCAAATCTAGCAAACGCAAGTGCAGGGTGAGGTTGTTGACCCAGACCCTGAAACAGTAGCTTGCACTGTCAGTTTACCCACTCAAAGCTCTCCCACTTCTCCCCCTGCACCGACAGCCCACTTTCGAAATGTGAGTCCCCGCCGAAAATCGACTTCCAGAAAGATCACGGCCCAAACAAAAGTCGGGGCCACCACCAGATCACAGCTGCGGGTTTCTGCCGCCCGACCATGTCATTACACGGCCCCATACTCGCACCCCAAGAAAATGACTGAAGCAGCTGCCAACGGCACGGCGGGCAGCCTCGACCTCGACCAGGCCAGGGCCGCGCTGACCTCGTCGTCGACCAATGCCCGCATCGCCCAATTGCGCGCCATCGACGAGAAGATCTCGCACAAATGTGAGTCCCGTCTGCGCTGCGCTGCGCTCCTCAGCTGAGAGCCAAGCTAACTCGCCCCTTACCCTCGCCTCCCCCAGCTCTCGACCGCCCATCCACCCTCGCCATCCTCAAGGTGCTCTTCTGGACCCACGCCTTCTACACCGACAGACCCTCCCGCCAAGCAGTCCAACGATGCCTCGCCTCGCTGTGCCAGATAGGGGATCCCGATATCCTCACCCCGTTAGTCGCCGCAGTGCGCCAGGAGGCCCAGAAGCCGGGCATTGCCCCCGACAGCGCCTTCGTTCTGGTGGAATGGAGCAGCTTGTTCATGCAGAACTTCGCCGGCACGCCCCTCTGGGACAAGTTCGGCAAGGATGTTGTACTGGCGGCTGCTGATGGCTTGGACAAGTGCCTGCAACCCACGGCGAAGAGCACAATCGGCAGTTCGGCGCTGGTCATCACAAGGAGGGGGCTCCGGAAGCTGGCCTCGGCGGATCAGAAGGCCGTCGATGTGGCAGTCCAGATCCTCGCTGCGAAAGGGGCCCAGCCTGCTGCCAAAAATGCCCCCCTGCTCGGCGCCATTGCTGGCGTCTGCTCTCGCAAGCCAGAGGTCAAGCCGGTCGTCGAAAGCCTCAAGAGCCACTACTTTGCATTCTACACGCGCGAGATTGTCGGCTCCAGGACCCCCGTTCCAGCACACATTGCAGACGCCCTCGAGGACTTCTTTTCCGCCTTTGTTTCGCTCGAGGATCTCGACAAGGAGGTTTTCCCAGCCTTGGAGAAGGGGTTGCTGAGAGCCCCTGAAGTGGTTCTGAACGACTTGGTCACGCCCCTCGTCCGCTCGCTGCCCCAGTTCGATTTGTCTCAGGCGCTAAGCGGGCGCTTTGTCAAGCCCCTGCTGTCCAACATCAAATCGTCCAATGCCATCATTCGCAGCGGCGCAGTGAGGGCTTTCAAGGAAATCGCCTCGACCTGCCAAGATTCCGCTCTGCTGGAAAAGGTTGCCGACGAGGTCCTGGGCCCCCTCAAAAGCGGCAAACTCGCCTCTGCTGATCACAGGGTCCTCCACTCGGAGATGCTGGTTGCTCTGCCTACCTCGGCAGGGATTGCAGCCAAGGTTGCTGCCGGGCTTCCTGCTACAGTGGGCAAGGAAGCAAACGAACAAGCTTTGAGCGCAGAGACTTTGGCGCTTAATGCCAGCACTGCCGCGCTGCTACGTGATGCCGAAGCACCCAAGCCGCTCCTGGACGCTTACGCGAAGGGTCTGGCAGACAAGAAAATCCCAAACCGGCGCATCTGGATTCTCCGCACAGGAGAATTGCTGCAAACCTTTGCGCAAGACACCAAGGCAGATCTTCCCAAGGGGTTTCTCGCCTTCTCAGAAGCCGTCGTGCCGCCCCTTCTGACCACATTCAACGAGGTCGTCGCGAACCCTGTGGCCGCTGCCCAGAGTGGCCTTGTCACTGGTGCTCTGGTTGTCTCTGGGCTTGGATCCCTGCTCAGCCGACTTGAAAGCGCCACCCTCCAGTCGCTGCTGAAGAAGGCATCAGTACAAAAGAACAGCTTGGCGGTAGACCCGAAGCCGTCCTTCCTCCTCAATCAAAGGATCTACAGCAAGTTCTCCGAGGACGACCTCAAATGGTTCTGCCGCGCCCTGTCTGCTGTTAGTGCCGCACTCGGCTCGGGCACGGAGGCAGTTAGGATCGCTTGGGCCCAGGCATACATCTACCTCGTTTGTTCTTCGGCCACCTCTCCGGCTGTGCGCCGTCAGGCTCTCGACACCCTGGCGGGCCTCTGCGCTCAGTCTACCAGTGCCGAAAGTCTGTCTGTTGCCGCAGTAGTCATCAATGGCATGTGGCACTGGATCGAGGCCACCGAGTCCGCGGACAAGGAGAGCGTTGCTGCGCTGGCCAAGTCTGGGAACGCCAATCTGCACCTAGTTCTCAAGTCAATCTGCCTCAGCCCCAAGGAATATGCGGACCGAGCAGGCTCTAGCGTTGACAAGGCCCAACTCGAAGCTCAAATGTGCTCCCTTGTCGTACTTGCCAAGCCTCAGCTTGTTCCCCGGGCAAGCTGGATTGATCTCTGCTTGCGAGTTGAGCTGGATCCTGGTGAACTGGCCAAGAAACACGAGGATGCCTTGATTCAAGAAATCGTCGAACGGACTGGTTTCGGACAGAAGGTAGTACGCCCCTGATCCTCACAACCCCTTCGAGCGACGAGCGCTAACATACACAGTCCGAGGCCGTCAAAGATGCGGCTTACAGCGCGGCGGCCGAACTTGTTTTCGTCGCGCCTGAAACCATGACCCCGCGCATTGTTGCGCTGATCCAGCAAGATCTCGACGCCTCCCAGCTGCAGACTGTTGGCCCTCTCGAGGCCGCCATCTTCCGCACTCCGGAAGGCACGGCATTCGTCGATGTCCTAGCAAAGAAACAGAACGTCGTTCCGAACAAGAACGTCAAGGACTATGACACGCTGAAGTGGGAAGAGGAGCTCAGAGCGCAGCTGGCACAGAAGAAGGGCACGCAAAAGAAGCTCACCGCAGACGAGACGGCAAAGGTCAACGCTCAGCTCAAAAAGGAAGCCGGCATCCGCGAGAATGTCCGGCAGATCGCGACCAAGTCACTGCGCGGTTTTGGGATTGTCAAGGCGCTTGCAACTGGGCCGCCCAGCGACGCCAGCCGCTGGATGGGTACCGCCGTTGGGGCCACGCTGGCTGCCATCGATGCCGGCGCCTCGCTGATCACGGGGGACACCGGGCCGATGGCCTTCATCGCCTGTGCTGACCAGACTACCTCACGTCTTGGGCCTATCCGTCCCTTTATTGGAGCGGCAGCTCTGCGAGCCCGCGAGGTATCCGCTCTCCCGGAAACCCTCACGCAGGAGCCGTTTGAGGATCTTGTCACAAGAGTGCTCTATCGCCTGCGCTTTGCTGGTGAGCAGCGGCCGTTTGATACGGTATCGCTCATCTACATTCTGTCGCTCGTGTTGCTGGTCCTCGAGAAGGGCGGCTTCGGTGCAAGCGCCGAGGATCGTGACACCCAGTTGGTTCTCGCCATCGAGATCCTTTCGTTCCATACCGACACTGCAGCAGACGAGGCCATTCCTCGCGCCAAGGTCCTCGATGCTCTTATCACCTCGATGCAGAAATACAGCCAACACTACAAGATCGTCAAGGACTGCTTCTCCGACATGGTCCGCTGTGTCGCTCCGAACATGACCCCCGAGGAAATCGGGGTTCTCTCCCGCGGGACCATCGTTCCGCAGGGTAGCGTGCGGACGGCGGCGCTACAGGCAATCAGCGCCGAGGTCGACATGAGCGAGGTCGGCGTGTCTGAAGAAATTTGGCTCGCCTGCCATGATGACATTGAAGAGAATGTCGATCTTGGACGCGAGATCTGGGAGGAGAGCGAGTTCCAAACCTCCGAAGAGCTTGCGCACAAGATGCTTCCCTACGTTGAGAACAAGGACGTGCAGCTCCGTCGTGCTGCCGCGAAATCTCTCGCTGAAGCAGCCAGCCAACATCCCGCAGTCATCACGCCCGTCCTCGAGAAGCTCCGTTCTTCGTATGTCGAGCTCGCCAAGCCGCGCGTCCAACAACTCGACGAATTTGGCATGCCCAAAAAGATGGACCTGTCGGACCCCTGGGAGGCGCGTCACGGAATCGCCCTGGCCTTCAAGCACCTTGCTCCTCATCTAGATAAGCCGCAGCTTGAGCCTTTCTTCGCCCTTCTCATTGAGCAAGGTCCGCTCGGCGACCAGAACGCAACCGTGCGCGCGGAGATGCTCGAGGCAGCCAACAAGGCCATCGAAGTTCACGGCAAGGGCATTCTTGAGAGGCTGATGAAGATGTTTGAGAAGACCCTTGAGGCGCCCGACAAGCACTCTGAGGCTGCTGACCGTGTCAACGAGGCCGTGATCATTATGTATGGCGCCCTCGCACGGCATCTGAAGCCTGGAGACAAGAAGATCCCGGTTGTCATCGAGCGGTTGCTCGCAACACTAAGCACGCCATCCGAGGCGGTCCAGTATGCCATTGCAGACTGCCTTCCACCTCTCATCCGGACATGCGGCGACAAGTCATCCAAGTACTTTGACGAGGTCCTCGAGACGATGCTCGCGTCCAAGAAGTACCCCGAGCAGCGCGGAGCTGCCTATGGTCTGGCAGGTCTCGTGCTCGGCAGGGGCATCAGCGCCCTCAGGGAGTACCGCATCATGATCACGCTCAACAGCGCTCTCGAGAACAAGAAGGAGATCCACCAGAGAGAATCCGCCATGCTTGCGTATGAGCTCCTGGCCACCGTTCTCGGCCGCCTCTTCGAGCCATATGTCATTCAGATCGTGCCGCAGCTCCTCACGGGCTTCGCCGACGGTAACGCCGACGTGCGTGATGCTGCACTGGCCGCGGCCAAGGCATGCTTTGCGTCGCTGAGCTCGTTCGGCGTCAAGCAGATCCTACCCACTCTACTCGACGGCCTCGACGAGGACCAGTGGCGCAGCAAGAAGGGCGCGTGCGACACGCTCGGCGCCATGGCTTACCTCGACCCTCAGCAACTTGCTCAGAGTCTGCCAGAGATTATTCCGCCTCTTACGGCCGTTCTGAATGACAGCCACAAGGAGGTGCGGAGCGCCGCCAACAAGAGCTTGAAGCGGTTTGGCGAGGTCATTACCAACCCGGAGATCAAGAGCCTTGTCGACATCCTGCTCAAGGCGCTCAGCGACCCCACCAAGTACACCGACGAAGCCCTGGATTCGCTCATCAAGGTCCAGTTCGTGCACTATCTCGACGCCCCGTCACTGGCCCTCGTCAGCCGAATTCTGCAGCGTGGCTTGGGAGACCGTTCCAACACGAAGCGCAAGGCCTCCCAGGTCATTGGCAGCTTGGCCCATCTTACGGAACGCAAGGACCTCGTTGCTCACCTGCCAGTGCTTGTGGCAGGCCTCAAGACCGCCGTTGTCGACCCGGTGCCCACCACCCGTGCCACGGCCTCTCGTGCTCTCGGATCCCTCGTGGAGAAGCTTGGCGAGGACGCGCTGCCAGATCTCATTCCCGGGCTCATGCAAACCCTTAAGTCCGACACTGGCGCCGGCGACAGGCTCGGTTCTGCCCAGGCTCTCAGCGAAGTCCTTGCCGGTCTGGGAACTTCGAGACTCGAGGAGACGCTCCCGACCATCCTGCAGAACGTCGAATCGCCCAAGGCGTCCGTCCGCGAGGGCTTCATGTCGCTATTCATCTTCTTGCCTGTCTGCTTTGGCAACAGCTTCGCCAACTACCTTGGCAAGATCATTCCGCCGATTTTGTCCGGTCTTGCCGACGATGTCGAGACGATCCGCGAAACTGCCCTGCGGGCTGGTCGGTTGCTCGTCAAGAACTTTGCCGTGCGCGCAGTCGACCTCCTCCTTCCAGAGCTCGAGCGTGGCATGGCCGACGACAGTTATCGCATCCGTCTCAGCTCGGTGGAGCTGGTGGGCGACTTGCTCTTCAACCTTGCCGGCATCAAAGCCAACGTCGAAGACGAGGAGGAGGAGGATCAGGAGACCACCAAGGAGGCCGGTGCGTCCCTCCGCGAGGCTCTCGGCGAGGAGAAGCGGAACAAGATCCTCTCGGCGCTGTATGTCTGTCGTTGCGATACTGCTGGCGCAGTCCGGAGTGCCGCCGTCGGCGTGTGGAAGGCCCTGGTCCACAGCCCGCGCACCCTAAGGAGTTGGTCCCGACCCTCACGCAGCTCATTATCAAGCGGCTGGGCAGCTCCAACATGGAGCACAAGGTCATTGCCAGCAACGCCCTCGGCGAGCTTATCCGGAAGGCGGGCGACGGTGTCTTGGCTACGCTGCTCCCGACCCTCGAGGAAGGCCTGCAAACATCGAGCGATGTGGATGCCAGGCAAGGCATCTGCCTTGCTCTCAAGGAGCTCATCTCGTCGGCCTCGCCAGAGGCGCTCGAGGACCACGAGAAGACTCTCATCTCGGTCGTGCGCACCGCTCTCACAGACTCGGACGACGAGGTCCGCGAAGCCGCGGCCGAAGCATTCGACTCGCTGCAGCAGATCCTCGGCAAGCGGGCTGTCGATCAGGTGCTGCCCTATCTCCTCAACCTCCTCCGGTCCGAGGAGAACGCGGACAACGCGCTCGCGGCTCTTCTCACGCTGCTTACCGAGACTACTCGCTCCAATATTATCCTGCCGAACCTCATCCCGACACTCATCGCGCCGCCCATCTCGGCGTTCAATGCCAAGGCCCTTGCTTCGCTGTCCAAGGTGGCTGGTGCGGCTATGAACCGCCGGCTGCCCAACATCATCAACTCGCTCATGGACAACATTGTCAACTGCACCGAGGAGGAGCTCCGGGAAGACCTCGACACGTCCTTCGACACGGTCATCCTGTCCATTGATGAGTACGATGGCCTTAACGTGGTCATGAACGTGTTGCTGCAACTCATCAAGCACGAGGACCACCGCAAGAGAGCCGCCACGGGCCAGCATCTCGCCAAGTTCTTTGCGGAGGCTGATGTGGACTACTCGAGATATAACCAGGACATCATCCGCGCGCTCCTCATCTCGTTCGACGACAGGGACGCTGGTGTGGTCAAGGCTGCTTGGAGTGCGCTTCACGAGTTCACCAAGCATCTCAAGAAGGAGGAGATGGAGGCACTCGTCCAGTCGACGCGGCAGACACTTCTGCAAGTCGGTGTTGCCGGCCATCCCCTGCCTGGTTTCGAGCTGCCGAAGGGCATCAACGCCATCCTGCCCATCTTCCTGCAGGGTCTCATGAACGGTACAGCGGACCAGAGGGTCTCGGCCGCGTTGGCAATCTCGGACATCATCGACCGGACCAGCGAGGGATCGCTCAAGCCCTTCGTCACGCAGATTACGGGTCCGCTCATTCGTGTGGTCTCGGAGCGCTCGACAGAGGTCAAGTCGGCGATTCTCCTCACTCTCAACAACCTGCTCGAGAAGATGCCGACGGCGCTCAAGCCTTTCCTGCCGCAGCTGCAGCGTACTTTTGCCAAGTCGCTCGCCGATACCTCGAGCGACCTCTTGCGCAGCCGTGCTGCCCGGGCTTTGGGCACCCTCATCAAGTTCACGCCGCGTGTGGACCCACTGATCGCCGAGCTGGTCACGGGCTCCAAGACGACGGATGCCGGTGTCAAAACGGCCATGCTCAAGGCCCTGTACGAGGTCATCAGCAAGGCGGGCGCCAACATGGGCGAGAGCTCCCGCACGGCGGTTCTTGGCTTGATCGACACCGAGACCGATGAGCGCGACCAAGCGATGACCATCACCTACGCTAAGTTGTTCGGCGCCCTCGTCAAGAACGTCTCGGCCGAGGTGGCAACTGGGCTGCTCAAGAACAGAGTCATGACCCGCGACTTTAGCAACTCGAGCGTGCTGGCATTGAACGCCGTGCTCCTTGAGAGCCCGAGCACTCTTCTGGACTCGCCCCTGGCTGAGGATCTACCCGAGCTGCTCTGCCAGGGGATGGAGAGCAAAGACGTAAGAGTCCCCCTTATCATCCCTCATGTCATTCAACTCAACTAACACGATAAACAGCCCTTCATCGTCGACAACTTTATCGTGGCCACGGGCAAGTACCTGCTCAGCGACGCACCCAAGTCGTTCGAGGCCACCAAGCCCATCTTCCCGACGCTCGCCAAGATCATCCCGCCCGGCGGCCCCACCGACTCGCGGCGGCTAGCGCTCGTCCTCGTGCGCACCCTCGCGCGCACGCACGCGGACATGGTGCGGCCGCACCTCGGCCTGCTCGCGCCGCCCGTGTTCGCGTCGGTGCGCGACATGGTCATCCCCGTCAAGCTGGCGGCCGAGGCGGCGTTTGTGCAGCTGTTTGCGGTGGCCGACGAGGAGGGCAGGGTGTTTGAGAAGTGGCTGGCGGGCGCGGCGGCGGACCTGCCGGCCAACGTCAAGAGGAGCATGCAGGACTACTTCAAGCGGGTGGCGCTGCGGCTGGGCGCGCAGGTGCGGGAGCGGAGGGAGGC
>Ga0247824_10000735_pt1 | contig 16955 bp, 12 predicted proteins | sample 13C_PalmiticAcid_FD_194412 | JGI IMG/M metagenome (GOLD analysis project Ga0247824, IMG submission 194412) | Soil microbial communities from agricultural site in Penn Yan, New York, United States - 13C_PalmiticAcid_Day48 | ecosystem: Environmental > Terrestrial > Soil > Agricultural land... | reverse complement strand
GTCCCAGCGTATTGCGCATGGTGCGCACCTCCCGCCTGAGATTGTGCTCAATGTCCTTGATTTCGGCTTTGATCTTGGCTATCATGTCGTAGGTCTGTTCGGTTTGTTGCCTCCCCGGAGGGATTACGGGTGGATTTCGGGGAAACATACCCCCCCAGCGGTGATAGGGTGGGGTGAGCAACCACTGGCACCGGTGGCGGGGGCGGTGATGGGGACCGTCGGTATTTGGGCCCGCGGGTTGAGGCCTCCGGAACAGGAGGTTTCTTCCGCCTGTCGTTGTCCATCCCGTCGTCATCGTCCGAGTTGCTGGCGGAGTTGCTGTCAGCGCGGTCGTGGCTCGAGGCATTACACATCCCGCCACAACTGTAAATGGCTTTCCCCATCTCAAGATAGGCCATTCGTCGTGCCGGATCTTGGGTAAGTGCTCGTAGAGTATCGAGCTGACAACTGAGATGTTCTTTGCTCCCCGTCCCAATTTCGAGGAGCAGGTCTCGTTGTACCTCTTCACGAGCGGACGATGTATGTGCCAGTACAGCGCGGAAGATGCTCAGCCAAGGCAACTTCCGCTTGTTCCCGGTTGAAACCCAGATTCCTCGGAGTGTCGGAATGACGCTCTTGGGAGGCTGTAGCCCTCGATACAACAGCTCTTGGAGACAAGCTGTTTGAAGGTCCAAGTCGCCGAGCACCTCAGCCGCTCGCATAACCATGTGTGCCACGGACCCGAAGTCATCTCCGGGCGCAGTCGGCCTTGGGCTCCAGTTGGGTATGAAGTCATTTATCGGAACGTATATGGGCATGTCGCCAGAGGGGAAAACGCGACGAGGGATTGCGAAAATAGAGAGGCCGCGGTGAGATTGGTAGCTCCCCGGAGTTGTTTGATCGTCAAAGAGAAGCTTTGGGTTGTCCTTGATCATCCGCTTAGCCATGATCCAACGAAGACACGGTCGAGTCATCAGGTGTGCATCGTCAAGGGCACACAGTGCAGAGCCGTATTCATCAGCGGCATTCATGCATTCTGTGCTATCTTCCTCATTGGTTTGTGGAGCCGGCACATCTCTCCAACACAATGCGAGAGCGGTGCAAACGTCCAACAGGGCAAATGATGTTGACTCGTCCTCGGCGATTTTGCTCCAACGTTCACGCAGCCATCCCAAGGGTGAACGTCGGGGCGGGACATTGGCTAGTTTTGTGGGGAAGCGGGAGGGCGAATCCGTCATGACCGAGTTGAGAACTTTGTTTGGGACCGAATGGGCCAGGTGGGCTTGAACCAAGTCCCTGAACTCCCATACCATTCCTCGATCAATCAGATGCGCGTAGAGATCCGTCATGCCGCGGGATGGCACTGCTTCTTCCAAGTCAATCTCGAACTCGTAGAGAAGGGCGAGTAGTTGGCACTGTCCAGCATGAGCTTGTTGATTCGGCGTGTTTGTTTAGTCCGGCGATGGCAATGGGAGAAGCGTACCTCAGTCGAGTCGAGCCTCGGCCAATGACCCGCCACAACTTCCTTGACTGCCAGAACCAGACCCTTTTTGTTGTCGATATGGAGGTGGCCGCTGGAACGCCGCCCCCCCGCTGCTAGCAACAGCATGTCCCAGTTCATTTGCAATGCATCAGGGGGTTCCACGCAAGGCGGGGCCTTCTTTTCTGCCAATTTCTCAACCTCGGCATGCTGGCCGGCTTCGTACAGACACTGGGCGTACTGGACAACGACGTATCTGTTGTCAAGAAAGTGGCCCAGGCGGTCCCGAAACAGTCCGATGGCCTCCACGAAGTGGCCAAGTCTGCGCAGTCTCGAACAGTCTTCAAGAACATCCTCGAGGTCGTCCTGCACGGGGCAAGACATGTGAACTGTCACATCCTGTGGTGAGAGCGGGTCGATGCGAAGCATGCCCCGTCCGGGGGGGTCAAGGTTGTCGTTGTCGCTGGTTTCTCGAGAATGGAAGGGCACGTTGCTGGTAGGCCGAGGCCGCCCGTCGCCGATACGAGTCCTCACCCTCGACCGAGATCTTGATCTTGACTTGCGCCAGTTTCCAGGGATTGGAGGAACAGCAGGGCGAACACGCCGAACCTCCGTGCTGTGACTAAGGCTACCATCGCTGTCGCTATCACCGCCGCTGTGGTCGTGAAGGTCAAGGGAGCTCCTTGAGGGATGCATTGTAACATCTCGCGCAGTAACATTGTTCCCGATGTTGCCTTCTCGTCGGAGGAAAATAGGAACACTGACATTTGCCCCCTGAGCCCTCCCGGTCTGCATTTCGTCGGTTCGAGACGCGGGGTTCCGGCAAGACGAATGACCTGGAACTTGCGACATGGCTGTCGAGGAGGTAAAGGGCGATGTTGGGACAAAATTTCCAAGTTGTTGGTGGACCATATCAGAAGGGATGGCAAGGCTCGGGAGCATTGGGAACTTCACTACCTCCTGACCTTATGCAACTCCGAGCGGCGGTGCGGCTGGGCGGAACAGGTTCCTACCGGCCGAACTGAGTACAGCTTAGCGCAATGTTGTGCCACGCGAGATGCGTCCGTCTGAGGCGGTGTAGTGTTCGACAATCCCAACTGATTGGTGAGAATATTACCAGCAGCATTAGTGTGGGCGTTTTCGTCACCGCATTCCGTGTGATTTCAGTTTGTTGGCTGCCTCACTGGCGATCAGCCACAAAGCCCATATTGTTGGTGCAGCTCGCAAAGGTCCCGATTTTGCCTTTGTTTCTCGGGGCTTTCAAAGAAGAGCAAAGAGAGCACACAACAATGAGCGTGACAACAGCGGCCACAACAGCAGCATTAGCAGCGACTGCGGCAACAACAACGCCACCTCGACCATCAAGATGGGGGCCGCCCATCAGGATCCGGCGATACGGACGCAATGACTTCGAAAGATTCGACCAAGAGACGGCACGAGGATCTCATCTCTGCGTCGGATCGGCCACCATTGGGAAGGTGGACATCGACTGCAAGTACCACTGGAAAAAGGCCCAATGGGGCGTCCTGGGCAACGAGAAGACACCAGCGGGCATTGTCTACATGGACATCACCTTCAAGCAACCCAAGGACTATTGGCTCAAGCAAGGCAATGTGTTGATAACACTAAGCGATGATTCGCCCTCGGAACCTCGCTCCGCTCCTCGTCGCCCGAGTGATATGGCAATACGGCCTCTCAGCTCCGACTATGCCGTGCAACTCACGAATCACTACGGGCCTCAATTACTCACCGGGACCAAGACGATTCTCGCCAAGACGAAACACAACAAGTTCGTCCCAACTGTTGGCGCCATGGGCTTCGAGATGGGAGGCGTTGGTTGCGAATCCGCCACCGTCAAACACAGTGCCGGCCGTTGGGTCTTCAAGGGCACTCTGGGCACACCAAAGGGCGGCGATGGCCTGCGAACGTTGGAATGGGAGCTGTCCGAGAACGATGTCAATCCCGAGCAAGTCCACAACCAGACGTATCAAACTGCGTTTGCCTTCGAGCACAGCATGCGCCCCGTCTTCATGCGCGTCGAAGTTAAGGGCAAACTACTTGGTCGGCGCCACCAAATGAAACATGCGGTGCTCAGGTTCTCGTCGACCTTTGCCAAAAAGGACGACTCCACCCTGACCGAGCTCGACCTGGGCAGAACCGTCGAGTTCACGAGCTCCTTGGATCATGTCGCGCAGGGCCTCGACATGGCCATGCAAATGGCGAACTGCGAGAGATTGCCTGTCGAGGTGCCTGACCCAACTCCCGCGCACTTCATTCCGGAAATCACGCTGGAGAGCCCGCTGGGCCAGACCCAGCGACTGCCGCGTCGACAGCCACCGGCGTATGAGCAGGGCAATGTTCAGGAGTCGGTAGAACGACTGGAATTGCAGCAGCACGAATGCAAATATGTCCAAGACTGTGAGGCGGACCCCGTCACTGCTTCTCTCCGGCGGCAGCTGCGAGACCGCGCCGGCAGCGATGTGGCGACCTGCATCCACGAGGAGGAGGCGAGAAGGGACTCCGAGACCACAAACGAGGACACAGTCGCTGTGAACAGCAAATCAACCCCTGTCGAAGCTGTCACATCACCCGTCGAAGCCATCGACCCGTCGGTATTGGACATTGTGAAAATCCCGGGTCTCCTCATGTTGCTGAAACTCATAGCAACAATGATGCAATGGCTCTCATCCTCGCAACGGGTCCTGCCGGATCCAACGCAGGACGTTACGCCAGGGTCAGCTGGCCACGAGCTCGTCGACCACGCGCGTCTCCTGGGGGAGAGCTTGTCTCGGACAACTGTGCAGAGGCAGTTGGCTAAGCTGGTTGAGCCATTGTCGTCTCCTCCGGCCATGGCCGTCGGGGAGTAGTGTGGTTCCTTTCACATGAGCCCAGCGCAGTTTCGAAACGCATGGAAATACCACATGCCATCCTGTGGTCTTGTTGCATCTTCCCTATCGCATAATCCCTGCATGAATCCTAAACGGAGGCGGTGTTCCGGTGGTAAAGGGTTCAAGTTGTTGGGGACGGAAAAAAAAAATGTCTGAACGAAATTGGCATTTCTTTTGGAAAGAAGGTTCCAGGTTGATGGTTCGGAATGGGCAGAGCTCACGAGAGACCACACACAATCCTGATTTTGGCCTTCTGGCAGCTGTTCCTTCTTCAACTTGATGGTTCGAGCCCCCGAGATCTCAATCTCAGCCAATCGGAGTTGAGCAGGGATGGCACGGTGCACAGCCGTGTGCCAGGTGGCCCGGCCCGGCCCGATCTCAATGGCGAAACCGAACAAAATGTTGATTCCCTCAGGCACCCGACAGCAACACATCGCATAATCAACCCCCGACCTGGAATAGATAACAGAGAAAACTCTCCAGGTATTTGTGAGTCTATTAATGTCCGGCTTAAGATAAAAACGCATGGTTTGTTGGGGTTAAATTTTTGTGCTGATTAATCCGACGTTGACAGCCTCGGCAGACTGGGATTGAGGGGCACCCCTCCCGCCAAGTGCCGGCCGGGGTTGCCTGTTCTGGGCCACTGAGACAACGATCCAGGTTCGCCAACAGGACCATTGCGATCGAGATCACGCAATGTTTCCCTGCACGGTGCAGCACCGTTCTGCGCAGTCGGCGGCGTCGGGTCAATCCGACGTCATTGTTCTCTACGCTTCTTTGCAAACGGATTTGATTACCGATCCGGTCCACAGATCGACCACGACCGCGGCATTGACCAATCGCATGCGAAACGCAGCCATTATAGCGCCCACACCGGCGGGATTGAGAGCACCGAACCGGAAACGGGGCCGAGGCAGGCCATCATCGATAACGTTAATGCTCGCCGCCGTCTAAAGGTGTCGTCGCGACCGTATATAACGGAACCCCTCCTCGTAACTCTCCCACACCGACTCCTCATTCCAATCCTTTTCCCCTCCCCTCCTTACCCAACCAACAACCAAACCAAAACCAATCCACCATTACCACCACAACCGCCACAATGACCAACAAAACCCTCGTCTTCAAAAAGATCCCCACCGGCGCCCCCGTCGCCGGCGAGGACCTCGTCATCGAGGACCGCGGCTTTGACCCCTCCGCGGCCCCCCCGCCCGGCGGCGTAACCCTCGAGATCCTCTACGCCTCCTTCGACCCCTACCAGCGCGGCAAGATGCGCCCCGCCAGCGTCAAGTCGTACAGCCCGGCCTACGAGCTCGGCGGGCCCATCACCAACGACACGCTGTCGCGCGTGCTCAAGTCGGACAACGACGCGTACCAGCCCGGCGACCTGCTGCAGGGCCACCTGCCCATCGCCGAGTACGCGGCCCTGACCAAGGAGCAGCTGGGCGCCCTGCGCGCGCGCAAGGTGCACAACCCGCACGGCCTCAAGGAGCTGGGGCTGTTCCTCGGCCCGCTGGGTATGCCGGGCCTGACGGGGTGGAGCTCGCTGCACGAGATTGGCAAGCCGAAGAAGGGGGAGACGATTTTTATTAGTAGTGCGGCGGGCGCGGTGGGGCAGGTGGTTGGGCAGATCGCGAAGCGGGAGGGGCTGAAGGTGATTGGGAGCGTGGGGAGCGATGATAAGCTCGAGTTTATCACCAAGGAGCTGGGGTTCGATGGCGGGTTTAACTACAAGAAGGAGCGGACCGCGGACGCGCTGAAGAGGTTGGCGCCGGAGGGGCTGGATATCTATTATGAGAATGTCGGCGGGGAGCAGCTCGAGGCTGCGCTGGATGCGATGAAGGACTTTGGCAGGATCGTTGCCTGCGGCATGGTGAGTTTTTTTCTTGGAGAGGTTTTGCGCGGGTGAGCTAACAGACGCGGCAGATCTCGCAGTACAGCCTTCCCCCCGAGAAGCGCTACGGCGTCAAGAACCTCTTCCTCGTCGTGAGCAAGCGGCTGACGATGCGTGGCTTCATCGTCAGCGACCCCGGCTTCTGGGACAAGTATGCCCAGGACCACCAGGAGAAGATGCAGCAGTGGCTGGCTGAGGGCAGCGTCACGGCCAAGCTGGACGTGACCAACGGCATCGACAAGGCGGCCGAGGGGTTCGTCGGGATGCTGGAGGGCAAGAACTTTGGCAAGGCCGTGATCAGGATCAAGGCCGAGTAGAGGGGGTGTGTGGAGTTGAGGGATTGCAGCATCGTTTAGGGGCGGGATACAAATCCATGATATCTGCCAATTTCTGTGACGGATGGCGTTTTGTGTGAGCAGTTGAGCCGTTGTAACCGAATCGAACCTGACAAACTCTTTCTTTCGCTTTTATTTCCTGATTTTTGGTGTCGTATCGACATCGCAGCTCCATTCGGACTGTTTTAACATGAACCCCTCCCGTTTCGACCTTAAGCCCGACGAACCGAATTCCCCCGGACCGAAACATTGCCCGGCATCGCTGCCATGGTCCCGCTATCATCATACGGCATTCCACTCATAAAGTCGTGGTTCTCGATGAGCTCGGGCGCCATGTCGGCGCCGATGCGCAGCATCGAGTACCCGTCCAGCCTGTCGGCCGGCCTCTTCCGGAACCCATACACCAGCCCGAGTCCCACCGACAGCGCGGCCCAGACGCAAAAGAGCGCGAGCACAAAGTACCCCACCTCGGCGCCCGGGATCAGCGAGGCCACGGACAGGATCTTGCCCGGGCGCGAGGACGTCAGCCCGGGCTCGACCCACTCCTCCTTGAACGCCGAGGTCACGCCGTACATGAGGTCGAAGGCGTCGAGCGCGTAGGCGAGGTTGACGGAGCGCAGCAGGGCCTCCGGGCTGACGAAGCGCGCGTACCGTCTGCTTTGCTCGAAGTTGCCGGGCTCGGTGTCGGGCAGGCCGCCTGACACGTAATGTTGGTAGTACTGGGCGTTGAGTATCTTCGCGGCCGTCCGGCCGAAGGGCGGGGAGCCCTGAAACGAGTTCGTATCATTGGGGTTGACCCGTTGGAAATTGCCAAAGGTGGACGTCACGCCGTCCAGTTCCGCGGTCCCGAGGTCTGAGGCCGCGAGACACCGGATGCCGATGGGAGGGGCCGTGTACAGCATGCGGCCGTCGGAGGATCCGTTGATCATCCTGGCGAGGTTCATGGTGCTGTTGACATTCGTGATGTTCTCCGTGGGGGATCCGATTGCGCCTGGCTTGAGCGTCAGAAAGGTGTTGTTCAGGGCAAAATAGCCGTCGCTCGTTGTGAAGAATGGGCTGCCCATCCCTTCAATGGAAGGCTCAATGGTGGTGTTGAAAGGCAAGAGATGGTCGTTGTAACGGCCGTCTGAGCGGATCTGCCACACTGCGTACTCGAAAACCAAATCCGTGTCAAAGCCCGGGTGGCGACCGTCGTACTTGTCCGTGTTGTCTAAGGAGTTGATGTCCTTCCGCCCGGCGCTTGTCCCGGTCTCCCAGTACGCCTGAGTATTGGCATACGCGCTGTCGCCAAGGCTAGTGGACTTCCATAATGTGATCACATCCTTTGAAGGAGTTTGGAGGGAGATTCCCCCTTTAGTGTCAACGCTCATGACCGGCGAGGCTGATTTCTGGCTGAGAATTGTGAACTCGGAGGCGGAGCGCACGATCGAGCAGTTGTATTTGAAACGGAGGCCCCACGCCGTGCCCGACACCGGCTTGTCGGGTTGTGGCCCGAGAAAAAGATCCGGGATCGGCTCGGTCAGCGGCAGGCTATTGGGCAGGCGCTCGAAGACAGAGTGCTGGGGCCGGTCGACGGATTCGCCGCTGAAGATGAGTCCGAGTCCCGGGATGGTCGGAGCGGACCCGAGCAACCACGCCGCCCACGCGGGGGCTTCCGCTTCCGAGGTTATCAACCCGTCATACCTCCGGTTGAAAGTGGTACTGTTCCGTCCTACGACGGAGGGGGCGTCCGGGATCTTGATGTACCCGTCGCTGATCTCAAAAACGAGACCGGAGAGCGGGATGGCGATGAACGGAAGGAGGCTGAGGAAGGCGAACAGGCACCACAGCCGGTGAAACTCACGACGGGCCACCGCCTTGATCCAACCAGAGGGGCTGCTCCAGGTGCCGTTGGCGTGCATCAAGAGCGCGACCAGATTGGGCGCCCCCCAGAAGTGTGAACAGAGCATCGAGGCTTCGACGCCAACCAACCCGAACTCGGACCATGACAGGCCGAAGACACCGATGATAAACCACGAGTAGTAGATCAGGGAGCCCGAGAACGTGCGGTATTTGACAACCTCGTCGAACGGGCTCTTCTGCAGGAGCTGAACCCAGATGACCGCGAAGTATGCCGTGACAACCGTCGGGACGAAGATCAAGACAAGCGCGCGCTGCCAATAGTGGCGCGGCGGCTGCTCCGGGACCCTCCCGGGTGCTGGGGGTTCGTGCCTCTCAACTTCGACCTCGTCGACCGCAAGTCGCGGCTTCGCGGGGCCGATGCTGTCCGAGGAGTGATGCTGGTGGAGATCCGGAGACGACATGGCGATGGCGAACGAGCGAGCAGCCAGGCACGGTTGGAGAGTCAGAGTTGACCTCGATGGCCGTGGACCCTGTTCCTTTTGAAACACGGAGAGGGAAGCACGGTCCGTGACTCGAGCAGCCGAAAGAAATCGGATCGCATATTAGCGCGTCTGTGTCAGCCAATGATTTGTCCATCTCAACGGTAGCGACAAAGCAACCCAGCGGCGCAGCCGCCGATCCCCCAGCTTTTGGCCCCCATAGCATGCAGCTCGTAAGCACAAGCTCCACAAATCACTAGTCGCGATGTGACCTTCGCCGACCCCTGCCAAGGCACGTACATGCCAAGAGTCGCGAAGGATGGGATCGGAGGGAAGCTGGCTGGGCCACCTGTTCAGCCGCTCAGCGTTTCTGCCTGAAGTTCAGCCAGACGCATCAATGGAAATGGGTTGGCGAACAGAAAGGTCGTTAGCGCCAAGACTACAGAGTAGAACTACCTACACGCTGGGCCTTGTGCTCAGGGGTCAGGACAAAACCAGGGAACCTCAAAACGCGTGTGAGCAACGGCGATGAACTGAAGATGATGGGGATCGGCTCGCGGCCTGCGAACTTGCTCAGGCCGTCCCGGTTACCGGTACCATCTCGTATTGTACCAGGATGTCATCCAGGCCTGGTAACCATTTTGCTGGAGTGAAAAGCAGAGAGCTGTAACTGGGCCGCCATACCAATACCAGGGTCGTCATGGGACATCCGGGCGCAGATGGGAAACCATCGCCGCTGGTAAAATGGAGAGCGGCTCGGTAAGGTATTTTTGCTGATTGGCTGTGACTACCAACCCTCCGCGGGGGTTTTCTTTCACTCGCATGGAGGCGCGGCAAGTTTGTTTCGCTTGTCCAATCAACAACTTGAACCGCACCTTGTCAAACAAACTTTGCTCGCCGTGTCGAGCGTCTTCGTCGTCTCAGTCTCAGCCTGGCCGTATTGCACTCGATTTCTGGTGTGTCCCTGTGCAGGAACACTTCTGGTTCTAGTTCGATCCTCGCACGTCCCATGGCCCACCTCGAGCCCTCACGAATGGAGACCAACATGTTGAAGCCGGCAGTCAGGCGATCTGCCTGCAACCAGTGCAGAGCGAAGCGAGTGCAGTGCCTTCGCGCCCAAAACAGCACCGCGCCGTGCGCCCGCTGCTCCCACACAGGTGCTCGATGCGTGACCAGCGCGCCCGGTCATCCCGTACGACCGCGCAAGCGGCGTCTTGTTGAAGGCGACACCACGCCCAGAGGCCCCGCGCCGGGGCCCGCCGACGTCTCCTCGCCGTCGACACTGCGAGACACGAACTATGTCGACGGCCATGCCCGGCTGGATGGCATCGTAGAGTCGGACCTCGCGGCTTCCAAGTCCACCGTGCAACCGCCAGGGGGTCCGTTGGCTTACGAGCTACGGGCAGAGGATTTCCTGGCAACGCCGGGCGACGGCTCCGTTGACTTTGACTCGCCATCGATCGAGCACAGGGCCGAGGTCCCCGTCGACGTGACGCCCTACTTCCGCATCTCGGTCTTTGAGCACGCCGCCAACCCGCTCCCGAACAGCGGGCTCTAGGACAACCCGTGCTGGCCCATCCTGCTCGCGCCCAACGACCCGGGTTTTGCGCTCTTCAGGCGCGATCCGTGGTACGGCCAGAATGGGGGCCCGGACTACAGCAACAAACCATAAACCGGGGCTTGATCAAGAGGGAGTGAGGCGACGGGGATGGGATGGAGGTGGAGTTTGTAGGTTGTCAGATATTAGCGAGGGATGGGGGAGTCGGAGGGCCGGCGGCGCCCACAAGTGCGTTTAAGCTGGTCATCAACGCCGATCTGACTTGAGAGCCGCATGTGTTGCCCCAGGACAGATGGAGAGGACCAACCAACACCATTCATAACGGCCAGAATACACCTCCCCGCGTCCCAGCATCCACACGTAGCTACCGTCCTGGCTGGTTGTCCCCCCCATCACAAGACGACTCATCTGGCGAGCACGCCCGCCGCGGCTGAGCAGTGGGCACAGCCAACTTCTCCGTCTTCTGCGTGCCATAACACCCTACACAATCTACGGATTGTCGTCGCCGCCCACCCGGTGGCCGGTGCCAGGAGTGGCCTTGTGACCCATGTTGAACTGGAGCGAACAGCAGGCTAAGACGACCGAGTGAGGGAGATTGCGTGGGCTCCCTCACATGCCATGCCCGCGCTGAGCTCGTCGACCGACCGCCGCAGGTTTGGATGATTGGGTCCTGGGGCATGCCAAGGGGGCGCTTAGCAGCTAGTCTCTTTTTCCCTCTCCGCTTGTTTACATATAAGGGCGTGTTGGCTCCCGTCCAGCGTCCCTTTGCCCCTTCACTCCACTCCCTGCCCGTCTCTCCTTTCCAACACCAACCAAGGCTGCTTCCAGCCGTCCGCTCATTGCAAACCCCCGACCTATCCTCGCCCCAAACATGCACTGCAACACTCTCTTTACCTGCCTTGCGGCGCTCGCCGCAGCGGACACCGTCGCCGCAGGGCCGCTGCTTGCACGCGAGACGGCACCGCTCGCAAACCGCGAGACCACCCCCACGTCGACGTCAACGTCGACCCGCTCACGCACCACGCTCCCGCCCGACCCCGTGCAGTGCGCCACCGAGAACATCTCGCAGTACTTCGACGTGCCGACGCCGACGGGCAACGTCTTCGACGCCATCGACACGTTCGGCGCCGAGGCCTTCGCGGCGTGCCACGCCACGGCGGTGCGCCCCGTGACGTGCACCTTCACCGACCCGAAGTCGTGGTGCGCCTTCACCACGGCCGCCCCCGCCGACGTCCTCTCGAGCTACTCGGCCGGCTACCTCTCGTCGGCCGTGTCGTTCTGGACCGAGAAGAGCGCATCCATGTCGGTGCTCGCTACCATGTGCCCCAGGGCCTGGCGCCGGTACAGCGAGGTCGAGACCCTGATGGTCGACATGGCCGTCGCCCACGCCGAGTGCTACCTCGCCGCGTACCAGGCCCACATCACCCAGCCGCCCGTGACGACGACGGGGTCGACCAACGTGGCGCCGACGGCGGCCGCCGCCGCGGGTTCGACATTGGCCACGGCCTCGAGCGGCGCTAATGCCCTCCTCTGTGGAAGGACGGCGACCCTGGTGGGCGTAGCTCTGGCCATTCTCGCCCATGCGGCCTGACGAGGGGTGGGTCTCTGCCCGGGCTTGCAACCATGCATTCCGGTTTTCATGTCTCTCCGTCTGGAATTCGAATGTCTTCCTCCGACATGCCCAGCCGCAAATGATGGGCATTAAAATCAATATAACTCTTTTGGGGCGGCGCTGTCCAATTCACGAGCGCACATCACGTCTGATTTGCTCCTCCATTCGATCCATCAACATCTCCATCTCAGTCCATCGCTCTCGTCACCGTTCCAAGTACAGTTTCTCCAGCAAGCCGAATGGGGATATTTCTCATCCATTGCCTTCCGGACTGCGGCCATGCACTCGGCTTTGCGGTAGACGGCCAAGTCGGGCCAGCCGTACTGGCGATAGATCTCCTTAAGCATGGCAGTCCTGCCGGCCTCGTCGTTATAGTTCTCGTGGGCCGGGACTAGCGTTTGTGGGCTGATGGGGATCCAGTCAAGATTCGTGAGCAGGTACTTGAGATTCGCGAAGAACTCGGGGATAGTCCATGCCGGGGCCGAACCCAACCAGTTGCTCTCTTCCTCGGACGCCGCGATCCGCTCCCAATCTATATCGACCTTCGTCGAACCCCTGCCATTCTCCTCGAGAATATCTGGGCAACTATAGCCATCCCAGTGGATCAGGCCGAGCTTCGTATCGAGTATAATGACGATGCCGTCTGTGTAGAGCGAATGAGCGATGCCGAAGAAGTGGGCGCGTGCGAATGGTGAAAACTCGTGGCTCTCTCCTCGGTTGCGGATATTGCGGGCTCTCTCGCGTTTATCCTCTAGGCTAGGGGCGGCCGAGATTTGGCAAATGACCCTTCTCCAGTCTTCAAAACTACACTCAGGGACGGTATGGGCGTCTGAGCTGTAGTTACCAGCAAATCGGATGTAGGGTAGGTGTGCCATGAGCAACATGACTTCGTCTGTCTTCCCTAGGGCTTGCTGTACGGCGGGGTCGGCGTTGACGATGTCGGGCCAGCCCCCGAGAGGAGGGCGCGCGATAAAAGACTCGTCCAAGTACATCTTGGTCAGGAACTCAAAGTAGTCAGTGAAAGCGGCCACCGCCTCGTCCTGTGAGTAAACAAAGCTAGGTTCCTCCGACCCGCTCTCGTCTTCCCCGCTCTCTACGTCGTCCGAACTGTCCAGGTCGCTATCCTTGGGGAGTTGTTGGGAGTCTTTAGGGTCCATCTTGGGGGGGCGGCGATATACGGTGTCAAGGCAAATTGGTGCTGTTGTCTGAGGTAAAGCCTGAGAACTTCGAGAATTGGCATATAGGAGCCGCCGAATTCGGGGGGTCAGTGTGGTTTGGTTCCGTTCCCCTGCATGCCCAGGCGATCTAGAGCTAAACCAGTTAGTTAGCGAAAATTGGCCGGGAATCATCCCCGCCATGGCGAAACAGCCGGCGGCGACGTTGTCGTGGTAGTTTAGGGCCCTGCCAAATTCGGCAGCCAGAACAGCACGTTTTACATTTTGTGAAATCATACCATGGCAATGTGCCCAGAAGCAGGAGAGAACCCTTTCCGTTGCATGCACTCGCCCATCGCCAGTTCCCGCTGCACTCTACGGTATGTTAGCCTTCTCGACTGTGGGAAGACCCATGTTTTCAGCGATATCAAGACGAGGCCGCCAGGACTTCCTTCTCCGTCGTGCTCCTGGCCTCCTCCTCGGTAGCCTCGCCCCCCTTCTCCACCATGCCAAATTCGGTGTTGTTTTCCTTCCTGAGCGGTATCTCCTTCATCAAAGCAGCAACGACGAGGCCCAGCGCGCCGAAGCCAATGGCAACCTGCCAGGACCGCTGGAGAGCGCTGTTCTGCACGGCGACCACCTCGGCGCGCGTCTGTGCCGGGAGCGAGGCAAGAAAACCGGGCCCGGCAAACGCGTACGCCCCCCCGGCCGTGAAGAGCGCGGCCACCGTTGCATTGCTACCGATGGCGCCCGCAGCGGCCAGCTGCGCGGACCGGTTGGTGTAGACGGCGCCGCCGACGGCCACGCCCCACATGACGCCGAAGGCGCGGAAGAAGGCCCAGACGCTTGTCGCCACGGCCGTGTCCCTGTCCGTCAGCGGGGCCAGCAGCGCCGGGAGCATGGCCGCCATGCCGAAGCCCGCGCCGAAGGACTCGACCACCTGGAAGCCCACCCAGGCGCCCGCGCTTGAGTTCTCGTCCAGCATCGAGAAGAGGCCGAAGCCGACGGCGATCAGGGCGAAGGCGACCATGAGGATGGGCTTGTAGCGGCCGAACTTGGTGAGCAGCACGCCGCCCATCCCGGCAGCGGGAAGCAGCGCAAGGATGGTCGGGAGCAGCATGATGCCGGAGCGGTAGGCGCTCTCGCCGAGAACGCCCTGGAAGTAGACCGGGAGAAAGTATGTGGCCCATAGGGTACCGATGCCGTGGAGAAAGGTGAGGATGAAGACGATCAGGGTGATGGAGTGTTGAAAGAGGTAGGTGGGTATCATGGGATTTGACACGAGGCGGGGGTTGCTTTCGATCCAGAGGAAGGCTCCCAGCGCGGCGAGACCGACGATCAGCGGAACGAGGACCTGGTAGGAAGACCACGGGTGAAGGCTACCCGCCCAGCTGAGGGCGATCAGCACAGGGATAACGCCGCCGATGAAAAAGACGTTGCCCAGCCAGTCGAGGCTCGATAGCTTGGTGGCCAGCGTTTGAGACCTGTTGTACTGGACACTCAAGAAGGCAACTATCAGCACGAGCGACACGCCGCCAATGGGCAGAGCCATGTAGAACGCCCAGCGCCAGGTGCTATAGCTGACGAGGAGTCCGCCAAAGAGAGGGCCGAGAGCAGCTCCCAAAGCAACCATGCCGAACACGATGCCCATGTAGGTGCCCCTCTCGCGCAGCGGCACCAGGTCGCAGATGATGATCTCGCAGAGGACACCGATGCCCGAGGCTCCGATTCCCTGAATCGCTCGGCCGCCAATCATCATGGCGATGTTGGAGGCTCTGTGCATTGCCCGGTCTCGTCAGCAAACACCCAACTCTGGGTGTGGCGGAGAGAAATGACTTGGAGCATGAGGAAGCAGCAACTCACCCGCCACATAACCCGCTCCCGACCATAAAGGCTGCTGCGGAGAAGACCAGGGGCCACTTGCGGCCAAACACGTTTGCGAGCTGACCAAACAGGGGCAGAAGAGCAGTCCTACACAGATCAAGTCCCGGACGTGGTCAGATACGGCTGCGGCTCTCGTGCTAGAGCCGGGGAGGCTTACATTGTCAAGAACGTGGCATTGGCAATCCACACGTAATTCTCGCCTCCGTTCAAATCGGCAACGATGGAGGGCAGGATCGTCGAGGTGACGGTGGCTTCCAACGACGTGAGGAGGCTGACGAGCGCAAGGACAAACAGGATGATCCAGAACCTTGGCCCCGGCTTGAACTTCGGAGGGCTTTCTTTCTTGGTAGCGTCCGTGCCATCAACTGAAGCGTCTTTGGACTTGGGAGTTGCAGCGGACACGTCTTGCTGTGTCATGGTGACTGAGTGGATGAGAGGCCGTTATGCTGAAGCGAGCGAGGGTCCAAGAAAGGAAAAGGGGGTGCAGCGGGTCTCGGGGATGTCTTGAAAGAACTGGGTTGGGATCACGTTCTCATCTGAGATTAGGTGCGGTGAGGTGGAAGAAAGGTACCTTGACTGCCTATTTGAGACCAAACAAAGTTGGCTAGTTGTTCGGGAGACTGTGGCACAGCGAAGGCCGCGGAGGGTTTTGTTGCACTTATGTAACTGGATCCGACCTCGCAGGGATTTTAGATTGTGTCCTTCCGTGAACGTCAGCCTCACAGCTCATGCCGCCGGTTGAGCCTGGAAACTTGGTCTAAATTCATGTTATTGTCCTCCTGGCAATGACAACAGCTTCTGGTCTTCGTTGTTCAAAAGCACGGGTCAATTCTTGTCTTGATAGCTACCTCAAACTTCACCACAAACGCATTCAATCCAAACCCCGTCCCCCTTACCGCTTTCTTAACACCCCTCAGCTTTCATCACAACACTCAAATTCTATCAATAAACAAACTGCCCATCATCATCTCAACTTGCGCCACCGAACCCCCTCCTCCCCCTCCTCTTTGAGACCTCCAGCACCCCTCGCCTACTGTTCTCCATGTCAGCTGCCCAAGCTTGGACGCGCGGTCCCCAAACCCGAGTCGCGCCATCACTCACCTAGGTACCCTCCCCCGATTCTCCCGTCGGTTAACCCCGACTTGTCTCAGCCTCCCTCATCGCCTCTTTGTCCCTCGGCGTATCCGCGTACTTCGACGCAGCCGCGGCGAAGGCGGAAGACGCGGCCACGGTATCGGTATCGGTTGTCGGTTCCGCGTTGGCGCGGCCCCCGTCCCCTGGGTCTGCGTCGCCTGTGGCGGCTGGGTCGTTGGCGGAGGTGCCGTCTGCGTCGTCTGCGTCGTCTGCACCGTCGCGTCCTTGGCAGAGGGCGAGGGTGAGGGTGACGGTGAGGGCGACGGTTGCACTGTTGCGGGCTTGGGTGGGTACTCCCACTGTTTCCAAGGATAGAACTTGTCGTGCGTCCAGTTCTCGACGTAACTCTCCGCGAAGGGGTTGTGTGCCCAGCCATCGACTCTGCTCTCGATGTCGTAGGGGTTGAGGGGCGGTTTGAGCAGGTCGTCTGGGTGGAGGGGCGGCTGGAAGGCCGGGAAGGAGAGGCGCTTGCCGCGGAACTCGGGGATGTTCTGGATGGTGGCGATGGTTTGGTCGTGGTCGCGGTGGAGGGACTCGTTGGCGAGGTCGATCATGCCGATGCGTCCGCGGTTGACGCTGCGGATGCAGTTGGCGCAGCCGCAGCTGTCGTCGGTGTCGATGATGGAACGGACGCGCCGCTCCCAGAGCCGGATGCTGACGGCCATTTGGGAGTCGTACTCGCCGCGTGCCTTCTCGGCGGCCTTGTTGAGCCTTCGGGT
>Ga0247824_10000734_pt1 | contig 16956 bp, 11 predicted proteins | sample 13C_PalmiticAcid_FD_194412 | JGI IMG/M metagenome (GOLD analysis project Ga0247824, IMG submission 194412) | Soil microbial communities from agricultural site in Penn Yan, New York, United States - 13C_PalmiticAcid_Day48 | ecosystem: Environmental > Terrestrial > Soil > Agricultural land... | reverse complement strand
GAGGTGTCACTTACTGAGAGGACGGCGTCTGCACACGAAGGCAGGAGAAGGAAGCGAGTGACCAGGACGCGGTTGGTGAGCTGTGTCAGCATGGTGTAACTTGTCAGTTCGCGTTCTTTAGTGACCCCTTTGGCGGGAGATCCAGGGGCATGCACCCTCTCAGATGCCGGGGAAGGGATATCAACAGTACAAACTACTGCACACTTACGTAGTTATGCAGGAGGGCGGTTTCGTGCGCGGTGAGGGCTGGTTCTCCTGCCGTGACGGCGGAAGCGGAGACGGATGCTACGGCGAGGAGGAGGGGATGCGAAGGGCTTTTGGATATGGTTGTGGGTGATATAGCTTGTGAACTCCCACCGCGAGGATGACTCGACTTCTTTCGTTTGCTTTTGGGGACCGAAGTCCGGTTGGATTGAGAAGTAGGAGACGATCGAGTTCTGGTCTGGCTTGTCTTGGTGTGCTGCTCACGATCCGGCAGCGGACGCCCAAACCACACGAATTCGGCGCCAGCCTGCGGCTCAGTCGAAGCTGTCTCGGGCTTTCGCGGTCGCCCAACTTCGTTCTTTTGCCGCGACGTTGTGCATTGCGTCTCGAGTCTGCTGCAGCGTGAGCATGCAGACGCAGGACTGTTGCTTCTAAACATGCATCTCTCCTTCAGGACATGGCATCGATCGCATGCCAGGCGTTGTTTTGTCATCGCGACAATGCTTGAGATGCTTGTTAAGTGTCTGTCAACGTACAACAACCGCCATCAGCAAACACGGAGGTGAACAAGGTCGGGGTTCAGAGATGTCGAGTGCTTGGATCATCAGAGCCCTTGACCCATGCTTAACCTTAGACACGACAGTAGTGGTTGGCGGCCGGCCAGGCGGATTCCATCTGCCCTAATTCTTCCAATTGGCTCAGACAGACCTGGGGGTGAAACTCCTCCCAGAATAAGGTGCCCGACGCGTAAGAGCGCATCTTCACGATCTAGATTGCCATTTAACCGCATAATTAAGAGCGGACAACCGGGCTCCAGGGGTAGACTTTCTTGGCTAACAAGGTGGATTGTCACTCGATTTACCCCGGTTTGCCCCTTGTAGTACTATTCCAAGACGTCAGATATGGTGTATTCGGTTTGCGTGACATGTTGGGGCATGTCAATGGTAGAGCGAGTCCCATTTTCAGAATCAAGCACTGGCACGGTCTGTTCGGGGAAACCTTGCGAGACGCAAACCCCTCGTTACGTTTCACAACCTTTTCTCGCCTCAGACTCTCATCTACTAAAGTATTGCAGGACATTTTGTCTTGCCTTTGCGGAGGAGTACCCGCCAAAGACAATACTTTAGTTGAGACATGAACATGTCGTTCTCTGTGACGCTTCAATGGCTCAAGGCTCGGACACTTCCCTCGCGGGATATGACCGGCCCGTAAGGCTGTGATTGGGCACCGACCATGTCCCTCAACCGGACCGCGAGTGTGGCAGTGCGCGGCGTGTCGCAGCATCTTCAGCTCTCACCGTCAGGCTGGGTTGGGCTGGCAACAACGCCTCAGCTCGTGCGGGGCATGAACAAGGCCCATCTCCCTCCCCTAACCAGCCCCGGGTAAAGCAGCCTCAAAAACGTGAGATCCAACGCCAGCAACACGGCACATCCTCACCAAGATGGCCAACGCCGACCCGATCGACGACCAACCCCCCTTTTCCTACGACGACGCGCGGCTGCCCTCGTCGCGCGACCACATCCGGCTCCTCGACCTCGCGCCCTCCGCGAACCGGTCCGCCCCCATCGTCTGCCACCTCTCGTGCCACGCCATCGGCTCCCCGGACGCGAGGCCGTTCACGGCGCTCTCGTACGCGTGGGGCTCTCCAGCGCGGACGCACCACGCCGCCGTCGGCGGGAAACAGCTCGGCATCACCACGTCGCTGGACGAGGCGCTCCGGCACCTGCGGGACGGCGTGGACGTGCTCACGCTGTGGATCGACCAAATCTGCATCAACCAGGCGGACAACGCGGAGAAGAGCGACCAGGTGGCGCTCATGGCCCGGATCTTTGGCGCGGCCCGGCAGGTCCTCATCTGGCTGGGTCCCGCGGCGGACGACTCGGACAGGGTGATGGAGCTGTGGAGGGACGTCGGCCTGATGGTGCAGGAGCAGATTGGGGATGATTGCTTGGTCGGACTGTCGGAACGTGAGCTGGCGACGCTGACGACGCACGCTGGGGAGAGTGGGCCGGAATCGTTAGAGAGCGTGGGGGTTTTTCACAAGGTAGTCCAGGCGGCTGTGCTGAGGGCCAGTGACGATTTCTTTGAAGCAGCCATGGCAGCATGGCATGGCCGCCCTTGGTTCAACAGGATCTGGGTGCTGCAGGAATACATCTTGTCCAGGGAGGTGCCTGTCTACGTTTGCGGGGAATGGAGGGTCGAGGCCGACTTGGTGGATATGGCAGTCTTCATTTACTCCATCGCGGCGATTCAGGTCTCGTTGAGGGTTTTGCCGGTCGATGACGAGCTGCGCGGGGAGGTGGAGTGGATGGCAGACTTCGTGAACAGGTCAGCCAATACTTACGAAGCCGCTAGGCAGCGCATGCTGGAGTTCAACTTGAAACTCGCGGGTCCTGGAGACTCTCTCCTGGATCTGCTGACTAGGGTGTACGTGGGCCCCGGAAGAGAGCTGTATGCGACGGACGAGCGAGACAGGATCTTCGCCCTGCTCGCACTGGCGTCTGATCTCGACACGCTTGGCCTACGAGCCGATTACTCGATTGAGGACAGCAGTTGGTCTTTGCCATGGCTGCTAAGACGCTCATACAGAAAGCCGGGCAGTTGGAGCTGCTGTCACTGAATCAATTCCCCAAGACGCCGCGCCCTGGCCTGGAGACGCCATTGCCCACTTGGGCTCCCGACTGGCGTTCCCAACTGGCGATGCCGTACTGCAATACGAGGGGCTATTTCTCGGCTTCGCAACATTCATCCTTGGGATTCGTCGATACATCCAGCGACCACGTCCTGGGCCTTCAGGGCATCGTCGTTTGCACCATCGCAAAAGTGGGCGAGAAATGGATTCAGAAACAGGACGCCAACTTCACCCTTGTGTACCTGTCCACCATCGACGAGTTCTGCAAGGAATCGGCCGCCTTGGGTCGAGGCGTGCATCCCCGTGATGCACGCTCGTCGCAAGTCGAACGGGAAGAGGCTGTCTGGCGTATACCAATTGGCGACCTATATTACGGCATTGGAAGCTACACGGAGCACAGGACAGCTAAATGTGGCCGCACGATGGAGGAACTGCACGCAGAGTATGCTCGGTTCCTTCAGATGACTCGGGATATCGTGAATATGAGACCCGAGGAAAGCAGCTGTGACGAATTCGCGGCCCTGGAGCATGCGAGGGCAAACAACTGCATGCCCTACATGCTCGCCACGGCAAAAATGCGCCGCAGACGGGCATTTCTGATCGAGGCCGGATATGTTGGCATGGGCCCCGGGCTGATGACAGTGGGAGATGCCGTGGTCATCTTCGCTGGCGCCGAGATCCCCCATATTTTACGCCGGACGAGCGACAAGCACTGGGAATACGTTGGCGAAGCCTACTGCGACGGCATTATGGATGGGGAAGCCTGGGTTGGGAACAAGGAGCTCGAGTCTTTCTACCTTGTGTAGACACCTCGAGTCGGGTGGTGAGCCGAATCTGGGAGAATGGGGCTCGTCGTTTCATTTCCACCCTGTCTCTTTTTCGTTTTCGGTTTCATCTCGTGTCCCACAAATGCCGTCAACGCGGCATAGGTAAATAATGCTTGCACAACCATCACCGCCCACTGTTTATACTCTTGTTTAGAGTAGATTAATTGAGTGCGGAACGTCTTATCTAACTCCCCAGTCTCTTGCCTTCATCTTGCAAGCCCATTCATCCTTATGTCACCCAAGTCTAGTTGCGCCACGACGACCAGGACAAAAAGGGGTGGTCTGCCACCCAACTACCAGCAAAGAGTTCTTCCAAATTCTGGCTGCCGCAGGCCTCATCGACCTGCAATTCATCCTCACCAACACCCTCGAAGAAAAGGATAAGTTTAGAAGCCCGACATAACCACAGACACTTGAAGATAGCAAAGGCGAGAGCATTTTGGGGAAGCTTGCAATGAAATCCCAATCCTCGAGAGATTTGAGACAGGCCTGACTTACCTGAACCATTATCACAGAACTAGGGTTCAATAGACATTCACGGCCAGACATCTGCATTCAACTCTAGCGGTTCAGCTTTCGAAATTTTTTTTTTTTTTTCCATTTCTTTTGTGCATGTATCAACTCAGAGGAACTGAAAACTATCAGTACCATCATCCAGTCGTGACGACGGACCAACCCCCCGAAACGATGGCTTCGTCCTCGACCACCAGCCCAATACGAACATTCCTCCTCACAGCAATCAAAGCAGAACCAACTTCACACAAGTCACCAACCACTGGAGAAAAGAGACAGATGATGCAAACTAAACTAAATAAACGCCCTTTCGGTGGCAGGCAGGCCAAGTCTAAATACCAACCAAACAACCACAAAGATCCCACCCAGACGCCAGTGATTGAGTTGCCTAGCTAGCTAGATAGATACCTAACAAGTTCTTCTTCTTCTTCCTTCTTCCTCTTCTTCTTGTTTCGCCAAAGAGCTGAGCCAAGAGCTGAGCGGAGCGTAGTAATAAAGCCAGTCCTTCCTTCCCAAGACTACCACACACAAAAGAAAAATAAAGAGATAAAGGGTGACTATTCACAAGAAGACAAAATACAAGATTCGCTATGCACAACCCTGTCCCGTGCCCAACCCAGGGGAACAACCCAACGCCGGCCTTACGAGTAAAATTCCAAGACTCTTGCCCCATCCACCAGCTTGCTTCGTTCTAGGCGCGGCTACACGGCATACAGCGACTGCTGCCCCTGGCTCTGCTGGAACTGCTGGTGGAAGTGCAGCGACCGCTCCTCCTCGGTCATCTGCAGCGGCGCCTGGACCTGGGGCTGCGGGCGCGGGGTCCCCGCCGTCTGCAGCTGCGAGAGCTTGGCCGGGTTGGCGCTCAGGTCGGCGAGCATGTCCTTGAACTGGGGCGACGAGAGCAGCATCTTGGTCAGGCCCGTCAGGCGCGAGTTCTCCTCGATGAGCGCCTGGTTCTGCGCCTTGAGGATGCCCACGTCGTTGATGCGGTCCGTGAGGCGGCCTTCGAGCCAGAGGATGTATTCTGCGAAGCGGGGTTAGTTGAGTTTGGTTATGGGGGACGGTGAAAAGCTTACCCTTCCTCCTCCCGCGGAAGGCGCGGGCTGACACCTTGTTGCGGAGCTGCCGCCTCGACTGGGGGTCGAGCTTCTTGCCCTCGGCGCTGGCGAGGAACTTCTCGTCCTCGTCCATCTCGGCCTCGTTCTTCTTGGGCTTGGGGAAGCTCATCGGCGGCAGGCTCTTGATGGGCTCGTAGTGGGGCACCTCGGAGCGCATCGAGTTGAGAATGTGCTGCACGCTCTGCTCCGCGATGGACCCGCTCGTCTGGGGCGAACGGGCCTTCTGCGCCTGCTTGGCCTGCTGGGCCTGCTGGGCACGCTGTCTTTGCAGCTGCTGTTGTTGCCTCTGCTGCTGCTGCGCCCGGGCCAACGCCGCCTGTTGGTGCATCCCGGGGTAGAGGCGGCCGTTGGTGGCCAGCGTGGGCGGGGGCATGGGCGACAGGGCGTCGGGCTCGTGGCCCCCGATGGCGTTGGGGTTGATGGTTGTGTTGAGGTAGAGGCCAGAGTCCGACGGCGGCGACTGGAAACCCATATCCAGTGTCGCAGTGTCCAGCGTGGTGCCCGCAAGCGGGGTGTTGAAGTCAAAGAGATCGGTCGTGTCGTCCATCCCGGCGAACTGCTGCTCCTGGAAATCGAGGTAATCCTGGAAATACCCGTGGGGCGGGTTCATGGACAGCGTCGTGGCCAGAGCGCCGGGGACGAGGCCGGTCTGCTGCTTATGCAAGTCGTACTGATGGCTGGGACCCGAAAAGACCTGGTTCGTCGGGAACATGGACGGGGTGGTGGGCGACTCTGACTTGAGGGCAGTCGGCGGCGACAGGTTCGATGAACTTGAGGGCGACAGTTCTGGCGAGGGAAATGTGAGGTTGGTGTTGAGGTTGCCGGTCAGGCTGTTGTCGTATTCCGAGAAATCCACAAAAGAATCGACCAGATGGTCGAACCCGCCCTGCGATCCCGCCATTGCTCCGCCTGGGAAAGTGACTGATTCCAAGTGTCGCAAGATCCGTCGACTCGGTCGCGAACCCTGCGTCTCTCGTTTGTCGTCGTGGTCGCCGAGTCAGATGGGTGCAGGAATTTACGTCAATCTGCGATGCGTTGTTTGTTGTTGTGTGCTGTGTGTTGATCTGCAAAAGGTGCAAAGGGAAGAGCGTGTGGGAGGGAAGGGGCGGCGGCCACAGGGGGACACCGGTTTTGACGGAAATCGCTTGGCACACCGTGGCCGAAGGGGCATGGTTGCAGCAAGACAAGGTCGGGGCAGGGATGTTTGTCGCTTTGGGAGGGGGGACGCGTAATCCAATGCGAGGAACACCGCTTCGGCCCATTCTGGCTCAGCGACCCACAAAATAAGACAGCATCGGACGAATCACCAGCGGCCCTGGCGGAAATAGCCTGTTCGTCGGCCACACGGCGCAATGTTGGACCTGTTCGCACTCGGTCGAGGTACTTTGTCTCTGGGCAAAACGACAGTGCTTGCTCAAGTACCACAACCGACCAACTGCTGCCTTCCTGTTTTGACGGCAGCCTGAGGGCTAACATGAACCTGATGATGCAGCTTCCCCATCCCGTCTGATAGAGGAGCACGTATGCACAGAGACCAGATGAAAAATCTGCTCCTCGACGAGGCTCGGATTGTGCAACGGCGCTCGGCGGATCGCATCGAGCAACGCTCAAGAAAATGTCGGGCGGTTGCAGGATGGAAGCCGACAGGCGTCCAAGGAAGGAAGGGCGAAAGTCACGGCGGGCAGTGCTCGGGGCCAGCGAAATTGGGAGATCCTGTTGGCTGCGCTTCCAAGCACTGCCTCATTCGGCGTTTAGGGGACAGGAGTTGGGATGATACAAAAGGGATGAAACCTGGACCGCTGCAATCCTGCCCACTCACAACCCTCGAGCGGTTCCCAAGACTTGTTGGGTTTTGAGACGCGTTGCCAACGAGTTGCGTTGGTTTCGCCGGGGTGATTAATAACCAGTATTTTACTCTGCTCAACAGACGGGAGCCAAGCTCCATGCGTGTCGATTGCAGGTCGGCTCGGCTCCGAGCAGTGCAGTGATCCACACTTGGCCGATCGGAAGGTGCGGTGGACACGGACTGAGTGCCCAGCACCGGTGCCTCCACTGCGGGCACTGAAGTCGCACCAGCAGTTCGGCGAAGCAACTTTTGATCAACCCATTGAGATGGCAAACTTTGTGATTTTGAGACGAACCTGCTCGAAGCTTTTCCTGAGGTGGCCTCATCCGAGAGCAATCCAAAATCCGCGCTCAGAGCCAAGCATCGGCGAATCGGAATTTGCCGACTCCGTCATCTTTCTCAGGCGCAGCTCCGACCTCGACATCTCCGGCTTGAGGCTTTGCTCTTCTCTGCCCTGTGCAGTGGCTCCATCCCAGAGCCCAGGTTTCGCCTTGTTTAACTACCTTCCCGATCGGCATCTGCGTAGGCTCCATACTGCGGTAAATCGGGCTCCAAAATAGAAGCGCTGAAGGCGCTCTAGAACCGTTGCAAGGCTGTTTCATGCTGGGCGCCGTTCCTCCACTGCTTCGGTCCGTTCGGAGATCGACCCGGCAAATGGGATTGGGAATTTGAGATCTGGGATTGGGTTACACTTAGTTTTTCTCATTTGCGACGGGCGGCCTCCCTCTGATAGACACTTCGCTAACGTTCAGCTTTAATACCGACGCAAGGCTGTGCATGCTGTGGCTCGACGGCCGGAGGTGTGATTCCATACCACGCAAGCTGAGTTGAGCCTCAAGGAAGAATTGCAGGGTCCAGCTGTGGCTCTGACCGACGACAAGGTCTGGCGACGAAGCCACAACGTTGACGAGTCTCGCGGAGGCGCTGTTTGGATCCCCCGCAAGTGTTGATGTTTCACGAGTCCTTCCAGTGAGATATGTTCATGCCGCTGACTGGACAGACGTGGTGTGTGGCCTGCGCTGTGGCTCGCCTGGACTCAGGAGGGGCAGCTCCGTTGACCTCTTGTTTGCCCATGGCGGGTTGAAACAAGTCGGTCCATCTCCCACATCCCGTGCTTCAGCCGGATGGAGTTCCCATCTTTCCTGCAATGCTTGATGCCAGCGTTTCTCCGGGCTGCAGCAACCGGGCTCATCCATGCGTGCATCTCGAAAGCGAGGAAAGCGACGGGGTTTGACAACGGAGCAATGTGGCGGTGTCTCAGCTTGTGGACCTGTGGCGTCAACTGCTGTTGCGCTTGGTTGGCTGAGGCTGGCCAGCAGAGCTGTGGCTGTGCTGTGTTTGGTGATCCGCAGATCGCTGCCCGTTGCAGAAAGCTTCGGGATGTGTCGGGCGATCTGCGGGAAAGCAGGTTTCGGGTCATGCAGGACCGTTGAAGTTCAATGTTTCCAGGGTTGGGGTTAGGTATTCCACATGCAACGTTGAACCCGAGTTGATTCCAACAGCCATGTGAAAAGAAGAAGTGTCTCGGCAACTAGGGCGGGTGCCATATCCATATTACCTTCTTCGGCGCATCGTATCAAAACTAAATGGCTCGCAAGGCAGACGCCCACCACCGCCCCTCCATGAGGCATTCAACCGTTGCAGGGACGTTCCATAACCACCCAATCCGGTCTTTGTCCTGGGATCCATGGCTCCCATCCCGCCTCCCATACCAGCAAGCGCGGAGGAGGAAGCACCGGCCTGACCACGCTGCAAAACACACTGGCCCTCGCAGCCCGTAGTGCCCTTCCCATAGAGTCTAGAAGGCCAATCACAAAAATGAATACTCCTGGTGGGGATTGAACCCACGACCGTCGCATACCCATGACCCTTTACAGGGGTATAAGAGCGAAATCTTAACCGCTAGACCACAGGAGTATTTTCCAGTGATTGGTGCTGGGGTGTCAAAGTGACCGTTTAACAACGCCCTTACCAACCACTGGTGCAGCCGCCCCCCCCTGAGAGCAAAAACAACACACGCACAGTCAACAAAAAAATAAACTCCATGATCGAAGACGGGATGCATCCATCGCTCGATCGCCCGGCCTGCGCAAGTTGTATTTTGCCGACAAGCGACTTCTTTTCTTTTTTCCCCCCACTCCCAGTTCAATTAACCATCCCCCTCCCATACCCTACCCTTAAACACCATTTCTCCTCCGCCCACCGCTCTTACTCCGCGCAATGTGCGCCTTCATGGTCCTGCTCGTCTCGACCAAGCTCCTCTTGTTCTTGGCCCTGGCCTTGCCAATCGTCATCAAAAAGTTCTTCTTGCGCGCCTTCTCCTTGTTGGTCGTGCTCTTGCCCTCGGCCACCTTCTTGGCCTGGCGGATTGCCTGCGTCGACTTGTGCTCCTCGCGGCCCGGCTTGCCCTCGCGCGCGAGCGCCACCCGCTCCTCCTTGGTCGTCTTCTTGCCCAGCTGCGCCGGCAGCTCAATGTCCTCGGCCGTGAGCCCGTCCTCGATGTGCTTGTCGATGAGCTCCTTCTTGCGCTTCGACTGCCGCCCGAGCGCCTTGTCCAGCTTGGCCTCGCGCCGGAGCTCCTCGAGCTTGGCGAGGTCGGCGGGGGTGAGGATGGACGTGGTGGCGAGCTTGGAGATGCGGTTGAGCTCGGCTTCGGCCTCGGCGGCGGCGGTGTCGACGAGGTCCGGGGCCTCGTCGCCGTCGGATTGCTTGAGGCGCTTCTTGGCCGGCTCGTCGTCCTCGGCGTCGCTGACGTCGATCCAGCCGGCGGATGACTCGCTGTCGGTCGAGGCGACCTCCCATTCGTCCGAGTTGAAACCGTCGTCTTCCTCGTCGTCGTCTTTCTTCTCGGCCTCCCCGTTTTCCAGTCCAGCCTCTTCCCGCTTCCGCCGCTTCTGCTCCTCCTTGTATGTTTCGAGCAGCTCGATACCCTCGATTCCGCCCGCCTCTTCCTCGCCAAACTTGCGCAGCTTGACCTCGCCCGACCGCAGACCCATGGTGGCCTCCTTGCCGCGGTACTTCTTCTGCAGCAGCTCGGGATACACCTCGCGGTAAAGAGACTGCAGGCCCTTGGCGGCCATGACCACTCCCTTGTCCTTGCTCCTCTGGTACATGACGAGGTCTTGCAGGAGGGTCTCGGTCATGCAGAGCGGCTGCCGGATGGCCACCTCGCGGATGGCGTTGATGCCCGCGGCGGCCACCTCGGTCGCGGCGGCTTCCGAGACGAACTCGTTGGCGATCTTGACAACGAGAGGCTCAATCACGTCGGGCGGGACGAGATTGTGCGTGGCCTGCGCTAGCGAGGCGAGGAAGGAGGTGACGTTGAGCTGCTTGGGCGTGAGGTAGCGGACGAACCACGAGTAGAGGGAGATGATGGTGAGCTTGTGGAGGCCGACGAGGCGGGTGACCAGCTGCAGGACGAGGAGCTTGTTTTCGAGGGAGAACTTGTTCTTTGTGTTTTGCAGGTGCTTCTGAAAGAGCTTTTCGGCGAAGCCCTGGGGATCGTGGATGAGGTGCAGGGCGGAGAAGTTCAGGGGGTGCGGCGAATGCTTCTTGCGCTCTTGCCTGTGCTGGGTCAGCCACAGTTGCAGACGGCAGGGGGGGTAAGCTTACCTTTTGATCTTGTCAACAGCCTTCTCATAAGCTTTTTGTCGCTTCTTGCTCTTCTTGTTGATGGTGCCCTGGTGCTTGACCTTCTTCAGGTCGACCTCCTCGTCACTGTCCTCATCCTCCATCTCCTCGCGCTCCTTGTCGCCACCTAGGAAGAAGCGCACGCCTCCAACGACAACCTTCTCGTTGTCGCTGAGGCAAGCCTCCTTCATGACGTCGCATGGCCTTGCGTCGGTCCAGATTTGCCGGCGCCACAGCTCGCGAGTGATCCGCGTGGCCCACATGCCCTTGGTCGATGTGCGGTCCGAGGTGACGAGATTATGCAGCACAGTTTGGATGGTCCTGTTCAGCCGGTGATTCGTCGACTTGGAGTTCGACTCCCTCAGGTCGCTGATGATCTTAGTGTACAGCAGCGAGCGCAACGTCTTGCTCGGCGTCGAGATGAGGATCGGGAACAGCGTCGTCAGCAGGCTGGTCGAGTCAATCACCTCCTTCCTCCGCAACAGCACCAGACTGCCCACCACCTTCTCGCGCAATTCCTTGTCGAGGGTCGCATGGTGCTGGTTCAGGAGCTCCTTCAGGTGGTCGGGGTAGGGGGCGGTGAGGTCGGGGTAGAGGTCAGCAACGTGGGCTACGAGGTCGATGAGATCGTGGAACTTCTTGGTGTCTTCGCTCGAGACGGTGGAGGGAGAGGCGATGAAGATCTGGCGCTGGGCATCGTATGCGAGCCACTGGTCGTAGAATTCCTGGCCATAGGACCTGGCGGGCTGCAATCAGAATGAATGCGGTTGAGGGAGGAATTGGGCCGCGCATACCTCGGATCTCTCCTGATCTTGTACTGCAGGTTCACCAGGTCAGCTTCGACCTTCTCGAGGGCGGCAACCTTTCGTTTGACCATCTTGTCGCGCGCTAGGTGCTGTTGTTGGTGTGCTCTCAGGCTCTTGTTGTCCGAGATTTTTTCCTGTCCAGGCCGCGGCAGGGGTCTCCGTTATCGTTATCGCTACTTTTTAGTGGGGCGTCCCTGGCGGGGCTGGTTTGCACCACCACTGGACTGGGAGGCTGGACGAGCTGGATTCCAGTTCTTGCTGGGATGTGAAGCATTGGATGGGGGTGCATAACCTGGATTACGGGTTACAGCGTGGAAGCCACCATTACTCTTGCCGCAATTTGGGCGGTTGCTCTCAAAAAGATACGACTTCTGTCTCATGGCGTCCGTGTCACCATCAGTCAACTTCGGTATCTCATCTCGAACTCATCAACCGGGGCGAGCCTCAACAACCGGCAGTAGGTGTCAGGTGTCGACTAATTTTTCCCGACTGTCAAATGGAATAATGTTGGGGATATCCAAGATGAGGCTGTTCGCACATCACCTCAGCATCGCGGCCTTCCCAGCTGGGTTGGGCCGCTTGTGCGGCATTCAAAGTGCCAAGCTCAGATCGACCACAGTGCCCCTCACGAGGCTCCAATTCCCCAGCAGCCTTTCTCTCGCATTCACACCTGGCACGCAGGAAGAGCAAGTCAAGTCCGCGATATCAGTTTCAGAAACGCCCTCACCCCACCTCGGTTGCAGCCAAGAGCGCCTTAGGTACGAAGCATGACCACCAACTTCCAATACACGCCCTTCTCGGACCCAGCGTCGCAAATCCGTCTCCTACATATCGCTCCTGGACCGCCCGACTCGCCTGTCCACTGCACCATCTCCGCAGTCCCTTTGAAACCTGACCCGCCCTCCTACGTCGCCATCTCGTACACATGGGGTCCCCCAACGCCCACCGCAACCATCACCATCGACGGGAAAGCCCTGGTTGTGCGCCAGAGCTGCTACAATGTCCTCCAGACCATGCGCCTCAACGGCGTCGGCGTCGATGTCCCGGTCTGGATAGACGCCGTATGCATCAACCAGAGCGATACCCCTGAGAAGAACGTCCAAGTGGACATGATGGGATCCATCTACCACGGCGCCGCGTGGGTGGCGGCCTGTCTGGAGTGCGGCGACGCCTTGTCGATCCTGAGAAATTATTACGGGCTTCTTCTCGCCTCACAAAGACTGAAGCACAATGACTCCGGAATGGATGGCCGCCTTCTGCTCGGCGATAAACAAGTCGACGTTTTTGAACGCTGGCAGGAGGCCGTTTACTCCGTCATGGACAACGCATACTTCACTCGCATGTGGATTGTCCAGGAAATCGGCCTCGCGCGGGACATCCGGCTTTATTCGTACGGCGATGTGCATACACTGACCTGGGAGGACCTCGAAACGCAAGCGTACGACTGGCGCGGTAAAATGATGGCGCTCGATCGCTTCCCGTGGAGCCGGACCACGACAGACGAAGCGGACCTGGAGCGGGCTCTCAAGGAGCTCGCCGACACCCGAACCGAGATGGGCAGCCGCAAGGACTATCCGTACCAAGAGAGCAACAAATCCCTCACCTTGACGGGGCTGATGGGAGCTCATCTCCGGAGACGATGCGAGAACCCGAGGGACAAGATCTACGCCGTTTTGCCTATGCTGAAGCATATTGGCGGCTTTGATGCGCATCAAACCGTCGTGCCCGACTACGGCAAGCCGCTGCTGGATGTGCTGCGGGAGTACGTCGACGCCATCAGATTTCCCGCCGAACCAGAGAGGAGAAACTCCATCTCGACCGGATACGAGCTGTGGCCGGGTCTCAAAGTGTTCGAGTGTCTGGTTGACTGCTTCAAGGTCCCGGAGCCCGAGATTGCCAGCTTCTTGGATGCCAGGCGGTTGCGGGCGAGGCGCCCAGGTCAGCCATTCCCACCGCAAAACTACCTCGAAACTCACTTTGTGGGCCTTGCTATGCAGATCAGGTGCTGCTGTCCTCGTAGCAAGCAATATGCTGCGCTGGTTCAGGAACATGATGACCTCAAGCAGCTACACCCAGAACCGCAGTTTCTCGCGGTCTGGAACGGTCTCCCATCGGCTGTCTTCACTCTCGGGCTCGATTCCGCGCCCAGCAGTCAGACGCTGGAAGCGTTTCCCATTTTCGGATATTACCCCTGCCGCAACGAAGTGCAGCTCTCGCGGACGTGCGAGTGTAAGAACCGGTCATGTCCAGGAAAGAGATCGAAGCAAGAGATGTGTAAGTGGAATCCCAATCCTACCTACGGCGTTCAAAAGAAGAAGTCTGACCTTGGACTTGATGGCGGCAGACATGCATCCAGACGACCTTCTTGCCTTGGTTTTCCACATGGGCGGGGCAGCAGACGAGTCCGTCGAGGATTTTACCACGGCAGAAAAAAGGTCTTTTATCCGGATGTGGGAACCCGAATCCGAACGTCAAGGGGGCGCCAAGAAGGCGACATCATTAACGTCAGCTTTGCTGGCGTACTTGGGACGGTCACTTGGACAAGCGTGACGAGCACAGACTGCAAAGGGCTTGTGGAGAAACAGCATCATTCATCGAAACCTGTGGACCATGTGAGGGAGGAAACGCCTGTTTCGGCTGCCCAATTCTTGCAGGCTTACTGCGGCCCCCATGAGATGATTGCCGCGGAGCATTCGTGATCGCTGGTTCGCCCCAATTCCTTGGGAGGTTGGTCGATGCGCCAGCGTTGCAGTTCCCCGGCCTTGGCGGGTGGTCCCGTTGACGGCAAGCCATGTGGCCATGACAGGTGGAGGCGGGATCGCTTTCGCTTTTCTTCGCTCCCGCGACAGCCAACCATGCAGGGGTTCCCAGTACTTGTATTCACGTTCTCATCTGCCAATATCCTCTAACGACAGACTACACCGCTTTGTGCACGCGGTGAGTTTGGTTGGCATATGCCCATCACATTCTGACAGGCGCAGGAGACTGTGATAGTCAGGGGCTTCCTCCCTTTGCGTCAACGAAAAACAATGCGAGGGGCTGGAGCTAACGATCCTCTTGCCTGCAAGTGGCGTGGCATTCCAGGATGAACACAGGGCCAAAACGCTCGGGGATAACCCGGAACAGGCGTGGGCTGCCAGCTTGATCGAGATTGAGTTTCACATGTTGACATGTGTTGGTCTAAGCGTGCGGATGTTATTCCAGAAACAGATTCGGACCCCCTTGGCTGCATGACGACTGCATGGCGTATGCTGCACTGACCCTTTCGACCTTGTCCCACGCGACCGGGCTGCCTGTCTTGACAGCAGCGAAACCTACAGCGTAGCATTACCGTTTGACGTTTCGCCGACTCGAGGCACTCCAGAGGGCTGGGTTGTTGATTGTCCAGCGGTCATCGGCCCGATCCCTCACATGTCCCTCCGTCAACGACGGTGAGAAGCGAGCGATCCAGCGCCAGAAACACTCGTTATCAGGTCTCGGTTATTTCCAGTGACAGGCCAAGTCCAGCCAGGCCACGCTAGAGCCCTTGGCAGCACCCGAGGAACGCCCCTTTCGCGGCAGCAGGCTAACGTTAGCCTCCCTGTGAGGGGTCACTGCAAGGGCCTGACCACTCATCGTCCAGTGGTCGCATCGGAGCAGAGCCCGACCTCGTCTGTGCTCCCCGGAGCTTGCCCTCTGCGACGAGTCTCCAGGACACGAACGGCGATCTGCCAAGGCTCCCTGTCAAATCCCCTGCCATGCAGGCCGTGGTGGTGGATCTGGGGTTGGCGGAGACAGGCTGTGGGGGAACTGCCGTTCGATACATATACAGGGTCATGGGTGACAGGTCGTCGTGGTTCCTCTTTCATTCGACTCCATCCCCAATGTCACGGTGCAAGCGCAGATGGTGACTTGACATGTTGCTCCCCAGACACAGCTGTGCCATCCTCGGCCTGTGTCTTTTGCTCCTCATCAACACCACCGTCGCGGCCGCCGCCGTCGATGGCTACATAACTTTGGAACAGGCCCGCGCCGCCTTTCCAGCCTGCGGAGTACGTACAACGGCAAAACAACTGGCCAAATGCGAGACGGCGGACTGATGCATGCTCGCAGCGGATCTGCCTGGATCGCGCGATAGACCAGTCGCTCTGCAACCCGACAAACGTTACCTGTATCTGCAATGACCAGCAGCTCGAGGACACTGCCCTGGTCTGTGTCAGGTCGTCCTGCACGATCAAAGAGGCTCTGGGTACGAGGATGCCGTTCGTCCCCGCATCGGCCAGACGATGCTAATTTTAGCCAGTCACCAAAAATGTCTCCTCCCACATGTGCGGCCTGCCGGTCGAGACAGATGGGTCCTTGATTCCGATCTATGCCGTCTTCATCGCCATCGCCGTCGTCTCCGTGGGACTGCGGCTTCTTGCGCGTGTCCTGACCCAAGCCTACTTCTGGTGGGACGACGTGGCCAACTTTCTCAGCTTTGTATGTCCACTTGACGATGACATTGGCTTACAGTGTATACTGATTTGACGCTGTAGATCTGTGCTGCCATCTTTACCGGGATGAACATCAAAGGTGCCACCTCCCGGTGATGAACGACCTTTGTTGGCTTGAGTACTGACCCTTCTCTGTAGCCATCCAAGTCGGTCAGGGGAAGGATATGTGGTTTGTCCCGTTCGACGATGTTACTTCGGTTGTTAGGGTACGTCTCGCACTGGCACGACCCAAGCGCGCCGCTGACTGCTTCAGATGTTCTTTGCCGACATGCTCCTCTACACGATCGGCCGATTCTTCTTCCGCGCCTCCATCATCCTCTTCTACATCCGCATCTTCCCGCCCAAGCCAGACAAGACCTTCAGCCGTCTCCTGACAGGCACCATGGTCTTCAACCTCGTCTACAACTTCACGTTTTTGATGGCCATCATCTTCCAGTGCCAGCCCCTTCCGTACTTCTGGAGGCAGTGGGAGGGCCTGCACGACGGCCACTGCGGGAACTACAACATCCTGGCCTGGGTGGCGGCCGCGACGGGCATCGTGTTTGACGTCTGGATGCTCGCCCTGCCGCTGTCGCAGCTCATGGCGTTGACTCTGCCCTGGCGGAAGAAGATCATGGGTGGCCTCATGTTCTTCTTTGGCGTAGGGTGCGTTACCCCCTTTGGTTCTCCTGGCACACGACTGGGTACTAACAATGCATCTGCACCGACAGCGTCGTTCTTGTCAGCCTCACTCGCCTCAAGACCATCAACGAGTTCACCCAGACGGTCAACCCGACGAGTGCGTTACACCTCCCATCCAAACCCCTGGATGTTCATCCCTTTTCCCCTCCCTCCCTTCAACCACGCCTTTCACCCGCCTCGCACACTACCCCCGACCCTTTCTTCTTCACACTCCCTACCATCCC
>Ga0247824_10000732_pt1 | contig 16981 bp, 17 predicted proteins | sample 13C_PalmiticAcid_FD_194412 | JGI IMG/M metagenome (GOLD analysis project Ga0247824, IMG submission 194412) | Soil microbial communities from agricultural site in Penn Yan, New York, United States - 13C_PalmiticAcid_Day48 | ecosystem: Environmental > Terrestrial > Soil > Agricultural land... | reverse complement strand
AGTGGAATGGGTGGGTGGGTTGGGGAGGATGGATGTACATACCCTGTTGGGAAGGGAGATGTGGAATTGGGGAGAGCAGATTGTTCGGTTCCAGACTGAGCAGTGTTGGTTGTTGTTTGTTGTTGTCTCTGGCGCAGCGGCGTTGGGAAAGCATGGGGTTGGGATTGTACTTTGGGACTTTTACGACGCCATGACTCCTCTCTTTCAGCTAATATTCTCGGGGTCGGTGGAGACGCGCTAGTTGTGGGCGGCCTGGATAGGTGTTGGGTACCAGTAGCATGGGGGAGGCTGTAGAGTGGTGTGCCCTGGGGGAGCCAGGGGTTTGTTTACTTCACTGTCAAATTTTACTTTGTTGTGTGTATGTGTACTTGTGCGGCAGAGCTGTGTGCGGACTGCCTTGGCCAGCATTCTTCTTCGTGGGCTTAATCTTGGCTTTGGTCCTGCGTCTATTCAAACTCCCCTGAGATTGGCTTATTTCTGTTCATGTTGGCGTGGAATAAGTTTCCTCTCTTTCCCTTGCCCAGCTGATACTCGACCTTGTCATCTCAACGTCCGTTCGGCTCAGCCATCACGGCTTTAGACCCTGACGTGTGAGTCTGCCCTGCGACTGCTCTACTCCTTGCCCTGTTTCCCAGCCAGGTAATCCTTGAAAATAGCAGTCGCGTGGGCAATCTCGTCGTGGTCAAAGTTGTACTGCTCAAATGCCCTCACTTTGTTTTGTGGTTCACCCAGTCAGCTTTCCCTAACAACTTGAGGGGGCAGAGAATCCACTTACTGTCAACGACAGGCTTTCCGCCCACCCAGTCCTGCCCCGTCAGGCGCGAGTACTCCTGGATCCGATGTGCCCGGGCAGCCCTGATCAACCCGTACAACCTGAGTCGCTCGCGCACTTGCTTGGGTTCCGTTCCCAGCGGCAGGACGGCGGCGAGGGCGGCGGCGTCTTCGATTGCCTGGGCGCCGCCTTGTGCTTGGTCTTTGAGAAAGTGTCCTGGTGAGCGGTTGCTATGGGTGAGGATGTTGGTAGAGGGTGTGGCTTACAGGGCAGACAGGGGTGTGCCGCGTCGCCGAGGAGAGCCAGCTTTTTTGAGACCCAGGTATGCAGTGTTGCCATGTCCATGAGCTGCCAGACCTTGATGGAGGCCGGGTCTGCCTTGGCAAAGAGGGCTTTGAGGCGCGGATCAAAGCCTTCAAAGACACGCAGGACGCGGTCCAGCGATGCTTCCTTGTTCCACTCTGGAGTCCACGAGGCCCTGTTGGAGTTCTTCTTGTCTGCCGAGTCTGTTTGCAACACATCGTCGGGTGGTGGATCCTGAGACAACTCTGGGTGGTGGTTAGCATGAGGTCTCCGAGTCCGCATGGTTCTGGCGTGTGGGTTCGTACCGTCTGCTGGACCTGATCGTGGCTCGAGTGACTCGGTGTCGGGGTGTATGCACACAAAGTTCAGGCGCTCGTTGTTGTCGCACGGGTACATGACCACGCGCCTGTCGTCTGCAAACCAGATGGTGAGGGTGTCCTTCTGACTAACTAGGGGCGCGGTTGTGGGATCTGTTTCGGCCAGTGCCCGAGGCAACACGAACCGGAAGGCTGCTTTTCCGGTGGGGAAGGGGGAGACTTGTTTGATGCCTTTCCTTGCGACTGACTGTCCGGCAAGGTCAGCACATCTGTCACGGTTAGAGAGAGCTGGAGTGGCACCCATGGCCTACAAATATGCCGTCGGCTCCAACGATCACATCGGCCTCTATCTTGTTGCCGTTTTCGAGGGCGACCCCCTGCCCAGCATCAACCAAGACAACTCGATTATGCGGAAACAGCTTCACCGGGAGCCCCGAGCGGTCTTCTGACGTGGCAACCCTCTTCAGCTCCTTATGCAGAGAAGCCCGATGGACAAGATGCCAGGGGTGTGGCCACCGGGCATTGGACTCGGTCAGGTCGATATCCTTGAGAGTCTGGCCGTCCATGGTGCGCTCGACATAACGAGACATGAGACATGCCCCAAATGCTTCAGAACGGATGTTCCATTGGTGTAAGATGCCGCTGGCATTTGGGCAGAGGTGGATTGCAGCGCCTGAGTCGCTGTCTAAGCCGGTCTGGTCTAGAACCTGGATGCGAGTGTCAGCCAGGGTGTGCAAGCGAACGGGGACTAGATGTATCTTCAGAGCAGGAGTTCGGACAGAAACTTGATGGCCGTTTTGTCGCAGAGCGATGGCAGCGGCGAGCCCACCAATCCCGCCTCCGACGATCAGAACGGACAGACGCTTGGGGTCGCCTGCGGCCTTGCTGAAAATGGGCGTGTCCCGGTCGTCCATTGCCTGTGTCGATCAAGTCAAACTGTGATGGTTCTGACAGATGATACTGACAGCCTTGTGAAGGGAACCTGAGCCGTCTTCTCGATAGCACAACGAGACGGCTGGATCCGAGGTAGGAACGGTGGCTTGGTGGGGGAAGGAAGCAAGCGAGGAGGCGGCATGTCCCACTGCGGGCGAGCTGCAGTGCGACATGCCAACATCAACTGTTGGGGGAAGCAACCAAGGGGAGCAGCCAATCATGCTCTCAACGTGTTTAACCTGCTTATACGAAGTGCATAAGGTAGCTTCTGGCTAGGTCAGCAGCGAGCAAGATATCTCCCGCCCACTGGGTACAGTCGACACACCCAGTGAGCAATTCCTAGATACAACGCTCAACAATCCGGCGCGGCGACTTGTAACGATAGTGCTCCTGCTCAGCTTCGAAAAACTGCAACTGTTCCCGGACCTTCCTTTCCATAAAGGCCTGGCGCTCCTCGGAAACCTCAATGAATTCCTTGATGCGGGGGACAACTTCGGTCTTGTAGTATTCGTCGTCTTCTTCTTTGGTACCCGGGCGTTTCTTGGGTACCGATCTTGTGGAGACGAGTTCCCAGTAGACCGGAAAGATCGCCTCTGGATAGCTGAGTCCAACAGCTACCGCAGAGTGGAACCAGCTCTCCAGGGGTTCCCACTCAGTCGACAAGAAGGGTGATAGACCGAGTGCTTTCTCACGCTCTTGGACAGCCGCGCGAAGATCGCGAACTTGTCTGTTGTAAGAGTCTGGGCGGAACAGCGCAAGGTCCAGCGGGAAGCCCATGAGCCAGACGGGCGGCACCATGAACTGGGCTGGGACAACTCGACTCCATTCCCAGTCCACGACGCTAACAAGGTTGAAGTCATCGTCGAAGAGAAGATTGCCCATCACATTGTCCATATCCCCATGGACTAAAAACCAGTTAGAACTTGGTTATTCGTTTTGATTTCGTGGTCTTTGAGATGGGAGGCACCAAAGTAAAAGAGAGAAAGAAAAACGGGCATACCAAGAACAAATGGTCCTTCGTTGGCTGATAGGTCCAGCCATTCATCCCGAACAAAGTGTTTGAAATGGTGGGCGGCATAGAGGACAGCCGCAGGCTCGTTCTCATCCATTCTCTGGTCAGACTCCTTGTTGAATTTGTTGTCGGCCAACCACAGCCTGCGGTCCGCAAACTCCTTGGCCGTGGACACTGTCCTCCTGGGTGGGAAAGCCTCGCCGGGCTCCAGACCGTAGAGCTCCTGCTGAGCCAGGTCGATTGAAAGCGGCCGGTTGCAGACACGGATGTCGTCTGGGTTGCAGGACATGGCCGAGGTGTTCCGGGACGGCAACCCCAAGGCTCCGATCCGAGGAAACTCGAATCGCCGCAACTGGACGTAGACGTCAGCTAGCTGCTGGTGGAGGTGTTTTGCTGCCGGCGTTGGAGGGTCCCCAAGGCGGAGGAACATCCAGGTATCGTTGAACTTCCCAAATCCGAGATCCGCCAATTTGCGGCCGTCAACATAGTCTATAATAATGCAAGGCAGCCCCATTGGCCCGGTGTCCGAGAATGCGTAGCCGTGGACCTTTGGGATGAGAATGGTCGTTTTGGCAGACACGTATCTGGAGAGTACGTTAGCCCACTGCCCATCCTGAGAAAACCGCCACCGGCAAGTCGTGGTGCTTGAGGTCTCACCGCATGGTGGCCAGCTCGATCTCCGTCTTTTCATCCCACATGGCCTTGGGGACACATGATGGTATCGGGATGCGGACAACCCAGCGCTCTCGTGGTGAGTCGAACTCGACAAAGAAACACACATTGAATGCCCCGTGCTCTCGTGGCTTGAAGATTTTGCACTGGTCTCCATTCCGGAATGACGACGCGAGACTGCATATTTCGATTTCATCGAGTGCGGCGAGCCAGCGATCTCGTTCGTCGTCCATCTCGTCCATCATCATCTCATCCCTCATTTTGAAGTGGTAATTGTGCCAATGTTGCTGGCGGCACCGATTCAACGCTGATGATTGACCCCGAAAACCACTTGAATCTAGGTCAGTAGCTGGTGGTCGTGTCTCTGCGAAAGGGCGTGTGAGGTGAAGCATGAAGGAAAACAGTAAAGATCCAAGCCCCCTATTGCTTCGCTTAGGCCGCTGGCATTCCATTGGTGGCCACTTGGGGTGTTGGTTGTTGCATGGTGCCAAATATAGGTACAGTCCGGGGGTCTGTACGGCATCAATTGGTCCGTAGTATTCAGTGTCTAAAAATGACTTTAGCATCATCTCCCTTTTTTGCCTTGAAGGGTTGTTTTTTTGGAGGTCAGTTCGTTTCTGATTTGGAGTTTTTGTCCTCTTGGGAGTCGATATGCTTCGGGTTGCCGTGTGTTGTTTTGACAGACTTTCCAGTTGGGGTTTTCAGGGGTTCAGGGGTATGATTTTTTTGTGTGGATAACCATTTTCACCACAGCAGGCACAAAGATTCGGGGATTGGGTCCAACAAAAATCTTAGTTCAAGGCTGCAGCTTCTAGCTACATCTACACGTTCCAGATGACGATGCGCCCATCGACGCCGGTCGCTGTACCTGGTCAGCACACTGGATGTATCAGACACAAAGATAGCCATAGACTTACAGCTGAACTTGGTTACCGCGCCGCTAGACGTCTCGTACGGGCGGATCATGGTGACGGTGTTCTGGTGGACCGTCTTCAGTTGCGTGTCGTCCTTGACCTTGCCCTTCAGATCCATCTGCTTGAACATGTTCAGGGCCGACTCCTCGCGCTGGCCGCCCAGCCCGGGGCGCCCCTTGGTCTCGACGGCACCGCTCAGCTCCCAGCCCTCGACTCCGCCCCGGAAGCGGAAGGCCTCGCAGTCGTAGCCGGCGGCGATGATCTCGGCCTCGCCGTTCCAGATCAGGCTCATGAAGGGCAGCAGCTGCGTGCTGATACTGATGACGGCCTTCGGCGGCTGCTCGGGGGCGCTCGGGTAGACGACGGTGATGCTACTGTCGTGGGCGGCAAAGGCCAGGGCATCGCCGCTGGGGGAGAAGGCAACCGAGTGGACCCAGCCGGCCGAGTTGTTCATGTACTCGCCGCAGACGGTGTTGAAGGGCAATCTCTCACCCCAGGCGGTGGGCTCGGGACGGGCGTCGACGCCCTTGATGAAGCTCGAGAAGACGCGGGCGTGGGCATCGGTCGAACCGGCGGCGAGGAGCACCGAGTTGGGATGCCAGGCGAGGGTGGTGACGGTGCTGCGGATGGGCTTCTTGAGGTGCTTGGAGACCCACCAGTCGTTCTCCTCCTCGAAGTAGCAGACGGCGATGAGGCGGTCGCCGGAGCCGACGGCAAACTTGGTCTCGGAGGGCGACCAGCGGACGAAGGTGGCGGCGCGGTTGATGCGCAGCAGGACAAGGGTGGGCTTGTAGCCCTGCGGGGTGGGCTCCCAGACGAGGGCGTTGCGGTCCTGCGAGCACGACACGATGCGGCCCGAGTTGGGGGCAATGTCGATGCTGGTCACGGTCTTGTCGTGGCCCTTGAGCTCGTCCTGCAGCTTGAAGGCATTGCCGGCGCGGCCGTAGAGCTCGACGGTGGTGTCGCGGGCAATGGCGAGGGTCTTGTGGTCCGCCGAGAACGAGTGGTCCGCAATCGGGTTGTGGAAGAGGTGATGGACCTCGGGCGCCGCCATCTTGTCTGGTTATGTCTGCGATAGGAGTAGCTCTCAACTACCGCTGTCGGTCGTGATTGTTGTTGTTGGTGGCTGGAGTTGATGGGAGGAGCTGGAGGGGAAGCTGTTTGGGGGACGTTAACAGTGGGGGCTGATGGTGGGGTCCAGCCCCCTGCTCCCGCTACACTTACGGCACGGGGTTGTGGGAGAAGCGCAAGGGAACTCTCCAATCCAACTGCGTCTCCAATTTTTAGCTTCAGCACATCACCAAACACGACACGCGACTTCGACGACCGCCCTTCCAACGTGTTGCGCTTTGTACCCTCAATCAGCATCACACAGTCGCCAATTCAGTCAAAGCAATAGTATCGGAGCATGGCGACATTGGCCACTCGCGCCCCCCCGCCGGGTCTCCCAGCAAAGGTGGCTTCAGTGCCGCCGAACCAGACCCTCTATGTCACGAATCTCGCCTCGGCCAAGATCCAAAAGGAAGACCTGCGCACTGCGCTTTACATGCTCTTCTCGACCTACGGCGCGGTGCTGGACGTTGTCGCCCTCAAGACGATGAAGATGCGCGGCCAGGCCCACATTGTGTTCAAGGATATCCAAACGGCGACACAGGCGATGCGGTCACTAGACGGGTTTGAGTTCTTTGGGCGGCCGATGGTGAGACTTTATTTTTCTCTCAGAAACATGTGCAGCCTGCTGAACAACGCAGAAAATCTCGTACGCCAAATCCAAGTCCAACATCATCGCCAAGCTCGACGGCACCTTCAAGATCCCCACCGCCTCGACCGCCGCCCGCGTCGAGGTCACCGACCTCCAGCAGAGCATTTTCAACGCGCCCGTACCTGGCGCGCCCCCAGCAGCGCGCGGCCTCCCATCCAAGCCGCCAGGCGCCGACCATGTCATGACCGACGCCGGCACCCCTGAAAGCCGCGGCGTGAAACGGCCCAGAGAGGAGGAGGAGCAGGAGGAGGAGGAGAGCGACCAGGACGTGGCGATGGAGGAGGAGAGTGACGAAGAATGATACCCCCCGAATGCTCGCAGCCGCCCCTAGGCAATGGAGGCTGCTTGCCCACTCAGCCCGGTCTCTACGACTCGAGCGCCATCTCCGCGGGCACCCACAACCCGACGCACCCCCCGACCAGGCCGAGCCACACCATGAGGTAGTTCTCCTTGGAGCAGTCGAAGCTCTGCATGGCCTCGCCGAGGAGACACGGGTGGATGAAGAAGGATGGGACCCCTGTGACTGGGTGATGCTGCAGGATCAAAGAAAAAGATGGTTTGTGTTAGTCTAGGATCTGTTCAGATATGCAGAATCACTCTGTTAACCAACTCCTTTATCTAGCAGCCAAAATAAACAAATCCAACCCCAATCATGAAGACGCAGGAAAAAAGAAGAAAAGGGGGGACGTACGTCAACTGAGATCCCACCGATCCCCCCAAGACTGCCGCGCAGCCCTTCCTTGTACTGCTCCGGCACAAGCCGTCGAAAGACGGTGTCGACGTGCAGCGCCTGCTCCTGCTCGTCGGCGGGCAGGTCGTGCAGGCTGAACCACAGGCAGGGGGCCTGGTATGTCGGGTGGAGGTGGATCTCATATCGGACGTGGCCATGTCCGGGAGCCGAAGGATTATGTTTTAGGAGCGGCGGCGGCGGTGGTGACAAAACAGCCTTGTTTGTTTATCTGTTGGTATTTTTTTCTTTTCAACACATTTCAACTGATTGATGTTACATACCCGATCCGCCTCCTCCGCCTCCATCATCTCCCTATCCCTATCCCCATCCCCTTCCACCTCCATCTCCACCCCTCCACCATCACCATCACCCTCCCCGCCAAACGAGAAGTTACCCAGATACGCGGACAAGTCCCCGTCGTCCAGCTCCCCGTCAAGGGGGCGGACGATCTGCAGGTAGGTGCTGTACTCCGGGCCGAGGGAGAAGGCGGTGTTGAGGGCGGTGCACACGCGCAGCTTCCAGCGGCGGCGCAGCGGGCCGAGGGTGGCGTGGCAGTAGCGGCGGTCGAGGTGGTGGCAGACCTCGTGGAACTCCTCCGGGGTGAGGAGGGGGTAGGCGCGGAAGGGGGCGTCGAGCATGGTCGAATCTTTTTTTCTGGAGGATGAAAGGGGGGAGGGGATTGTGGTGGGGATGGAAAATATGGGGTGATTTGTATGGGGTGATAAGATGATGGTGTTTGATGGGTGGTGGTTGGGTTGAGAAATGGAACTGGGAGGGTATCAAAGGGTGTTTTATGAAGTGAGTTGAAGAAAGCTTGAGACCGAAGAGATGGGTGAGAGTTCACCCTTCAACACAGACTTCATGCCTGACGCCTAACATTCGATTACGTAACCATATTCTCATCCAATCATGATCAAGTTAGTTATGCTTTGAGCCCCTGAAAAGTCACAACTCTCTCTCTCAGCAACTCAGAACTGAGAGCTTTAAAAGAAAGTAAAAAAAAAAAAAAAAAAATTAGGAAAATTGGTAAGCGGTAAGCAGTTGCGTGGGGTATATCCTATGAGTGCAAATCATGAAGTGTAGAAACAAGAAAAGTACGCCTCAATGACACATCATCCTGCGGACTTTGGTGAATGAGAGAAACATCGATGGCCGAAGAGCTTCCCTGCTGGAAAACAGCTTTATGGAGCGGGAGGTTTTGTGTTTCCTGTTTTCCGTTCTTTCAATCTGCACCCTCTTCCTCAGCTGCTCCCTCTTCCATCTTGACAGGCTGCTCTGTGCTTGCCCCAAGTTGAGTGTCACTGAAGGGACCATGCTTGATCGCCTCCTCTTCCGGCGAATCATGCTGAGAAGACGGGAGCGCTGGAGGAGATGTATTCAGAGGATGGTTTTCGGCTCCCCTGTGACGCGGAGCGGGAAGGCAGCGTGGTTGCTCGACGAGCCTGAGCTGTGGCCCTAACCACCCATTCTCTGCTGCATGCTCGACCCAACGGCCAGCGGCTCTGTATGGCCATGGATTCGCGCTTTGGGAACAAGACCGTCGATTTCCCAGCCGAGATAGCGCCCAAGCCTCAGGTTGTCAGCCGATTCGGCAAATTGCCTGAGCGGTGGGCGTCGAAAGTCATCACAGAAAAACGAAGGTTCGCCAGAGAGCGGCTCCTGCGAAGTGAAATAGCGCTCCGATGACATGGTGACCGGCGCGGTTTCCAGTGACGAGCACAGCGTTGACGGGCGGGTCGAGAATAGGATTTCTCTGCAAAATATGAACACAGTCAAGGGCAGCCAATCGGGGTCCCTCTTCTTCTACCTGGGCGTTCTCTTCTCTGGCCAACGCAGCCCTGACTATTTCCGCAAGAAGCAGCACATGATCCCGGTCCGGCCCAAGAACCACAGGAACCCAATGAAACGAATGATGGAAAGAGCAGCAGTTGCGTAGAGGAGTATTTTGAAGTAGAATGGCGTTCGGCTTGTGGCAGCTTCCTGTGCGGGAGAGTCAGCAAATTGTACCAGTGCGTAAGTTCCCACAAGATACGCGCAAGTCAGGGGGCCTGGTCACCCTGCCTCTGAATGGGTCAACATACCGGCACACCGAGCGGAGTAAAACTGTCACTCGTAACAATAATAATCAAGACGACGTTGGAGATGAGCCACGAAACCACCAGCCCAGTCCGGAACGACTTGTACGAATCCTCCACGTTCTTCTTTTCGGCCGGCCCGCCGACAGACTCCTGCATCGGTGCCAACGCCCGCCGCACGGTCGCCTCGAACTGCGTGTCGATATCGGCCTGCTCCTTCTCGACCTCTTCGACCATCGCTTCTTCCGCGCTGCCGCCCTTGACGATGTGCGCCGAGGGCAAGGCGTCGGCCGAGTCGGACCCCTTGGTGCCCCACGAGACGTCGTGCCAGTTGTTGAAGGCGTAGACCATCAGGATGTTCACATATGTCGACATGAGGATGAGGTACTGCGGAAACGAGTGGAACATGTGCCACGGGTCCAGGTAGAGGAACGACGCCAGGAAATTCAGGCCGTAAATGGTGACGAGGGCGATGAGGACGACGCCCGCGACGCCTTCGCCACCGCCAAAGAAGCTGTTGAGGACGGCGCTGCCGGAGGCAAACGATATCTGGTCGCCCAAGGGTTCCCTCAGAGCGAGGTAGACCAAGTAGGTCGTCAGGACAATGATGTAGCCCTGAACAAGACCGAAAATAACAAACGATGCTAGGTAGCTGCGTTCCGAGGCCTTGGGTCGGTTGCCGAGCGCGAGGATGAACTGAAGCAGAAGAAATAGCAGATACACGTACTTGACCAAGACGTTGGCAATCTGGCTGCCCACATCGCCAAACGGCCAGCCGTGGTAGTCCCTGGCAGGCTCCGGGGTGCCCACGAGATCCATAATGACCGACGTTGTCAGCCAGTACGACGCGAGGGAAAACCAGCTGAAGAGCACGTTGACAAAGGTGTATACCAGTTGGATGTGCAGGAAGAAGAGCCGGACGATGTTGTGGCCGCTCCGGTAGATGCGGCCAAAGTGCATCAGGGAGTAGAGCGAGGCCGCAAAGCTGCCGTTCAACCACCTCCGGCGCTGGCTGAGGAACTCTGCTACCCCTTCGGGCACGTCCGTCTCCCCCTTGGCGGCCTTGACGTAGCAGAGGTGCCATTTCTGCCCGGCCTTGGCCACCAGCTCGAAGCACAGGATGCGGTCTTCGGCAAGGAACATGTTCTTCTTGAAGATGTTCATGCCGTCGATGCCCTTCTTTCCCAAGATCTGAGAGAGCGTGTGGTCCCCGTGGAAGTACCGCTCGAGAGGCCTGCCCATGATGGCGCGGAACCTGTAGGCCGAGAACGCGCCTGGCAGGACGCTGACGTAGCCAAAGGAGCTTTCGAGGGGCTTGTCGAGGATGTTTGAGATTTTGTACTCGAAGTTCTGGATCGCGACCAGGGGGTTGAGGAGTTTCTTCCCGCGCCGCCCAAGCATCGCGTGGATCTCGCCGCATGCTCCTCCGAGGTCCTAAGTAGAGTGAGCCGGTGGTCTGGATGTTGGCTTTTGTGAAAAGACCGAAGGAAAAAGAGACAGTGATAAACGACACTAGGATAGCTTCAGGGGCTTCATACCTTGTCGTTGTAAAAGGCCTCCCACAGAGCCAGGAGGGAGCGGCGTCCAGGCTTGGTGCCGGCATCGATCAGGATAGCAACCTCTGGGTTCAACAGGCGGCCAAATGCATTGAACAACCAGCGATGAGAGTTGATTTTCTTGCTGTTCTTCTGTTTCAGGCAGAACATGAGCTGAACAGGTGCCAGGTTGCGGGAGCTGTCGCCACCTCGGCTGGGGCGGATGAGTTGCTGGTCGGGCGTGACGGAGATCTGGCTGGTGTACTCAAAGATGTGAGCAACAGTTTCCTTGCCATCGACGTCTTTCTTGACGACGCCGTCTTGGTAGATCCCCACGGTGGCCAACACATCAAACACGTTCTTGTCGACCTTGTCGATGCCGTCAAAGATGAGACACACGACAATCTTTTGCCAGGCCGGGCCACCATGGTTCCAAAACCCGGACTCGCGCAGCTTCACAATGTCGCGGACATTCTCCATCACACCGTGGAGAGTGCGTGCAAGGAGGACCTTATCCTCGTTGTAGTACGTGATGGCAATCATCAGCTCCGTGTGTCGGTTGTACATGCGAGGGCGTAGGTCGTATCCGTTCCGGATGGTGAAATCGTTCGGGTCGCAGGTGGCCGCCGTGTACCGTAGTTTGGTAAACTCGTCGGGCCGGCCGTCGTCGCCCGTTGTGTAGCGTGGCTCGACGGCGTTCTTGACAGCACTCGGAACCGGGTATTCGAGGCTGAGCACGGCGCCCTGGACCAACTTCACCTTACGGGTTCTTGATCTTGTGAGACCGCCGTCGTCGTTGCTTGGGCCGGGCTGTTGCTGTCGTGCGACCCAGTCGTCCTCTTGATAGTTGTAAGAAAAGGGGTGTGATTCGGGCTTGAACCCGGCTGGATTGCTGTCGAAGGTGTATGCAGGCCGAAGACCAAACTCCGTCGTCGGGGCGGGGGCGCCATATGACCTGTGAGCCTGAGGAAGTGAGAAATCTGTGAGGCTCCGGGCCGAAACAGGAGAGACTGAGAATTGGGTGTCTTCTAGGCGTTCATAGGACGGTGCATATCCGGGAGGCTGGGCGAGATCATCGTCGGCCGAGTGAGGAGGGAACTGATACTGTAGGCGGTCTTAGAACAACAGCAATCCACCATCTGGGGAAGACTGACGGTCGATTCGGAGGGAAGCTCTTGCAGTTGGTACCCGGGGGCGTACTCCTGTGCGTGGCTCCGGAAAGCCATGACGGTGGCCGACGTTTAGAGCGTGCAAGAAAGATGGATGCCGTGGGGCTCGAAAGCCAGTGACGTACCGAATCACGCCTTGTTGGTAGTAAATGGAGAGGGAGGGTTGTCTCGTTTGATGCGAAGCAGCGTAGAAGTTTGGCTCTTGCCATTGTCATGGTGGATCAGGGGTCTTGCACATCCGACCAGCCCTGCGCACTCACAGTACTAGTTCAGGTACCCAAGCAAACAAAAATACGAGAAGGGCTGAGCAACTCCGGCATGCCCGGGCCAGGAGCCTCATCCTGGTAGAGAACAAGGCCTCGTTTCCATTATTATCACGGCCGGGGGTCCGGACACCGAGAACACCGAGCATGGCGGAGCGGCTCCCGGAAAAGCGCCAGCGTGGAACCCAAGCCAAGCAAAACAACAAGTGGAGAGTCCGGGACGAGAAACTGACAAGACTCCTCGGCGGGTGAGGCGTTGCTCATGAAAAGACAACCTCGAAGACATCGTTCCTTAAGTTATTAACTGCTCTCCTCTGGTCCTCACCATTCCGCTTGTCTTTGAAAACTGCGTCGAAGTACCTACCTCCTCGTTTCCCCCTTCACATTCAACATGACCAAGATCGTTCTCACCATGCTGCTGGCTGCCCTTGCCACAGTAGCCCAAGCCGTCAAGCTCACAAACTCGGACTGGAACGTGGTGGCTGGCGAGGCCTTCACCATCACATGGACCGACGCTCAGGGCGTTGTTTCTATTCGCCTAAAGTCTGGACCTGCCAACAGTCTGAAGACGGTTCAAGAAATTACCAGTTTGTGTGACCATGTTTCCGACAAAGTCGCTTGGGCTGATCATAAATTACTCTGAGCCACAGGCGGTCAATCCGGAGAGTCTTTCACCTGGACGGTCCCCAGCAACCTCGACGCCGCCCAGTACGCCATTGAGATTGAAGACGGTTCCGGAAACATCAACTACAGCGTCCAGTTCCCCATCTCTGGAGCCACCGCCAGCCAGACCATCGGATCTGCTGGAGAATTCGCCACGGCGACTGCGGCTGTGACGACTCCTAGCACTCGTGCAGTCGTGTCTCCCACTTCCACTCCCACCAGTGAGACGAAGGTTGCAGATACAATCACCAGCAGCGCCTCAGAGACCGTGTCCGAGACTGAAGTGGCTGGAAGCAGAACTGCCAGTGGTGAGTGCTGTCAGAGCCGCACGGCCAGGAGGGAATTGCAGGATTTACCCCCTTTCTAACCCGGCGCTAGATTCCACCCGGCGCGAAACACACACTGCCTTGACTTTGACCACAACCAGAACCAACAGGCCCAGCGCTACCGGGACTGATGTCGCCGAGTCTGGCGTCCCCAACGCCGGCACTGCCAGCCGCAGCGGAAGAGCTCTCATGGGAGCTGTTGTTGGGGCCCTGTTGCTGGTGTACTAGCCTTGAAACATTAGTATCGGTTGTCATCAAAGGACAGCCGGAAAGCATATGTTTCAATAGACAATCTCTGTATCGCGGACTTGTAACTCATACTAGTGCTTTCCTTTTCGTCTTTTGATGGAACTTTGACTTGATGTTATCGGCATCCACCTGCTTTCAGTCTCTCACAAGTAAATGTCACCATCGATTATTCTATTCATGATGCACCTGCATCATTTCAAACCCGAAGTGTATTGCCAACAATGTGCCGTGGTCCACAAGCGGCCAAAATTCAGTCAGGGCTCGTGTTCGGGAATCGGGATGGGAACAAGGAGTAGCGTCGGCCACACAGCCTGCCGCTGAACGGACGATAAATCCATAACGTGCCTCCCAAGGCTCAAACAAGTATTGACTGCGAACCCGAGCAGGGCTAGCACTGTCTCAGTGAAACTGGTGCCAAGCGTGGCCGAGTCATGATGGGTCCCCACGCAGACAGGCTGAGTTTCTCTAGCCTCTCAGGTAGGATTCGCCACCCCTGGAGCCCGGAGATCCACGGACTCCGGAGTTTGCAAATATCTACCATGTATGTATTGTTCGGCAGCAAATAAGGCAAGATATGGTATCCCGGGCCGCACATCTTCGGCGTCCGAGTTAACAAGGTCCCGTCTTATCCACCGCAATCCGACCTCCCACGCACCCATGGCGTCGAGCCCTTCATCGGCAGAGAGTGTGGACTCTGAAGTCGAGGTTCAGCCGATGCGCTCCCGCGCCGGTCAAGCCACCCACAACCGCATCGTTCGTCTGGCAGTAAGCAGCAATCCAGGAGTCCAGAATGCCGGGTGGTTCTGGGTCTGACCTGTTTGCTAATCTGGTCGAATCAACCTGTAGTGCCAATCGTGTCGTCAACGAAAAGTAAGACACACAAACATTGCCTCAATGAATCAAAGGGTGCATCTTGGGAGACCCCATCTGACTTTTTCTCTGTCATAATTAGATCGCGTGTGATAGGAAAGTGCCTTGCTCAAACTGCTGCAAGGCGGGATTGTCTTGCAACTACGAGCCCCGAAAACGATCCACTGTCAAGACACAACGGGTTCATATCACAAGTGAATAGTAAGCCTTGCCTGATAAGCCCAGAGTTCAATGATTGAGGTCGAAGCTGACGAGGAAAACAGTGAGAAAAAGATCGATACGATTCAAGAACAGACAAATCAAATAGTTAAACTGCTCAGCCGGCTCACCACGAGCAATGCGTCCTCGCCGAACAGTCCCCCGGAGGGCCCCATGAATTCCCATCAGTCACGAGCGACAACCATCGAGGCAACCGGGACGCCTTCGTCATGCTCGACCAACTCTGCCGCCGTCTCGTCGCAGGCCCAGTTCGAAGGCGAATCGTCACTTTCGGCACACACTGCTTTCGCAAACAGGCTCATCGAGCGGGCAGTCAGCACAGCGCCATTGGAGACGTTCTCCCCGGACATGGCATCAACGCTGGACGCTCTTCGTCAGCTCGTCGAGACGCAGAACAACGAGTCTAATGGCCACGAGACCACGTACCGGCTTGCGAGGCCAGATCCCACACCTGCCTTGTCGCTGGACCAGAACCCGATGCCCCCCATCCAATCTGTCATGGGCGTCCTTCAACTCATGAAGAGTGAGTACATCCCATCCCCCATCTGCAACAGTCTTCGAAGCAGCGCCTCATTTGATGTCCGGATACTAATGCTAAGGCCCATCACAGCAAACCCGCAGTTTGAAAGCGTGGGGTTCCACATGTACATGACGGCCGAGGACTTTGTCGGGTACATCCGAACCGTCTACTTCCCAGGCGGCGGCTTCAGCGCAGCCGACTTTATCATTGTCAACGGCGGTCTCATTGATGTCTTTCTCCGGAGTACTTTTCTCGAAGAAGACGCCACGAAACGAGAAACCCTGAAGCAGCACATGATCATGTGCCAAGTCAACCTCGAAACAGCCCTGTCCCGGCTCCCAATCCACATGCCCAACACCATGGACCACTGCTTGGCGTTACTAGTCGGTGTAAGTACTATTTCATAGCTCTGAGTCTGCTAATGACTGGGTGGCCCCCGGTTTGTCCCGCCTCGACTAACTCGATGCAGGTCAACCACTGCATCAAGTCTTCCAAGTCCTCGGCGGCCTGGTCCTTGGTCACGACAGCCCTCCACATGTGCATCTCAGCAGGGTACCACCGCGCCACATCGAGCACGAACGACACGCCACTACTTCAGAAACAAAAGTCGTGGATCTTTTGGTCTCTGTACAGCGCCGAAAAGGGGCTGTCGCTCCGCCTCGGCCGGTCATCGTCCGTGTCCGACTACGACATCACGCTGCCCCTCCCTGCCCTGGAGAAGGACGAGTGCAGGCCATACTACTCCTGCACCATCCGGTGGATCAAGCTGTCCAGCATCCAGGGAAGAGTGTACAAGATGTTGTACAGCCCGGCTGCGCTGTCTCAACCCCCGGCATCCCGCGCAGCGTGGGCCCAGTCGCTCGTCGCGGAGACGAGGAGCCTGTACAGCGGCGAGATAGGCGACAATGTAAGCGTTTCCCTACCTAAGTACCCACCCAAACCACTGCAGAGACTGACTACCACCGAAAACCAGTCAGCAACAAATAGCTCGTGGAGAACAACCGGCGGGCACCAAATGGAGCTTGTGTTCTTCTCGGAGGAGGTCTTGTATCTCTCGATCCTGACCCTAATCTTGAAAGCGCTCCCCCCGGATGACGGCTCATCCACACATTTCGCCGCCGAATGCATCGCAACCGCGAGAAGGGGACTGGAAAGTCACAACCAGTTCACTGCGGCCATCGGCCTTGACAAGGGCCACTACATCGACGTCTACGTCAACTGGTATGCCGCGCTCATTCCCTTCCCTTCTAATCAATCAACCCTCCCTAGCCGCACCCTTACACGAATGACTAACTAATGCCGTTTCCCCTCCAGGACAATCCTCTACAACCCCTTCATGCCCTTCATCGTAATCTTCTGCCACGTCATAGAAACCCCCCCCTCTTCCCCCTCCTCCTCCTCAGACTTAGCCCTCCTCGCCGCCTTCGTCCGCTCCCTCGAGACCGCGCGGCACCACTCCGAGGCCACCGCCCGCATGCACCGCCAGAGCAGGCTGCTGTACGAGGCCGCGGTGCAGTACACGGGCATGGTGGCCGCGGCGGCGGCGGAGGCGGCGGCGCTACCTCAGGACGGCGGGTTTGAGGAGTTCGACGCGTACATGCAGTCGCTGGGGATGCCGCCGCTGGGGGCGCTGGGGAACCCGGGGAATGAGACTCTGTTTTATGGTGGCGGGGGGAT